>Ga0182027_10013665_pt1 | contig 11292 bp, 9 predicted proteins | sample 712E1DmetaG_FD_121300 | JGI IMG/M metagenome (GOLD analysis project Ga0182027, IMG submission 121300) | Permafrost microbial communities from Stordalen Mire, Sweden - 712E1D metaG (Illumina Assembly) | ecosystem: Environmental > Terrestrial > Soil > Wetlands > Permafrost | place: Sweden...
CGCCACAGCATCTCCACGTGACGCTCCGCCGTCCAGGTCCCGCCGATACAGCACCGGATCACGTAACGGCCCGCAAGTTTGGTATGGCTCAGAAAGACACGGCCGCTGGCATTCAGATCGGAGAGCAATTGCTCCGATACCTCGTCGCCGCCGACGTGACTGAAACAGGTCAGGTTCAACGCCGGCGGAGCGCGGAGCTCGAAACGGGGATCCGCGGCCACGAGTCCCGTGAACCAGCGCGACAGCCGGACATGCTCGCGGACGTGCCGGCGCAAACCTTCGCCTCCATAGGAGCGGAGCACGAACCACAGCTTCAGTGCCCTGAAACGACGGCCCAGCGGCACCTGCCAGTCCCGGTAGTCGATAACTGCGCCGGACTCGCTGGCGTCGTTTCTGAGATACTCCGGAGTGATCGAAAGGGCATCGATAAGGCTCGCCCGATCGGCTACGTAAAAGCAGTCACAGTCGAAGTTGGTAAGCAGCCACTTGTGAGGGTTGAAGGCATAGCTGTCGGCGAGCTCGAGCCCCTCGTGGTGGCTGCGCAGCTCCGGGCAAACTGCCGCGGATCCCGCCATCGCCGCGTCGACGTGCAACCACGCCTGCTCCTCGCGGCACAACTGGCCGATCGCCTGGACCGGGTCGAATCCCATTGAACTGGTCGTCCCGGAAGTGGCGACGAAACAGCAAGGCACGAGCCCCGACTCCCGGTCGGCACGGACAGCTCTCTCGAGCGCGCCCAGGTCCATCGCAAAGGCTTCGTCGGTGCCGATGAGGCGTATGTTCGCAGGGCAAAAGCCAGCGACCCGGGCTCCCTTCTCCACTGACGAATGGGCCTCCACCGATGCGTACACGCATAAGTCGGCGAGGGCCGCACCACCACGAGTCGCCCGCTCCCGCGCGGCGAGCAGAGCGCACAAGGTCGCCGAGGACGCACTGTCTTGGATCACGCCACCACCTAGCGAATCCGAGCGGAAGCCGACTGGAAGGCCGAGCAGTTCTACGAGCCAGTCCAGCATGACTGTCTCGATCTCGGTGCACGCCGGGCTCGTCGCCCACACCATCCCGTTGACAGCGAGCCCGGCCGTCACGAGCTCACCCAGAATCGCCGGCGGCGATGAGCTCGCCGGGAAGAAGCCGAAGAAGCCTGGCGATTGCCAGTGGGTTGTTCCGGGCAGCACGATCCGGTCGACGTCGGCGAGCAGCGCATCGAAGGGCTCGGGCTCCTCTGGAGCAGAGCGCGGCAGCATCGCCGCGATCTCTCCTGGAGCCGTCGTCGCGAGCACTGGATAACTCTCCAGGCACGACAGGTAGTCAGCGACCCAGTCGACGGTCCGGTGGCCGTGGTGCTTGAGGTCTTCGGGGGTCACGAGGAACGATTCCATGCCGGACATCTCACGATCCTATGACCGCGGGCGACAGCACTCGCCCGAGCCAGAAGTTGGCGGACTCCCCGTCAGGAATTCGGGACCTTGTGCCTCCTACACTCCTCCGGTCGTGGCGATTGAAGCTTGATCGGCGGGAACCCGGTTGTTGAGGAGGTACCGCGATGGATGCAAAGACCGGAGATCACCTTGTAGTCCGTGGCCGCACAGCTGCCCAGCCCAACCGGACCGCCGCGGTCCTGAAGGTACTCAGAGCCGATGGCGGCCCTCCCTACCAGGGCCGTTGGACCGAGGACCGGCACGAAGGACTCTCCTTCCCTGGCTCGGACGCGTTGGTCGAGCACCTGCGCAAGGGATCCACGAAGCGCCAGAAGTAGTCCCGGAGCAATTCCGGCCACGGTTAGTGGGTTTCGCGAACGTCTTACGCGACAAGGCAGTTCAGGCCAGTGGCAGATCGTCGTTGGGCACGCCGAAAAAGGAGTGACTCACGACGCGTCCGGCCGGCGACGGCCATGTGTCAGTCTCCACTGCGATCCGCAACCGGTCGGTTCGCAACCACGATCGGAAGCAGTCGATGGGCTTGGCCGTCGCGTCCCAGGTGACGGACTGGATATACACAAGGGGGAACCGCCGAGGTACGTCCAGGAGGTGACCAATAATGGGCGACGCGGCTACCGCCTCGAGCATTCGGCTGCTACCGGCCACTTCCACGTCGTACTGCTCGCGCAATGTCCCGTAGAGCGAGGCCGTTGACGTATTACCGATCTCGGGCAGGATCGTGGCGTACTCTTCAGGGAGGTAGTTCACGACATAGACCACCAGCTCGCCGTCGATTCGGCGGAGCCTCTCCAGGGTCACTCCCTGCGAGCCGTGGTTGAGCTGCAGCGCATCGGCAGCCCAGTCCGGCAAGCGCTCAGTGCAGGCCCGGAGCACGGTGGACTCGACCGTCACGCCGCGACGAGACAGTTCGTCGTCAAAAAGGCCCCCGGCCCATTGCAGAAGCCAGGAGCCGGGCGAGGTTCGGTTGACGAAGGCACCTCGACCCTTTTCCTTGCGGATCAGGCCCTGCTGCTCAAGGGCATACAACGCCTGGCGTACTGTCGCGCGCGAGACGCTGTAGTGGTCGCTCAAGAACGGCTCGGAAGGCAGCCGGTCACCCTGACGCCACTGACCGATCTCGATCTGGCGCTCCAGAAGCTTGCGCAACTGAAGATGAAACGGAACTGAAGAGGACCTGTCGACGACACCCGCGAGGTCAGTCATCCGCTGCTCCTATTCGGACAGGGAAATCTTATGGGTGACCGGGAAGCCATCCCAGCGCCACAACCGTGGACTTCACGCCGTGATCGTGATGACCGCTCCGGGGCGACAGCGCCGCGAACGGCCCTACCGACCTTTCTTGACCCTACTTTGCATCGACAGCGTGGACGCGGGTTATCGCGTCGGCATCCCCGTCCTCGGAGTGACCGCGGTCGCCGCCGAACTCGTCCGCGACGAGCGCTACCTAGGGCTCGCCACCCGGACATGCGCGGAACTCTGGGCAGATCGTTCGGACCCGCTACTGCGACGGTTTCGAGCAGTTGACCCACGGTTGCCCTGTGGCGATGGTCATCGCCGGTGGGAAGAAACTCCTTTAGCTGGATGCTCTCACGATGGCGTACCCGCGATCGAAGTAGGCGTTTCCCCTGCGTACATGGGCCGCAACGTCTTCCAGTCCGGCTCCCCGGTCGCCATGATCCAAGCCATCGGCAAGGTTGCGCCTGAAGCGCTGAAGCCGGAAGACGCCTTCCAGGCCTACCAAGAGCTCGCCCACGAACTCGGGCGTGGCGGTCAATGAAGGTCCTCATATGGTGGGCCCACGACAAGCGACGGCATGATCACGGCGGACCTCGTGAGGCTCGGTGACGAGCTGGCGGTCCTCGAGCGCCATCGTGGTGCACATCGACGTCATGGACGCGGCGTTCTGCCCCCCGTTCACAGCCGGCCCACCCATTGTCAAAGCGATCCCGTCACTTTCATCAAGGACTGTCACCTGATGATCGCCGGCATCATCACTCCCCACGTGAAGTCGACCAGGCACCCGCAGCGAGTGCCCCAGTCACTCGCCGGCAGTGGAGTGATCGCGGTATCGCCCTCAACCCGGCACTCCCCTGGAGGTTATCGATCCACTCATCGACGAGCCCGAACAGATCTTCCGGCTGGCCGTCAACGCGAGATGGGGAGGTCAGAAGTTTCTGCCGAGCACCGAACGGAGCCTCGCCGCCTCCGCGCGGGGGATGACCGGTAGCTGTCCGCCATGGTCCCGCACGAACAGGGCGGCTTCGACAGACACCTCGACAGACAGCTTGGAGGTCACGTCGCCGAGGTCAGCACGCCACGCAACTCTTCGGAGCGCAGTTCGATCGGGTTGCCCTTGGTGCTGCTCGCGACGAGCGCTCTTGCGACGATCTCGTCGACCTGGTCTGGTACCAGTCCGTAGCTGGCCAACTTGGCTGTCCCGAGGAGTCTCACCGTCTCTTCGATCCAGACGGCGCCCTGCTCGATCGTGGCGTCGACACGACCGGTGAGCAGCCGCGCTACCTGCTCGTACCTGGCCAGCGCGTCGCCGTCCGGCTGCCGTGTGCGAAGGGCCTTCACGTTGGCCTCAATGGTCGCCAGCAGCAGCGCGGCACACGCAGCACCGTGTGGGATCTCTATCGTGCCGCCGATCACGCCTGCCAGGCCGTGCACCGCGCCCAGCTTGGCGTTCGCGAGTGACAGCCCGCCGAGCAGGCTGCACAGCGCCATGTCGGTCCGGGCTGCCATGTCGGAGCCATCGGCATAGCTCCGGCGCAGGCCGGCGGCCGCTCGTCGCAGGCCCTCAGATGCCAACGCGTCAGTCATCGGAGTGGCACGGATCGAGACGAGGGCCTCGAGACACTGGGTCAGTGCGTCCATCCCGCTCGACGCAGTGACTGAGGGTGGGCAGCTCATTGTGAGCAACGGGTCCACGATCGCGACCCTGGGAAACATGAGTGGGCTACGCAGGCTCGCCTTCAAACCATGCTCCGGCGAGGCGAGGACCGCGTTAGGCGTCACCTCGGCTCCGGTGCCAGCTGTCGTGGGTAAGGCCACGCACGGCACCGACGGCTTGTCGATAAGACGACCCTCCCCTATCACCTCGAGATAGTCGAGTGGGTCTCCCCCATTCCCGAGCAGCATCGCGACGGCCTTGCCGAGGTCGATGACGCTTCCACCACCCACGGCGACGACCAGGTCAACGCCCTCATCGCGCGCGACCGCTACCGCAGTGCGGGCGAGATCCACTGTGGGCTCACCGCGAACCGGGAAAAGGGCAAAAGGCACTCTGAGGTCCTCGAGGAGCCCGTCATGGCGCTCAGGCTCCGCGCCTGTGCACACGAGCGCTCGCGACCCAAGCCGACCGGCGGTCGACGCGACCTCTGCCGCCCGCCCAGGCCCGAAAATGATCCGGCTGGCGGTCGCGAATTCGAAATCGGTGGGTGGCAACGGAGGCCGGATCTTTCGTTTCGCCTGAACAGGTCGGTCGAAGCGCCCTATGGGCTGCTCACCTGGCCATAGTAGGCGTGACTTCCGTGCTTTCGCAGGAAGTGGCGGTCGAGCAGCTGCGGGGAGATCTCGCCGAGCTTTGGGCTCAGTTCGAGCGAAAGCTGAGCCATCCGGGCCACCTGTTCAACGACCGCCGCGTGTAGAACCGCACGCGAGGCGTCACGTCCCCAGGTGAAGACTCCGTGTGACGCGACCAGCACCGCCGGGACCTCGTCGGGGTCGAGTGCCTCGAAGGTTTCGACGATCACTCGTCCCGTTTCCTTCTCGTACGCGCCCGCTACCTCTTCGGGCGTGAGGTCGCGACTACACGGAACCGGGCCTCTGAAGTAGTCCGCGTGTGTCGTCCCAAAGCACGGGACCGATCGATGGGCCTGTGCCCAGCTCGACGCCCACGTCGAATGAGTATGAGCGACGCCGCCGACAGTCGCGAATGACCGGTAGATCTCGAGATGCGTCGGAGTGTCGGACGAGGGTTTCAAGCCCTCCAGGTGCTCCCCCGATTCGAGTGCGACGACCGCCATGTCGTCCGGGGACAGCTCACCATAGGGCACGCCGCTCGGCTTTATGACGACCAGGCCCAGGTCTCGGTCGATTCCACTGACGTTCCCGAACGTGTCGAACACGAGGCCGCGCTCGACGAGCTCGAGGTTGGCCTCCCGTACCTCGCGCTTCAGGGCGGCGATCATCAACGGCTCCTCCAATGCATCAGCAGCCAACAGTAAACGACCCGAGCTCAGAGCGCGCCACGAGACCCAAGCCATGAGTGCTTGTCCGAAAGATGCTGGCGACGTGTAGCCAGCGATCGGGCTGCTCGCGTTGGCCGAGCAAGCTCATGCCCGTCCGTCACGACAGCTAGTCGGGGGTCACCCTCTGACCTCTCAGAGTGCGGCAGTCAATCTTGTCGCTTCGCTTGTGGCCGACGACTTGACCTGTCTCCCAGCTCCGCCTAGCCGAGCACCAACGTGGCAGCCGAAGGGCTCTCAGTGCAACGCGGTGACTTCCTTCATCGGTGTGACGCCGTTCTTTCTCAGCCACACACTGTGGCTTATGGCAACGTTCAGCACGATCACCACGGGCACAGGGATGAAGAAGGCCATAGCCAACGGAATGGACAGGACGATCATCAGGACGATGAACGACCCCCAGTGCCACCACTTCGGCCCGACGGCGAAACCGAAGACAACGGCAACTGCCAAGAGCGCCACACCTACAAGAGCTGCACCCGGAATCGCTGCGATCATCGTGTCCTCCGATCTGCACACTCTCCAGCCAACGCCTGGGTGCGCCGATCGTTTCGGAGTTGTCCCTCTGGCAACCCCTTGCTCTCATTCTCGGCAGTCGCCACCTCGCCAAACAGAGGCGAAAGGCCTAGAACTCCACGCGCAGTCGGAGGTCATCCAGGCCATTGACACGCCCTTTTCAGTTCGCCGACCTGTCACGAAACGACCGGACGACCAACTTGGCTTTCCGAACGACCGGCTGAGCATCCCACCGGCCCCATGTGGTCAACGATCGTCATGGCTGAGCACAGAAAGGAGCTACGCCGGCGCGACCTGCCGTGGTGCGGTTTCGCTTGACAGATCAGTCACTTACCGCGGTCAGCCAACCCTTGCCGGTGCTCGTGTCGAAACATGTGGCCGACACGTCCGGTTGCCGGACGGCCATCCGACGAGGTTCAGCCGTAGGTGCCCAGCAACCGGACTCCTGACCGAGAACCTGTTGCGGCCACCCACGACTTGATCGCCTCGATTCGTCAGGCCTTGAACAAGTACGCCTGCCCGGCATCCTTGGCGCGATCCGGTGCGCCCACGACGGCGGTCGCGCCCGAGATGACCACCGAGACGCCGAAGCCATCTTCGGCGACGGTGTCAGAGCCTTTGAGCTCGACCACCTGTTTCCACCCGTTGGCGGTGTCGGCGAACACGTATGCGCGCCCCGCCTGCTTGGCGTGATCGGGTGCACCGGCTATGAGCGTCGAGCCCGAGACCACCACCGAGATGCCGAAGCCATCATTGGCGACGGTGTCGGAGCCCTTGAGCTCGGCCGACTGCTTCCAGCCGGCAGCAGAGTCGGTGAATACGTATGCGCGGCCGGCTTGCTTGGCGTGACCGTCAGCACCCACTACGGCCGTCGTGCCCGACAGTGCCACCGAGATGCCGAAGCCGTCGTCGGACACGGTGTCCGAGCCCTTCAATTCGGCGGCCTGCTTCCAGCCGCTCGCCGTGTCGGTGAACACGTACGCCCGTCCCGCGTTCTTTGTGTAGACCGGTGCGCCCACGGCGGCGGTCTTGCCCGAGATGGCCACCGAGTAGCCGAAGCCTTCATTGGCACCCGCATCGGAGCCCTTCAGGACGGCAGTCTGCGTCCATCCACCGGCAGTGTTCGTGAACACGTACGCCCGGCCGGCTGTCTTTGCATAACCCGGGGCACCGACAACGGCGGTGTCGCCCGAGAGGACCACCGAGTAGCCGAAATAGTCACCGGCGGCGACCCCTGTTGCCTTCAGTTCGGCGACCTGCTTCCACCCGGTGGCGGAATCGGAGAACAGGTACGCCCGGCCCGCGTCCTTGGCGTAGCCCGGCGAGCCCACAACGGCAGTCGTGCCCGAAACGCACACCGAGTAGCCGAAGTAGTCGCTCGCGATCGTGTCGGAACCCTTCAGCTCGGCGGTTTGCTTCCAAGTCGCACCCGACCTGGCGAACAGGTACGCCCGCCCAGCGCTCTTGCCAAATCCCGGCGCACCTACTGCCACGGTCGTGCCCGAGAGGGCCACCGAGACGCCGAAACCGTCGGTGGCGACGGTGTCGGAGCCTTTCAGCGCAGCCAATTGCTGCCCAATAGACGGGGTGGTTCGAGACCTTGCGCCTCGCGCCGAGGCAGGGCCGGCGATCAGTGGTACAGATATCGCTCCAACGGCGATGAGAACGGCTATTCGGGACGTACGCATATGAGCCTCCGATTCTGGGCTCACGCCTCGACAGCCTGAGCGACGTGGCTGTGACACCGCAGACCCTGTTTCCGACAGGATACAACGACCGTTGCGTGGCACTGCGTTGGTTGCCGTCGGCACCGCGACGAATCGCCCGAAAGGCGATGGCCTTGCAGTCGACGGCTCTAGGGAAACCGTAGGTAGCACGGGAACCTCCTGGGCCAACCTCGCGGCGATCGCATCGCTCAGTCATGACGAAGGTCTCCGGATGCTCCTGCAACTCGATCCAGTTGGCGAGCTAGGTCCCGCTGGAACGCGCCGTTCGCCTGGACACGGACGCTTCGCTTGATCGAGCTATGTCGAGATCTGAAGCAAGGCTGTGCTACCCGGCGGCGGCGCACTCGGGGCGTTCGACCCTGCCGACGTGTTGCATGCCCAAACGGCGGTAGCAGTGTGAGACTCTGGCGAGCAGTCGACGCGCATACTGCTCACGCGAGGCTCGCAAAGCTCAGACATGCCGACCTCGAAGGACGCGGCGCACCGGCCCTGTCCCGCAGCAACGCAGCCGCGAAACACCCGGGGTGTGCGACCCAGACGCCGTGGTGGGTGCCGGTTCCTTTGAACTCACAGATGGAGCTTCAGTAGAATTTGGCGATCTTGGGACTGCTCGCGTTCGAAGTCGTGGCGACCACCTTTGGCAGGAACACCGACTTCTTGATCAAGGACTTGTGCCCGCCCCGATCGACCAGTTCGTGAAGGCCGGGATCCGCTCATCCCGGTGGACGATCCGCTCCGGAATACCTCGATATGACGCCCGATTTCAGCAGAGAGACCTGAGCGCGCTCGGCAGCGTAATCGGCCACTAAGACGTTGCCCTTCATCCCGGCGGCGTCGACACCCTGCCCACGCCTTCCACGGGGTACCCGTTCGCACTGAAGATCCCCACCAGGCCCGCGTGAGCAAGGATGAGGCTCCTCGCCTTGGGTTCTGCAATGGTCGCATTGTGAGATCTGGACCGAAGGCTCCCATTGGGTCGCTCCAACCCACTTCAGCGTCACCCAAGCTTCTTCGCCTCTTCCATCGCACCGTAGTGCATGGCTACGCAGAACCGGTCCAAGGTGTTGCCGGGGATCAGTGCGGTCGCATGTCAGCTGGCGCCACCGGCTGCTGGTGCTTTTGTTCCGGCAGTAACAACGAGAGTCGTGCAGGTCACAGAGCCGAGCACCGCTATGCCGACGGCGGCATGTGATCCTAGGCCATTGAACCTACGCGTCGGCGCCGCTCACAGACAGCTAGGGACAGTTGTCGAGGTGGAATAGATCTACAACTGCGATCCTACAGAGAACCACCTTCTGCTCGAGACTGTGCCTCCTGGCTCCTTCGTCGTCAACGGGACCGGCATCGGCAAGGACAGCCAGAGGAGCCCAATCACCGCCGAAGGGGTCTTTCCCGAGAACGCTCTAGTCGGGGAATTCAACTGGGAGATCGGGTTCGTGCACCAGAGGGTCAAGCACCTAGCCGGGGTCTGGTCATGGAGGACGGCTGGCGCTACTTCGTACACGGATGGACATGCGTGATCGAAGAGCTCTTCAAGGTGGAGGTGACCCCAGCAATCGTCGGCAAGCTCTCCGAAGTCTCGCCGGGCCCTCGGGGCTCCTCGACGCTTCCGCGCGTGTGGGATCGGGGAGTCCTTGGCAGGCCCTTCAGCTCGCTTCCGGCGCGGGCCCAGAGAAGATACTGTCTTCTCCATGAAACATCGGGATCGGCTCCGTTCGCATCCCCCGCTGTTTCCGCGACATCTGCCCTGCTTCAGACCGACCCTGGGCACCCCCTGGCGAGCGATAGTGGCGCGCCGTCGCCTAGCCCAGCTCAACAATCGACACCTTCCATGACACACGAGGTCGCCTTCGACCTCCGGGGCGTCTCCAAACGCTACCCAGGCGTACTCGCACTCGACTCCGTCTCCCTGACGGGGTACGCAGGGGAAGTGCTAGCACTCTGTGGCGCGAACGGTGCTGGCAAGTCGACGCTCGGTCGCTTGCTCGCTGGGCAAGAGCAGCCTACGGCCGGCACTATCACTGTGACGGGCTACGACAAACACATCCGCACCCCGGCCGACGCGGATAACGCGGGCATACTGTTCATGCACCAAGAGCCCGTAATTATCGACGACTTCACCGTAGCCGAGAATGTCTGCCTGAAGAACCTCAGTTCCGCTCGCTCGGTCAAGCCCTGGCATTTCGTGTCTCGCAAGCAGTCTGCTTCGACTCTGTCGGCATTGAGCTCCGTGGGGCTCAAGCATCTGCCACCAGGTGCACTCGGTCGCGGATTAGGGCCTGCAGCTCGTCAGATGCTCGCGCTAAGTCGGGTACAGGTGACTCCTCACCAGCTGCTAATCCTCGATGAATCGACAGCATCGGCGACGGAAGAATACTTTTCGGACGTGTGCGCGCTCGTCGAACACGAGAAGGCGGCCGGCGTCTCGGTCCTGTTCATATCCCACCGCCTGCCCGAAGTATTCAAGATCGCCACCCGAATCGCCGTGCTTCGCGACGGAAGGCTCATAACCGTCGTCGATACCGCCGACACGAGCCCTTCAGAGATCACGACCCTCATGATCGGCGCCACAGTTGACGCCATCGACCCCCCTGAGACGGTTGACGAGCAGCTCGCCCCGATCCTCGAAGTGATCGAGCTGAGCTCGGGATCAGCGTCGTGCGTCAGCTTCGCCGTCCGTCCGGGAGAAGTGGTTGGGCTTTATGGACTGATCGGAAGCGGCCGGAGCTCCATCGTGCGGGCAATCTCGGGCAACCAAACCCGCAGAAGCGGCACTGTCAAGGTCAATGGCAGGGTTGTCCCCGCCAAGAACCCCCACCAGGCAATGCGTCACGGGCTGATTTACGTGACCGAGAATCGACACCGCGAAGGCCTCTTCAAGGACTTCACCAACAGTCAGAACCTGACGTTCGCCGCGCTGAAGAAGTTCGCGACGCTCGGTGTGATCCGCCGTAAGCAGGAGCGTGACCGCGTCAAGGAGCTCATGCTCGCATTCCAGGTGAAGGGCGAGGCACGCACCCTTACCAATGCCCTCTCCGGCGGTAACCAGCAGAAGGTCTGTATCGCCAAGTGGCTCGAGACGCGACCCGACGTCGTTCTCTTGGACGAGCCGACCAAAGGCATCGATATCGGTGCTCGTCAGCATATCTATCAACTGATTCGTGATATAGCCAGTGAAGGCAAGGGCGTGGTAGTCGTGACGAGCGAAGCCGACGAGGCGCTCATGATCTGCAACCGCGTGCTCGTGCTGGTGGGCGGTCACATCGTTCGCGAGTTTGAGCCCAACAGCATCACCTCAGATCTTCTGATCCGGACCTCGCTCGAAGGGGCTGAAGCATGGACTTGAACGAGCCCAGA
>Ga0182027_10013666_pt1 | contig 11292 bp, 10 predicted proteins | sample 712E1DmetaG_FD_121300 | JGI IMG/M metagenome (GOLD analysis project Ga0182027, IMG submission 121300) | Permafrost microbial communities from Stordalen Mire, Sweden - 712E1D metaG (Illumina Assembly) | ecosystem: Environmental > Terrestrial > Soil > Wetlands > Permafrost | place: Sweden...
AGTGGCGGAACTTTTTGGCGCGAGTGCCGGCCTGGGCCGCTTCGTTCAGCTTTACGCCGACTACGCCGATTATCCCCGCATGGTCGCCGGTATTCTCTACACCGGCTTGGTGGTGCTGTTGACCATGGAACTACTCGAACAAATCAAACGTCGAGCCCTGTTTTGGGTGAAGTGAAGATTGAGACATTGCCATGACATCCAAAGAGATCATTCAGAAAGTTATCAAGCTTGAGCCGACACCGCGCCTGCCCGTGTCCCTGCTCTCTGCCGGTGCCTGGACTCTGAACCAAAGCGGGTTGACACTCGAACAAGCGCTCGCCGTCGGCCCACAGCGGATCGCCGAGGTCATCACCAAAACCAATGAGATTGTTGGCTGCGATATTGTCTGGCCCGGTTCGGGCTATCACAATCTCGCCATCCGGGGTATCGGCGGCCGCATCAAGTTTCGCGTCAAAGGAACTCCCGATGTCCAGGAACCGCTTCTGCGCGGCAACTGGATCGCTGGGCGCATCCCCACCAAACGCGTTCAGGAGGACGAGGGTATCCGCGTGCTGGTTGAGGCTGCACGGCTCGTTTCCAAATCCATCGGCGATAAAACGGTGGTCGGCACCAGCCAATGGGCGCCATTCACGCTGGGCGGTCTGGCTTATGGCGTGGAAAACCTCATGCGCAATATCCGCAAGGACAAACCGGCGGTGCATGCTGTTATGGAGTTCGCCACCGAGTTGTGCTTCGACTACCTGGAATCGTTCATTGACGCCGGGGTCTCGATGATCTCTCTGGCCGACCCGACCGCGTCGGGCGATCTCATTTCGCCCGGGCAGTTCATCGAGTTCTCCCTCCCGTATCTTAAACGGGTTGCCGAAAAAATTCGCGCGCGCGGCGTCTGGGTGACGGTTCACATCTGCGGCAACACGACTAATCGGCTGGATCGCATTCCCGAAGCTGGCGCGCAAATCATGTCGGTTGATTACAAGGTCAGCCTCTCGGACGCGCGCCGCATTCTGAACGGCAAAATCGCCTTCGCGGGCAACCTGAATCCCGTGGTCATCATGCAGAAGGAGACTGTTCAGGGCGTGGCCATCGCCAGCCGCGACGCCATCAGTAAAGCCGGCGTGACCGGCGGCTACATTCTCATGCCTGGTTGCGACATTCCTCCGAGTGTTCCGATTGAAAATGTCAAGACCATGGTCGAAACCGCACATGGATATTCGCTATGACGCAGAAATTGTTTTTCAAATGAGCAAAACGAACATCAAAAAAACAAAAGTTAAAACGCCAGAGAACTGGGGCAAAGGCACCATTTGCATCCAAGCCGGCTTTACTCCCACCGTTGGCGGGCCGCGCATCCTGCCCATCTTCCAATCCACGACTTACAAATACGAAGACTTGGATCAGGTCGAGCGCCTGTTCGCCTTGAAGGAAGCCGGATACAAATACACCCGCACCGGCAATCCCACGGTGGCGGCGCTGGAGCAAAAGATCACCCAACTGGAAGGCGGAACGGCTGCTGTGGGACTTTCCTCCGGGCAGGCCGCCACGCTGTTGTCCGTCACCAACCTCTGCCACGCCGGCGACCACATCGTGTCCGCATCCAATGTTTATGGCGGTTCCTACACGCTGTTCGGCATCACGCTGAAAAAGTATGGAGTTCAAGTCACGTTCGTGGACCCCGAAGCACCGGAGCGAGAGCTTCAAAAAGCGTTTCAGCCGAACACGAAGGTGCTGTTTACGGAAACCCTCGGCAACCCGGCGCTGGGCATCCTGGATTTCGACAAGTTCGTCCGGCTTGCCCGCAAGAACGACGTACCGTTCATTGTGGACAACACGCTGGCCACGCCGTACCTGTGCAACCCCTTTAAACTCGGCGCCAACATCATTGTCCACTCGGCCACGAAATACTGCGACGGCCACGCGACCAGTCTGGGAGGCGTGCTCATTGACGGCGGCAATTACGACTGGACGAACGGGAAGTTCCCCGAGCTGACCGAACCCGATCCGGCTTATCACGGCGTCCGCTATGTCGAATCGTTCCCGAAGTTTCCCTATGCGGCCAAGGCCCGCGCCCAGCTTCTGCGCGATTTCGGCGTCTGCCTCAGCCCGTTCAATGCCTTCCTGATCAACCTGGGCATGGAGACGCTGCACCTGCGCATGGAACAGCACAGCAAGAACGCCCTGGCTCTCGCCCGATTCCTCAAGCGCCATCGCCGGGTCAAATGGGTCGTCTATCCCGGTCTCGAAGGCAATCCAAACCGCACCCGCATCCGGAAGTATTTCCGTCGAAACCTGGCCAGCGGCATTCTCACCTTCGGCCTCAAGGGCGACACGCAGGCGGCCAGGACCTTCGTCAAGAATCTCAAGGTCGCCGCGCTCGTTGTGCATATCGGCGACGCCCGCACCAGCGTGCTGCATCCGGCCACCAGTACGCACGCCCAGATGACCCTAAAACAACAACTCAGCGCGGGGATTACTCCGGACATGATCCGCGTCTCGGTTGGTATTGAGGACGCCAAGGACATCATCGCCGATTTCGACCAAGCTTTTAGGAGCATCCATTAACCAGTTCCCCGAACCCTCAAAAATAATATGCCTTTACAAAGTCGCCCAACCCGGTCCAACCAGCCCGTCACACTCAAGCCGGTTGTAACCATTGACGTGCCCACCGAAGCCTATTTGGCCCTGCGCAAACCAGCGCGGATCAAACAGCATCTTTCCATTGCGCTGTCCAGCCATTCCTTTTTGCCGAGAATTGATGACCGGCAAAGCGACTGGGTAGCCCAAGTGGGCGCTCCCGCCTTAAAGCTCTTTCGTCATCAACGCGGGGATGCCCCCATCGGTTCCTTCTGCTCCATCGGAACGGGTTCGGGGCTGGATGTCCTTTCGGCCATCGAAATTCTAGGAGCCAAACGCGTCGGGTTGACGGACGTGCATGAGGACGTCGTTGCCACCGCCGCCGACAATGTCGCGCGCAACCATCTGGCTGCTCACCCGCTGGTGATCGAGGCGGGCTATGGCGATCTGCTCGAACCGCTTCGTCCTTTCAACGCCCGCTATGATTTGATCTACGAAAACCTTCCTAACGTCCCGGTGCGCAGCGCCGATGAGATCACCGCTGACCGGAAGAGTTCAACCCATCTGGTGCCGCGAAGAGAAAAACTGCCCGAACTGGTCAAACAACAGATGCTTGATCTGCACTATCTGGCATTGTTGCAGGCAAAGGATTTTCTGCTTCCGGGTGGTGCCGTCCTTTCGACCTTGGCAGGCAGAGTGCCGCTGCAAGTGTTTCTTTCCTTGGGAACCCTTGCCGGTTACTCTCCCTCTTTCCTGACCTATACTTGGAAAGTCCAGACCGATCCTAAAGAGGTGATTCCCGAGTATGCCCGGAAGCAGAGAGAGGGATTCGGGCCTTTCTACTTTTACCGTGCCGAAATCCTGCGAAAAACTTTCGCCGCAATTGATATTAGCACCTCTGGCGAAAACGCCTTTGAAATCGAACGATCACTGTTGCCCGAACGATTCGATGCTGTCAGCGCTTATGAGGCTCTGGAAAAAGGCGAGAAAATCGGCCACACCGTCGCCGTTCTCAAATCCGAACTGAACTAATCCCATGCCCACAACCACCTCATCCCGCGTTCTTTCGCTTATTGCATCCGTCAAGACCACATTTGACAGGCGCGAACCGGCCGACGATGCGGTGGGCCGGGAGATTCAGAAAGTTCTCTCGCTGCTCGATCCGCTGCCTCCTTGGACGGGCAGGTTCTCCCAAAACAGACACCCAGTTACCTGCCACATCAAGACCGTTCTCCAGGCGGGAAACGACTCTACCGCAGCTCTACTGGACGCGATTGGCCCGGTGATTTACTTCCTGCCATGGCATTACACTTATCTGCCGCGTGAGGACGCCCCTGATTTGGAAGAAAACGTCGCGTTTGCTGAAATCATCGGTCCTGAAGCGCCGTTCCGCAGCAACTCCGTCTGTTTCGGCCTGACATTGATCGGCCCGAAGACGCTGTATCCGCCCCATCGCCATCCGGCCGTCGAGCTTTACTATGTGGCAGCCGGAACCGCTACTTGGACCTTGGATGGGGTATCGCAAGACAACCCGCCCGGAACATTTATTCTTCACCCTTCGCAGGCCATCCATGCCATGCGAACGCAGGTCGAACCGCTCCTGGCAATTTACTCCTGGAGCGGGGCGGATGTGCGCACCGCCTCCGTCTACGCCCAATCCACTCTCTCACCCAACTAATCATAAAATTATGTCAGACCAAACCGAAACTCTATTCCACGCCCTGTCCGACTCCGTTGTCGGCATGGACGAAGATCGCACCCGCCAACTCTCCATTCAAGCCGTGGACCAAGGCATCGACGCCCTGGCTGCCATTGAACACGGCTTGGTCGAAGGCATGAACCGCGCGGGCAAACTCTTTGAAACCGAGGAGTATTTCATCCCCGAACTGCTCCTCTGCTCCGACGCCATGTATGTGGGGCTGGACATCCTGCGCCCGCACCTCAAGCACGAGGAAAACCAGATCCGCCACAAGATCGTCATAGGCGTCGTCGAGGGTGACACCCACGACATCGGCAAAAACCTGGTCAGGATCATGCTTGAAGCCTCCGGCTTCGACATCGTGGACTTGGGGCGTGACATCCCGCCACAACGTTTCGTGGACGAGGCTATCAAAACCCAGGCCAGTGTTATCGCCCTCTCCACGCTCATGACCACCACCATGGACGGCATGGCTGAGGTCATCCAATTGCTTCAAAAAGCCAAAGTCCGCGAGCGTTTCAAGGTCATTGTCGGCGGCGGCCCCATCTCGCAATCCTTTGCCAATCGCATCGGCGCGGACGGTTACGCCGCCGGCGCTCCGGCGGCGGTGAAACTCGTCAAGCAACTCATCGGGGAGGCTGCCTGATGAGCCGCGACCGTCTGACACCGATTGAACGGTTTGCCGCTTACAGTCGTGGCGAACCGTTGGATCGTCTGCCTTGTGTTCCGATTGTCGGCAACACAGCAGCGCGGGTGCTGGGCGTCAAGGTATCGGAATTTCGGGGTAACGGTCGGCTCATTGCTGATGCACAGGTCGCCGCTTATCGCCGGTTTGGCTACGATGTCATCCGCATCTTTACCGACCTCTACACCCAAGCCGAGGCGATGGGCGCACAGGTTCATTATCCAGAAGATGAAACCGCCTATCTCGCCGCTCCGGCAATTACCACCGCGGACAAGATTGCTTCGTTGCAGCCGGCTGATCCATACAAGGACGGCAACTTGCCTCATCATCTTGAGGCAATGGAACGCGCGTTCCAAGCGGTTGGCAAGGAAGTCCCCGTGACGGGCGCGCTCACCGGTCCATTTACGACAGCGTCCTTTCTGATTGGCACGGAGAATCTTGTGCGCCTGACGTTGAAGAATCCTGCGGCGGTGCATCAACTCTGCGAGGTGGCGTATCAAGGCGCGCTGGTTTATGCCGGGGCAATTCTCGACACCGGTTGCACGCCAAGTCTGACGGACGCGATGTGTTCCACGACCGTCATCAGTCCGGGACAGTTCAAGGAATTCGGCCAGCCGTATTTGAAGCGGCTTGTGGATTTCATTCATGGCCGGGGACGTTCTGTGACGTTGCACATTTGCGGGAAGACCGCCCCGATTTGGGAAGCAATGGCCGATACAGGTGCGGATTGCCTCTCGATTGACAATGCCGCCGATCTCGAAGCCGCAAGGTTGAAAGTCGGCCATCGCGTCCGGCTCATGGGCAACGTACCGCCGTCGGAAATCATGTTGCAAGGAACGCCTGCCCAAGTGCGTGAAGCGGTGCGAACATGCGTTCGCAAGGCGCACAACAATCAAAAAGGGTTGGTTGTGGCGTCTGGTTGCAGCCTGCCGGTCGAAACGCCATTCGCGAACATTGATGCCATGCTTGATACCGTCCGCGAAATCGGCTGGCCGGTTAATGTTGATAAATTGGAAATGGAGTTGGTCGCATGAACGCGTTCACACCCAAGGAACGCCTGCTGCGCGTGCTGCGCAAAGAAACGGTGGATCGTCCGCCCGTTATCTGCACCGGCGGCATGATGAACGCCGCCATCGTCGAGATCATGCGCTCCACCGGCCACACGCTGCCCGAAGCACATTTCGATGCGCAACGCATGACCGACCTGGCGCAGGACATCCACACGCACACCGGCTTTGAAAACATCGGCGTGCCGTTCTGTATGACTGTCGAGGCGGAATTGCTTGGCAGTGAAATCAACCACGGCACTCTGGAGTGCGAACCGAAAATCGTCAGCGAAGTTTTTCCGTCCGTCGGCGCGGTGGAATTCCGGGATGTGTCCCAACTCGTCCGTTCCGGACGCATTGAGGTTGTTGTCGAGGCGGCGCATCGCATCGCCCGCGCGAATCCGGACGTGCCGGTGATTGCCAGCCTCACCGGCCCGATCAGCACTGCGGCTTCCATCGTTGATCCGCTCACCTTTTACAAAGAGCTGCGAAAAAATCCAGCCGGTGCGGACCGGCTGCTCGACTACGTGACCAGCCTGCTCGGCGCATTTGCAGAACGGTTGCTTGCCGACACTGGCGCGACCGCCATTGCCGTCGGTGATCCATCCGCCACGGGTGAAATTCTTGGCCCGGCCATGTTCGAGAAATATGCTGTGCGCTATCTTAACCAACTGGCGGGTCGCGTTCACGCGCTCGGTTTCCCGTTCATCGTCCACATCTGCGGCGATCTAAAAAGCGTATGGCATCTGCTGCCGCAATTGCGTTGCGATGCTCTTAGCACGGATGCGCTGGTCAGCCTCCCGGCTTTGAAGGGGAAATTTCCAGCAATCACCACGATGGGCAATGTCAGCACGTTTGCGCTCCAGTGGAACGATCTAGAAAAAATCCGGCGCATGACCCGCAACCTCGTGAACAACGGCGTCAACATCATCTCGCCTGCGTGCGGTCTCAGCACCTCCACGAAACTGGAAACCATCCGCGTTATGACCGACGAGGTGAAGAATGGAGGCGTGTAATATGGCGACCATTCATTTCATTCCCGGAGACAAGACAGTTTCCGTTACCGACGGGTCGAACCTGCTCGAAGCCGCGCGAAAGGCGGGCGTGTTCGTTGCCGCGCCGTGCGATGGTGCGGGCACATGCGGCAAGTGCTGGGTGAAAATTCCGGCGGCGCAACGCCGGAATTTCAAGGAAGCGCCGCATGAATGGCTGACGCAGGCGGAACGCGCCGAAGGCTGGGTGCTGGCTTGCCAGAGCACCATTCATGGCGATCTTCAAGTCGAGCCTGGCGAATATGACGACGAAGAATTGAAAATTCTGAGCGAGGGCCAAACAGTCGCCGTTGAATTGGATCCATGGATCACCAAGACCCTTGTCACTTCCATTGCAGAGACGATTGTAAAGGCGGGAGGAATGGTCCTGGCCATCGAGCCGGGCGACACCACGCAGGCGTTGTTCGGCGTAGCGGTGGACATTGGCACCACCACGCTCGTAGTGGCATTGATTGATTTGCGCGACGGTCGCGAAATTGCCGTGGCGTCGGATTTGAATCCGCAGGCACGACATGCTCAAGATGTGCTGTCCCGCATCAAAATCGGCTCGCAGCCGGAAGGGTTGAAACTGCTGCACGGCGAATTGATCGCGGAATTGAACCGGCTCATCGGCGAGGCAGCGGAGCAGGCCCATGTTCTTCTCCGTCGCATCTACGAAGCGGTTTTCAGCGGCAATACCACCATGCTCCATCTTGCCACCGGGACAAACCCGGCGTCGCTCGGAAAATATCCCTACACGCCGGTGCTTCAGTGCGGCGGACACGTGCGCGCGGAGGACATCGGTCTGGCCATCGCCCCGGATGGACAGGTTTATCTGCCGCCGATCATGTCAGCCTACGTCGGAGCCGACATTACTTCCGGCATTCTTGCGGCAAAGCTGGCCGGGTTGAGCGGCGTGACGCTGTTTGTGGACATCGGCACGAACGGCGAAATGGTGCTGGCCGTGGACGGCCAACTGACGGCGACATCCACTGCCGCCGGCCCGGCGTTCGAGGGCATGAACATCACCTGTGGCATGAGGGCGAGCCGGGGCGCGATTGAGTTGGTTTCGCTTTCCGGAGACAGTGTTGAAATTAAAACCATCGCCGATGCACCGCCGGTGGGATTGTGCGGCAGCGGGTTGCTGGACATTGTCGGCGAACTGGCGGCGCACGGTGGTGTGGATAAGAACGGGCGCTTTCAAACCAACGGCGCGCTGCCAAATCGCCCGTGGAAGGACAGGTTTGGTTCGCTCGACGGCAAGCCTATTTTTCGTATTGCCGATCCGGTTTATCTATCACAGAAAGATGTGCGGCAGGTGCAACTGGCCAAGGCGGCCATCCGCGCCGGGATCGATCTCATGCTCCGTGCCAACAATCTTACTGCCGTCCAGGTAGATCGCGTGCTGATCGCCGGTTCGTTTGGTTTTCATTTGCGCACGGCCAGTCTTATCCATCTCGGCCTGTTGCCGCGCGAGTTCAAAGACCGGGTTGAGTTTGTCGGCAACACCTCCAAGTCCGGCGCACGGGCCTTTCTCCTGAACCACCGTTTGCGCGACGAATTGAAACAACTCGTGCAACAGGTGCGTGTGCTCGAACTGGCCAACGATCCGGCGTTCCAGAAAACCTTCGTTAAAGCACTTACGTTCTGATTATGTCAAAGAAACCATCCATCTCCTGTTCGGATTGCGGCCTGCTCAACTGCTACCGCCAAGACAAGCGTTTCCCGGATTTCTGCTTGACCGAAGGCACGGATCGCAAAGTGGTTGACACCGTCTCCAAGCGTTATCGCGGTCGGAACCGGGATGCTATCATCGCCCGTGCGGCGGCGGAAGTCGAAGGCACGTATTATGGCAAGCTGACGCGCGTGGAGGAAATTATTGCATTCGCCAATCGCATCGGGGCGAAACGCATTGGCATCGCGACGTGCATCGGCCTCATTCAAGAAACGCGCGTTTTTGTCAAAGTCCTCAAGGCGCACGGCTTTGAACCTTATACCGTGCTATGCAAAGTCGGTTCAGTGGACAAGACAGAGATCGGCATTCCCGACGAACTCAAAGTAAAGAGAGGTTCTTACGAAGCGATCTGCAACCCGATCCTTCAGGCGCGGCTGCTCAACGGGCAGAAGACCGATCTCAACGTCATCGTTGGTTTGTGCGTCGGGCACGATTCACTGTTCATCAAGTATTCCGACGCGCCGGTGACGACGCTTATCACCAAGGATCGCGTGCTGGGCCACAACCCGGCTGCGGCGCTTTACACGAGTAATTTCTATTACCAACGGCTCTTGCAGCCCGGGCAAAAACTATAACGAACAACACACTATAATTATGGCCAAATACGAGAACATATTGCAGGCAATCGGACGCACACCACTCATACGGCTGCGGCGCATCGGCGCGAACATCGCCTCGCCGATTTACGCCAAAGTCGAATCGCTGAATCCCGGTGGCAGTGTAAAAGATCGCGTGGGATTCGCGATGGTGGAGGCGGCTGAAAAGGCCGGGCTGCTCAAACCCGGTGGCACCATCGTTGAGGCGACCGCTGGCAACACCGGTGTGGGACTGGCACTCGTGGCGGCGGTGAAGGGTTATCGCCTGATCGTCGTGCTGCCCGACAAAATGAGCGCCGATAAAATCAGCTTGTTGCGAGCTTATGGCGCGGAGGTTGTCATCACGGCCACCAACGTGCCGCCGGATTCACCGGAAAGCTACAACGGTGTCGCTGACCGGCTCGCGCGCGAAATTCCCGGCGCGTTCCGCCCGGACCAATTCAGCAATCCGAACAATCCACTGGCGCATTACCTGACCACCGGCCAGGAAATCTGGACGGACAGCGAAGGACGCGTGGAGGTGTTCGTCGCCAGCATGGGCACGGGCGGGACGATTTCCGGCACGGCGCGATATTTGAAGGAACGCAACCCGGGCATCACCATCGTCGGGGCTGATCCGGAAGGGTCTATTCTCTCCGGTGATGCGCCGCATTCCTACAAGGTCGAAGGCATTGGCGAGGATTTTATTCCCAAGACCTTCAACCGCCAGGTCGTGGACGAAATGGTGCGCGTGAGCGACAAGGAATCGTTCAGCACCGCCCGTCGGCTGGCGCGCGAGGAAGGCATTCTGGCCGGCGGTTCGTCGGGCACGGCTTTGGCGGCAGCGCTCAAATATGCCCAACGCCTGACCCAGCCGCGCGAAATCGTGGTGCTGCTGCCTGATACGGGTCGGAATTATATCAGCAAGATTTTTTCCGATGAATGGATGAGGGAAAATGGGTTTTGGCAGGATCGCGTGACGCACTCGGTAAAAATCGCCCAGGTACTCGGCCAGAAGAAAGTCCTGCCACCACTGATTTCCGTGCAGCCGCAGGACAAGTTGAAGGCTGCCATCCAGCTTTTCCAGCAGCATAACATTTCGCAACTGCCGGTGATCGAAAACAACTGGGTCGTTGGCAGCCTGAACGAAGCTTCCATCATGAAAACCCTTCACGACGGCGTGGACCTGAACAACCAGGAAATCCGCGCGGTCATGGGTAAACCGTTGCCGGTGCTCGATGAAAACACCGATATCGCGGAAGCCTACCGCCTGTTGCTGGGCGGCTCGCCGGCCATCGTCGTGCTGCGCGGCGATACGCCTTTCGGCCTCATCAGCCGGTTTGACTTTATAAAAACCCTCATCGATCAGGACCAACATGGAATTTGAAACTCTTGCCATTCACGACGGCCAGGCACCCGAACCCCGCACCGGAGCGGTGAGCGTGCCGGTTTACCAGACTTCCACCTACGAACAGGACGGCATCGGCCGGCCCCGGCTCGGCCTCGATTATTCGCGCAGCATCAACCCCACGCGCCAGGCATTGGAATCGGCATTGGCGCTGCTGGAAAACGGGAAGCACGGTCTGGCCTTCGCCTCCGGCTGCGCCGCCACCGTGGCCGCGCTCCAGGTCCTCAAGCCGGGCGATCAGATCCTCGCCGGCAACGACACCTACGGCGGTTCCTATCGCATCTTTGAACGCATCCTCCGCCCGTGGGGCGTGGACATACGTTACGCCGAGGCGTCCGATTTGAAGCGATTCGCCGAGGCCATCACGCCCCAAACGCGCCTGATCTGGGTGGAATCGCCCACCAATCCGCTGCTCAAACTGGTGGACATCGCCGCGCTGGCCGGACTGGCCAACCGGCACAAGCTGTTGCTGGTCGTGGACAACACGTTTGCCAGCCCGTATCTCCAGCAGCCGCTCAACCTCGGTGCGCACGTCGTGGTTC
>Ga0182027_10013667_pt1 | contig 11292 bp, 8 predicted proteins | sample 712E1DmetaG_FD_121300 | JGI IMG/M metagenome (GOLD analysis project Ga0182027, IMG submission 121300) | Permafrost microbial communities from Stordalen Mire, Sweden - 712E1D metaG (Illumina Assembly) | ecosystem: Environmental > Terrestrial > Soil > Wetlands > Permafrost | place: Sweden...
ACCAAACTGCTAACAAGATTCTTAAAAAGATTGTTAGCATAGTTTGGTTAATACCGTAGGTTAACAAGTTTAGAAGATCATTTCTGCATTTATTTTGAGCTTCTTGTTAACCGCACGGTATGAGTCTCTTTGTACTGGATTATGTTCGATTTCTGCCCGATCTGGGCCACCTTTAACGGATTACGAGGATTTTAAATTAATTTAATGAGGGAGTCAGATCATTTGGAAACGCAAAGCTTGCTATCAATGACTCACAATAATTTTATTATTTGCTATTTGACTTATTTTGTGTCGTCAGGTACATAAGCCCGATAAAAAGGTTGATTAAACAATCTCCCGTCCCGTAAGGGACGGAAGGTGATCCTTCCTGATTTTTACCGATCTTTTATCCCTAACGCGATATTTTGGAAAAGCAACCCTTACTATCAATGATTCACAATAATCTTATATACCCTTCCATCCTCAATATCCCGGATTAAATATAAGCCATTTGTCAGATTGGAAATATCAATAACCTCTTTTTCATACGGATTTATTTTCAGTCTCGATATCATTTGACCAAGTGAATTCAAAAGAAATAATTCCTGATTCTGATTTTTACCCTGGTAAATGATATTTAATTGATCGGCAGCAGGATTTGGATATATCCTGAAATTCAATTTATCACTGTTAGGTTCATTTATACCCACAACCCCCATTTCACTTAGCGGCCGTTTCCAAACGCCAAAGCCTCCGGTACCGGCAAAAATATTTTGGTTGCCTATTGCTAATGAACTGATATCATAAAGAGGGTCTGTACCGGAACAAAATGTTAATCCTGTACTGACCTTTGTCCAATTGTTTCCGTTGTTGGTTGTTAAAAACACTCCATTAAAATCAACTACTGCAAAAATATTAGTTCCACATACAATAATTGAAGGAACACCCCAGGGTGTTGCGGGCCCGAAAATGGGCAAACCGTTATTCACCTCAGACCAACTGCTGCCATTGTCAGTCGATAAAAATACACCATATCTGGTTCCTGCATATAAATTGCTATCGCTTATGGCTAATGAATAGACACTATTAATAGATGATAGTGGGTTATTGACTGCTGTCCAGCTGCTGCCATTGTTGGCAGACATAAATATACCACACATACCGTTATAAGTCGAGATAAAAATATTTGATCCACTAAAAGCAATTGATGAGATAAGTGTAAATGGAGGAAATGCTAAACCATTATTCACCTTTGTCCAGCTACTTCCGTTATTAGTCGATAAATACAAACCATCATCAGAAATCCCGGCAAACATTCTAGTTCCTTTTATGGCTAACAAACCCACATAAGCAGCGGGTAATCCATTATTGATTGCTGTCCAACTAATTCCGTTATTATTAGACATAAAAATCCCACTGTCATTAGTCCCGGCAAAAATGTTTTCACCACTTATTGCTATTTCATAGACGTAATTATTTGTCAGACCAATCGCTGACCAATTGTTCCCATTATCGGTTGATAAAAACACCCCATTATAAGCCCCGGCATAAATATTTGTTCCGTTTGTGACCAGTGTTTGTACATAAGTATTTGTCAAGCCGGCATTAATCATAGACCAACTACTTCCATTATTCGTTGATAAAAACACACCTCCGGGCTGGGTTCCTGCAAAAATATTTGTACTGCTTAAGGCTATTGACCTGACATCCCAATGTGTTAAACCTGTATTAACTGCAGACCAACTGCTTCCATTGTTTGTAGATTTATAGATACCTGCACCCCATGTTCCAACAAACATATTTGAACCAGCTACTGCTAATGTATTGTACTGAATATCGGGCAATCCTGTATTGATAGCAGTCCAACTACTTCCATTATTGGTTGATAAAAACACCCCCCTGTAAGGAGTTAGTGCATACATATTTAAGCCATTTCTGGCTATCGACAGAACAGCATTTGAATCCGGTAGTCCGTTATTCGCTGCTATCCAATTGTTGCCATTATTGTTGGAAACAAATACACCGTCATGGGTTCCGGCAAAAATGCTGGTTCCGCTTATTAAAAAGGAATAAATGGCAGTACTCGTTAAACCATTATTGACAGCAGACCAGGAGTTCCCATTGTTGGTTGATAAAAAAATACCACCATCATATCTGGTACCTGCAAATATATTTGTACCACTAATTGCTATTGTATTGACAAATGTATCAGTCAAACCAATATTCACCTTAGTCCAATTACTGCCATTATCTGTAGACCGATAAATTCCTCCATATGCAGTTCCTGCAAAAATAGTGGTTCCACTAATAGCCAATGCTTTAACTCCAAACTTTGGTAATCCGTTATTGACCGCAGTCCAGCTGCTACCATTATTATTCGATAAAAACACATCCCCTGCAGCAGTTCCAGCAAAAATGCTTGTTCCTCCTACCGTAAAACATTCAATAGCTGCCCCAAAAGGCCCATTGGTTTGTTGCCATTGGGCATTAATCGTTAATGTCGAAAATGCAATAACGATTAGTATTGACATCTTTTTCATTTTCTTAGATATTAAATTCTGTATCAAATATTTTCTTATGTTTCCCAGAACCTGTCCGTAGTCTGTAGCCAAGAATTGAAGCGGAGGGATTACAGACAGTTCTGTTCAATTAATTATCAATGATTCACTATAATCTTATTGACCTTACCTTCCTTTATATCCCGAATTAAATATAAGCCATTGGGAATATTGGAAATATTGATTTCTTCTTTTTCACCCGGTTTTAATTTAAGGCATGATATCATTTGGCCGAGTGAATTCATAAGAAATAATTCCTGATTCTGATTTGTACCTAGATAAATGATATTTAATAGCCCTGATGCCGGGTTTGGATATATCCTGTAATCATTATTTTCAATAATTGCAGGTTCTTCAATATCATCCAACTTTGTGATAATATTTATAGTTGATCTGGTTGAAATTGGAAGTTGATAATCGAAATAAATATAAGCCTTGTTGGTGATTTTTGTGCCAATGGCAAGACCTGGTTTGATATAAGCTGAATAACTGATATAGCCATGACTATTAGGTTCATCGGAGGTGCTGTCCGGAAGCATGATATTGTTAAATGTCCAAATCAGGACATTATCCCTGACTTGTAGTTCATAGGGATGACTTGTGGTTTTTAATAAAACCTTTGTCAAAGGCAGATTTTCTGATATCGTATCTACCACTTTCACTTTGTATGCAACATGATTCCCTGTATTCTGAAACCTGATCAGATAATCTATTTTTAATGTTTGTGGCAGAATATTTCCATATGGCGAACATTGTTTATCGTTGGGATCGATAGCGGCAACAATTATTTGTTTTAGTGTATCATAATTGTTTGTAATGTCGGAATCTCCGGTTGTTGGCAGTATAGAAGTATAAAAGTAAATTGAGTCATCTACCGATAGTGACGTATCTATCTTTATTATCAGATTAATTTGCCGCCTTTCTGATGGTTTTATATTTAAAAATGACCAGGAAGCATTTGGGTGTGTGTATGAAGTATAATTTGGATTGGCAGATTGTAGATTAACCCTTGTATCCAGCTTAAGATTCAAAGACCCGGAACTGATAGTTGTTGTTCCTATATTTTCATAAACTAAAGTATAACATTCATACCTTCCGGGTCTTGCCCTGAAGCCGTTTAAACCCGTCAGGAAAACCCTTAGATCTTTAACATTTAGTGTTGGAAGTATTCCAAAATTGTTATTTGTATCTCTAATGTTCGGAGTGATATGTATATTATATTGTGCAGGATTACCGGAGGAAAGATGCCAATATGTATAGATTCCATTATTTTTAACGTAGCTAATTATTAAGTTACCGGTATCGTTATGGTTATTAACAAACCTTCCTTTTTTATCTGTACAGGTGAAATGCGGTCCGGCGAGTATTTTAATCAGATTCATGTTAATGCCCATTTCTCCACTATCTTTCTTGCAGTTATTATTCACATCGTAAAAAACATATCCTCCAAAATAGTTGTTTCTTTGAAACTCATAAGCACCGATATCAATAATATTAACTACACGTGGATTGTCTGATTTATCGGTTAATAAATCCGTTTCAGATGGATCCCCCCGATCAATACAAGGTGAGTTTAAATTCAACGACCAGTCAGCTACAACGCCATCGAAACCAATACCGCTGCCTGTTGAAGGAGATATAAATTCCGGGTTGGAATCAATATTATTCGAATAAGTACCTTTATAAATATTTGATCCCTTATAAAAAAGAGTTGTGTCACCCTGTATATCGCAATAATAAAAATTAGGATTACTTCCAGTATCTTTTAAACATACTTGTTGTCCATAAGTAGCGGTGTTACCATATAAAATAGTGTTACTGAAATTGGGAGTAGAATTAGATTCACAAAATAAGCCTCCTCCATATACAGCATTGTTATTTACAATAGTATTGTTTGATAAAGTTGGATAGTAGTCAATGTATATCCCCCCTCCATAACCGGAAACACTATTGTTGGTTATTGTATTATTAGTAATTAAAGGTCTGCTATATTCACAATATATTCCACCTCCATTACTTGTTGCGTAATTGTTTGAAATTGTATTATTGGAAATTTTAAGGAGGCCATAATCTACGCAGGAAATTCCACCACCGTCGACCCCAGAGTTTTTGGAAATGAGATTGTTTGAGATAGTAGCACTACTCATCATACAAAAAATTCCACCACCTTGATTATTTGATATAATGTTGTTTGTAATAATTTGACCACCTTTATCACAATAAATCCCACCACCCTGTGAAGCACCCGAGTTATATACAATGGTGTTATTCGTTATAAGTGGTTGATATTCGCTGCAAAAAATTCCTCCACCATTAGCAGTAATTGAGTTATAGGCTATCATGTTGTTCGAAATTACCGGTAAGCTCTGCATGCTATATATTCCACCGCCCCAGTCAGCTGTGTTATGTGTTATAGTGTTGTTAGAAATAATGATGTGGCTGTAATAACAATAAATTCCACCGCCATTATATGCATCGCAATTAGAAATACGACAATAGGAAATAGCTACTTTTGAAAAATTCTTGATAAAAAATGATCCGCCATAATTATCAGGAGAACTACTACCCGACGTTTTACTGTATTGAAATTTGCAATAGGTAAACCTGGAAGAATCGTTTGTTTCCGGCGTGTTGTCAAAACGTATTCCATGCCAGCCGGCGATAGTGTCAGTAGCAGTCCAGTTTATAGTATCAGTAATAATACCAATAGCCAGAACCCTTCCTTGAACAAGTAATTTATACGTTCCTTTAAATTCAACCCTGACACCCGGCATGATATTAAGTGTTTGGCCATTTGGAATTGTAATATCGCCCTGAATGAGATAAGGAGATCCGGTAAGTGTCCAGGTGCCGCTTACCGATCCACCGGGAATAGGAGTTTGCGCATTACTGAAGTCAATTCCCAGAGCGCAAATCATTATAAAGAACAATAACTTTTTCATAATCTTATTTTTAATCCTATTTCAATTTTATCTGAACATTCGCATTTACCCCCACTGACCATGGCTTCATATCCGTTATTTCATCATTTTTCATCAGGGAACCTAAAAACTGCTTAAATGTTGGTTCAAGACCAATGTTTATCCTGTCAGAAAGCCTGTAATAGCAACCCAGGCCAAGTATCAAGCCCCAGTTTATGGTGTTATACGAATAGGTATTCACATCTTTCAAAACCAGTTCATCAGCCGTGATTGTTTTGCCTGAGGAACTCATATAATAAATCATACTTCCGCCGGCTTTGAGGTTGAGTTTCCATTTTTCTCCCAAGGCAATATAATAATTCAGAATCAGCGGCAATTCCAGATAACTATAGCTGTTATTTATGGAATAATGAACACCCACTGTATCGTTCACTGTAATATATCCCTTGATTATTCCGGTTATTGAGTCAATTACAGGGATTTTGTTGTTGTAAAAGTCATATTTCCCACCCGTACTGTATTTATCATAGAACAAACCGGAAGTAACAGAAAGGTTTTTCATGACAAAAAATTCCAGGTTCACCCCAAGCGAAAATGAAATGGCTCCTTTTTCGGATTCACCACTAATCAGGTTATAATTCTCATGAATCCTGGGAGCATTGGCACTATTGGTGGTGGATTTATTGAACGTATAATCAGGTGAGAAAACAATTTTACAGGCAATTTTTGTCAAATTTGATGGCTTTTTCTCCTGATTAATTTGGGGAATTATTACTGAATCGGGTTTTAAAAGATTTGAAGCAACCACATCAGGTTTTTTATTAATGGTTTCTAAGATTATGGTATCGGATATTGCTTGTTTTTTTAATTCAGTAAGTTGTCTGTTGGTAATGTCGGTTACGGGGAGAGTAGATTTTTCGGAAGGAATGGTATTAACAACTTCATCATTCTTTGGTGAGTTATTTCCTTTTATAACAATATCCCCGGCTTGTTTAATTGGTTGTGAGCTAACTGATGTTGTTTCATTTTTTTGATGTATGCTGTTTCTATTCGCAGGTACTGCAAGCTTCTTTTCAATATTAACGGAAACCGGAATTTCTTTATGGATCTGAATTGGCTGCTCCGACAGGGTTTGTTTCTTCTGAATTAATACCTGTTTATGTGCTATGGTAGTGGTTTTCTCTTTTGAAATATAAACAGTGGTAATGGTAGTTAGAGAAACAACAAAAGTTGCCAGAACTATGTAAAGGTATCTTCTGAACAAGGCTCTTTTCTTATTCTTTTGATCCAGCTTGCCCTGAAATTCATTCCAGTCGCCCTGTGGCAGGGGAACCTCAAAGTTCTGATACCTTTGTTTTAAACCAGCTTTTATATTATTTCCTGTAATCATCATCCCCGGTTTAGTTTTTTCAGCAGCAATTCTTTAAGGGCTAGTCTTGCTTTGTAAAGGCAGACTTTAGAGGCGCCTTCCGATATTCCCAATTCTTTTGCAATTTCTTTGTGAGAAAATTCATCAACCACGTAAAGGTTAAAAACGGTTCTTTTTTCAAGCGTTAAGCTTAAAATAGCTTCATGTATTTCTTCGATTGAGAATTGATCCATCCAGGAATCCTCTGCTGAGCTTGTGTTTTCAATTATCGATTCCCTTTTGAAATACTTCTCTGCCTTTTCTTCCTTCAGTTTTTTCCTGATATAATTGAGTGTATTATTGATGATAACCCTTGATATCCATGAATCGAGATTGGATTCCTGCCTGTAACTCTTAAAATTCGTAAAAACCTTCAGAAATCCGTCATGCAACAAATCCCTTGCCTCTTCATAATTTCCGGTATATCTCAAACAAACTGCCATCATCTTGGGTGCATATTTTTCATATACGATCTTTTGAAACTCAGGATCATTGTTCCTGCATCCTTCTATTATTACAGCCTCAGTATACACTAATTGCGAATTTTATCGTCTATTAAATATACTGTCTTGCCGTTATCTGTCAAAATAATAATCTATAGAAATTATTTTTGCATTATAGACACAGAAAATTAAAAAGGTTACCCTGATGGGGAATTTTTTTTATCATTAGTTTGAAAAGCAGCTATTCTCTAGCATCCCATATGAGTCAACCGCAGAGAACTCAGATGAATGATACAGCTGTGAGATTACAGATTTGTTTGGTCTTTAGCTTTTTTTGTGCCGTAGGCACATAAGCTCGGTATAAAACTCTGCTGACATTCTCCCGTCCCGTAAGGGACGGAACATAAAGTCATTGTGTTTTTACCGATGTTTTATCCCTCACGGGATAGATATCCTCCTGCCCGTTCTGAGGTGCCTTGTGCAGGATTTATTAACAGAATTGGAGGCTTTTAAAGCGACTCAAATCATTTTGGAGTCAGAAGGTTACTGAAATAAGGGATGTATTTTAACTGGAAGGGGAAAAATATCAGTGCTTTAAAGCGTTTCCTCATCTAATACATGTATATAAGGCATTTCAAAACAAGACAGTTTTTGTCTGGTACAGATTTGGTCTTGTTAATCAGACAACTTTTTCTGAATCCAGTATTGCAATAACGGATCATTGAAATAATAGCTTCTGTTTGACTTTCCCAGTATCCCGGCATGAACCAACCTTGTCAGGCTGCGTGCAATGTTTACTTTTTTTGGATTAATCGTGGAATACACTAAATTTTCAAAACAAGACAAAATGTGTCTGGTACAAATTTCGTCTTGTTTGTATTTTAATGTAGAACCGGACTGGACACTCAGAATATCAAAACCGCCAGCAATGCAATCGCTGCAAAAGAGGCAAGAATGATATAAATCCTGTGGCGTTCGGTTTTTAACAATTGTGTAACTATTTTGAGTTGTCCCAGGATATATTCATCGCCGGGTTTTAGTGCCAGTGCCAGCAGATAGGCTTGTTTTGAGTTAACGAAAAGCTCGATCTTCAGGAAATCGTCGCCACGTTGCCTGTAATGATCTAACTTAGTGAATGGTTTTTCTTCTGGATGATCTGATCCCATATAGATTTTTTTACTCCTTCAAAATTAGTCAGAAATTAAGAAAAAAGATATTGGCAATGAGGATTTATTTTAACATTTTTATAAACCAGGATTTGTCCCATTCCCATTAATGTATCCTCATTCTCAGCGAATTCGCCCTTTAGATTCTGGGACAAAAAGTTACTGAAGCGAAAAATTATAACCGGCACTCATCAGAATTCTTTATCCCCGCATCCATGAGTTCAGTTGAGGTATTAAGTAAAGACAGGAACTAATGCCACATAATATACTACCCTCAGATTAGGTTTTGGGGATAACCTACCAAAAACTCCCTCAATTTCCGCACAGCTTCAGCACGGTGACTGAGGGTATTTTTTTCTTCAAATCCCATTTCAGCATAGGTAAGGGAATGTCCGTCGGGAATAAAAACCGGGTCATATCCAAATCCTTCGGTACCTCTCAATTCAGTAATAATAGAACCTTCAACCTTGCCTTCAAAATAATGGTCCTTACCTTCGTAAAACAAACAGATAATGGTCCTGAAACGTGCCTTGCGGTTGGTAACGACTTTTAATTCACTTAGCAATTTACGGTTATTATCGGCATAGCTGCAACCTTCGCCGGCATAGCGGGCTGAATAAACACCCGGCCTGCCTTCAAGTGCATCCACTTCCAGTCCGGTATCATCGGCAAAGCAATTCTTTGATGTCCGTAAAAAAACATAACTGGCTTTTTGCCAGGCATTGCCCTCAAGTGTATTAGCTGTTTCTGGAATATCATCAAATATTTTCACATCATCAAGCGAAAGCAATTGAAAATTTTCAGGCAGCAGAGGCTTTATCTCCCCGATTTTGTGTTTGTTATGTGTGGCAATAACGAGTTCAATCATCCTATGTTGAACATTAATTTAAGGTTGTTCCAGAGTATATGTTTTTTAGCAACATTCATTGCGATCTCATCAAGATCAGAATTCATCAGGAATACCGCTGCTTTTGCAGTTTTTTCAGGCTCTTCTCTTTTCAATCCCTTTACAAACGGATCGTTAATCCCAAATCCGATTATTTTTGAAATTTTAAGTTTATCCGATAGCTCCTCAATAGAACCAGGTTTGAAAAAATGGGTATTGAACAATGCCACATCATCAAAAGTAAGCTTAACAGATGCCAGAATCCTTTCCAGTATGATCTTATCCTTAAAATAGATCCATCGTTCATCAGGATAATTTACCATGATGGCAACGCTTTTTTTGTTTCCCCCGAAAAACTCAGGTGTATCATCAGTATTCGGGCTATTTTCAGGTTTATCATTTTTTGGCAGAAGGGGAAGTTTTTGGTCAGTTTCTTCGGCTACAGTAATAACTTCCGGGGTTACATAAGGAACATCTTTTACTTCTTCAGTTTTTTGGACCGGTATTTTAATTTTATCCGGAACCTGATTTTCCCCTTCATTTATGTGGTAGATACCCTCGTTAAAAAACCCGTTTTGAATGGCATTTAATATTTCATTTCTTTCATCATCCATCAGATGTAATTTTATGGTAGAATGAGCATAATGCTGCTCATTATTATCAATTGCTAAATTAGGAATATTGACCGTACAGATCGATAACCTGAATCAAATAATTTTTCTTTACTCTTACAGTATTGTTTTTTTAGGGCCTTGCAGCAGGGAATCCCCCCTAAAAAGGGGGGTAGGGGGGTGTCCTTCCGTGAAACGTAAGCCAATAATAACCAACGCAATGTAAAATTGTTATATGCAATTGTCATTGTTTTTGGCTGTCTTATCCTGATATCCCCCTGAATCCCCCTTTTTTAAGGGGGTTTACGTTTTTAATTGAAAATTCGATTTTAATATTTGGATCATATGACAGTACCTGCGAACCGAGCTTTGTAATCAATAACTTTCATTTCTTATTCGGTATTATTGTTCTAAACAGTAACAATAATTTCTAACTTTGTAGCCGATTAATATACTTTCTCTTTCAAAAATGACAGATCGAATAACCATTCAGGATAAAGAATTTTCAGCTTATATTCATGCGGAAGAGATCCAAACCAGGGTTAAGGAAATTGCTGCTGAATTAAATGAAAGTCATGCGGGTAAAACGCCCATTTTTCTTGCAATTTTGAATGGCAGTTTCATTTTCGTATCCGATTTGTTAAAAAATATTACCCTTGGCTGTGAAATATCGTTTGTTAAACTGGCTTCCTACATTGGCACATCATCTACGGGTGAAATTACAACCCTGATTGGCCTGAGTGAATCATTAAAGGGAAAAGACATCATCATTGTGGAAGATATTATAGATACTGGCCGTACCATGAAAAACCTGCTTGAAATATTGCATGATCATTCGCCCGGAAGTATTACCATCGTTACGCTTTTGTTCAAGAAAGAGGCATTGATTGAAAACATTACGCCCGACCATGTTGGTTTTGAAGTGCCTGATAAATTCCTGGTCGGTTATGGACTTGATTATAATGGTATGGGCAGGAATTTAGACAAAATCTATGTTTTAACGGATAAGTAATAACCACTGACTCTGCCTCGTCTTATTTCGGGTTCGATCAATACAAGTGGCTCAGCACAAGAAGTGAGTTAAAGTGACTAAAGTTTGAAGTCTTTTATATTTAATGCGAATCAAGGGTTTAAAAAATATAGCCACAAAGACACCAAGCCACTAAGTTACACTAAGCAGGAATGGCTTTCCTTAGTGAATCTTTGTGTCTTTCCCACCCGGCTACGCCATGGCGGACGGGGAGCCTTGCCCGCCTGCCATGGCTTGCAGGCAGGGTAGCAATTTTGTTTAAGTCTTGTAATCTCAACCCTTGATTCGTA
>Ga0182027_10013668_pt1 | contig 11291 bp, 12 predicted proteins | sample 712E1DmetaG_FD_121300 | JGI IMG/M metagenome (GOLD analysis project Ga0182027, IMG submission 121300) | Permafrost microbial communities from Stordalen Mire, Sweden - 712E1D metaG (Illumina Assembly) | ecosystem: Environmental > Terrestrial > Soil > Wetlands > Permafrost | place: Sweden...
ATGGTCATCACAATGATGGTAAATATGATGATCCTGCGGTTCATTTCCACAAAAGTACACTATTTTAAAATGGGGAACTATATATCAGTTAGGACAAACTGATCTGGAATCAACGAAACAGCAGGATTTTTTTTTAATTTTTCTTTACTTTTTTCTTTTCCTTGCTAACTTTTCGTTTTGGTTTAGGATTTCCTTTCATTGTAACCTTCATTAATTCTTCGAAGGTTGAATTAACTTTCAATGGCTGATCCTTTTTCTTTTCCACGATTCAAATGTACGGAATTTATTACATTATAATAACTCTTATGAACGTGATTTATCAACAATAAACACCTTTCTATCGGAATCTGCTTTATATCATTAATATCATTTAAAGTATAACTTCATAGAAACACTTGTGTGTGCTGTAGTTCAATTAATTATGTATTTACTTAAATTAAATCTAATCATACTTGCTTTTTATAAGTATTTGTTGTATCTTTGCCTTATTAAATTTACACCTATGGAAGATTCAATAAATTTACTCAAACAAAAAATTCAGGAGCTTGAAGATAAACTTCAGGAATACAAATCAGCTTTGAGGGTTATGGAAGCAATTACAGGGGAAATAGTGCTGACTCCACAATCTGTTAATTTTAAAGTTGAATTAAACTTTCCGAGCAAATCCACTATAAAAGAAGATGTTTTTAATCTTATCAAAGAGGCAAATAGGGAGATATCAACGGATGAGGTTTTGAGAAAATATATGGAATTTAAAAAGATTGAAAATAGGAATCTTGCAGGAAAGTCAGTTTACCCAACGCTTTCAACTCTGAGAAAAGAAGGGATAATAAAGAATAGACCTAATCCAATAGGAAACGGAAGCGTTTGGCAAATTTCAGAGGAAGGGGTTGTTAAACAAAATGAAAAAAAAGAACTATAAAACTTTTTTATGTCGAAATTTATTAATATATTTATTCATAGTCCGTAAATAAAAAAAAGGAAACAGGGGTAACTGTTTCCTTTGTGATTGTCCCCTTCGTCTAGTGGTAGGACGTTGAACTTTAAACTCATGAACGTCGGTTCGATTCCGACAGGGGATACTTTATTTTAACACTACAAAGATAATGATTTATAATGTAATGTCAAGCAAATAGTTAAAAAATATTGGGTTTCCCTGCCCGATAGGAGCTAACAGTAGGGTGTAAGTATCCACCGCTTTTAATAGCCATCCCTGAATGCCTCATTAGTATAGAGGGGAACTATATGTCAGCTACTTTAAGCAGTGCCGGTGATCATTATAGCCGGCATTGTTATTTAATGCAAAGATAAGAATTTTAAACTTTCCCCTCTTTGCTAATCAAATCCTTGTATTTCAGCCTTCCATTACATTGAGAAAGGAAGAAATTAAAACGATCTACCTCCGTATCATTCCTTGTTGTATAACGTTGTGCGAATTCATCCAAGTATCTTTCGATATGTTTACTACTAACCGAATGATAAATTCCATAAATACCTCGTCTCAATAAGCTCCAAAAGCCCTCTATTGTGTTTGTATGGATTGGACCACGTGCATATTCACCCGCTAAATGTTTAACTGTTTCATGGGTGTATTGTAAATCTAAACCCCTGTAACCAAAGTGAGAATCTGTTATTACGGTTGAATTGTTCAATACGTGTTCTCTTACCAATGGCTGTAAAACCCAACTGTGGGTTGTATTTACCTTTTTTGTAATGATCCTGTTTCCTCTTTCCAGGAGTCCAACGACCATAGTCTTTTGCCTGCTTGCTTCTAAATTACCTAACCTTTTGTTTTTGTGTTTATTTATCTCCTTTCCTCCGAGATAAACTTCGTCAACTTCTACCATTCCTTTTAATAGTTCCGGGGCTTTGTCTTTAAGCATTTCACGGATACGGTGATTAATGAACCATGCTGTTTTTTGAGTTACTCCGAGATCCCGGTGAAGTTGTAATGAACTAATCCCTTTTTTATGTGAAGTTATCAGATACATAGCTACAAACCATTTAGATAAGGGTATTTTAGTATTCTCAAAGATTGTACCAACGGTTACAGTGAATTTCTTTCCACAATCCTTGTTAGAACATTTATACGTTTTTCCGTCTCCTAATTTATAGGGCTTTTGACTAAAAGAACAGAACGGGCAAACGGGATTACCATTCCAGCGGAACTTTTCTAAATATTCCCGGCAAACGGTTTCGTTACTGAAATATTCCCGTAAATTATACAGGTTTGTAAAATGTGTTTCTGCTTTCATTAAGTTTAGAGTTCATAACTATCAACTAATTATCTAAAAAATATATATCACTTTCCCGGAAGTGCTTTATATACAGACATATCAATAAACTGAACATCATCAATTATTATGGGTTTCATTTTTCCTTCCTTTATCAGTTTATAGATATATGAAGCTGTAACCTTGTTCTGAAGTGCAAAGTTTTTAATGGTTTTCAGGTTGTTAAGGTTCGTTTTCATTCTGCAAATATAATACTTTAGTTGGTAGTTGTCAACTAAAAACCAATATTTCTTTATAAATATTTAATTTTTTTACTATTATTGTGTGAAATACAAACCTTTATAATATGGAAACCCCCTTAAAAATCAAGGTTAAAGAAATTTTAGCAGAGAAGAAGAACCGCCAGGGGCTTCATTATTCTGAAATAGCGGAACAAATAAGCATTTACCCTGACTTTAAAGGAATAGAGATTAGTAAATTATCCTCCCAGGTACACCATTTAATTACTGGAGATATCAAAAGAAATGGCAGAAAATCACAATTTAAGAATGTTGCAGGGAAAAAAGGAAGGGTAAGAAATGGATTTTACAAGATCAAAGTACAACGAAGATCAGAAAAGGAGAAAATTGTTAGTTCAATTGGTAAAATTAGGCCATTTGAACACGCCCCGGTCAATACATCATATACAGGCAAGGCTGGAGAATTTGCTGTAATCAGCGAACTCCTTTTTAATGGTTTTAACGCTGGAACTATTGCTGTGGATGATGGTATTGACGTTGTGGCAATGAAAGACAATGATTTATTCTACATTCAAGTAAAAACCACAGTTTTGACCCCGGGAAGAAATATATCAGTATCTATAAAATACGCCAGCTTTACAAAATACGAGAAAAATAAAACCTTCTATATTATAGTAATCCGGCACAAGGTTAGAACTGGTCAGGTTGTCAATGATCTTATAATATTATCGAATCAGGATATCAAGGATCTCTTAGCCAAAAAAGTTTTATCAATCAATAAGGAAAACATACCTTTAATATTTTCTATTGAGGCAGATAAAATCATTTTAAACGGCAAAGAAAACGTCTCACATTACGTAAATGAATTTAGTAGAATTAATTGAAAAAGGCCGTTTTTAGGGGATAGTAGAGTATCGGGAGGGTTGAGATCGTTCAAATAAACGCTTCTAACGAAGTCAGTTTTTACGAAAATGTGAAAAAAGTACCAATTTTGATATTTTTATCAAAAATACAATTATGAAAGAATTAAACGAACAACCAGAGGAACCGGATAAGAATCTACAGAGGGAAAACGAAATGGCAGAACGGAGCCTGGATTATGAACAGAACTGTAACAAGAAAGGGAAAATTATAACAAAGAAAACAATGGACAAGAAAACATTTATTCAAAGGATGGGAGAACCAGTAAATATTAAAGTTTTGCATGATGATTTTAATGCGGATTTTGGATTAGAAGGAGAATTTGATGATGATCCTTTAGAAATTTCAGAACTCTATCTTCAGTATGTAATTGCAAGAAGGATGGAGAAGGTAATTAAGATCCTGGTCCAGATTGGTTTAAATTCTTATGAAATGGATGAGAAAATTGATAAAATATTTGAAGAAATAAAGGAAATAAAATCTAAACTTGAAAAATGAAAAACCTCCAAAAGTGCCAATTTCAGGGGATAGTACAGTATCAAAGGCGGGGAGATCGTTCGTTATATCGCATTATTTGAAGTCAATTTTTTGGAAAAATTCTAAAAAGTATCATTTTTAGCCTTTTGACCGAAAAATCATAAAATAGAGGGCAACAAGGAAAATAACAAGGAATATAAAATCCCAAATCAGAGTTTTTATTCTTTGACTTCGCTGGCTCATCTGAATGGAATCAGAGACTAAAGTATAAAAAAAGGATCAACGTTTGCTGATCCCTTTTCCTTAAATATCTGAAAACTGTTTTAATTTTGTCCTAACTGGTATGTAGTTACCTTAAAATGGACTTTTAACAATTTTTAACGTATATTAATATTCCTTAACAGTATAACTATGGTTTCCGGACTATCTTTGCCGGACTGGAAAAAGGCAAAAGAGCAAATGCAAATCCAGTGATTCTTTTTTTGGCTAATGTGAGTTTGTGCGAATTACCTGATTTAAAGTTTTGTTTATTGATTGAATGATGTGTCCGCCCCGGCGGACACATTTTTTTTGTACTTTCCTTTCAAAAGAGTACTTTCGTCTTTCTCCAGAAAAAAACAGGATACAAATGAAAATAGATATCAGTAAAGCGTTTTCCTTTTCCGGCCAGGAAAGGATGAGACAAAATGAAAAGGAACTGGAAATACTCCATAAAGGTTTAATAAATGGGACAGGAAAAGGCAATGATTTCCTCGGTTGGGTGAAATTGCCTGCTGAAGCAGATCCCGCAATCCTTAAAAGGATCAAAGCCGATGCGGAAAAGATCTGTGCCCAGTCACAATTATTCGTCGTCATTGGGATCGGCGGATCCTATCTTGGTGCAAGGGCCGTGATTGATTGCCTTAGCCACCCGTTTCTTCCACTTCTTCTCTCCAGGAAAGGCCCGGTTATCCTCTATGCAGGAGAGAACCTCAGTGAAGATTACCATGCCGGGTTGATGGAGATCCTGGATCAATACGAATACAGTGTAGCGGTGATCTCGAAATCGGGTGTCACTACCGAGCCTGCCATTGCATTTCGCATCATCAAAGCGCACCTTGAAAAAAAATACGGGAAGAAAGAAGCGACAGGACGGATTTTCGCTGTGACTGACGCGCATCGGGGAACCTTAAAAAAGTTGGCGACAGAAGAAGGATATTCCACCTATATGATCCCCGATGATGTTGGAGGAAGGTATTCTGTATTGACTCCTGTTGGACTTCTTCCCATTGCAGTTGCGGGATTTGACATTGAAAAACTGATCGGGGGTGCGCGCAGGATGATGGAACAATGTCTCGCTTCTGCCGACCCGGAAAAAAATCCCGCTATCCGGTATGCAGCCATCCGGAATGCATTGTATCAATCAGGCAAGCCGGTTGAGATCCTGGTGAATTACCTGCCCAACCTGTATTATCTCACCGAATGGTGGAAGCAGCTTTATGGCGAGAGTGAAGGCAAGGAAAATAAAGGCATTTTCCCCGCCGGGGCAGGATTCACAACCGACCTTCATTCCCTGGGACAATACATACAGGAAGGAAGCAGGCTGATGTTTGAGACGATCCTGTCGGTTGAAAATCCGGGAAAGAAATTGCGGGTACCCTTCCTCGAGGATGATGCCGATGGTCTGAATTTCCTGTCGGGAAAGAGACTTACGGAGATCAACTCCATGGCGGAGATGGGCACCTTGCTTGCTCATGTCGACGGCGGCGTTCCCAACATCCGGATCTCGGTTACGGAATTGAATGAAGAGAATCTAGGAGAGTTACTCTACTTCTTTGAGTTTGCCTGCGCCCTGAGCGGTTATCTCCTGGGAGTAAATCCATTCGACCAGCCAGGTGTGGAGGCCTACAAAAGAAATATGTTTGCCCTGATCGGAAAACCGGGATTTGAAGAAGAAGGGAAAAAATTGAGGGAAAGACTGGAATGAAAGCAGCCTCACCTCATCCCCTGCACCCCGTCTCCTTAAGGAGACGGGGACGGGGTTGAGGTGCTTTAACAATCCGGCTTTATTTCAGTTTTGCCGTAAGTGTGATTCCAATGGCTCTCAGCGCCTGAGAAACCGGGCAATTGGCTTTGGCTGTTCCGGCGATTTCTATGAATTTCTCTAAAGTGATCCCGGGAACATCACCCACCAGATCGAGATGAACCGATTTGATCTCGAAATGATCAACCACCATTTCAACGGTTACGGAAGCTTCGGTTTTCAATTCGATAGCCTTAAAACCTTCCTTGTCAAGCATGAAACTTAACGCCATCGTGAAACAGCCTGCATGGGCTGCGGCGATCAATTCTTCCGGGTTGGTCCCTGCCCTGCCGTCCTCACTTTTAAAACGGGTATTGAATGAATAGGGGGTATTGTTCAACACCCCGCTTGTGGTAGAAAGACTTCCCGTGCCTTCCAAACCGCTTCCCTGCCACACAGCAGATGATTTTCTTTTCATGGTTGTTTGTTATAAAGTTTGTAAAGTTTATAAAGTTCGTAAAGTGATAAGATTATCAGATTATTTCACCATTCGTTGGTCGTGAATCAATTCCCGCATTCCCGCATTCCTGCATTCCCGCATTCCCGCATTATTTCTTATTCCTCAGGATATACTTTTCAATCACTTCAGGAAAATACCGGTATTCAAGTTCATGAATTTTCCCTGCCAGGCGTTCCGGTGTATCGGTTTTTTCAATGCTGCATTTCGACTGGAAAAGGATCTGCCCTTCATCATAATGTTCATTGACCAGGTGGATGCTGATGCCTGATTCTTTATCACCATTGGAGATGACGGCTTCATGAACTTTCATCCCGTACATTCCTTTTCCTCCATATCCGGGCAACAGTGCAGGATGGATGTTAAGGATCCTGCCGGGATAAGCTTTCAGGAGCGAATCCGGAATTAGCCAGAGAAAACCGGCCAGGATCACATATTCAATTGCGTGTTCTTTCAGGATATCATGGATAAGGGAACTTTCATAGAATTCCTGACGGGAAAAAGAAACGCAGGAAACACCGAGGTTCCTGGCTCTTTCAAGTACCATTGCATCCGGTTTGTTCGAAAGGATAAGGTCAACAGTAATTGGGGATGACCTTTCCCGGAAATATTCCGTGATCCGCTGGGCATTTGTTCCACTGCCGGAAGCAAAAATAGCAATCCTGATCATTTACAATTGTCGTGAATTCTCTCCTGCAAAAATAAGAAACGATAGAATCTTTTCCTTGATTATTTTGGACCGGCATGTCAGGAAAAAAAATTAACAATCCGGGTTTGTTCTGTTATTAAACATTTGGAGATCAATTTATTGATTTTCTGAAATGTTAAAAAATCTTAAATATTGTTGGTTGGTATGATTAAAATTCATTTCTTTGCAGTCCGTTTAACCAAAAAAGGAAAAATCATGTCTGACATTGCATCAAAAGTTAAAGCTATCATTGTTGATAAGCTCGGTGTTGACGAAAACGAAGTTACACCTGAAGCAAGTTTTACAAATGATCTCGGCGCTGACTCTCTCGATACCGTAGAACTGATCATGGAATTCGAAAAGGAATTTGATATTGCCATTCCGGATGATCAGGCTGAAAAGATCGGAACCGTCGGTGAAGCTATTGCTTACATCGAAAACAACACCAAGTAAGGGATTCAGATTTACTTTTGAAGACCTGATTTGGGCTGTTAACTTATTCCTGAGAAGAAATTAAATCCCTCCAAATCGGAGGGATTCCTGTTTAAGATGTACCATTAAACCTGATTCACGTGAAATTACGTCGAGTTGTTGTTACCGGTATCGGGGCGTTGACCCCGATCGGCAATACCGCAGAGGAATACTGGAAAGGATTGGTGGGTGGTGTCAGCGGCGCAGGCCCTATCACCCGGTTTGATGCTTCCAAATTCAAGACACGATTTGCCTGTGAAGTCAAGAATTTTAATGCGGAAAACTATTTTGACAGGAAAGAAGCCCGGAAGTATGATATTTACTGTCAATTCGGACTGATTGCCGCCGATGAGGCAGTGAAGGATGCCGGATTCAACATGGAGAAGCTGGATCATAACCGCGTAGGAGTGATCATGGCTTCCGGGGTTGGCGGACTTGATACCCTGATCAGTGAGGTGAAGATTTTTCTGGAAGGAGACGGAACCCCGCGTTTCAATCCTTTTTTCATTCCCAAAATGATCTCGGATATTGCAGCCGGCCATGTTTCGATAAAATATGAATTCCGTGGGCCGAATTTTGCCACGGTTTCTGCCTGTGCTTCTTCTGCCAACGGTTTGGCCGATGCCTTCAATTACATCCGGTTAAACAAGGCGGATGTCTTTGTTGCAGGTGGAGCCGAAGCTGCTCTCAATCCCGCCGGAGTGGGTGGTTTCAATGCCATGCATGCACTTTCGGTGCGGAATGATGACCCGGCAACTGCATCACGTCCCTTTGATAAAGACCGTGATGGATTTGTAATCGGTGAAGGTTCCGGTGTAGTGATTTTTGAGGAATTGGAACATGCCCTGAACCGGGGTGCAAAGATCTATGCTGAGGTTGCAGGTGCCGGTTTATCAGGAGATGCCTTTCACATGACACAACCTCATCCCGAAGGCTTAGGCGCCGTTCTCGCCATGCGTGCTGCTCTCGAAGATGCAGAAATGAGCATTACAGATATCGATCATATCAATACTCATGGCACCTCAACCCCGCTGGGTGATATTGTTGAACCCAAAGCCATACAAACATTATTCGGTGAGCAGGCTTACAAGATCAATATCAATTCAACCAAATCGATGACCGGCCACCTCCTGGGTGCCGCCGGTGCCGTCGAATCCATTGCCGCCATCCTGGCCGTGAAGAATGATATCGTTCCGCCAACCATCAACCATTTTACGGATGATCCGGAAATTGACAACAAGCTGAACTTCACATTCAACAAAGCACAATATCGGGTGATCAATGCGGCACTGACAAATACCTTTGGTTTCGGGGGGCATAATGCTTCGATTATCTTCAGGAAATTCAAGGAATAAGACACATTGGAATTCCACTTATTTGCACCGGTTCGTTACTTCTTTTCCCGGGAAAAAAAACTTTACCAGGCGATAAAAAATATTTTCGGGTTCTATCCCCGGAATATATTTTTGTACCGGCTTGCATTCCTGCATAAATCTGCAGGAGAAGAATCCCTGCGGGGGATCAAGATCAATAACGAACGACTGGAATTTCTCGGGGATGCCATCCTGGATGCCATTACAGCCGATTATCTTTTCAAGACATTTCCCACCAAAGACGAAGGATTCCTCACCGAGATGCGTTCGAAAATCGTCAGCCGTGTGCAGCTCAACAAACTTTCGCAGAAACTCGGTCTTGAAAAACTCGTCCGCCTCGATTCCAGTTCCAGCAACATCTATCGTTCTTTCCAGGGGGATGCCTTTGAAGCCCTGATCGGTGCCATGTACCTCGACCGGGGATATATATTCACCCGGCACATCCTCCTTGAAAAGGTTATCAAACACTATTTTGATATCAATGATCTGGTAAACCAGGAATTGAATTTTAAAAGCCGTATGATCGAATGGGCGCAAAAAGAAAAAAAACAACTCGCCTTCTCGGTAGTTGAGGAAACCGGCTCAGGCTACAAGAAACAATACATCATTGAGATCCTGGTCGACAACCTCCCGCTCAGCCGTGGACAGGACTTTTCCATCAAAGGCGCTGAACAGAATGCAGCTGAGAAAGCCTGGAACAAAATAAATAGCGAAACAGCGAAATAGCGAATTGGCGAAATACAGAATGTCAATCTCCGCTCTTCACCCTTCACTCCTCACCCTTCACTGATCTTTTGTCTTCTGCCTGTCCGGCCGTAGTTGAATTTTCATGATTATACTTGAAATTCCCTGAATATTAGATTACTTTTGTTATTATATTCATAATCCCGCAATGTCGAAGAAGATTTTTTTGGATATACGTTCGGAAGAGGCAATTTTCACTCTCTTCGGCATTTCCTGTCATATGAAGGATTACCGGATCTCCTTCCTGCTGAACAAGCACCTTGGATCTGATTTTCTCAAAATGGAAGATCTCAAGATCACGCTGACCAACAAAAAGGATCCGACGGAATTTTCCATCTATTATTACCATGATGAAGATTATTTCAATACCTATTACCTGGTTGCCAATCGCAGCCAGGAATTCGTGCTGGCACCCGAATTAAAACAAGTGGATTTTCTGCTGATCGTGGAAGGTGAGTTCAGGAAAGCACAGAAAGACCGGCTTATAAATTCAATCCGGATGATCCCGAATGTCCTTACGGCATATGAGATCAAATTCGCTGAAATAAAAAATTATGAAATGCTCCTGAATGATATGGAGATGCACTTTATGAAAATCACAAAAGAAAACAAGATTAAATATGAACAAAAAAGTTAAAAAAAGGAGACAAGCCATGTTTGAAAATCTGAAACAAGCCTTTGATAAAGGCGTAGAATATGCATTCACAACTTCAGAAAAAATCGAAAAAGCTGCAAAGGAGTTTGCAAAGGAAAATAATCTCAACAAGAAAGAAGCCCAAAAACTGATTGATAATTGGGTTAAAAAATCAGAAGAGATGAAGAAGTCCCTTGAAAAACAGATCGCCGAACTCCAGAAAGCCACAATTGCGAAAATGAACCTTGTGACCATGGAAGATTATAAAGCGCTGGAGGTTCGGATTAAAAAGCTGGAAGGGACTGGGAAAACACCCGTTAAGCTGGCCGGGAAAGCAAAACCCGTAAAAAAGACGGTGAAAAAGAATCCCGTAAAGTAAAAACGTCCCATTCCGGTGAGTGCAGGATCGGATGAAACTCCGGGGAACAGGTTCTCCCGGGATTTCTTACTTTGTGATAACACATAAAACCCGAAGAACTGTGAATGTCTTAAAAATTGGTACGACGGTCAGTGAGATCGGGCGTGCCAGGGAAATCATTGGAGTAGCCGTTAAATATGGGTTTAACGACTGGGTGACAAAAAACGGACTGGGCAAGTTACTGGTTTCAAAGAAGCGTCTTGCCCGGATCGAAAAATATTCGAAATGGGAACGGATAAGAATGGCTGTGGAGGAATTGGGCCCCACTTTCATCAAATTCGGACAACTCCTGGCCGACCGTCCCGATGTGGTTCCTGAAGAATTACGTGCAGAGTTTCGAAAACTGCAGGATGAAGCAGTTCCCATGCCCGACGAGGTTGCCATTTCGGAAATAGAAAAAAGCCTGGGACATCCTGTTTCGGAGTTGTTTAAGGAATTTGATACCCGGCGCCTTGCATCGGCTTCGGTCGCACAGACCTACCGGGCGACTTTGCTGAACGGAGAAAATGTTTGTGTTAAGGTCCGGCGGCCGGGGATCGATAAAAAGATCAACCTCGACCTGAACCTGATGCG
>Ga0182027_10013669_pt1 | contig 11289 bp, 10 predicted proteins | sample 712E1DmetaG_FD_121300 | JGI IMG/M metagenome (GOLD analysis project Ga0182027, IMG submission 121300) | Permafrost microbial communities from Stordalen Mire, Sweden - 712E1D metaG (Illumina Assembly) | ecosystem: Environmental > Terrestrial > Soil > Wetlands > Permafrost | place: Sweden...
AGGTCGGCGGTGGTGGGCACGGGGTTGGTCGGGGCGCTCCAGGTGGCGCCGCCGTCGCTGGTCAGCAGGATCGTGCCGTCGGCGCCCACGGCCCAGCCGTCGCTGGTGCTGGCGAAGGTCACGGCTCGCATCGGTGCTGTGCCGGCGGGCGGTGCGCGCTGTGTCCAGGTCGCGCCGCCGTCGGTGCTGACGGCGATCGTGCCGCCGCCGATCACGGCGACGCCGGCATCGCCGAACGTAGCGATCCCGCTCGCCTTCGCCGGCGACGGATAGGGGTTGGGAAGCTGTGTCCACGCAGAGGTGGCCGTGACCGCTGCCGACACCGGTGAGCTTGTCGCCGGCGCCGCGGCGGGCCTGGCCAGCACCCGGGCGGACGCCGACCCGCCGGTCGGCGCCAGGACGCCGGCGAGCGCCGACACGACGATCGCGCCCACGGCGAGCCTGGCGATGGGGGCCGCGACTCTCATGGCGGCGGCGGCGGCTTGGGCGTCGGCTTGGGGGTGACCGGCGCCGGCGTCGTGACGGTCGTTGTGCCGGCGGCCGCCTTGGCCTTGGCGGCGGCCGCCTTGGCCTTGGCCACGGCTTTGCGGTGCGCCAGGGTCCTGTCGATCCGCACGAGGAGGGCGGCGGCGCCCGGATAGGACGGGTCGATCCGCAGGGTCTGACGTACGACCTTCAGCGCCGCCGTCCAGCGGCCGGCCGCGGCGAGGGCGGCGGCGCGGAGCGCCAGCGGCTGGGCGCGTGCCCCAAGAGCGGCCTCGGCGGCCAGCGCGGCCGCGGGGCCGCAGCGCGGGTAGCGCAGCAGCACGGCGGCGGCGTCGCGCTCGGCGGTCGGCCAGTCGCGCAGCGCGAGGGCCTGCTCGGCGCCGACCAGCAGCAGCAGCCCGGCTACCGCGGCGTTGCCGCCGGTCGTCAGGCGGTCCGCCACGGCGGGCGGCACGCGACTCGGCAAGCCGACCAGCAGGCTTTGGGCCGCGGCGTAGCGGCCGGACTGGAACAGCCCGGCGGCGCGGCGCAAAGTGAGCGTCGCGGCGCTTGGTCGCAGGGCTACGCGCAGGTCGGAGACGTACTCGGGCTGACTCATCGACAGGTCGACGGCCTGGTTGAGGAGAGCGTGGGCGTCGGCGTAGGACCGGCCGAGCACGGTGGCCGCGGTGAACCGCTGGATGGCGAGCCCATACTGCTCGGCGGCGAGCGCCCGTTGACCGGCCAGGTAGTTGGCGCGCGCCTTCATGACGAGCGCCGCGAAACCCGCGGCGATGAGCGCCACGAGAACGACGGTCACCGCAAGCAGTCGCAGACGCCGTCGGCGGCGCTCGGCGAGCCAGGACGGCTCGATCTGTTCTGCCCGGCTCCAGTACCGCGGCGCCGGGTTCTTCAGCGGCTGATCGACCAAGATGACTCCCCCACCCTGCACGGGTCGATCGCTGGCACGTGAGTCCATGGTACCCCGCCCGGGCCGCTTCGCCAAACACGTTCGTGTGTCGGGCGGGGATCGGCGGCAGGCAGGCGAAGGCCGGCGGGCCGGCCTTCGCCTGCGACGCTCGATCGAAGGTCAGGCCGGCGGGCCCGTCACGGCGGCGCGCAGCCGCCGGTACCAGGCGCCCGAAGCGAGCGCCAGAGTGACGGCGGGGTTGCCGAGGTAGGAGACCTCGAGACCCGGGAGCTGCAGGTAGCGCCGGGGCCGCGCCTGGCGCAGCACGCGCGGCGCCCTGTCGAGTGAGACGATGCGCTCCATCCCGGCGCGCTGGCTGCCGTACCACACGAACATGCGGCTCGGCCGGACGTCGATGCCCACGAGCGGGCCCACCTGCAGGACGATCTGCCGCTCGACGCCGCGCTCCAGCTCTCTCGACTGTCTGGTGATTGCCATGGCCACCTTTCGTCCTATCCCGGGGGGAGTGTACCCCGCTCGATCGAGTCGATGTACACGCTCAGCAGCACCACGTCGGCGAGGAAGCTGACGCTGCCCCAGACGAGCACGTAGATGAGGACGATGGGTCCCAGGGCGAGCGCGCTCCCCGCTGCCCCGACGAGCAGCCAGGAGAGCAGCAGGGAGACGTAGAACAGGCCGAACAGGACGAGCAGCGAGATCGACGCGTTGGCGGCGAACGTCCGCAGGGAGCGGACGATGGCGCGCGTGACCCCGACGTTGCTCGCCACGATCGCGTACCCGGCGTAGAGCAGCGGCACGTTGACGAGCGTCGCGACGGCGAACACGACGAGCTGCAGACCCGTCGACCCCAGACGGTCGCCGGCCGCGCTCTCCAGCGCGGCGGCTCCCCACGAGACCACGGCGCCCAGGGCGAGCAGCGCGAACAGCCTGGCGAACTGGCGCGCGTCGCGCGGCCCCCAGTGCAGGCGGCCGAGAAGCGAGCGCAGGTAGCCGGCGGTGAAGAACGCCGACACGAGCAGGTAAGCGACGGCCACGGCGACCAGGGCGACACCGCGGCCGGTGAGCGCGTCGCCGGCGACGGTGTTGTTGGTGTGCAGCAGCGTCGCCAGGGAGCGGTGCCGGAACAGCCAGCCCGTCGCCAGCGGGGCGCCGACGTCGAGCAGGCCGAGACCGATGGCGTAGAAGACCAGGAATTCCTTGGCACGCAGGAGCCGGCCGATGCGCTGGAGCAGCGCGGGGCGCGCATTCATCTGCATGGCCGGGGAGTATACACTACAGGGCAGCATGCGCCGCTCCCCCCGCAGAACCTCACGCCACCGTCTGTCGTCGCTGGCCCTCGTGGCGGCGGTCGCCGGCCTGGCGGCGGCGCTGGCGGCGGGCTGGCCGCTGCCGGCGGCAGCGGCCAGCCCGCCGCCAGCGCCGCCGGTCACCGCCAGGGCCTACGTCGTCATGGACCAGCAGACCGGCGTCGTGCTCGCCCGTCAGAACGCCGACGAGCGTCTGCCGATGGCCTCGACGACCAAGATCATGACCGGGCTGCTCGTTCTCGAGCACTTTCACAATCTCGCCACGGTGGTCACCGCGCGGCGCGACGCCGTCGGCGTGGGCGAGGACGAGATCTACCTGCAGAAGGGCGAGAAGCTCACGGTCAACCAGCTACTCGAGGCGCTCCTCATCCAGAGCGCCAACGACGCCGCCGCCGACCTGGCCGACGCGGTGGCCGGCAGCCAGGCGAAGTTCGTCGCCCTCATGAACGCCAAGGCGCGCGCTCTCGGCCTGACGAACACCCACTACGCCAATCCCCACGGCCTCGACGCACCGGGCCACTACACGAGTGCCCTCGACCTTACGCGTCTGGCCCGCATCGCCATGGCCGACCCCCGCTTCGCCGGCTACGTCGACCACTACACCGAGACCATCCCCTGGGCCCACCACCACTACCGTCGCGTGCTCGTCAGCCATAACGAGCTGCTCGAGGACTACCCGTGGGCCTACGGCGTCAAGACGGGCTGGACCGACGGCGCCGGCTACTGCATCGCGGCGGCCGGTCTGTGGCGCGGTCATCACATCCTGGTCACGCTGCTCGGCGAGCCCGACGACGCCCACCGTCTGGCCGACGCCGTCAAGCTGTTCCACTGGTCGGCCAGCCAGTACGCGGTGCAGACCGTCATGCCGGCCGGTCGCATGCTGGCCCAGGCCACGATGCCCTGGCACGACGGCAAGCTGGCTCTCGTCACAGGCGCGCCGGTGACCGCTTCGCTGCGCATCGGAGCGAGGGTCACGACGACGGTCGTCGCGCCGGGCGCGGTCGACCTGCCGGTGACGCAGGGCCAGACCTTCGGTGCGGCCCGGGTGTCGGCCGATGGTCGGCCGGTCGGCGTCGTGCCGCTGGTCGCGGGGGCTTCGTATGCCAAGGTGGGCCTCGTCGCGAAGGTCGGCTACAAGATCCATCGCGCCTGGCACTGGCTGACGTCGCGCCTCTGAGCCTCTGATCGGCTCCCGTCGCAGGCGCCGCCCGGCGGCCCGGCGGCCCGGCGGCGTCCTTTGGTGACCAGCGGGCACACACGGCGCGTCTGCCCGGGTACACTGTGGTCATGAGGATCTCGCGAAAGCTGCGCCTGGTGGCGGCGCTCGTCTTCTTCTTCTTCGTGCTCTACCCGAACCCGCTCGTTCTGGTGCGCAGCATCGAACACATCAGCCACCCGGTCGCCGACCCGCAGGCCGTGGCGGCGCTCGCCAGGACCCTGCCCAACGACCCGCGTCTGATCGAACAGGCCGTGCTCACCCGCATCGTCCCTTACGCTTACGACTGGCAGACGGCGGGGGTGCCGTGGTACTTCCCCACGACGCGCGAGGCGCTCGCCCAGAAGCGCGGCGACTGCGAGAGCCGGGCCGTGGTGCTGGCCAGCATCCTCGCCTACAAGCACATCCCCTACCAGCTGCGCATGTCGTTCGACCACATCTGGGTCGACTACCCGGGCCACCAGGCGACCGCGCTCGAGAACCCCGGCGTGCAGATCGCGGTGCGCGAGCACGGCCACTTCGTCTTTCACTGGCCCAAGGACTTTCGCCTGGGGGCCGAGGTCAACGCCCAGGTCGCCAACTACTGGACGCCGATGCCGCTGGGTCGCCAGGTGCTGCTCTTCGGCGGCCTGCTGGCGATCGTGTTCCTGAACGCGATCGTGAGCTGGGCGCGACGCGTCGACGCGGCGGGCCGGCGGCTGATCGCCCGCCGCCGGCGGCTGTCGCAGGGCCCCAGCGGCGGTGGCATATCATGAGGTTCCGGCCAGGCGGCCGCCGACCACGGAAGGACGAGCGATGAACCCACCCGAACGACCGATCGACCTGCGCAGCGACACGGTGACGCGACCTTCTGCCGAGATGCGGCGGGCCATGGCCGCAGCCGAGGTCGGCGACGACGTCCTGGGCGACGACCCCACCGTCATCCGCCTGCAGCAGGTCGCCGCCGAGCTGTTCGGCAAGGAGGCCGGTCTCTACATGCCGTCCGGCACCATGACCAACCAGGCGGCGCTCCACGCCCAGACCACGCCCGGCGACGAGATCTTCCTGCACGCCAAGGCCCACATCGTTGAAAACGAGCAGGGCGGCGCGGCCGTGTTGTCGGGCCTGCAGACCCGCACGTTCGACTCCGACGACGGCACGCTCGACCTCGACTTGCTGGAGCACTACTTCCACCGCGACGACGACGTCCACCACCCGCGCACGACCCTGGTGGCCGTGGAGAACACCCACAACTACTGCGGCGGCGTCGTGTACCCGCTCGAGAAGATCGCCCTGCTGCGCGCATTCTGCGACCGGCACGGCATGATCCTGCACCTGGACGGCGCCCGCGTCTGCAACGCCGCCGTGGCCTCGGGCGTGCCGCTGCCCGAGATCGTCGCGCCCTACGACTCGGTGAGCGTCTGTCTGTCGAAGGGGCTGGGCGCGCCGGTCGGCTCGGTGCTGCTGGGCAGCGGCGCGCTGATCGCCCGCGCCCAGCGGGCGCGCAAGCTCTTCGGCGGCGGCATGCGCCAGGCGGGCATCATCGCCGCCGGTGGTCTGTACGCTCTCCAGCACAACGTCGCGCGCCTGGCCGACGATCATCGCCGGGCCCGGGCGCTCGGCGAGCGCCTGGCGCGGGTGCCCGGCCTGACGATCGACGAAGGCAAGCTCCAGACCAACATGGTCTTCGCCGACACGCACGGCGTCGGTCTGCCGGCGGCCAGGGTGGTCGAGCTGCTCGACGCCGCGGGCGTGCTGGCGCTGGACGAGGCGCCCTGGTCGGTGCGCTTCGTGACGCACCTCGACCTGGACGACGCGGCCGTCGAACAGGCGGGCGAGATCGTGGCGCGCGTGGTCGAGGCTGCCGGCGCGTAGAGGGTCGCGCAGGCCAGACGTGGCGAGGGGCGGGGGTGCGGCCGCATGGCCGCGCCCCCGCCCCTCGCCGTCTGCGGGGGTCTGCTGGGTGAACGTGCTACCTGGTGGCGGCCTTCGCCTTGGACTTCGGGGCGGCCTTGGCCTTGCCGTTGGCCGCGGCGCTCTCGGAGCCGGGTCGCACGGCGCCGTTGTGGTAGATGGCGATGATGTCGTCGCGCGACAGACGCCGCGGGTTGTTGACCAGCAGGCGCGTCTGGGTCATGGCGCTGTCGGCCATCTCGTCGATCGCCGACTCGGGGATGCCGACGTCGGACAGGTACTGCGGCACCTGGATGTCGACGGCGAGCTGCTTCATGGCCTCGACCGAGCGGGCCGCGGCCTCGCGCACCGACAGGCCCTGGATGTTCTCGCCCATGGCCACGGCGATCTCGGAGAAGTAGTCGAGGCAGGCGAGCATGTTGTACTCCATGACCCAGGGCAGCATGAGCGTGTTGGCGACGCCGTGAGGCACGTGGAACGTGCCGCCGATGGGGTAGGACAGGGCGTGCACGGCGGTGACGCCGGCGTTGGCGAAGGCCAGACCGCCGAGCAGCGAGCCCATCGCCATGCCGAAGCGCGCCTCGACGTTGCTGCCGTCGAAGACGGCCGTGCGGATGCTCTTGGAGATCAGCTCGATGCCCTCACGCGCCAGCGGGTCGGTGTGCATTGTGGCGTTGACCGAGGTGTAGGACTCGATGCAGTGGATAAAGGCGTCCATGCCCGAGGCCGCCGTGACGTGGGGCGGGCAGGTGACCGTCAGCATGGGGTCGACGACGGCGACGTTGGGGATGAGGAAGCCCGAGACGACGCCCTGCTTGGTGTTGAGCTTCTCGTTGGCGAAGATGGCGATCGCCGTGACTTCGGAGCCGGTGCCGGCCGTGGTCGGCACGGCGACGATCGGCAGACCCTTCTTGGGCACCATGTCGATACCGACCATCGACTCGACGGAGGCGTCGGCGCCGACCAGCACCGAGGTGATCTTGGCCACGTCGATGGCCGAGCCGCCGCCGAAGCCGATGATGCAGTCGTAGCCGCCCTGCTCGCAGAACTTGACGCCCTCTTCGAGGCTGCTCATGGGCGGCTCGGGGACGCACTTGCTGTACACGCCGACCTCGACGCCGGCGTCGATCAGCGGCCGTTCGACGGTCTCGACCATGCCGCTCTCGGCCACGCCGGGGTCGGTCATGATGAGCGCCTTCTTGGCGCGCAGCTTCGATACCTCGGCGCCGATCTGCGTGACGGCGTCGACGCCGGTGATCAGCGACTTCGGCGAGCGGTGCACCCGGATCTTCATGTCCATGACGGTCTCTCCTTTAAGTGTTGGACCTTGAGGCGCGGCGCCGGTTCCTGCGGCGGGCGCCCTCGTCTGACTTGTTGGCGGCCCCGGCTCAGGCCTTTCGGGGCGCGGTTTCGTGACGGCGCAGCCAGGCTTCGCCCTTGAGCGCCTTGAGCTCGGCGATGATCTCGTCGCGGAACTTCGGGTCGGCGATGTCGAGCAGGGCGAAGGCGCGCTCGCGCAGCGTCCGGCCCTTGAGCTTGGCGGCGCCGAACTCGGTGACGACGTAGTCGACGTCGGCGCGCATGGTGGTCACGGCCGCGCCGTCGCCGATCTGGGCCACGATGCGCGAGACTTCGCCGCGCTTGGCGGAGGCCGGCAGGGCGATGATCGACTTGCCGTCCTTGCTGCGGGCCGCGCCGCGCACGAAGTCGACCTGGCCGCCGATGCCGCTGAACTGCACCGGCCCCATCGAGTCGGCCACGACCTGGCCCATGAGGTCGACCTGGATCGCGGAGTTGATGGCCACCACGTTGTCGTTCTCGCCGATGATGTAGGGGTCGTTGACGTAGCTCACCGGGAACATGTTGACCGCCGGGTTGTCGTCGACGAAGTCGTAGAGGCGGCGGGTGCCCATGAGGAAGCTCGCCACCATCTTGTCGCGGTGCAGCGTCTTGCGGGCGTTGGTGATCACGCCCTCGTCGTAGAGGTCGACGACGCCCTCGCTGAACATCTCGGTGTGGATGCCGAGGTCGTTGCGTTCGTGCAGGAACAGAAGGACGGCGTCGGGGATGGCGCCGATGCCCAGCTGCAGGCACGAGCCGTCGGCGACGAGGCCGGCGATGTGCTTGCCGATGGCCTCCTCGACCGGGCCGATGCGCGGCGGCTGGAGCTCGATCACCGGCGCCTCGCTTTCGACGGCGATGTCGATGTCGCTGACGTGGATGAAGGCGTCGCCGTGGGTGCGCGGCATGTTGGGGTTGACCAGGGCGATCACCGTCTTGGCGACCGTGCAGGCCGGCTTGGTGTAGTCGACCGAGATGCCGAACGAGCACCAGCCGTGCTTGTCGGGCGGCGAGACCTGGGCGAGGACCACGTCGGGCGGCAGGTAGCCGCCGGTGAACAGGCCGGGGATGTCCGAGAAGAAGACGGGCGTGTAGTCGCCGCGGCCGCTGGCCACCGCGTCGCGCGTGCTGGCGCCGACGAACAGCGAGTTGTGGTAGAAGCTCTCGGCGTACTCGGGCTTGGCATACTCGCCGTGGCCCATGGCGACCATGTGGACGATCTCGACGTCGCGCAGCTCGGGGGCGCGCGCCACGAGGGCGTCGACCAGCTCGAGCGGCTCGCCGCAGGCATGGGCGAAGACCACCCGGTCTCCCGATCGGACCACCTTGAGGGCTTCGTCGGCGGTCGCCAGCTTGCTGGCGTAGTCGGCCTTCCAGTCCATCTGCGTCACTCCTTCGGAGTCGAGAGCTTGCGCTTGACGGCGGCCGCGAGCTCGGCGGGGTCGAGCAGTGTGCCGTCGAGGTGGCGGCCGGCGACGACCACGACGTCGGGCCGGTCGGAGACGAGGAGCTGGCCGGCCGCGCACGACCGCGAGCACCCTGAGATGTCGATCTCGACGTCGAGGCCGGCGAGCTCGGGGTCGGCTCTGAGCTCGTCGGCCAGCGCGACGCGATCGATCACCGGGTTGCAGCCGCCACAGAACACGATCCGCACGGCCGCTACGGCAGCTTTGGCCCGGGGCCGGTCACTTGACTGCGGCCGGCTTGCGGAGCTTGTCTTTCTGCAGCGTGTCGGGCAGGCCCACGCCCGCCAGGTCCTTGGCGAGCTGCTTCTTGTGGGCCATGTTCGACTGGCGTGCGATCATGATGCGCTGCGCCTGCGGCGAGCCCGCGCCGTGCATGGACTCGGTACGGTAGCCGACGGCCGCGGCGCCGAGGGTCAGGTTCTCGACCAGGCGCATGACGCGCATGCGGTCGATCGTCGGCGTGTCGCACTGGGCGGCCAGGAGCTTGTCGACCCAGGGGCCGGTCTTCTCGGAGAAGAGATCCTGGGCCGAGGGCATGGTGACCATGAGGCCGCCGGCGATGTCTTCGGCCAGGCGGGCGATCTCGTAGGGGAAGCGGGTGACGTTCTGCTTGCAGACGTTGGCCAGGAGCATGTCGATCTGATAGTTGCCGGCCGGCATCTTCACGCCTTCGGCCGAACAGGCGATGCCGCACGAGAACAGCGTCTCGTTCAGGTGCGTCATCTCGATCAGCTTGTCCTTGATGTGGCTGACCTTGGGTACGCCGTTCATGTCGGCGGCCAGCGCGGCGGCGCCGATCAGAACGTCGCCGACGCCGACCTTGCAGCCGCCGTAGCTCTGCCGGTGGTAGCCGGCGAAGCGCTCGACGAGGGCGCCGGAGAACTCGATCTCGCCGCACAGGTAGACGCGCTCCCAGGGTACGAAGACGTTGTCGAAGACCATCAGGGCCTCTTGACCGCCGAACTGGCGGTTGCCGACGTCGAGGTCGTTCTGCTCGAGCTTGCGCGTGTCGCTCGCCTGGCGGCCGTAGACGTAGAAGATGCCGGGCGCGTTGGCCGGCGTCGAGAACGAGACGGCGTAGTCCTCGTCGCCCTCGCGCATGGCGACCGTCGGCATGACGAGGATCTCGTGCGAGTTACAGGCGCCGGTCTGGTGGGCCTTGGCACCGCGCACGACGATGCCGTCGTCGCGGCGCTCGACGATGTGCAGGTAGAGGTCGGGGTCGGCCTGCTGGTGAGGCGCCAGGGCGCGGTCGCCCTTGACGTCGGTCATGGCGCCGTCGGCGACGAGGTCCTCGTCCTGCAGGAACTGCACGTACTTGCGGAAGCGCTCGTGGTAGTCGGTGCCCTTGGCCTGGTCGGTCTCGAAGGTGACCGAGTAAAGGGCGTTGATGGCGTCCATGCCGACGCAGCGCTGGAAGCACGAGCCGGTCTTCTGGCCCAGCAGCCGCTGCATCTTGACCTTCTTGATGAGGTCGTCGACCGACTGGTGGATGTGGGCGAAGCGGTTGATGCGCTTGCCCGTCAGGTGGCTGGTGGCCGTCATCAGGTCTTCGTACTCGGGCTTGGCGGCGAGCTCGTAGGTCATGGCGATGCAGTTGAGCGAAGGCCGGATCATGGGGTGGTTCACGTAGTCGTCGACCTTCTCGCCGAACAGATAGATCTCGAGATCGAGGTCGGCGATGCTCTGGACGAACTCCTCGGGCGTGCGTAGCGGCATGGTGCCTGCTCCTTCCTAGCGCGAGCGTAGGTGCGCGGGTTTGACGGGCAGAGGACTCGCGGTCGCCGGCGCGGGGCGCCGGGTGCGGGTCGAAGAGGTGCGGGACTGGCGTATGACCATCGTGGCTTCTTGACCACTATAGGCGAGAACCGTTGGGACGTTTCGTCAGAATGGGCGCAAAAGCGGCGCGATTGGGGGGTCCGGATTGTCCATGCTGAACAAAGGCCGCGTGGTACCGGGCGCCGCGCGGGGTGAGGCTCGGGGTGGGCGGCGGCGGCGGGCGGCGACGCCGCCCGCCGCCGCCCACCCCTCGCCGTTTGTATGAATCTGCCCCTCGATCTGCTCTGTGTCTTGTCCCTGCTGGCCAGCCGTCCCCCGCCAAGTTTGTAAGCTTTGGCACATGGGCGGGGCATTCGACTATGGCGGCGCGACGTATACTCGGCACGTCATGCACCCTGACCGCGGGCCTCGAGCCGGGCTCGTTGGGAGGTCGGTACAACCGCACTACCTCGTCTCCGGGCGTCGCCCCTGCGCTTCCAGCGCATCGTGGCACGTCCGTTTTTTCGTATCCACCGATTCCGTATGGAGGGCACTGAATGGCAGATTACGTGAAGACTCTCATGGCCGATGTCGTCGCCAAGAACCAGGGCGAGGTCGAGTTCCACCAGGCCGTCCAGGAGGTCGCCGAGTCGCTCGAGCCCGTCCTGGCGCGTCATCCCAAGTACCGCGACGCGAAGATCCTCGAGCGCATCATCGAGCCCGAGCGCGTCATCATGTTCCGCGTGCCCTGGGTCAACGACAAGGGCGAGATCCAGATCCAGAAGGGCTTCCGCATCGAGATGAACAGCGCCATCGGCCCGTACAAGGGCGGCCTGCGCTTCCATCCGACCGTCTACCTCGGGATGCTCAAGTTCCTCGCCTTCGAGCAGGTCTTCAAGAACGCCCTCACGA
>Ga0182027_10013670_pt1 | contig 11288 bp, 9 predicted proteins | sample 712E1DmetaG_FD_121300 | JGI IMG/M metagenome (GOLD analysis project Ga0182027, IMG submission 121300) | Permafrost microbial communities from Stordalen Mire, Sweden - 712E1D metaG (Illumina Assembly) | ecosystem: Environmental > Terrestrial > Soil > Wetlands > Permafrost | place: Sweden...
ACCGGCATTCGATGCTGCGTTCGACGCACCACCCGCGGGTGGCCAGGCTCTAGAGTCCGGCTCCTCGCGAGGTGGTGCAGCGCATCGGACTATCTATCACTGCACATCACCTCCTTTCGCTTGGGGGCATCGTATCGGAGGCCGCCCGAAGGCGCAACCGATGTTCCCTGTGAGGCAAGGAGCGGCGCCGGCCGCCGCAACCTACGCCGTCGAACCCCGGGCGGAGGGGGTCGAGGTGCCTGAATCGCGGGGGACGAGTCGGTAGCGGCGCAGGGTGAGGAATGCTGCGCCTCCGGCAAGGCCGATCAGGATCACCGGTATCGCCCCTCCGCCGCCGGGACCGGCTCCGGCCGTGGAGCTGGCCGACGGAGCGGGGCTCGCTCCGGCGCCGGAGGTGGGCGAGGGCGTGACGGCGGGCGTCACCGAAGCCGCAGGGCTGGCCGATGCTCCGGACTCGGCGGCGAACCCGAGTTGCGCCAGCCCGGCGTCGAGGACCGGGTCGGTTCCGGCGCGGGGGCTGGACCACGGATCCGGGCCCTTTGGATCCGGATCGGTGACGTTCGGGGTCAGGCCCTTCGGCGCGTCCTGTATCCAGCGGCCGTTCGGAGTCAGCCACTTGGCGACGGTCAGATGGATGCCGCCGTAGTCGTTGGAGAGCGGCAGATATTCCTGGGCCACGCCCTTGCCGTAGGTCTGGAAGCCGACCAGCTTCGCTCGGCCGCGGTCCTGGAGTGCGGCGGAAAGGATCTCGGCCGCGGAAGCCGTATTGCCGTCGACGAGTACGACCAGATGTATGGACGGATCCGTTGCCCGACCGCCGGGCGTGGCCGTCAGTTCGCTCTTCTTGCCGTTGGCATCCACCTGCCAGGCGATTGTGCCCGATGGGATGAACTCGCTGGCGATCTTGACCGCATCCGCGACGTAGCCGCCCAGGTTGCCCCGGAGGTCGAGGACGATGCTGTGCTGCCCCGCCTTGAGCGCGTTTGCGAGCGCCAGATCGAACTGGGAGCTGGCCGGCGGATTGATGCCGCCGATCGAGATGTACGCCACCTTGCCGTTGGCCAGGGTCTTGGTTGCGACCTCGGGCTGGCTGTAGATCTTGCGAACGATGGAGAGGGGGATCGGCTGGGTGCCTCGCGTCAAGCCGAGCTTCACCGTCGTGTTGGCCGGTCCCCTGATCAGGGCGGTGGCCTGGTCGATCGTTTTGCCGTTCAATGAGGTGCCGTCGACCGACACGATCACGTCACCGGGTTGGATGCCGGCTGCCTCGGCGGGCGACCCGGGAATCGGCTTGACCACGGCCAGTTCGCAGCCGCCGCCGATGGCCGAGCAGCTCTGCGTGGACTTGGGATCGATCGGCTGGAGCTGGACCTGGACACCGATTCCCTCGCCCTGGCCGCCGACGCTGAGCAGCGAGTTCTGGAAGTCGGTCGGGCCCTGATAGTAGGACCACGGGTCGTTCAGGCTCTCCATCATGCCTTTGATGGCGGCCTGAACCAGCTGGTCCTTGCTCGGTTTGGGCGAGCCGGCCCAGTCGCTCTGGATCAGGGAGTAGACGTCCCAGAACGGGCCGAAACGGGATTCCTCGCCCGCCGGGGTGCCCGGCGTCGTGGCGATGTGGGCGCCCAGGGAGAAGCCACCGACGAATATCGCGCTGCCGGCCAGGATCGCAACCAGGATCAGGCTGAAGCGAGACGGAGCCACGTTGCGTCTGCTCCCGGTGGTCTTGCGGACCAGCGGCTCGACGTCAATTAGCTCGTCGGACTCGGTTGTGGCGGAGGCGGAGGGATGGGCGGCGTCGGTGGGGCCGGCCGGGGAGTCGGGCCGATCCGAGTTCTTGGGGGCTGGCTTGAACGACATCAATCGAACCTCACACATTGCGGAACGACGCCGATCGGCAACAGATCAGCGGATGAGGAAACTCCGAACGGAGATGTATGAGCCGACAGCACCGATGCCGACGCCGGTCCCCAGCACCATCAGCGCGATGTCCCTCCCAGCTGTCGCGCTGGCCGCGACTGGGAGAACCTCGAAGTACTGCGAGAGGAATCCGGCTATCGGACCTTGCGCCACGAAGAGCACGCCAATCGTGATGGCCGCTCCAATCAGCCCAAGGAGCACCCCCTCGAAGATGAACGGCCAGCGGATGAAGGCGTCCGACGCTCCCACCAGGCGCATTATCTCGATCTCGTCCGAGCGCGCGACGACGGCCAGGCGAATCGTGTTGACGATGATGAACAGGACGATCAGGCCGACAACGATCAGGATAACCGCGCCGCCCGCTCGGAAGACTCCGATGAGCGTGATCATCTGGTCGACGGTCTGCTGGTTGTTGACCGGCGCGTACACCGTGGGCTGGCTCTTGACGAAGGCCGCGACGGCGAGGTTGTCTTTGGGGTCGCGCAGGTAGATCTGGAGCCTGGCAAACGGCCGCGGATTGTTTGGCGAGGAGTTGATGACGTCGGCCGTGTCGGGGTATCGGGCTATCCAGTCGCGGTACGCCTCGTCCTGGGAGACGAACGTGACTCGAGACACTTCCGGCATCGCCTTGAGAGAAGCCTGGAGTGCGTCGATCTCCCCCTGCGTGGCGGACTCCTTCAGCAGGGCCACCACCGGGGCTTCCTGCTGGACGTAGTCGAGCGTGGAGTTGAGGCCGGTCAGCAGGATGAGCACCCCTGAGAGCAGCAGCAACATCAACACGGTTGTCGCGGTAGCCGCAAGGCTCGTGAGGCCGTTGCCCCAGAACCCGCGCCACCCGCGCCGCACGCTGAAGCCGATGAAGGCGAACATTCAGTCCTCGCGGTGGTAGGCGGCGTCGGGCTGGTCGCGCACGATCCGACCGTTCTCGAGGGCCACCACCCGCTTGCGCACGGCGGTCACGACCTCGGCGTTGTGGGTCGCCATCAGGACCGTGACGCCCAGCTCGTTGATGCGCAGCAGCAGCTGGATGATCTCCCAGCCGATCAGCGGGTCGAGGTTGCCGGTAGGCTCGTCGGCGATGAAGAGCCGCGGGTTGTGGACCAGGGCGCGAGCAATGGCGGTTCGCTGTTGCTCCCCGCCCGAGAGCTGGCTGGGCAGCTGGTCCGCCTGTCCGGTCAGCCCTACCACCCGCAGGACGCGATCGACGGCCGAGTCGATGACGCGACGCCCCGCTCCGGTGACCTCCAGCGCGAAGCCCACGTTATCGCGGACCGTCTTGTTGGGCAGGAGCTTGAAGTCCTGGAAGACGACGCCGATCTTGCGCCGGATCTTGGGTACTTCGCGGCGCTTGAGCTTGCCCAGATCACGGCCGTCGAGAAGGACCACGCCCTTGGTGGGCAACTCGTCGCGGATGAGGAGCTTGATCACGGTCGATTTGCCGGCGCCGGAAGGCCCGACCAGGAAGACGAAATCTCCCTCGGGGATGGTCAGGTCCACCCCGCGAAGGGCCACACGGCCGTTGGGATAGGACTTGGTGACGCCCTGCATGGCCAGCACTACTCTGGCGGGGGCTGAATCTGGGGAGGGCTTCTCGGTTTCGCCGGGTCGGCGGGTCTGGCTCAGCTTGGATCCGGCGGTTGCCTCGCTCACCATGACCATGAGGCTAGCACCGATCCGGGTCGGCCGGTTGGGCCCACGGTCACAGGAGCGCCAGGCTGGCCGGCAGGTAGCACTCGAACCGCGCGAAGGGACGGCTCCAGCATAGGAGCGCCGGGAAGCCCTCGATTCGGAGACCGGCCCGCAGGAGCGCGACCATTGCCCGGTCGTTGGCTCCGGGAACCCAGACGCTCGTGGCGCCGCGCGGACGGATGGCGGTCATGAGGTGGCCAAGTACCGGCGCCATGAGGGTGTCGTCGAGGAGGGCTACCGGCCCGAATCGGCCTGCCTCGGAGCTGTAGCCGTAGCCGATGGGCTCGTCCTCGTCGGTTCGATAGACGAAGCCCGTTCTGCCGTTCGCCCGGAGATACGAGTGGTCGGCCGGGTGGGCATAGCCGAGGACCTGCCGGTCGATGTCGTCTATGGCGTCCGAGTCGGCCACACCGGTTGAGCCGGCCGGGTCGGAGCGGCCGAAGGGGACGGCGGCGAGTCCGGCGGGCAGCCTCGTCAGGGCGGCGGGATTCGGCATGCCGACCAGGTTGAAGACGGGGAGGCGCGGTACGATTCCGAAACGGGAGTAGAGAGCGTTCGAGGCGGGCTGGGCTGAGTCCGTGCACATGGCGAGGATTCCGTGGCGGCGGTCAGCGTTGTCTCCTGGGGTGAGCGCCGTCTCACCGGCGCCCTCCGCGGTCTCCGGCGGCAGCGACGGCAGAATCTGGGTGAGAAGAGCGCGGCCGATGCCTCGGCCCTGCTCCCTCGGGAGTACGTACAGCTGCGAGAGGAACCAGACGTGCTCGCGCTGAGCCGCGATGCCAAAGCCGACGATCTCCTCTCGGCCGCCCGTGGCGCCGCCCGTGGCTCCATCAGGGGCTGACCGTACGGCGACCAGGAACCGCTCGGGGTCCGTGGCTAGCAGGTGCCGCTGATGGGTCAGGAGTGGATCCAGGTAGGGCGACGGCAGCGGCCGGTTGAGGCGGGCCATGTATTCGTCGACGGCGGCGTACCAGATGAGAGCGCAATCGGCCAGTTCGGAGGGCCGAGGGGGCCGGTACTTGATGACCACTCTACCCGGCCGCCAGCCCGGAACCGCCGGCACCCATGACGGCGCCCGTGGCCTCGCGTTCGAGTTCGGCCTGCATGAAGGCGTCGAGATCGCCGTCGAGGACGGCCGAGGTATTCCCCGTCTCGAGATCCGTGCGGTGATCTTTGACCATCTGATAGGGATGCAGGACGTAACTGCGGATTTGATTACCCCAACCCGCCTCGACGTGCTCGCCGCGCAGCTTGAGGAGCTCCGCCTCGTGCTCCTCGACGGCTCGCTGGAGCAGCCGTGCCTGGAGGATCTTGGCGGCAGTCTCCTTGTTCTGCATCTGGGACCGCTCGTTCTGGCTCTGGGAGACGATGCCGGTGGGTATGTGGGTCAGTCGGACGGCCGAGTCGGTCTTGTTGACGTGCTGGCCGCCAGCGCCGGTGGCTCGGAACGTGTCCATCCGGATTTCGTCCCAGTTGAGTTCGACTTCAATGTCGCTCTCGACCTCGGGCAGAACCTCCACGAGTGCGAAGGTCGTGTGGCGCCGTTTCTGGGAGTCGAACGGGCTGATGCGTACCAGGCGGTGGACTCCGCGCTCGGCTTTGAGGAAGCCGTATGCGACGCGGCCATCCACGGCTACGGTGACGCTCTTGATTCCCGTCTCCTCGCCCTCGGTCTGGTCCAGGATCTCGGTCCCGAAGCGGTGTCGCTCGGCCCAGCGGAGGTACATCCGCAGAAGCATCTGGGCCCAGTCTGTGGCTTCGGTGCCGCCGGCGCCCGCGCTGATCGTCAGGAGAGCGTTGCGGCCGTCGTACTCGCCGCCGAACAGCAGGTCGCGCCGGGCGACGGAGTACTCGGTGTCGAGCGCGGCGGCCTCGTTGGCGACGTCCGCGAGGAGGCCCTGATCCCCTTCATCCTGGGCCAACTCGAGCAGCTCCAGCGTCGATTGGGCGCGCGATTCGAGATGGCGCCACAGCGCCAGTTCCTCGCGCAGCCCCTCTGCCTCACGCAGGACCTTCTTCGCGATGCGCTGGTCATCCCAGAAACCAGGCTCGCCGTTGCGCGCGTCGAGGGCGGCTAGGCGCTCTTCCTTGGCCTCGAGGTCAAAGACGCCCCGATGTCGCCGTGATCCGCTGGACCAGGTCGCGGATCTCGGCCGGCTCCACTAGGAGCGGCCTCGCACGTCCTGGAGAAGGACCGGACGGAGCTCGATCAAGCGCAGGGCGCTCTTGCTCCGGGCGACGACGGGGTTCACGCACGGGCAGTAGATGTTGTGAGTGCAGACTCCGCAGTTGCCATCGCAATCGAGGGCGGCTGCGTAACTGCAGTTGCGGCAATCTCGCTCACAAGCGATGAGGTCGATGAATGCCGCTTCTTCTGCCTGCTTCACTACTCTCCTCAGTGTGACGGCAATCGTCCGCTCCGCAGATACCGCAACCGGGATGACGGGCCCTGGCCGCGGCGGACGACGGACCGAGTATACGGTTCCAATTCGGCATAGCCAAGGGGCTATTTGGGATCGTTGCCGGAAAATCGCCGCCCGGAGGACATGTGGCCCGGCATTCCCGGTGCGCGGTGACGCCACCCGGCGGGCTACGGTAGCCGCAGCCGGAGTCCCATCGACGGCTGGGATGGCGGTGGCGGTAGGTCAGTTTGGTGGGGACACGACTGCCGATGGCGTTGGCGCGGCGGGGGGCCCGGCGCCCGCATCCTGGTCCTCGTTGACGAACAGATAGAGCCCCAGCCCGCCCAACTCGTGGATCATTGACTTGTACATGAGGTCTTGTTCGATGTCGTCCGGGCTGGTGGTCGTCGGCGAGGCCCAGGCCTCGATGCCCTGATCCTGGGCCTGTCGCAGCACACGCAGCATGTGGCTCCGATCCGAGACGAAGAGCGCCGTATGCAGACCTCTCGCGTCGAAGATGGTCCGGACGTGCTGGATCGACTCCAGGGTCGTGTGGCCAGTGTTTTCCGTCAGGAGTGCCGACTTGGGCACGCCCCGGGCGACGGCATAGTTGAAGCCGGTCTCAGCCTCGGTGTAGTTGTCGCCGGGGAGATTCCCGCCGGTGGTGATCAGGTATTGAGCGTCACCTTCCTTGTAGAGGGCGATGGCGTGATCCAGCCGGGCCGCCAAAGCTCCCGACGGACGGCCGTTGTACTGGGCCGCGCCCAGGACGACGATCGCGTCCACGTGGCGCCGGCCATCCTGCTGGCCTACCTGCCAGATTCGAAACGTGGCGTAGGCGGTGAGCGCGCACGCTCCCAGAGCGAAGGCAAGAGCGACGAGGATCAAGTCGCGAAGCCGCTCCCTCAGGGTGAGCCGCGGCCCGCCCGGGGGCGCGCTACGACGCGGATCGCGTGGCTCCGAGCGGATGGATTGCCGTGTCATCGCGGGCCTGACGGCGGTTCCATAGGCCGGGTCGTTAGCTCCCGTGACACTTCTTGTACTTCTTACCGGACCCGCACCAGCAATGGTCGTTGCGGCCCATCCGAACGCCCGCTGGCGAGTAGCCGGGCTTGACGGGGCCGCCCGATCCACCGCTCGAGGCGTTGCTGGATCCGCCGACGGCGCGACCCTGAGGCGGCGGCTTTCGAAGGCTGGACATGCCGCTGGCGATGCGCTTGGCTGTGGCGTCTTCTCGGGCTGCGCCCGCGTCCGGCACCGGTCCCGTTCCTTCGACACCTTGCGGCGGGGTGGGCTGCCGGACGATCGAAACGCGGAAGATGGTGGTCGCCAGCTGGTGGCGGATGAGGCCCCGCATCTCCTCGTAGAGCGCAAATGCCTCTTTCTTGAAGGCGTTGAGCGGCTCTTCCTGGGCGAAGCCGCGCAGGCCGATGCCCTGGCGCATCTCGTCAATCTCGGTCAGGTGCTCGACCCAGATGGAGTCGATGGTGCGCAGGAGGACGAGGCGCTCGATGAGCGACCACTCCTCGGAGTTCTCCTCGTCTTTCTGCTCGAGTCTCTCTGCCGCCAGATCCTTGAGGTGCAGCGCGATGGCCTCGGGGCCGTGGAAGTCCCAGAGTGCGTCTTCGTTGATGTCGGGGCCGCCTAGGCCCATGCCCTCGATGGCGGTCACGAGGCCGGCCATGTCCCAGTCCTTCATGGCGAGGGAAGGCGCGAGATGGCGGTCGACGATGCTGTCGATCTCCTGATCGACGAAGGACTCGATGGTGTCCGTCAGGTCCTCGTTGCGGAGAACCTTGTCGCGCTCCTCGTAGATGGTCTCGCGCTGCTTGTTGATGACATCGTCGTATTCGACGACGTGTTTGCGGATATCGAAGTTGTAGCCCTCGACCCGGCTCTGAGCGCTTTCGATCGTCTTGGACACGATCCGCGACTCGATGGCCATGTCCTCTTCGAGGCCGAGGCGCTCCATGAGGCCGGCCACTCGGTCGGAGGCGAAGCGCTTCATCAGGTCGTCTTCGAGCGAAAGGTAGAAGCGCGATGAGCCCGGGTCGCCCTGACGGCCGGCGCGGCCGCGGAGCTGGTTGTCGATGCGGCGCGAGTCGTGGCGTTCCGTGCCGATGATGTGAAGGCCTCCGGCTGCCACGACTATCTCGTGTTCGGCGTCGCAGATGGCCTTGGCCTCGGCCAGCGCTGCGTCGTAAACCTCCTTCTCTACCTCGGCCGGGTTGAGGCCGCGCCGGTGGAGAATCTCCGACGCCAGGCCGGCGGGGTTGCCGCCGAGCAGGATGTCGGTGCCGCGGCCGGCCATGTTCGTGGCAATGGTCACGGCGCCCGACCGACCCGCCTGGGCCACGATCGGAGCTTCCTTCTCGTGGAACTTGGCGTTCAGAACCTCGTGCTTGATGCCGCGGCGCTTGAGCATGTCGGCCAACCGCTCGGACTTCTCGACCGAGACCGTGCCGACCAGAACCGGCCGGCCCTCTTCATGCATCTCGACGATCTCGTCGATGAGGGCCATGAACTTGCCGTTCTCGTTGCGGAAGACGTAGTCCGGCTCGTCCTCACGGACCATCGGCCGGTGGGTCGGGATGGCCACGACTTCCAGCTTGTAGATCTTGTGGAGCTCCTCCGCCTCGGTCATTGCCGTGCCGGTCATGCCGGCCAGCTTGCTGTAGAGGCGGAAGTAGTTCTGGAAGGTGATCGTGGCGAGGGTGACCGACTCGCGCTGGACGTGAAGCCCTTCCTTGGCCTCTATGGCTTGGTGGAGACCCTCGCTCCAGCGACGGCCGGGCATCTGGCGGCCGGTGAACTCGTCGACGATTACGATCTCGCCGTCCTTGACGATGTAGTCGCGGTCGCGTTTGTACAGGGCGTGGGCCTTGAGAGCCGATTCGAAATGACGGGCGAGCGTGGGGTCGGCATCGTAGAGGTTTGGAACGCCCAGGAGGCGCTCCATCTTGTCGACGCCTTCCTCGGTCGGCGAGACGGCCTTTTCCTTGAGGTCGACGAAGTAGTCGCCGCCCTCCTCGTCTCCTTCGGGCCGGCCTATGAGTCGTGGCACCAGGCGGGCGAACTGGAAGTACTTGTCGGCCGATTCCTCGGCCTGGCCGCTGATGATGAGCGGCGTCCGGGCCTCGTCGATGAGGATGTTGTCTACCTCGTCGACGATCGCGAAGTAGCGTCCCCGCTGAACTCGCTGGTCAAGCTCGGTGACCATGTTGTCTCGCAGGTAGTCGAAGCCGAACTCGTTGTTCGTGCCGTACGTGATGTCGGCCGCATAGGCCTCGGTCCGGGTGCAGGGGCGGAGATTGATGAGCCGCTCATCGGTGGTGGGGTACCCGGGCTCGAACACGTAGGACGTGTCGTGGGTGATGATGCCCACCGAGAGGCCCATGAAGCGGAAGATCGGGCCCATCCACTGCGCGTCGCGGCGGGCCAGGTAGTCGTTGACGGTGACGACGTGCACGCCCCGGCCGGTCAGGCCGTTGAGTGCCGCGGCCATGGGAGCGACCAGGGTCTTGCCCTCGCCGGTCTTCATTTCGGCGATTTTGCCCTGGTGTAGAACGATGGCGCCCATCAGCTGCTCGTCGAAGTGGCGCATCTTGAGCGTGCGCTGCATCGCCTCGCGAGTGACGGCGAAGACCTCAGGCAGGGCCTTGTCCATCGCGTCCTGGAGGCGCTCGTGCTCTCGCTTCAAGCGTTCGCGGGTGATCTCGCGGCGATGCTCTCTGTCGGAGTGATGGCGTTCGTCCTCCGAGGGCTCCTCGGGCTCGCCGGCTTCGCGAATCTCGTCCCGAAGATCATCGATCAGGGCGCGCAGCTCCTCGTCGGAACGCTCCTGCATCTCGGGCTCGAGCTCGGTGATCCTCTCGACGAGAGGCTCAATTCGATGCAGTTCTCGGTCGTTCGAGTCGACGAACCGGCTCAGGAAGCCAAGCATGGAGGCTCACGATCATTTGCGGCCCAGATCAGGGGCCATAGGCCAGGGCCTCGGCCGAGGCGGCGACGCCCCTCGGCGTCGGCCGATGACAGCCTCTCGGTCCGGCCGAGGGCTGGTTCGAAAGTATAGGCCAGCACGCGAAGGTGGCTTGCGCCCGACGCGACTAGTGCCAGAAATGCGACCCGTAGCCCCACAGCAGGAGTCCGAAGGTGAGGCCGGCGAGAACGACCCAGAAGGCCACCGCCACAACCGTCGACGTGGGGTTCATCTCCGAGTTGCGAAGGGGCGCGACTCGCCAGCGGTAGGACCGCAGGCCCTTGCGCCAGTCCTCTGCGCGGCTGTGACCGGGCGGAGGTGTTGGGACGAGGCCGCCCCGTCCGTCGGGTCGATGGAGTTGGAGTGTCATCGCGCAAGGATCTCCTTGGTGCCATGCGGCTGGCTGCCTGCCGCCCGGATCAGGTCCCCTTGGATTCCGTGGGCCCGGTCTCGGCCGCGTCATCTGACGCCTCGGCCGGATCGCCCGCGTCGCCGGCCGGCGGGTGGCCGTTGGAGCGCCCGTTGCCGCCAAGGACCGGTCGCTCCGCTCCGCCGTCGACGTCCCACAGGAGCATCTCCTGGGTGAATTGGACCTCGCTCGTGAAGAGAGCGCCGACGGATTGGCCCTTGTGGATGCGAAGGATTGCCTCGGCGATCAGCGGCGCGAGCGAGATGACTTTGATTTTGGAGCCACGTCTCTCCGGCGGGATCGGGATCGAGTCCGTGACCACCACTTCGCGCAGGTTGGATGCGGCGATGCGCTCGGGCGCGGGATCCGACAGGACGGCGTGAGTGGCGCAGGCCCACAACTCGGTGACGCCTTCGCGCTGCAGGGCCTCGACGATCTGGATCAGCGTGCCGGCCGTATCGATCTCGTCGTCGACGATGATGGCTCTCTTGCCGCGGACGTCACCGATGACGTTGAGGACTTCGGTGCGGTCCTGGTTGCCGATGCGGCGCTTCTCGACGATGGCGAGGGGCGCGTCGAGCAGCTGGGCGAATGCCCGGGCTCGCTTGGCGAAGCCGAGGTCCGTCACGACCACCAGATTCTGGATCTCCTTCTGGCGGAAGTGGCTGGACAGCAGATGGACGGCCGTCAGCTCGTCGACCGGGATGTTGAAGAAGCCCTGGATCTGGCCCTGGTGCAGGTCCACCGTCAGAAGGCGATTCGCGCCGGCGACCGTCAGCATGTCGGCGATCAGGCGAGCCGTGATCGGAACTCGGGGCTGGTCCTTCTTGTCCGACCGACCGTAGCCGTAGTACGGGACGACGGCGGTGATGCGCCCGGCGCTGGCCCG
>Ga0182027_10013671_pt1 | contig 11288 bp, 8 predicted proteins | sample 712E1DmetaG_FD_121300 | JGI IMG/M metagenome (GOLD analysis project Ga0182027, IMG submission 121300) | Permafrost microbial communities from Stordalen Mire, Sweden - 712E1D metaG (Illumina Assembly) | ecosystem: Environmental > Terrestrial > Soil > Wetlands > Permafrost | place: Sweden...
CGGGTCCGGAGAGGCAACCGGGTTTTGTGGTGCCTTTGCCCACGCGTTGAGGTCATCCGATTGAGCCAGGCAGACGAACCGATTTGAGCCACTGTAAAGCATGTAGAACGAACCCTCGTGCTCGACCACGCAGCCGGTATGGATGCGTTCGGCGTCGTACGGCTGCCCGGTGTAGCCGATAGCCGTACCTTTGTACACCCAACCTTCGCCCCTGGACCACGTGGCGTGGGCGATCGTAGGTCTTTCGCGAGCAAATACCGCGTCGCGTGACATCGATTCCGGTGCGGGTTGGAATAGATAAAAAACATGAATTGTAGGACCGATAGAGCAGAACCAGGGGTCCCATAAGTAGCCCTCCGGGGGTAGGTACCAGCCCGGTAATTCTCCGATATCCACCGATGCGACCCTCCTTCCGACCGGCACAACCCGGCTGAAGCGGATGCAGCCTACCGCCGATAATCGTGGCTCGTGCCTGTTGGCCTCGCGGCGCTACCCGTCCGCCCAGACGCAGCCGGCGGGAGAAAAGCCTCTCCGTACCCTTGACTACGTCCTACACGGGCGCTATAGTAACCACAGAATCGTTTCAGTAAAGACAAGGATGCCTAACAGTTCCAGTACGGACTGCCTACCAGATGTCTTGACTCATTTGTCTACGGTGGACAGGCCTGGGAGTTTAGGGGGGTTTGCTATGGGGGGACCCAGAGGCCAAGCGGGACTGGCACGGGCCAGCGTTCTCCGACGATGGTCGGGGGCTTGCTCCGGTTTACAGCGGCCGTCAGGGCTGCTCGGGGCGCCGTAAACGGTTGGACCGGGGCCGCGTTTAACCCATTACGTTATCGAGCGGTGGAGCTGGTGTCCTGCCCAAAGGGGGCAAAAGTCTCGGCGCTCAAGTGTTTAGTTCAAAAAAAGTGAATGGTGACGGCGTAGTTTGGCGTGCTGAAGCGTCGGTTGCACGTCTCAGTACCGTAACCCGAAACACTAAAGACCTACGTTCAAGTAGGGCTGAGAAGGTGCTTATAGGCGTGAGTGAGAGGTCCGTGCCCTCGTCGAGATGGGGCAGGCTTGTAGGTTGACGCGGTCGCGTTCGCAAACTGGCTCTGTCATGTCCCTCATCAGCTGAAGAAAAACAAAGGGCCCAAGCAAGAAACGACGCCAACAAAAGGGGAAGAAACGATGACACCTCAGAAGAACCCAACACCCGGGGAAGGCAATATGCCCTCGTCGGGCCCTATTGACGGAGCGCGCCCAGGGACAACCCGACGTGACTTCTTGAAGATCGCTGGAGGCGTAGGGCTGGTTGCCGGGGCCGTTGCCGTAGCTCCGACCACCGCCTGGGCGTCGAAGGGGTTCCAGGTAAGACGGCCATCGGCGACCCAGGTGCAGCTGAGAATGGCAATCAATGCCGGCTCGCCCAATGCGGGCCAGAAGGCGCTCGCCGCCTCGTTCGAGGCAGAGACAGGGGCGAAGGTAGTTTACGAAGCGTACGAGGCTGTGGACTGGAACGGCTTTTTTGCCAAGGTCCTGACCCAACTGGCCGCGGGCGTCCCGCTCGATTGCGCTTACGTCGCGACCGAAGGGATGCAGCTGTTCTCCCACAGCGGCTTGTCCATGCCTCTTGACTCTTTTGTGATGCGGGACAAGGCCGAGCTGAAGCCTTACTTCGCGGACATCCACCCCCTTCTGACTGAGTGCGAGATGTACCAGGGTAGCCTGATGATGTTGCCGACCGAGTTCAACGCGGGGGACCTCTACTACGACACGACGCTGTTCGAGAAGGCCGGGATCCCCCGGCCGCCCGACGACTGGACCGAGGCAGATTTCATCAATATCGTGAAGCACTGGACCAACGTGCAGGCCGTTGGCTGGGACTGGGTCGTCCGCCTCTGGGGTAGCTGGTCATCGTGGATGTACGCCAACGGCTCCAACCTTCTTACCGAAGGTAAGTACGGCGGTGGCGACTGGTTGTGGAGCACCTTCTATCCGGGGCAACCGGCCCGAAGCGGTGGTTGGCATTGGGGCGAGCCCACGGCCAACGCTCCCGGGACTGTCGAAGCGCTGCAGCTGATGATCGAGCTGAAACAGCAGGGGATCTCTCCGTCGCCTGACGCCGGCGGCGGTGGCACCTTGCAAGGGTTGTTCGCCTCTAACCATATTGCCACCACCATCGGGGGAGGGTTCTGGGCCGGAGGCCTTTACGAGGCCGGCATGAAACCCAATGCCTATGATGTCATGTACTTCCCGAAGTGGAAGGTGCAAAAGCACCTGATCGGTGTGGGAGGTTTCACCGTTCTGGAAAAGTCGAAGAACCATGACTTGGCGTGGGAATGGATAAAGCACTCCACTACGGCAAACGCGATCAGCACAGTGTACGGCCCGCGGGCGCCGGACAAGGGCAACACGAGTACCCCGGCCCGCCGCTCCGTCCTGAACGCGGCCGGCTACGCCCCTACGGGGCCCAAGCATTGGGACGTTTTCTACGGGACTCTCGACAACTACCCGAACACCACTCCCATCCCCGCGCCTTTCTACTACGAGGCACTGGCGACGGCGTTCTTGGCTCGGACCACCCAAGGGTTCTCGTCGGGTAATGCCCAGTCGGCACTCAACGGGTTGCAGTCGGACTTGGAAAAACTTTACAAAGCCTGAACCCGTTAGGAGCCCGGGGCGTGCCCGAGGGGCGCGCCCCGGGCTCCGGGTCCTGGGATATCGGCTTTGGAGAGGAAGCGAGGGCGATGGTGGAAATGGCAACGGTTACCCGGCCAGTCTCACCCAATGGGGAGCAGAGGCCGCGTACGGCAGGCACACGGACGGCGCAGCGGCGCTCGAGCTTGCACGCCGGCGAGAGCAAGATGGGGGTCCTCATGGTGATCCCCACTGTGGCCGGGATAGTTGTGTTCACCGCTGGGCCCATCGTGGCCTCCTTCGCTCTCTCCCTCTTCCGCTGGAACGTGATCAACAACCCGAAATTCATCGGGCTGTCCAACTACCGGTCGCTGGTCCACGACTCCGTCGTGCTAAAGGCGTTCTTCACCACGGCGATCATGGCCGTGTCGATCGTGGGGCTCCAGCTCACCTTGGGCCTGGTCCTCGCTATCGCCGTGGAGCGGAGGAGGGGCGCCCAACTAAGGAAGCTCTACCGGGCCGCCTTTTTCTTCCCGTTGATGACATCGGCCGCGTCCATCTCCATCGTGATGGGGTACATTTTCGACGACCACTTTGGCGTAGTCAATTACTACCTCACGTTGCTTCATCTCCCCGCCGTGCCCTGGCTGGGGTCGACCGTGGGCTCGGTGGTAACCGTCGTATTGGTTGTGGTTTGGCAGCAGCTTGGGTTCACGTTTATTCTGTTCGTAGCGGCGCTGGGGAACGTTCCCCAGGAGCTGATAGAAGCCTCCGCGGTAGATGGGGCAAACAGCCGGCAGCGGTTCCGCAAGATCACCTTGCCCATGATCAGCCCGACGGTGCTCTTCGCCGCCATCGTAGGGTTGATAAATTCACTGCAGATCTTCGACCAGCCCTACATCATGACCCAGGGCGGCCCCGGGAATGCCACCAATACGGTGGTCATGACCCTTTATGAGGCCGGTTTCGAGGACCTCAAGTTCGGCTACGCATCGGCCATATCTGTCTTTTTGTTCGTGGCCGTCCTTATCCTCACGGCGGCTCAGTTCCGGATAAGCCGGCGTTGGGTTTACTACTCGAGCGCGGAAGGGGCGTAGCGATGGCGAGTCGCGGTCCGGAGGGGGCACGGTCGAGAGGCGCCATGAGCACCTTGAGCGGGGGCCCCTCGTCGTCGGGAGAGGCAAGGTGGAAGATCCTGGGCCGGCGTGGTGGCAGAGGCATCGAGGTGGTCCTCCTGACCGCCGCCGCGCTCATTGTCATCTCCCCGGTCCTTTGGATGATCTCGACGTCGCTGAGGACGCCGGCAGAGTCTTTTAACGAGCCCCCTCAGTGGATACCGATCCACCCCATTTTCAGCAACTACAGTGCTGTCTTCAGTAATGTGCCGTTCGGTGATTTCATCATCAACAGCATGATTGTAACTGGCCTCATCGTTATCGGACAACTGATCACGTCGTCCCTGGCCGGTTATGCCTTCGCCAGGTTGCGCTTCAGGGGCAATAACATCGTCTTCTGGATAATTCTGGCGACAATGATGGTCCCGATCCAGGCGACCATCATCCCGGTGTTCATCCTTATAAAGTACATGCACCTGGTGGACAGCCTGACGGCGCTGATACTGCCCGCCGTCGTCTCCGCCTTCGGGACCTTCTTGATGCGCCAGGCGTTCATGCAGATGCCCCGCGACTACGGGGAGGCTGCGATCGTTGACGGGGCCTCACAGTGGAAAGTGTTCACCCGCGTCTATCTACAAATGGCGTGGCCCGCACTCGCCACTCTGGCGGTCCTGGGCTTCGCCGGGTATTGGAACGAGTTTTTCAGGCCGCTTATTTTCTTGAACAGCCAGAGCAACTACACGATCCCCTTGGGGCTGGTCAACCTGCAAGGGTTTATGGGGACGGGAAGTGTTTCGGTCGTGCTGGCGGCGGTAACTATGGCTTTGGTCCCCAACTTGATCGTTTTTGCTTTCGCCCAGAAGTACTTCGTCCGTGGCATCAGCTTCGGGGGGATCAAAGGGTGACCGACTGACGGGCCACCGACCTTGCTCAGCATTAGGACAACTAATTGTTGGCTGGACAGGACCGACGTTCCCGCGCCCAGCCGGTCGTGTCGCGCGGGCATTCCCAGCGTGACCTTGGACCAATAGGAGTGATTGTGACGCATGCAGGTGAGGGGCCCGACCACCATTTCCCCATCGCGCATATCAGGCCGCCTGGAGGGTGGGTCAATGACCCGAACGGCCCGATCTGGCACCGCGAGCGCTACCACCTGTTCTTCCAGTACACCCGCGCGGTGCCGCCGAAGATGACCGAGGTGGTGTGGGCGCACAGCTCGAGCCCCGACCTCGCCTCCTGGGAGATCCACGGTGTTGCCCTGGCTCCCTCTCGTAAGCACCCTGGAGTCGAAGGCTTCTGGTCGGGGAACACGGTGGAGCGTGAGGGCCGGCTCTTCGCCTTCTACGCCGACTACCGAAGCTCTGAGCGCTACCAACCGCCGCGGATGGCCGTCTCAGACGACGCCGGGATGTCCTTCGGGGAGGATATGGCGGTGGTGCCGCCGCCCGAGGCGTTGGAAGGTGCCGAGATTTTCCGAGACCCGTTCGTTTGGTACGAGGACGGTCGTTGGCGCCTGCTCATGGGTTCCGGGTTGGCCGATGGGACGGCAGCCCAGGTGCGCCTTTACGAGTCCGACGACCTCCTGTCCTGGAAGAACCTTGGCGTTTTCGCTTCGCTGAAGGGCGATAAGGGAGCGCCCAACGATCCCGGAATGGCCTGGGAATGCCCCCAGTACGCCTGGGGCTTGGGAGTGCTGTTCGTAGGCGCGTGGCGCCCGGACGTCGGGACCATGAACGTCCTGGCCATCAAGGGAACCGACCAAGACGGGAACCTTGTCGTTCACGGAGTCGAGCCCGCCGACCATGGGCCCGACTTCTATGCCCCTTCCATCATGCGGACGCCCGACGGCCGGTACCTGCTGTGGGGCGTCGTAAAGGAGGGAAGGGACCAGACATGGCGCGACGAGGCCGGTTGGGCGGGGATGCTTTCGTTGCCTCGGGAAGTCCTCCTGGACGCCGGCCGGTTGGTGAGCAGGCCGGCCCGGGAGCTGGAGGCTCTACGGGGTGAGCTTTGCTGCGAGTACCAAGGCAACTCGGACGAGGTGGGCTTTGGCGAGGTACCGAGAGCCTTTGAGCTGCGCCTTCGCCTTGCGCCGTCCCGGGCGACGGCGACGCTCGTGCTGGACCTAGGAGACGGTGAGGTCCAATCGGTACGTGTTGACGGCACGGCTGGGCAGGTCGTCATCGACCGCGCCAGAGCCAGCAAGGACCCACGCGCCCACGGGGGGAGCATCACCGTAGGGCCCGCTGACGGCCTGTTCGCCTCGGGCAGCGTCGAACTGGCCTGGTTCGTCGACCATTCGATTTCCGAGCTGTTCGTGGGTGGCACCGTGGTGGCCACGACGAGGTTCTTCCCGACCTCCGCCGGGCCCTGGCAGTTGCGGCTGACAACGTCCGAGGTGTGCGGGGTGGAGGCACGGCTGTGGGCTTTGCGACCAAGCGTACGAATGGCCGGCCAGTGGGGAACGACAGAATAAGCGACGGCCGAGCGCACCGAGGGGCTCGCCAGGAGGCACCCCAACATAGGCTCGCCACTAGAGGCAAGGAGGGGCTCGTTGGAAAAGCCAAGCCGACCACGGCCGCAGACGCACTTTGCGCCCCTGGCCAATTGGATGAACGACCCCAACGGGCTCATCTTCTGGAAGGGCCGCTACCACATGTTCTACCAGTGCAACCCGGCCAGTACGGAGCACACCAACGTTTGCTGGGGCCATGCGGCCAGCGACGACCTCGTCCACTGGGAAGACCTGCCCCTGGCCCTGGCTCCGACACTGGGCTCGCCGGACGAAGACGGTTGCTGGTCGGGGTGTGCCGTCGTCCGCGATGGTTCGGTCTACCTCCTCTATACCGGGGTCCGGGGTAAGCGTCCTAATCACCGTCAACGGCCCTGTTTGGCCAGAGCACTTGACGACGACCTGGTCTCGTTTGAGAAGCTCGCCAATAACCCGGTGATCTCCGAGGAACCCGTGCCGGGCCTGGTCGGTTTCCGGGACCACACCGTACGGCGCGTCGACGGTTGGTTCCATCAGCTAATCGGTTCCGGGTCAGAGGCGTTGGGCGGCTGTACCTTCGAGTACCGCTCGACAGATCTTGTTTCCTGGGAGTACCTCGGCGTGTTCCTGGATGCAAAATCGTCCGACCTCCCTGGGGCCATGTGGGAGTGCCCGGACCTGTTCCGGCTCGGGGACCGATGGTTCCTGGTCACCTCGCTGTTTGACGGTGCGCCGGGCCGTGTCATGGCGGTGGAGGGTCATTTCGACCGGGAGCGGTTCGTCCCAACGGCAAGCGGGCGCCTCGACCTGGGGCGGCGCTGGTATGCGCCCCAGTCCTTTGATGCCTCCGACGGCCGGCGGGTCTCCTTCGGCTGGCTGCGCGAACGGGAGGATGAGCTGCCATTGGAGGCAAGGGGGCGAGTCGGGGTGATGTCACTGCCGCGCCAGCTGCTCGTCGGCGAGGACGGTTCGCTGGGGATGGCCCCCGTGACGGAGCTCCAGGGCCTGCGCAGGGCGCCGCTCGCACCTGTACCCCAAATGGGCCCGAAGGGTGTTTTCGTCCTCGAGGCTGGCCGCGCGCTCTTAGCGTGCGAGGTCGAGGTAACGGGTAGCGGCGGCGGCCCAGTCGTGGTCGACTTCCTCGATGACGACGACCAACCCGTGCTCCAGGTCTGTGCCCACGGGGACGAAATCGACATCAGCGCACTGATGACCCCGTCGCGGACAATCAACGAGCCGGGCCCGGGCCAGGTGCGCATCTTCTACGACGACGGCATCTGCGAGGTCTTCACTAGCGTCGGGCTGGTGAGGACGGAGATCTTCTATGACCTCTGCCCGGTACGCAGGGTCGCGGTCCGGGAGATCCGAGCGGAGGGCGTCACGGGTGACGCCAGCCCGCTGGTCGCCAGGGCGTGGGAGCTTGCCAACATCTGGGAGGATGGTGAACCTGATGACTGACGGCCGTGAGGGCGAGACCGTGGCGCAGGGCCGCCAAGCTGACCCACCTGTCCCGAGGCCCGGTCGGACGTGAAAGCCAGCCGGCGGGACCCGGCGCACGACCCCCAAAGCCGCCGGCTCGTCCGGATGGGGGACGTGGCCCGGGAAGCCGGGTTGTCTTTGACCACCGTCTCGGTGGCCCTCAGTGGCGCGCCGAACTCCGGTATCCCCGCCAGCACCCGGGAGCGCGTACGGGAGGCTGCCGACCGGCTCGGGTACGTGCCCAACTTCACGGCGCAGTCCCTGCGCACTAAGAGGTCACATACGCTTGGCTTTATCACCGACCGCATCGCCACCAGCCCGTTCGCTGGTGAGATGATCGCAGGGGCCCAGGCGGCGGCCTGGAGGAGCGGCTACGTCCTGTTGATAGTTGACACCGGTGAGCTGGACGCGCTGGCCAATTCGGCGGCACGGGTGTTTCTCGCTCGGCGCGTCGAAGGTGTGATCGTGGCTTCTTGGTACCACCGCGCCGTCGACGTCCCTGCCGCACTGCGGGACCACGGGCCGGTCCTGGCCAACTGTTTCCCGAAGGTCGGCGACTACGCTGCAATCGTCCCTGACGAGGTTGGCGGTGGGTACGTGGCCACCCGCCGCCTACTGGAACGCCATCTGGGGCCGGTGGGTCTTATCAGTCTCGACCCGGGTGCGCCAGCCGGACCGAAGCGGCTCGATGGTTACAAGCGGGCGTTGCAGGAAGCCGGGGTTCCCTACGACTCGTCCATTGTCATGACCAACCCTTTCCAGCGCCATCTTCTGCGCGAGGCCTACGAGCTCACCAACCAGCTGCTTGACCGCAGGCCCGACGTGAAGCTGCTCTTTTGCTATAACGACCGGGCGGCGATGGGGACCTATGAGGCAGTCAAGGCCAGGGGCTTACGGGTGCCAGAGGACGTAGCCGTCGTCGGCTTCGACAATCAGACCATAATTGCCGACGAACTGATCCCCGGCCTGACGACCGTGCAATTGCCTCACTACGAAATGGGGGAGCGAGCGGTCGAGCTTGCCCTCAAGGCGGCTGAGGGCCCGGGGGCCGCTCCTCTGGCAAATGTCGAGCTGGCGCCGTGCACGCTTGTCGAGCGACAGTCGGCCTGACCGATCGGCCCGCGGGAACGGAAGTAGGTATGAGCGATCCTGACGACCTTGGCTTGGGGGCATACCCGAGACCACAGCTAGTGCGAGATGCTTGGACCGACCTCAACGGCCTGTGGGAGTTCAGTTACGATGACCATGACGAGGGTGAAAGGGAGCGCTGGTACCGCCCGGGCAGCCCGACCTTTGCACGGAAGATCCTCGTGCCATTCCCCCCGGAGTCGGCCGCTTCGGGCGTAGGCGATACCGGCTTCCACTCCGTGGTGTGGTACCGGAGAGGCTTCGTGCCCCCCGAGGTCGATAGCTCCCAGCGAGTCCTGCTGCACTTCGGCGCTGTCGATTATCGAGCCAACGTGTGGGTGAACGGGGAGCATGTCGGCTACCACGACGGAGGCCACACACCGTTCGTGTGCGATGTGACTTCAGCAGTAAGGGGCACGGACGGGGAGAGCGTCATCGTCGTCAGGGCGGAGGACAGACCAGAGGACCTCTCCCAGCCGCGTGGGAAACAGGCCTGGACCGAGAGCCCGAAGCAGATCTGGTACGGCAGGACAAGCGGCATTTGGCAAGCTGTGTGGCTGGAGGTCGTCCCGGACTTGCATATAAGCAGCCTCCACTGGGACCCTGACGTCCCTAACGGGACAGTGGGCGTAGATGTCAAGCTCAATCGACCCCCAAACTGCCGTTTGACGCCGCGCGTGACCATTAGCTGCGGCGAGCGTGTGCTGGCCGACGAGGCCGCTGACCTCCGCGAAGAGGAAGGGCGTATGAGCGTTGTGTTGGTCCCCGCCCCCGGCCGGCACGCCCTCGATGGCTGGCTGTGGTCTCCGGAGTCACCGGCGCTGCTTGATGCCGTGGTCGCCCTTAGTGAGGACGGGGTGCCCGGCGACGTCGTGCGCTCTTATTTCGGCATGCGCTCGGTCCAAGCGACGGACGGCCTTTTCATCCTGAACGGGCGTCCTCTGTACCTCCGCCTGGCCTTGGAGCAAGGCTTTTGGCCGGAGTCCCATCTAGCTGCACCGTCTGCGGCAGCCCTGCGCCGTGAGGTCGAGGTGATCAAGGCGCTCGGGCTTAATGGTGTCCGTATACACCAGAAAGTCGAGGACCCCCGCTTTCTCTACTGGGCGGACCGGTTGGGGGTGTTGGTGTGGTCCGAGATGCCCAGCACCTACGTCTACTCAAGGACCACGGTGCGACGGCTGGCCGCCGAATGGATGGAGGTGCTTGAACGGGACCGGAGCCATCCGTCAATTGTCGCCTGGGTGCCGTTCAACGAAAGCTGGGGGGTAGATGACATCCAAGCTCGCGCCGACCAGCAGCACTTCGTCTTATCCCTGTACCACCTCACGAAGGCCATCGACCCCACCCGACCGGTCATCTCCAACGATGGTTGGGAACACGTAACGAGCGACATGTGGACAATTCACGACTACGAGGGACGAGGTGCGGCTATCAGGGAGCGGTACGCCGGACCAGAGCGCCTAAGGCGCTCGCTCGAGGGCCGCCCGGCGATGCGACGGGTCTTATTGAGAGGGTACGAGGAGTACTCGGGACAGCCCGTGGTCTTAAGTGAGTGCGGCGGTTTTAGTTACATGCCCGCTGCCGGCCAAGAGTGGTTCGGGTACACGACCGTGCAGTCAGCCACCGAGTACCTGGCGCGGGTGCAGGAGCTTATCGAAGCTGTGTGCGACAACGAGGGTTTCGCCGGATTTTGTTACACCCAATTGACTGACACGGCGCAAGAGCGGAACGGGCTGCTGGACGAGCACCGAGCCCCAAAATTGGACATCGATGAGCTCCGAAAGGTGTTCCGGCGCATATCAAAGGCCGTCCCAGCCGAGAGGGAGGACGTACCGGCGGGCTTGGGGGAGCCGCAAGGCGCTGACCCCCCTGGCCCTTCACCATCTCCCGCTTCCCTGTAGTACCACTACGTGCAGGTGGCAAGACGGCAGCAGGCTGAACCTGAGGGGTCGTATAGGTCAAAGAGGATCGTCGGATGAGGTTGCCAGCAGGTCCTCAGCGTCCAACGTCCGGCCGGCAGCAAGTGCCTCCAGTGCCAACCAGGCTCCTTCCAACCGGTTGACGGTGCCGGCGGGGGCGGAAAGCTTTCCTGCGGCAATGGCATCGAGTAGCCGCCGTAGCCCTGCGGCAACGGTGGCCAGCTCGGATCGTGTGATGGCTTTCCGCTCGGTCACGGTCCTCTTCCTATCAATGCTGTGAGGCTCCTGGGGGTTCGGCTACGTCTCGCATCTTCACACGGCCCCGCCATACCCAGATCGGGGCGGCGTTCGCCGAGCTGAAGCGGTCACTGATCGCCGAGCGCACCACTGTGGCCCTGACGGAGTTGCGCCAACAGGGCGGTGGCTGAACCCACCCCCCCCCCCCCCCCCCCCCCCCCCCCCCGCCCCCCCCCCCCCCCCCCCCCCCCCCCCCCCCGCCGCACCCCCCCCGCCCCCCCCCCGCCCCGGCGCCCC
>Ga0182027_10013672_pt1 | contig 11288 bp, 10 predicted proteins | sample 712E1DmetaG_FD_121300 | JGI IMG/M metagenome (GOLD analysis project Ga0182027, IMG submission 121300) | Permafrost microbial communities from Stordalen Mire, Sweden - 712E1D metaG (Illumina Assembly) | ecosystem: Environmental > Terrestrial > Soil > Wetlands > Permafrost | place: Sweden...
CATTTTATCACTAAAGTTATGCAAATCGTACATCTTATGGCTGAAAAAATCATCCAGCATGGCATTCAACGAATCCTTTTCCGGTGATTCTTTTATCATCCTCAGATTTTTATTAATCCCTTTGCTGGCAAATTCTGTAAGGTATTTCTTACCGGGTTTTAGTATCAATGTATCAAATTTGGTCTGTACTAGATAAACTATCACACCTGTGACAATGGTTAAAATAAAAATACCTTTTATGAAACAGCCTTTTTTCATACTGAACTTATTTTATCAAGCTGAACTTTTTTAATTCTTTTATTAAGAACCTCTTTAACAGTTAACCTGTAATGTTCATCGCTGAAAGTGTATCCTTCTTTTGGAATCTGGCCTGCATTATTAAGCACCATTCCGGCAAGAGTTTCATAGTTTTCGCTTTCTTTAAAGGAAGTATTTAGTAATTCATTTATTTCAGCAATAGTCAATTTCCCAAGCACAATATATGAATTATCCCCCAATTTTGTGACAGGATTTTCTTCTTTATCTGACTCATCCCTGATCTCACCAAGGATCTCTTCAATTATATCTTCTAAAGTAATTAGACCTGCAGTGCCGCCATATTCATCTACAACTATTGCCAAATGCATCTTCTTTTCCTGAAATTCATGCATAAGACTGGAAATAAGTTTAGACCCCGGAATGAACATTGCCTTATGAGCAATTTTAGTTAACGATATATTTTTCCGCTTCTCTTCATTTCTGATATAAGGAAGTATATCTTTAGCATAAATGATTCCAACTATTTCATCCAGATCTTCCCTGTATAAAGGAATTCGACTGTGTCCTGATTTTGTTATTACATCAAGCAGTTCATTAAATGTGGAATCAACGGATAATGCGGTCATATCAACACGCGGAGTCATTACTTCATGCACACCTACTGATCTGAAGTTCACGATGCTGTGAATTAAGCCGTGTTCTTCCTCAATTATTGTACCTCTTTCATGGCTAAGCTTGGCAAGTTCTGAAATTTCCTCCGGAAGAATAGCCCCTTTTAATTTGTCCATTTTCAGCCGGCTTACACCTGATTTGATTGCCTCTGTAAGGATTTCAGCAACCGGATAAAGAATTACATTCATCCAGTATAAAGGAACGGCAACTATTCTGGAAAACCTGTTCGGATGTTTTGCTGCCCATATTTTAGGGAGTAATTCTCCTGCAAACAGAATGAGAAGAGTAAGAATAATAATCTGGATAATTAAAACTGCATTCTGAGGAAACCCTGTTTTATGGGAAATGTCTATCGCCAGCATTACAGCAATTATTGAGGCAGATACATTTACTAATGTATTGCCAATAAGCAGCGACACCAGTAATCTGCCGGGAGAATCTAAAAGATTCTGCAAATATCTTCTGATGAGAGGATTCGATTCAAATGTGTTCTGCAGCTTCTTTTTATCTAATGAAAACAGAGCTACTTCAGAACCTGAAAAGAAAGCTGACAAAACCAACAAAAATAAAAGATACCCGAATTTATACTGCCAATCTATATTCAAAAAATTAAATCAGACTCCTGATGTTAAACATAATATTTAGAACGGAAGATCTTCATTTTCATCAACTTGAATATCCGGTTCGCTAATGCTTCCGGCTGCAGTGTCTTCACGGAAATTGCTGCTGCCGCCCTGTTCTCCAATACCGGAATCAAGTGGAATTATCTTTTCAGCTACCACATCAACGGAATATCTTTTCACTCCGTCTTTATCAGTGTAATCTCTTTTCTGCAGTCTTCCTTCAATATAGAATTTCTTCCCTTTTTTAAGGTTATTCTTGTAATAATCAGAAAGACTCCATGCAGTTATGTTATGCCATGTTGTTTCATTCACCCAGTTACCATCTTTTCCTTTATAACCGTGAGTTGTTGCCAGTGTGAATGATGTAACCGACATGTTTGAAGTTGTAAATCGTGTTTCAGCATCTTTCCCAAGATTGCCGATCAACATAACTTTGTTTAATGAAAATGCCATAATAACTCCCGCAAATAGTTATTTAATTGTTACTACCCAGGCGTCTTTATACTCCTGGACTTGTTTAATGTTATCTTTCTCTTTTTCCGCTTCTGATTTTGTGGAATAAGGAGGGTTTACCTGAACTACGAAAAGGTTAACTTCGCTACTGAATTTTATTGTCATATCAAGATTCAATTTCTTTTTAGCTACTGCTGTAAATGCATCTGCCTTTTCTTTTGTTGTAAATGCCCCCATTTGAACAGTATACTTAGTTGCCGGAACTACAACTCCAGTAGAAAGTCCATCTGCAGGAGTCATCAACTTTTTTACTGAATCAACCGGAACCTGGTCAAAAACATAAGTGCTGTCCTTTTTGGGCGTTTCTTCTTTCGTCACGTCTTTATTTGAACATGAAGAAAGGACTAAAATCACAACTAAAGAAAAGATTAAACCTATAAGTTTTTTCATATTAATATATTGTTTTGTTTTTATAATTATAAATATAAAATTATTATCACATAAATACACTTATATTTTAATCATTTTGTCATTTAAGGCGTCTGATTTGTCATTCTGAGCATAGCGAAGAATCCCATGGCTATTTAAAATGTAAACTCTTACTTGTCATTCCCGCGAAAGCGGGAATCCCATGATCTTGCATGTCATTCTGAGTGTAGCGAAGAATCTTTACCGCGTCCTTGTCATTGTGAATAACCAATTTAATTCACTTTCCTGTTGACAATTCCGCAAATCCCGTTTATTTTCCCTTATAATTTATCACAACAGGTAATAAAATGCAATTAAAAACCCTTTTCTTCTTATTATTCATTCTTTTTTCTTCTGTGCTTTTTGCCCAAAAAGCAGATGACCTTGTTAAAGACGGCGACAAATTAAAGGATTCGTATAATAACCAGAGTGCGCTTGATACTTATCTTAAAGCAGATAAACTGTCTCCCAACAATTGGGAAATCCTGTGGCGAATCAGCAGGTCTTATGTAGATATTGGCGCCCATATGCCGGAAGGCACAAGTGATCAGAAAGATAAACAGCTTGCAGTTTTTCAGAAAGGTTTGTCTTATGCTGATCAGGCAGTTAAATATGGACCTAACCAGTCGATAACATATTTGAGAAGGGCTATAGCAAACGGCAGGATTGCATTGTTTAAAGGAGTTTTCTCAGTAGGCAGTGTTGTTAATTCTGTAAAGAGTGACTGTGAAAAAGCAATTCAGCTCAATAACGGCGGTAATTATACTCAGGCTCTTGCTCATTATGTGTTTGCAAGAACTCATGCAAAGATTAGCGAAAAATGGGCTCCTGCAAGAGCGGTACTTGGTTTGGGCTGGGCAGATAATGAAGTTGCTCTTACTGAATATCAGAAAGCAGTTTCAATATTTCCTAATTACAGAATGTTTTACCTTGATTATGCACGTTCACTTGTAAGAGAAGATAAATATTCTGAAGCAAAAGATTTTATAAATAAATGTATTAACAGTCCCCAGCAGGAAGAAGATGACCTAAGTCGTCTTGCCGAAGCAAAGCTGTTACTTAACGAAATCAGAAATAAATAAAAGAAAAAACCTCAGAGGTTTTAGATTTTTCTTTATGATATAATAACAAAACCCCGCACTAAGCGGGGTTTGTTTAAGTTACCTTGTCATCCCTTGCGCTTGTCCCGATTTATCGGGAAAAGCTGGGACCACCTGATCAACCTCAAGCCTCAGGAATTTTATATCTTACAAACCGAAATTATTCCAGTTATACACATCAAATGAAAAGTTCTTTGCGAAACTTCTCTTTCCGAATTCAAGTGATCCGGGAATAGTTGCAAGGTTGATTAACGGATAGTTTGCTCCAAACTTTGCATTTATAACCTTTAAGAATTCATCTGCAATAAGTCCTTGTCCCTGGCTTGTAGGATGAACTCCGTCAAGACTGAACAGTCCGCCGGTAATATAGAAAGGAGTAAATACAACACCCATGTAATTATATCCGCCAAATGCTAAACTCTGGAGGAAAATATTAGTAAATATTGTATTTATATCAACTAGTCCAAATCCATTAGCCGCGGCTACATTTGCAATTTGAACATTGAAATTGGTTGTTGCAGTATGAGCAGTTACAATTTCATCTGCATCAAGAATCAAAGCATCCGGCCATGGATTTGTCGGATAAAAACCAAATGGTTTTGTGGTATCAATTCCCGGAGGTAATGCAGGATAATGATTATCCTTATACCATTTCCCTGTTGGTTGTCCTAATAAAGCGGCATAATTTTGTCCGGACAAAGTAATAAGTACCTGCAAAGTAGCCAAATGAGCAGAGTCAGCAAAAACAGTTGGATTTGGTGTTGTAACACCATGTTTCTGATAGAAAATACCCGGGATACCGGCTGCTGTCCATGGAATTTCACTAGCAAGTAACGGCCCAACAGTTGTAAAGAAAGGAATAGTAGTAACATCGGGAATATTCGCAACAACAACATTGGTTCCGAATAATGTATTTAATGATTTAAGACTGTCGCCAAGCATTCCATATAAAGCACCGAAAGTTGCTGAAGGTGTTGGAGATGATGGTGCAAATCCACCGCTTGTTGCAAATCCTAAAACATCATTATTCCCTATCCAGCAGGTAACCATAGTTGGCTGTAATGCTTTTGCCTGCTGAAACTGTGATCCAATATGAAAAGATGTATTCCTTAATACTAAATCAAAGAAAGGATTAGCTGTCCCGGTAACAAGGTATTGCGCACACGTAGTACTGCTCGAAGCATTAAGTACATCATATAACAGAGCGCCTGGAATACCAAGGTTGTTATAAGGAGCAGGATAATTCAGATTTGTTGGCAACCCTGAACTTGGCTGCTGAACTAACACTAAATTAGGTGTTAGCTGATGAATCTGCAATTGTCCACCAAGACCCGGATCAGAAATTAATGGTATTGCGTAATTAGTATTCACTAACTTTGCAATCTGATTTCCATAAGACCACACCTGAGCATCCTGGAATAATGCAGATGATTGGTATCCTGCAGTTATGCTGTTACCTATTGTAACGAAACGAGTAAAATCTGCTGATCCGCTTTTCGGTGATTGCGGTGTTGGCGCTGTCAGGTTCGACCTGTCCTGGCAGCCGGTCATTATAACCGATATAAATGCCAGTATAAAAATTGTGCTTAAAATCTTTTTCATTTTCATTATCCTTTTCTAATTATAAGCTATATGATAAACTGATCGAACCAATGTTCGCATATGAATTGTATGTGCCATTGAAAGGAGGATTACCCTCACTTGAGTTTGTTACTGTCAATTCACTCGATCTTATGAACAAATAAGATGCTGCTACGGTGAAATGAGGAGTAACCTGATAATTAACTCCAATACTTGGACAAATCCTATTTGCATCAGGCAAAGAAGGATTCAGATATTCAGGTTTAACCGGGTTATGATCGAAATATATTCCAGCTTCAACTGACAATGTGTTTGTCAACTTATACTCTCCACCTAATCTGACAATATACGAATTATCATATAATCTTGGACTTGCTACTCTTGGAACATTTGCAAAATCTATCGCCAAAGTATCATAACTTGACCATCCTACATATTGGAAATCAAGAGACAATTTTAATTCGGGCAATACATCATAAGCTGCACCGAATGTAAGGTTAAAGGGAGTAGTAAGATCTGCTGTAATTGCACCGGCTGGTAATCTTGATGCTAATTGTGAAGCGCCTACAGTTGTTGCAGTTCCTGTGAAATTATACTTTATCTGGCTGTGGAAAGAAGCTCCCAATGAAAGTTTGCTGATTGGTTTATAAAGTATACCAAAATTATAACCGAATGCGGAATTGTCTTTTCCGTCAAGAGTTATAAATGCATCTCCCGGGAAAGGAGTCTGCGGTGTATTTTCTGTAATTGTAACAGTGGCAAAACTAAAAACCAATCCGGCACTTACAGAAAGATTATCCATAACCTTATATGCACCTTCACCTGTAATTGTATAAGCCCTTACATCAGTTTTTAAAGCTAAATATCTTCCCGGCCAATCAGCAGGCCATTCTGTGCCAAGTCCAAACGGAACATTGAATGATAAACCAACAGCCCAGTTTCCTGCTCCATAAGTAGCATAACCGTTTGGAATTACAAAAGTCTGTGCCTTTGTTTTATATGATGTAATATCTGGTGCAATACCTCTGAACTCTGAATTAGGTGCAATGAAGGATGTACCTGCCATAATGTTCCACCCGTCTAGCTGCGTTAATCCTGCCCCATTAAAATACATAGCAGAAGGATCATCCGCCACAGCAGTGAACGCTCCTCCCATTCCCATAGCACGTGCGCCATGTTCATTTAACTGAAAACCGCCCGCATGTATTGTTCCAATGAACAGTGCAGACAGAACAAGCAGTTTGCTTATTTTTAGTTTCAAGTGACCTCCGATTTATGTTTAAGTAACCTTTATTTAACTAGATAGCTTAATTTTCTATTCGATTGAAAAGAGGAAAAAACCTTTTTCAACAGCCATTCCTTCTTTAACATTTATATCCTTAATTCTTCCGGAAACCTGGGCTCTTATATCATTTTCCATTTTCATAGCTTCAAGTATAATTACTGATTCTCCCTGAACTACTTCATCCCCTTTTGCTTTCTTAATTTTAAGAATCATTCCGGGCATAGGAGCTTTAGCAATTAGCTTATGAGAAAAAGTACTATTCTGCTCTAATAGTTTTGCAGCTCTTTCCTGCAAATTGGTGCGGATCAATGTTTCAAAAGATTTTCCTTCTATGGAAACCTGATATCTTTCATGGTCTAAGCGATTAGCGGAAATTTCATAGATCTTGTTATCTAATTTTAACAAATATGTATGTCCGCTAAGATGAAATAACTCCTGGGAATATATCTTATCATTAACGGATATTTGGAAATTACCGGAAAGCTGAATGCTTTTCTTATTAGAATTTATTGTCACAACAAAATCACTCATACAAGAGTCCGGTCCATTTGTTATTATCATTTATGGAACTATTTATTTCTGCTGACGTACTTCGCGCCTTCAGTAAAGCTGAGATAATAGCTGCTGCGTTCTCAATCTCCTCTGAAGATGCAGTCTTGCTTTGAAGTCCGTCTGCAAATTCTTTTTCCACAAAGTTAATATCAAATTCACCTTTCTTAAAGGAGTAATTTTCACATACTGCTTTAAGTAACGGTATATTTGTCGTAACCCCTGCAATCTGAAATTCAGCCAGTGCCCTTTTCAATCTTTCAATGGCTTCCTCTCTTGTTTTTCCCCATGCCGCTAATTTAGCAATTAGCGGATCATAATACAAAGAAATAATTGAGCCTCTTGTAAAACCTGCATCTACCCTTATACCAGGACCTGAAGGGGGCTGGAAATCAACAAGTTTTCCGGTTGATGGCATAAAGTTATTTTCAGGATCTTCTGCGTATATTCTGGCTTCAACCGCATGGCCATAAATTTTTAAATCCTCCTGCTTGAAAGAGAGTTTTTTCCCTGCGGCTACATTTATCTGTTCCTTCACTAGATCCAGCCCGCTTATCATTTCAGTAACCGGATGCTCGACCTGAAGTCTTGTGTTCATTTCAAGAAAATAGAAATCCGAATGCTTATCCATAAGAAACTCTATTGTTCCGGCATTATAATATCCGGATGCCTTTGCAGCGTTAATAGACGCCTGTGTTATTTTCTTTCTTGTCTTTTCTTTTACAAAAGATGAGGGAGCTTCTTCAATTATTTTCTGGTGCCTTCGCTGGATTGAACATTCCCTCTCAAAGATATGCACATAATTTCCATGCTTATCACCGAATATCTGAACTTCAATATGTTTCGGGTTTTCTATATATTATTCAATATACACTGCATCATCTGCAAATGATTTAAGCGCTTCCCGTTTTGTCGCTTCAAGGGCTGAGGCAAACTCCTCCTTTAATTCAACTTTTCTCATTCCCTTCCCGCCCCCTCCGGCTGATGCCTTCAGGAGTATCGGATATCCGATTTTATCCGCGATGTCCAATCCTTCAATTAAATTATTTATTGGAGAAGTGGTCCCGGGAACAATAGGTACGTTATGTTCCTGCATTAGCTGGCGTGCTGCAGTTTTACTCCCCATCATTCGTACTGACTTTGAAGAAGGTCCTATGAAAGTAATACCGGCAGCATCAACATCACTAATAAAAGATTCATTTTCAGAGAAAAATCCATATCCCGGATGAATAGCATCAGCTTTTATTGAAAGTGCGAGAGAAATTATTTTTTCTTTGTTAAGGTATGATTCGGATGCCTGTGATTCCCCTATATAATATGCTTCATCAGCAAACTTGGCATGCAGAGATGTTTTATCCGCTTCAGAATAAACTGCCGCAGATTTAATGCCCATCTCTTTGCAGGCTCTGATTATACGTAATGCAATTTCGCCACGGTTGGCTATTAATATTTTACTGAACACCGGCAACCTTATTTTAATTCAGCTATCGTTATTCCTTCACCGCCGAATTCTATCGGAGCGAAGTAGAAGTTTTTTACTTTATCATGTTTCTTTAATATATCGGTAACAGTCTTTTTTAATGCACCAGTTCCTTTCCCATGGAGAATTTCAATTCTATCCATTCCCGCAGAGTATGAATTATCAATAAATTTAATAACTTCAAATTCTGCTGCTTCTGGCTTTTCACCTCTGATATCTAAACGATATTGAAGTGAGCTGTTACTAAAACTGTATTCTGAATAACCGGAAACCTTTTCTTTTACCGGTTTACTTTGTATTAAACTATCTACCGGGACAGACATTTTCATTTTACCTGTATTAATTACTGCTTTCTTGCTGTCCTTCGATAACTCGACTATCTCCCCCCTGGTATCAGTCTCTTTAATACAAACAAAATCTCCGATCGCAAAATGAGTTTTAATTTCATTTAAGTCAACATGCTCATTAAAAATATTTTTATTTACTTCCTTGATAGCCCTCACAATTGTCTGGGATTCTTTTATCACCTCACTGCTTGCTTTACTTTCTTTTAATTCTTTAATTACTTTTTCAATTTTACTGTTTACCCCTTTAAGATAAATTTCAGCATCCTGCTTAGTCTTTCTTAATATCTCCTTCTTATCCGTATTAAGCTTTTCTATATTTTTCTGATATAGCGTAGTTAAACCGGCCAGGCGTGCATTTTCCAGATTTGCATCCTTCAGTTCTTTTTCAAGCTTCATCGACTTGGCTTCAAGATCAATAAGGAAATTCTCCAGTTTATGCTTATCCGAATCTAAATGTTCCACTGCCAATCTGAAAAATCCCGGAGTAAAACCAATCCTTTGTGCAACTTCGAATGCATAGCTCGAACCCGGTACACCCTGCTTAAATAAATATGTCGGTTTTAGGTTTATAGTATCAAATTCCATTGCTGCATTTTCAAATCCCTCTGTTTCATTTGCAATAACCTTAAGACTGCCGTGATGGGTTGAAGCTAATACTGTCGCTCCCTGCCTTTGTAAAGAAATCATAACTGCTGCTGCTAGTGCAGAACCTTCAGCAGGATCAGTCCCGGTTCCGATTTCATCAAGAAGAACTATTGAATCTCTATCGGCTTCTTCAAGTATGTGTTTTATGTTGGAAAGATGAGAACTGAAAGTTGAGAGATCATCTTCAATGGATTGCTCATCACCTATATCCAGTAGAATCTTTCCAAAGAAATGCATATTGCTGTCTGGATGAACTGGCACATGAATTCCTGACTGTATAAGAAGCGCGATAATCCCTATTGTTTTTAAAACAACAGTCTTGCCTCCGGCATTTGGCCCTGTTATAACAACAATTTTATTTTTATCTATGGAGAGATTCAAAGGAACTGTTTTATCTCGCCCTAATCTTTTCAATATAATAGGATGTCTTGCATCTTTTAAGTCAAGTGGTTTTTTGTTATTTAATTCAGGGTAGGAACCTATTATTTCAATAGAATATTTTGCGCGTGCAAAAACAGAATCATTTTCAGAAACACTTCGTAAAGTTTCTTTTAACTGTCCGCTCACAGTTCCAATTAGTTTGGTAAGATCGCGCAGTAGTTTTTCGATCTCTCTTTTTTCAGCAAAAGATAAAGTAATTATTTCGTTATTAAGTTCAAGAGTCTGTTCGGGTTCTATATAAACGGTTTGTCCGGTAGAAGACTCGGAATGAATAAATCCTCTGATATGTCTTTTATGTTCCGCTTTAACAGGAATAACAATTCTCCCGTCACGAAGTGTAAGATAATCCTCCCTGACAATGTCCTGGTCGTTAAGATTTTTCACTATCCTGTTAACAACTTTAACCAGGTCTTCCTTTTTCCCGTTTATTTCTCTTCTTATTGCTAAAAGCTGTTGACTTGCATTCTCCTTTATTTCGCCATTTTCAGTTATTACTTTCTGAATATGGTGCTCGAATACTTTATCTACAAATAAATTCCTGCTTCGTTCATAAAGCTCGGGCGCCGTTTCGGCATTAGATTTCAGGAAGACCGCAAGATTCCTTGAAATTACTGCAAGTCTTAATACCTCTAGTATTTTTTTGGCATCTAAGACAGAACCTTCAATTGTACTTTTGGAGAGGACCTCTCTTATATCGGGGATATATTCAAGCGGGGGATCAATGTTTTTAATAAGAATATCTTTTGCTTCAGTAACCAGATTTCCTTCGTACTCTGCCTGTTTAACATCTTCAAATGGAATAGCAGCTAAAATATTCTCCTTCCCTGTTTCTGTAACGCAGTAATTAGATATATAGCTTAAAACTTTTTTGAATTCCAGTTTTTCTAATACTGAGCTGCCTGTCATCGGATTGTATCTTTATCGTTTATGTAATCTTTAATTATTTTTTTGGTTTCTGGAGTATAATCCTTCACATAATTTATAACAGAGGGTATAATATTAAGGACTTTATTATGGAAATAAGACTTTGATGTTAACTTTGCGCTTGGCTGATTAAACACATTCAACAACAGGAACAATGCACTAAGAAAAAACAATACCTGGAAAATACCAACAACGCCGCCGACAAGCTGATTCATTGTATTATTCACCTTGTCAAATGGATGCACTAACCTTTTGATTATTGATGTTATAAGAATAACAACAAGAAATATTAATATTCCGCCCATAATCTCAGCGAAGTAAAACTCAATTTTAAATACTGACTCGATTGTTCTTCCAAATGCAGAAGCAAGTTTGATAGAAAGATAAGCAGCTAACATGAATCCGGCCAGACCGATTATCTTTCTTACAAATCCATCCTTAAAGCCAAGAATAAATCCTACA
>Ga0182027_10013673_pt1 | contig 11288 bp, 10 predicted proteins | sample 712E1DmetaG_FD_121300 | JGI IMG/M metagenome (GOLD analysis project Ga0182027, IMG submission 121300) | Permafrost microbial communities from Stordalen Mire, Sweden - 712E1D metaG (Illumina Assembly) | ecosystem: Environmental > Terrestrial > Soil > Wetlands > Permafrost | place: Sweden...
AGTTCCGATACGCCCCTGAAGGGGGCTGGTCGTGGTGTCGATCGGGAGGATGCAGGTCCTCGACTGGCTCGCGTGCCCTGGTCAATCGAAGCCTGGTCTCAATGTCCACCGGACGGCGCTTATCTCTACTGCTCCTGCTTGCCCTTGATGGCGTCAAGGTGGGGCACCTCGACCAGTCGTGGCCAGCGACGGTGGGGGACCGGTAGGCTCCCGAGGTGGCTGGGGGCCCGGGGCTGTTCGCTGGGACGGCCGGCTTTTACTCCCGGTACCGCCCGGGCTATCCGTCGGCAGAGTTCGACGTGATCAGCGACGAAGCCGGTCTTGACGGTTCTTCGGAGGTCCTTGACCTGGGCTGTGGACCGGGGACCATGACATTGCCGCTCGCAGACAGGGCCGGCACCATCACCGCCGTGGACGCCGACCGCGAGATGCTCGACGAAGGCGCCCGCCTCGCCGTCCAATCCGGACATGACAACATCCGCTGGGCCCACCTCTCCGCCGAAGACTTCGAAGACCAGCCCGCCACCTATCGGGCGGTAGTGATCGGCTCAGCGTTCCATTGGATGAACCGAGACCTCGTCGCCGCGAAGGCCCACCGGCTCCTCGCCCCCGGTGGCGTGCTAGCGGTGATCGGCAACCCCACCCCCGCTCATCCAGGTTCGCCAACGCCGTGGAGTCGGCGGGGCGATTGCCACCGTGCAGGACCAATGGATGCCCAACTCGGCGGCGTCGTCAAGCCTCGACGGGCTGTCGCGTCCAGAGCAGGTGATCGCTGCAAGCCCATTTGGAACTTCCACCGTCCGGCACGTCCCGACCGAACAGCACTGGGACATCCCCAGGCTCGTCGGGTTCCTCCGATCGACGTCGTTCCGTCCCGACCACGTTCTCGGCGACCAATTCGACGACTTCGTCACCGACCTCACCCAAGCCGTCCTCGCCGTCGAACCGACCGGGCGTTGGGCCCTTCACGCGAGCGTCGAAATGGTCATCGCCCACAAGCAAGCCCACACCTGACCCAACCAGCGCCGTACAGACAGGCCACCCAAGCGATCGCCCGACCGACGACCCGACGCGCAAGCGGGTAGCTGGTCTTGACCATAAGCGCTGAGGGATGCGAGCCATCACCGCATCCGGACCACCGGCGCGGCCCATACCGCCGGGTAATAGACACCCGTGAATACTCAAAAATGGTCCGTTCTAGGTCGGTCCGAGACGCGAAGCGGCCACTCGGCGAAAGCGCAGCTCAACTCGGTGTTGCCGGGGCTCATAACCCAGAGCCAAAATCAACGGGTCAATACTTGACGGTCAAAGGGGTTTTGGTACTGTCACGCCGTGGGTGACCTTGTCGGCTACGCCAGAGTCTCGACCGGAGAGCAAAAGCTCGACCTGCAGCTGGACGCGCTGAAGGCCGCGGGCTGCTAGCGGTGGTGGTCCGACACGGCATCAGGCTCGCTGAAAGAGCGGCCCGAGCTCGCCAAAGCCATCGACTACCTACGGAGCGGGGACACTCTGGTCGTTTGGCGACTGGACCGCCTGGGTAGGTCGGTGCGGCACCTGATCGACCTGGTGGGGGAGCTGGAGCAGCACGGTATCGGCTTACGCTCCCTGCAGGAGGGGATCGACACGACAGGCGGGCGCCTTGTTTTCCACGTCTTTTCCGCGCTCGCCCAGTTCGAGAGGGAGATAATCATTGAGCGCTCGTGCGCGGGTGTGGCGGCGGCTCGGGCGTCGCCACCCAGTCGACTACGAATGAGTTTGCAACCCCGAGGAACGGGACGTATGCCTACTCGCAAACCTGGCGAAACAGGATAGTAGGAACCTTGTGACCGCAGACTACCCCGGGCGGGATCAGCGCGCAGACGAAAGAGCGTTCGTTTCTAGGGTCGCCACGTCGCCAGACCCAACGCGGTAGTGGTCGAAGCGGTCGCCAAGTTTACTCGGGATGTCCCGGCGATGACTCGGCCCAGGAGAAGACTGAATAGGGCCTCATTTATGGGCCGCCGACGACATCAACCCTCGTCACGACATAACGCCTGATATTCGGGTGATCGTCGATGCATATCCGCCCTTCGACCGAAGTCACGATCACCCGTATGATCAGACGCTATACGAGCCTGAAGGACGTGGTGATCTTCGATCACCTGTATAACGACTCTTATGCCTTATTCACTGTCGCAGCACGTCGGGAGCCCGGCGGAGATTAGGCCTTGTCACGAGGTGCGCCTATGTGCGTCAAACTCGAACGGCTCGTGGTAGTAATCTCGGCCAAACTTAATCAGGTCGGGGTGTCACCGGGGGAGGCGTGCCATCCAAGGTGACGTGCCGCCTGGCTGGCTCTTCGAGAGCACTCAGAACTTCCTGCCACGTCATCAGGCGGTCGCTCGCGTCATAACTCGCTGTAGTTGCGAGAACCCGTAGATAGTCCCCATTGCTCGGCAACGTCTCTATTTGCTGCTCGTCGTGAAGCCAAAGTGCCGATATGAACAACGAAGGGATTCGGAGGACCCTGAGGCTCCAGTCCTTGCCCCCGTCGGGCGGCTCGAGCCCTTCCGCACACTCATGAAGAGCGGCAAGCGAAGTCAGAACAGAACCCGTATAGACGCCGGAGAAGCGAAGTTCGTCAGTGTCCGGTTTGACAACGAGATCAGCGAGAGCGATAGCCCTGTTGCCCGGATCGAGAAGCGGGAACTGCCAACGGCTGAGAACAGCTGCTGAAAGTCCGCGGCGCTCGAGCACGTCTGTGACACCGCACTTGTAGAGGGGGTATCCCCGGCCCACCCTTAAATCGCTAACGAGCTGCCCGGCGAGACCCACCAGATGAAGCCGCCCATCAACTGTGAGTCGCTCGAGTGATGACCGAACAACTGACATTGCCGAACCCGGCGGGTCGACGAAACGTACTGGCATCGACAAGTCTCCCTCCTACGGCTCGGTGAGAAATGTGTCCGACCAAGGGCCACCGTCGTAGTCGGTTAGGAGAGTCTCAAAAGTGATGCTTCCGGACCATCCATTTGCCGGATCCACCACAGACACCATCTCGCCCAGTTCCTGGATCCCGTCGACGCAAACCATATGTCCAGAATCGGGATTGGACCCCTCTTGAATGCGGACACAAACTGGGCGTCCGAGACAGAGTTGCGATTCCAGCTCGGCGAAGATGACGCTGCCAGTTTGCCAACTATTCAAGTTACCCGTAACCGCCAAAGATCCATCGAGTCCCCAGGGAACATTGCAGTTGCCTACCTGTGGGTTGCTGCAGCAATCAACGAGTGGCTCATTGTTAGGGATGGCCCAATCAGTATTTATAGAAGACGTGGCGACCTTGCATTGGGTCCACGGGCTGGCGGGGTCATAGAACTTGCTGACCATTGAGGTCACGGCGGCGTAGCACCACTCGCTCGCTGCCTGAACCTGCGGGGCAACGTTGAGGTTGATCAGTGCGAGGCTATTTGTTTGGAACACGGCAGGGTCACCCTGGATACCGGGGCCCAGGTCGCCCCAATCGGACCACGGCCCAACCGATGGAGCCAGTTGCCACATGTGGCCCAGCTTCCCGTCTGGCCCGATAGCGAAGACCTCGAGCTCACCGGCATGCCCGCCACCTTCGCCGAACGCCTGGCCGCCACCGAGGAGGAGACGAGCCGTTATCTTGACGACCTGGAGACCCTGCTCGCCGACCCCGACGGCCCGGTCCGCCTCGACGAAGCCGGCCAGCTCCACCTGAGCCCGCTCACCGCCGAGGTCGTCGACCCGTCGGTCCTGGTCGAACGCGACGCGGTCGTGGCCCGCCTCCCCATCGTGCCGTTGACCGAGCTGCTCATCGAAGTCGACCGCGAGACAGAGTTCTCGGCCCATCTCAGCCACGCCGGCGGCGCCAGCCCCCGACATCCCGACCTGGAGCACCGCCGCAACCTCTATGCCGCCGTTCTCGCCCAAGCCTGCAACTTCGGTACCACTCGCATGGCCGAGCTCACCGGCATCCCCGCCGACGCCATCGACTGGACCACCCAGTGGTACCTCAGAGAAGAGACCCTCCGCCCCGCCAACACCTCCATCGTCAACACCCACCACCGCCGCCCCCTGGCCGGGGCTTGGGGAGGCGGCACCTTGTCGTCCTCCGACGGGCTACGCCTGCCCATGAGAGGCAAGTCGCTTACCGGCCGAGCACTGTCGCGCTATTTCGTCCACGAGGGCCTCACCAGCTACACCCACGTCTCGGACCAGCACTCCACCTACGGGACCCAGATCATCGTCTCGACCGAACGTGACGCCACTTTCACCCTGGACGAGATACTGGGCAACACCACCGAGCTGCCCATCGCCGAGCACACCACCGACAGCCACGGCCAGACCCTGGCCACCTTCGCCCTGTTCGACCTCGTCGGCCTCCGGCTATCGCCCCGGATCGCCAAACTGACCGAAAAACAGCTCTGGCGGTCCCAGCCCGCCGCCCACTACCAACATTGGCCGCTGGCGGGGCCTCTGCTCACGCACCACGCCCAAGTCGACCTCATCGCCGAGCACTGGGACGACCTGCTGCGCATCGCCGGGTCACTCAAGCAAGGCCACGTCTCCGCTGCCCTGCTCATCGCCCGGCTCCAGGCCGGCTCCCGCCAACACCCCTTGGCCAAAGCTCTGGTCGAGTACGGCAAGCTGCTGCGCACGCTCCACGCCCTTCGCTGGTTCACCGACGAAGCCTTCCGCCGGAGGATCGGGCGCCAACTGAACCGTGGCGAAGCTCTCAACGACCTACGCCGGTTCATTTTCTTCGCCAACCGCGGCGCTGTCCGCTACGCCCACCACGACGACCAGACGACCCAGGCCCACTGCCACACCCTCGTCGTCAACGCCTGCATCCTGTCCACCACTGGCTACCTCCAAGATGCCATAGACGCCCAACGGGCCGCTGGCCACCCTGTCAGCGACGAAGCCATCGCCCACCTGAGCCCCGCCCACTTCGAGGCGATCAACCCCTACGGGACGCTGACATTCGACGTCGCCAGCGTCCTCAAACGTTCCCGACGATCTCTTCGCCAGCCCGGCGAGGGTCGCCTCTAACGCGCATTAGTGGATGAATTGTTGGCCACTTTGGCACCGTTACTCAGGAGACCCCTACCCCTGGAGCGATCACCGACACCGACATCGACGAGTTCGTGCGTACCTACTCCCGTCCCGATGGCTGGCGCGGAGCGATCGGCCTTTACCAGTCCATGCTCCAAGAAGGCGACGAGATCGCAACCCTTGTTGCCGACCACAAGCTGAGCGTCCCGGTGCTGGCGATCGGAGCTGGAGGCGGCGAGTTCACCTTCGCAACGATGAGCCAGGTCAGCTCCGGTCCAGTCCGATCAGTGACTCTCGAAGGCGTCGGCCACTACGCAGCACTAGAGGCACCCGACAAGGTGGCGCACGCTCTCCTCGACTTCTTCAGCATTGTTGACGCCACCTGAACGTCTGGATCGCTACCCCGACCACCCAACCGAAGGTCCAAACCGCGGCGCGTCAACAGCTCGCCTGCGCGGCGCTTCCGACCGTCGATCCCCTTTCGGCCGTCGATCCGCTTCGGGGCATCCGACCCCCTGATCCAAGCGGGCCGCGACAGGGCTCGGTCCGGCTACTACATTTCGCTCCGATCCTGGTCAGACCCCGAGTAGGGGCCAAGATCCTGATCTCAAAAGGACGTCCTCACATGACCAGAACAGTTTTCATCACGGGCACCTCGTCCGGCTTCGGCAAGGCGGCCGCCGAGAGGTTCCACGACTCCGGCTGGAACGTCGTCGCCACCCTGCGCAACCCCGACGATTGGAAGGCAGCTCCCTCGGACCGGTTGTACGTGCACCCGCTCGACATGACGGGCCCCCAGGGCTTGGGCCGCGTCCACGTAACGCTGGACGGTCTTGCGGTCGACACCGCGGCCCCCTCGGCTACCCGCCGGAGCCCCTGGTCGCCTCGCAGCCACCTCCTCAGCACTTCTTTCACCTGGACCACTGATACCTCCTTGAATGCCACCGGGCACCTCCTTGGTGCCCGGTGTCGAAGTGGTGCCCGACCGGAGGTATTGGACCTTGGTGGTCCCTAGTTGGTGGGGCGGTGGGGTGGTCCCTAGTTACTGGCGGCGGTGGTCCCTAGTTACTGGCGATGACCTGCCAAGATGGCCCCTAGTTGCTGGCGCTCGACAGTAAATAGGCAAGACATGCGTTTGTACCAGAGGCATTTTCTATATATTTAGAATGCCTTTTATAGTATCCAGATACTCCCGGGGTGGCTCTTAGGAGATTGCTCTCCTCTTCTTTCTCCATCGGGGTACCTGTGGCATAAGGCAACCCTTGTAGAAGTTGCCACTATGCCGGGTGTAGCAGCACCCCTGCCCGGCAGCACACGGAGGATTCGGCCGGATCACCAACATTGGCCAGTCTTCGTCATGCCGCTGCTCTCGGGATGCTGTCCTGATGTCTGGCCGCTCAGAGACCGCTGGTCCGCGTGATCCGTTCACCACCACCCAGTGGGTGAGCGAGGGCTCGGTCGGGAGCGGTTTACTGGGCGAAGGGTTCCTCGGCCAGGTGACTCAGGACCCGCTCGTTCAGGGCGGCAAGGGTGTCGAGTTCGGCGGGTGTGAACAGGTCGATGAAATGGCGGCGGACATGGTTCACGTGCTGGGGAGCTGCGTCCTCGATGGCGCGGCGTCCGGCGGGCAGAAGGCAGACCATGACGCTGCGGGCATCGGCGGGGTTGGGTTCGCGAACGATCAGCCCGTGCTCCTGCATGCGCTGGGCCTGGTGGGACAGACGGCTCTTCTCCCACTGGAGCAGAGAGCACAGCTCCTGCGCAGGCATTCGGCCCGCGGGGTGCTCAGAGAGCACAGCGAGGATCTCGTAGTCGGTCCCGGTCAGTCCGGAGTCCAGGAGCAGATGACGGTGCAGACGTATGGTGAGCCGGTTGCGCGCGTGCATAAAGGCCCTCCAAGCACGGTCTTCGTGGGGGTTGAGCCAGTTCGGTTCCGTAGCGATGGGACCACGTTACTTAGATGGGACCAGGCCACTTAGTTGACACCCTCAACCAATAGTACTATGGTTGACACGATCAACCTTTGGCCTGCACAAAGAGCACCTATGGCCGCCGGGCTAGTCTCGGTCGTCGGTTGCCAGCGCGGGTTTGCATACCAGCGAGTTCGCCGCGGCCCACAGACTGTCCCCCAAGGAGTCGAGCCGCAGATCCAGGAAGGGTTAGCGCCCGTGCCCCTCTATAACGAAGGCACGAAAGGGTCAGTAAGCCATGGGCTTGGACGAGTCCACCGCACCCGGGGACGCGGTCATATGGCTCGCTCCCGGGCGCATCAGCGCTGTGCCTGCCGTCGTGAGGACGCCACCCACTGGCTCTCCCACCCTCGAGGGAGCCTGTGCTCAGTGCGCCAAGCCCGTAGCCGTTATCGGCGCACGTTCGGCCGGGAAGGGGCACAGGACGATCCCCGCAAGGCGACCCGAGTCGTGACTGGCGGAGGACGTGACTTCTCTGTCCCTGCGTCGCTGACTAGGCATGCCCGGTGCCGACCGGGTCGACGACCTCGGAGCGCCACCAGGCTGAAGACGGCTCTCCGCTTGCCCGACGGGGTCGCCGCGGCGACCGACATGGGGATGGGAAACTTTCGTCTAGATGCCGCGCCCCAGAGCGCTATTGCTCTATGAACGCGCAAGAAGACGAGCGCTCGCCTTCGACGGAAGAGGGCCAAGTGCTGCTCTCCGCTCGCGCCTCGTTACTCGTGCGCCTCATTATGGGACGGTGGACTCTTAACGTCCTGGCTGAACTGTCCGAAGGCGGGCGTCGTTACCAAGATCTTCACGACGCCCTCGGTGGAATCTCACACAAGGTTCTTACCTGCACGCTCCGGCGAGCGGAACGAGACGGACTGGTCATGCGCCACGTGGACGCTGGGCGGGTTGAAACCGCGACCCTCTACCGGCTGACTGAGCCCGGGTATCGGGCGCGTGGACAGTGTGGCCACCTGCGCAGCAGGACGAGCCTTGGTCCCCTAGTGATCGGCGATCAGTGCCGTCGTCCCGATGCGTGTGGACTACGTCGCGGAGGGTTACCAGCGCACTCCGAACGGACAGGGCTCGCAACGCTGTCGGCCATCCGAAAATGTATCGCCGTACAGACGGTTCAACCGGCCCGACAATTGGGCGAAACTCCCGGGCTAGAGCGGAGTTGGTGGGGAACCCTGCCGACGAGCCGTATGGCGAACTGGCGAGTTCATTCGCGGGCATCGCCCGCTCACTGTTTTCTGCGCCGACGGTTCTGTCGACCTTGCAGCAGATTGTGGACTTTGCGTTCGCCACTGTGGAAGGTAGCGATGTCGCTTGCATCTCACTTCAGGACGTGGACAAGGTGTTCACGCCCGCTTACTCTGCCCCCCTCGCATTCGAGATCGACCAACTGCAATACGCAGCACGCGAGGGCCCCTGCCTCGATGCAATCTCGAAGGAACCAACTGTCTATGCCGAGGACTTGGCAGACGATCAACGCTGGCCAGTGTTTGGTCCGCAGGCCGCTGCCCTCGGGATGCGGAGTCTCTTGTCGTGCCGTCTGTCTTCTAACGGGACGCGCGGCGCGCTCAACTTGTATGCGGAACTTCCCCGCGCCTACGGCGCCATCGACCGGACCAAAGCGCTGATATTCGCGGCTCACGCCGGCATCGCTCTCGGCGCCGCCGAGGCCCGGGAGGACGCGGCCCTATCCCTAGATGCCGGGATCCACCGAATCGACGACTTGATCGCGGCACTCGACGTCCGGGAGACCATTGGTCAAGCCGAAGGCATCCTGATCGAACGCGAGCGCATAACCGCCGATCAGGCATTCCAGGCGCTGCGCCGAGCATCCCAGCACCTCAACATCAAGCTGCGGGAAGTGGCGAAATACGTCGTAGAGACCGGAGAGATTCCCTCAAACTGGGATCGGTGACTGGCCATTTCGTCCTCGCCCTTGACTGACCTGTGCCGCAGCGCCGTTCCCCTGGTGCAATTGCTCGCAGGTCGTTGGACGCTCGCACTCCTTGGGGATGGACCAAGATATTTCATAGGGCAAAAAGCTCAAGAGAGAAAGGGAGAGCATTGAGAGCAGACACCGTCGACCGGTACGGGTACGTGCCGGCCCTTGCCGAGGTCTCACTCCCAGCGACGCACCTGTAGACGTCGTGCCCTGGCATTGGGAACAGCCCGACCCGGACGTGTGGGCCCTGGTAGACGACGGCACCGGCGAAGCTTCGGTCTTGGTTGCCAAGTCCAGGGTGAGGCACTGCCCAGATTCCGCGTCTCCCGCCCGCTCGGCGGCGAGGCTATGCACTTCGAGACCCTCGGTTTGGCCAAAAGAGTCGCAGAAACGCTGATCGAGCAAGGGAATTAGGGGGGTGGGAGCCTCGACGTCCCCGACGATACTTGACAGGGACGAAAGTGGGCGGCGGGTACAAGAGGTCGGGGGAGGCTGGACTACCTCACATTCCCGTCACGTTATTTACCGCCTGGCTGCCCTCGCAACGACGCCGTCGAGAACAACGTCGATGGCGAAGTGGAACTGCTCGTCACCATCGCCGGCGACCATCTGCGCGGCGTGGGCGGCGATAAGAGGTAACCGGTCGGGCGGTAAGCCGGCGAAGGTTTGAGGAGCTTGTCGACTTGCGCTTGGCGGTCGTCGTTGCCGCGGCAGCGAAGACGCCGCACATCGTCCTCATGAGCGGCGGACGTCACCAAGGACACGAAAATATCGCAAGTGTGCTCATCGATCCAGGTGATGAGGTTCCGAAGACGCACGGTTAGTTCCGTTCCGAGCGCGGTCAGCTCGTAGGTGACTTGGATTGGCACGGTGGGGGGGCCCTTAGCCAGTTGACGTTTCCCACGTCGCTCTGGTAGTCTGATGCTGCCTTCTCAAGCGAGGGTTCGTTGAGCGTTTCTCGCTCCACCAGCTTTGAGGCCACCGATGTGGAACTCCTCTCCGTGGAGAATTTCGTATCTCGCAGTACTCTCGTAGCAGGGTTCCCATGGTCTGACGCGCCTCGCGCGCAGCGTCGAACCGTGGTTTGAGGACGACGCCCGCAACGCGGCGCGTATCACAGGCGGTTTCGGAATTGGCGACTTGGAAGAGGTCACTGAAGTGAAGCCCCTTTGTCGCCCGCGTGGCCCCCGGCATGGTTGTTGCGGCTTTGTGGCCGCGTCGTCTCGCGCACTGTCCAACCCACAGAAAGTAGGTACACATCATGAGCAGCATCAGCATCCTCGGCCTCGGCACCTACGCCCGCGCCATCGGCACCCGGGGGGTCGAAGCTGGCAACGCCGTCGAGGTCATCGGCCGTGACGCGGCCAAGGCCAAGGACCTGGCCGCGGCGCTCGGCGGCGGCGCCACGGCCGAGACATTCGGCACCGCCCCGGTAGGCGACATCGCCATCCTCGCCGTCCCCTACGCCAGCGCCGTGCCGGTCGTCGCTCAGTACGGGGACGCGCTGGCCGGCAAGATCATCATCGACATCTCCAACACCTTCACCGCCGCCGACGACACCGAGCTGGTCACCCCTGACGGTTCTTCCGGCGCGCAGGAGATCGCCAAGGCCGTCCCGGCGAGCGCGCACGTCGTGAAGGCGTTCAACACCGTCTTCGCCCACGTCCTGGCCCTGGGCCGCCCGCTGGACGTGCTCTTCGCCGGCGATGACGCGCGGGCCAAGGCGAGCGTGTCGGCGTTCATCGAGACCCTCGGGCTGCGCCCGCGGGATGTCGGCGGCCTGGAGATGGCGCACTGGCTCGAAGGGGCGGGCCTGCTGATGATGGGGCTGGCCGGCCACGGCGCGGGGTTCAACATCGCCCTCGGCGTCGACATTCTCGACTGAGCGCACCCGCGCTCGCCCACTCACGCCTCCCGCTGGTGGATGTCCCCACACCACCATTTCTTCCGCCCCATCACCCCACAAGGAGCCGCACCATGCGAGTTTTCGTTAATGGCGGGACCGGCCATTTAGGTTCGTACATCATCCCCGAGCTCATCGCCGCCGGGCACGAGGTCACCGGCCTGGCCCGGTCGGACACTTCCGCGGCGGCGGTGTCCGCGCTCGGCGCGAAGGTGCGCCGCGGCGACCTCGAGGATCTCGAAGGGCTCAAGGAGGCGGCTGCGGATTCCGACGGCGTCATCCACGTCGCGCATCGGCAGGACCTGCTTCCGTTTGGCGGGATGGACGCGGTGTCCGCCGCGGAGCTCCCGATCATGCTCGCGTTTGGCGAGGCCCTCGCGGGAACCGAAAAGCCACTGGTCGCGGC
>Ga0182027_10013676_pt1 | contig 11286 bp, 10 predicted proteins | sample 712E1DmetaG_FD_121300 | JGI IMG/M metagenome (GOLD analysis project Ga0182027, IMG submission 121300) | Permafrost microbial communities from Stordalen Mire, Sweden - 712E1D metaG (Illumina Assembly) | ecosystem: Environmental > Terrestrial > Soil > Wetlands > Permafrost | place: Sweden...
TGACTATGCCATCAAGTATGACACCCCTTGGTTCAAGTCGACTACGCTGCTGGGTTTCACCTCCGATTTCTCCAAGGTCCGTTACAGGGCCTGGGCCTCTGCATCCCGCCCGAGCGTGACCAATGCCACTCTTGGAACGATCAGTTTCCCGCCCTACCAGTTCCCGCCGATCCTGCCCTCCGTGCCGCCGAGTTACGGCGGCACCTATGGAACAGACCAGACGTCCAAACAGACGACCTTGCAGGGCTTTGCGTTGGAAACGTTGGACTTCTTCAACGACCGCCTGCAACTCACCGGAGGTCTCTCGCGCTATTATGGCAATTTGACCCGTACGGACAGAACCAACACGGCCCTCAACAAGGACATTCTCCTGGCCGCGCCGTCCTACAGTCTCCTGACCAACGCCCAGTCCTTGGGTATCGTCGTAAAGCCGATCAAGCAGATCTCGCTCTTCGCCAGTCGCAACACCACGGGCGGGACGATGCCCGGCGAACTCGCGGCCGGTACTTATCTCGAGAATACGACCACCTATGCCGCCGACGCCCTGCACCCTGCGGCCGTGACGGTCACGGCGTTCAAGCCTACGTCGGGCAGCCAGGACGAGTTTGGCGTGAAAACCTCGATGCTGAACGGGACGATCACCGGCTCGCTCTCATATTTCGAGATCTCGCAGCAGAATTACCCGGTTCCCAACAGCGACTATTATACGCTGATTGCCCAGGGTAACGCGGCGGCGGCGAACCTGTTGCAGAATCCGCTCTATCTCAATCTCTCGGCGAAGGGCTGGGAATTCGAATCAACGTATTCTTTCAACAAGAACCTCACGATTCTGGGCAACTACACTTCGTTTAAGGAGCGCCAGCCGATCACCAATGTGCGCGTCCGCGGCGTGCCCGACCACGCTGGCGCCGTTTACCTCGACTATCGCTTCACCGACGGCTCGTTGAAGGGCTTCGGCGCCAATATCGGAATCGACTACAAGAGCGATGTCGCGGGCACGAGTGCCACCGGGTACACAACGACCAAACCTATCTCCGGCGCGGGATTTGTTCCGAACCAGCCCACGTTCCTGGTGGGCGGTCGCGCCCTCGTGAATCTGGGCGTCAGCTATCGAGCGGCGGCATGGAGTGTGAGCCTCATGCTCGCAAATGCCATGGACAAGGACTATATCCTGGCCGCCGGCAGCCGCACTTCGGCAATCGTCGGCGATCCGCGTTCCTGGAAGCTCTCCACCACCTATAACTTCTGACGGAACAAACAGTTTGGTGTGTTGGGTTCAGCCGGCCGGCTCCGCAGGGGCCGGCCGGTTTTTTTGCCCGCCGATGCAGCCTTTCCGGTTGAAATCTGGCGTCAGACAAAAGGAAATCATTCCCTTGCTGCCAGCACGGTCGCTTGATCTTATCCACGCGTTCTGCGATCGCCACGTCGACCGACGTCCGGCCGCCACGACCGCGACTGCTTCAGTCCAATGATGGCCCCCATCCTTCCATCAGCACGGTCCACGAGTTCCGACCCGCCCCGTGGCGCAGCGATCGTCGTAAAATACCTCGGATTCTGGAACATCGCTTCGCTCTCCGCCCTGGGCATCGCGCTCTGCGGCTGTCTTTGGGGACAATGGAGGCACAACCCCGATTTGTCGCATGGCCTTTTCATGCCGCTGATCTGCGTGTTGTTGCTCGTTGAAAGCCGGCGCAATGGAACACAGCGCCACCTGCGCCCGGGCCCGGCGAGCATCGCCGCTACGGGTCTGCTGGCCGGAATTGCCCTCGTCGGCCTCGCAGCCGCGGGTCTGCTCGCCGTTTCGCTTGGGTGGTCGCCGAGCATCGTGGGCTTCACCCTCGCAGCCTCATTCACGAGCATCCTGCTGGCGGGAATTGTCGCGCTTTCCCTTGAACCGAGGGCCGTCCTTCCTCTCAACTGGAGCGCGTTTTGCGCTGCCGCCCTCTGGCTGCTTGCCGCGCCCATGCCTCCCGGCACCTACTCCACACTCACGTTGCGCCTCCAGAGCTGGGTGACCGGAAACGTGATTCACGCCCTGCACTTTTTGGGCGTGGCGGCCCTCCAGCGCGGCAATCTGATCGAACTTGCCAGGACCACGGTGGGCATCGAGGAAGCGTGCAGTGGAATCCGGAGCCTCATCTCGTGTGTTTTTGCCGGCCTTTTTCTCTCGGCTTTTCTTCTTCGCCGTCCTTGGGCACGGGTGCTGTTGCTGGTCGCGGCGGCTCCTCTGGCCATCGGAATGAACTTCGTCCGCTCGCTCATCCTGACACTTCTGGTCAACGCCGGTGTGAACATCGCGGGCGTTTGGCATGACGCCACGGGATTTGCTATTCTTGGTTGCGGGACGGCAATCCTCATCGGTCTTGCACTGTTGCTTGAGCCGCGGCGCCGCGCCATTGCGCCAACTCCACCTGCAGCAAAGACACAGGCGATTTCCGTTTCGGCGCTCGCCGTGAATCAATGGGTTCTTGCGGTCGCGCTCCTTCTGGGTTGCGCCCTTGCGATTTTTTTCATCGTGCAAACGCACCCCTCGGATCGAACGCCGCCGCCGGCGCCCGATCTGGCTGCACTTCTGCCTGCGGCCCCAGCTGGCTGGCGTGGTGCCAGCAGCACCGATCTGAGCCGTTTCACCGATACGCTTCAAACCGATGATCTGGTCGAGCGAACCTACTACAAGGAAGCTGGCAGCCAGATCACCCAGGTGACCGTTTACCTGGCTTACTGGCCGCCCGGCCGGACTTCTGTCAGCACCGTCGCCCTCCACACGCCCGATGCCTGCTGGCCCGGCGTCGGATGGACCCCCGTGGCGTCCGCCGCGACGCGCTGCTCGCCAGTCGTCGCCGGCCGCGCCCTGCCACCCGCGGAATCCCGCCTGTTCACCTTTGGTGGGCAGACGCAATTCGTCTGGTTCTGGCACCTATACGACGGCACGGCGATCACGCAACGCGATCCGCGCTCGGTCAGGGAGCTGCTCGCCGCCGCATGCCACTACGGTTTTCGCAAGGAAGGCGCGCAGCTGTTCGTGCGGATCTCCAGCAATCATCCCTGGAGCGATTTAGCCAATGAACCGTTGTTGACGGAGATCTTCGGTCGCCTGCAAACTTTCGGCCTTTGATGCCTCTTCGCGTCACCAGACAGGAGAAAAAGGTTCTGACCGCACTCGCGATTCTCTTCGTGCTCGGCGTGTTGGGGTTGCTCTTGCTCTGATCGCTCCAATCCGTCCCTTTATGATGAACCCTGCTCTCAATCGTGAAGGATGATGTATCGATGTAGGAGACCGCCGCAGAAATGAAAGAAGATACCAGCGCGACCAAAGCGCCTCCCGACACGCCGCCGGCGAACAGCCCGGTCGCGCCCACCAGCCCGCTCGCCTGGCTGCCTTGGTCCGCCGCCGCCGGATTCGCGCTGCTCGCGAGTCTCTTGTTGGCAGCCTATCTCGCGCTTCGCGCGGAAATTGGGGTGCTGCGCGACCAGGCCGAGCTGGCCGAGATCCAGGGGAAGACACTGCGCCAACAGATTGAGGCCGACCAGATTCTCTCCGCCCGGCGCCTGACAGACCTGCGCAGCGACCTTCAGAACCCTCGCGGTCTCGGGCGGCTCGAGTTTTCCCCGCTCGTGTCCCCGACGAATGGCGCCTCTGCCTCCTTGGCTGTCGCCGTGTGGGACACGGACAGCCAGGCGGGTGAGCTGGTAGTCTGGGCGCTGCCCACGCTTCCACCGGACAAGAGCTACCAGCTCTGGCTGTTCGATTCCGCTCACCCGTACGGAGCAAGCCTCGCGGTGTTTGCCGTCGATTCTGGCGCAGCCGAAATCCTCGTCCCCTTCAAGCTGAACCGTGCGAGTGCGAGCGACGCGCGCTACAAGGTCGTCCTTGAACGCCGGGGTGGAGCGCCGGTTCCCGAAGGCCCGGTCGTATTGGCAAGCCATTAGCCTCAGACATCCTGCCCCTTAGCTGGAATCAGGAGCCTTGCAGCCATGCATCGGACAGAGTCGAATTGTATTGAGAACGAAACCAGGCCATGTCCAACGACGTCTTGATAGACGTGATCTGAACAGCAGCCGCACAAGAAAGATCGCGGTTTGGCCCGGCCTCCTATCAACTAACTCCGGTCCGCCATGAAAAACCTCCGACTCATTGCGTGTGTCCTGTGCACCGTGGTCGTCGTCCTTCTCGAATCGGGATGCGCGTCCACATCCCCAAGCGAGGCGCAAGTCAGGGAATCGCGCACCTACGCAATCATCGCGGCCGACGCCCAGGGCGCCTTGTCGCAAACTGAACTGAACAGCATCGTCGAAACCCTCGTCCAGTTTCTGCTCGACCAGGGCTATGTGCGTAGCGATCAGATCCTCATCGATGATCCGGGAAGAGCGGCCGTGGTTTTCCGCATGAAAATCGCCTGGAACGAAGGGCGGACCAGTTTCGCCGTCGTCAGTGTGGCCTCGGGTTCCGGAAGTGAAAGAGTCTACGCAGAGCCCCCTCCCGCCTATGCAACGGCTGCTCCGCCGCCCGAGGCTCCGCTCCCCGACAATGACTGGAATAACGATCCCTGGCGCAACGGCGACGGCTTTGGCTGGGGATACGACCCGTACTGGCCCGTTTTCGTCGGGTTTCCTTTCACCTTCTACGACGGATTCCACCGTCACCACCGGCCGCAGCCTCCGCTCACGCGTCGCCCGCCAGAGCAGCACCGCCCCACAGAGCACCATGAGCGAGACTGGGGGCAAGACCGGCATTACGAATCGGGCGACCCAAGCCATGAGGGACCGAGCGCCCAACGGTCGGCGCCCACACAACGGTCGTATCCTCCCAGGCATGACAGCGTCACGCCGTCTGCGCCCCGGAACAATCCTGCACCTGACCACCGCGCCCAGTCTTCGAATCATTCCCCCACTCGTCCGCAAACCAGGGATCAGGAACACAGCCAGGCGCCGGATCATCCAACCCACCGCCGAGACTCAAACGTCAACGCCTCCCCTACGCCAGTCCCGCGGCATGAATCCGTTTCGTCCCGAACATCGCCATCGCCCGCGGCGGTTCCGGCGCGCGAGCCTGCCCATTCCCCCCGTCCTTCACCTCCGCCGATGCGGGAAAACTCGCCATCGACCGCGCGGAACTCCACCCCGGATGTTGTTCACGTATCTCCGCCGGCGACATCTTCCCATTCGGACACCGACTCCAAATCCAAGACCAAAGACCGGGACCGCTAGCCCGCATATTTCACAGTCTTCGCCATCGCTACGATCGTTCGTCTGCTGGCGGTTCCTGCGGTGGCAACAGTCACGGGATATCCGGGCTAGGCCCAAATACCCGGCGCAACTCTTCGATTGCTGAAGCGGGCATCGGCACCAGCGGCCCAAGTGGCCGGCTCAGGATCAACGCCTCCGCCGTGGCCTCAAGTACTTCGAGCCGGTCGAATGCCTCGGGCACATTCTTCCCCACCACCAGGGTGCCTTCATTCTCGATCAAGATTACAGGCCGGCCAGCGAGCGAGACTTCTCCCGCGATCCGATCCGCTTCGGCTACCACACAGGCATGTGGCAGCTTCACCACCTCATTGAGGACCACGTAGCTTTCCGGAATGGTGTGGGTGCTGAATACCGCGTCCGTCATGCAAAACGCTCCGGCATTGGCCGGCTGGGCAGTAACGATCGCGCCCACCTCGGGATTGAGCCGGTAGATCGCCGCATGCAGCCGCACTGTGCGGCTCGGATGCTTCCCGCGCTCGCAAGCGTCCGCAGTCGCCCTCACCAGGCCCGGCGGTTCCAGTTCGAGCCGGTCGCACCTCCGCGGGGTGATGAGAAAACGCTCTGCGTCGAGTCGCGCGGAAAACGATCCCGCGGTGCTGGTGAACAGTCGCCGATAATAGGCGCGTTGCACGAAGCGGGCCAGCTGGGCGCGGAGTTCCTTCTCGCGATCGGTCGACCCGGCCGTCGCCAGCTCGGCCGGTTCCGGCAGCATGCCCTCAACCAAACGGTCGGCCGGCAACACGCGGAGGGGGCCGATCGCCGCCGCCTTGACCAAAGTCTGCGCCAGCCATTCGAGCGTTTCGAAGCGCTGAAACGCGTCCTTCAGACTTCGTCCGCCCACCACCACCCCGTGGTTCTCCAGCATGACGCAGTCCGCGCCAGCCGCAAAGGCCTCGGCGATATTCCGCCCCAGTTGCTCGCTACCGGGACACGCATAGGGTGCGTACGCCATCCGGCCACAGAAAGCGTAAGCCAGGCTATGAACGCGGGGCTCGGGCAACAAGCGGCAGATGCTGAACGCCACCAATGCGCTCGGATGAGCGTGAACGACAGCCCGAAGGTCAGGTCGGCGCCGGTAAATCTCGCGATGAAAGGGAAACTCCGACGACGGGAGGCTCCGGCCATCCTTGGTGCCGTCAGGTCGTACACACACGATATCCGATGGCTGCAACTCTCCCTTGTCCATTCGCGCCGGCGTAATCCAGATGCCGCCGTCCGGGTCCAGGATCGACAGGTTTCCGCCTGAACTGGTGGTCATATTGCAGCGGTAGATCCGCCGCATCGTCTCGACAAGTTCATCCCGCGGGTGCAGCCGGCTGATATTCATGCGAATGACCCGGATGGGCCTGCCAAACTGGCAGAGGCAGTTGGTTGTCTACAGTATGCTGGTCGCGTGCGCATGGAGTATGGGGAACTTCCAGGCTAACCGCTCTCAAGCATCCGAACGCGACGGTTCTTCTGGGGGAAAGATAAGGTCACCACCGTGCCAACGCCTTCCTTGCTCTCGATGCCGACCTGCCCGCCGTGCGCCCGCATGATACGCTGCACAAGCATCAGGCCGAGACCGTGTCCTCCGGGCTTCGTCGTGTGGTACGGCTGGAACAACTGCGACAAATCTTCCTGCCGGATGCCCACCCCGGAATCGGCGAACATCAGGTAAACCGATTCGTCGTCGGCACGGGATACGATCTTCAGCCGGCCCCCCGGCTCCATTGCCTCGATCGCATTGCTGATCAGGTTGAAGAAAACCTGTTTCAACTGGTTGCGGTCGGCCAGGATGACCGGCAGATCCGCCGGCGTCTCGGCTTCCACCTTGATCCGCCGGTTCCGCAATTCGCCGGCCTGGAAGCGCAGCACTTCGTCGAGCACATCCACGACATTGGTCTCGGCAAGATCCGGCGGCCGCGGACGGATGGCTTCGAGGAAATTGGTGATGATTCCGTCGAGCCGCTTGACTTCGTCCTGGCAGACGCCGACGGACTTGGCCAGCGGTTCGGCCTCCCGGATGCCCTTCAATTTCTTCAACTTTCGCTCGATGAGCTGGAGGTGGATGGTGAGCGAATTGAGCGGATTGCCAAGCTCGTGCGCCACTCCGGCCGCCAGCAGCAGGACCGAGGAGGTCCGTTCATCCTCAATCAGACGCTCGGTGCTTTGTTTCTGCCGGGTGACATCGGTGAGGATGACAGTGAAGCGCCGTGATTTCTCCGGCACCCCTTCGACCTGGAACGGCACGATGTACAGACGGATGATGCGCGGCTGCGGATACGTCAGCTCGATCTCGCGCGCGACCGTCGGAACGACACTCCCGTCAGCCAGCGTGGCCTCCAGCGACGAATGGAGCCCCGGCACCAGGCGCCAGAGCGTCGCCCCGGCCAGTTCGTCTTCGCTGAGGCCGATAAGCCGCCCGGATGCAGCATTGGCATATTCGATCACGCCTTCGGCGCTGATAACCAGAATCCCCTCGTGAATGGTATTGAAAATCGCCTCGAACAATCCTCGTTCCCGCGCCAGACGCTGGACCAGATTGGCGAGATTGACCGAGTCAAGCGTGTCGAGCCTTCCGAGCACGCGGTCGAGGGAGCTGTGTTTCCTGCCTGCCATAAACGTCACTGATGACTCCCCGCAATGCGCCCGAATATTCCCTCGAACGCAAGACCCGGATGAGGCCTCGCTACCCAAACAGATCGAACTGCGCAGAATCCACGCGACCGCCCATCAGTTTCCGCAGAAACATCTCCCGGTGGACAGGGCAACGCCCCAACCGGATGACCGCGTCGCGGTGCTCGTCGGTCCCATACCCTTTGTGCCGGGCAAATCCGTAGCCGGGATACTCCGTTTCCAACTGTTCCATCATCCGGTCGCGCGTCACCTTTGCGACAATGGAGGCCATGGCCACGCAAAACGAACGCGCATCGCCCCGCACAATCCCCGTGTGCGGATAGGCGAATCCACGCAATGTCAGACCGTCGATCAGGATGCGGCACGAGACCTGCGGTTGAAACGCGCGGACTTCCTCCGCGCTCGAAAACAAGTCGGGCTCGTTTTGTTTCGCGAAGGCAGCCGGCGGATAGATGCCCTCCAACGCCCGGCGCATGGCCAGTTTGGTCGCGCCCAGGATGTTAAGGCGCTCGATCTCTGCGACCGAGGCTTCGCCAAACGTCGCGTGCACCTGCCCCGCCAGCACCAGCTGTTCGATATCGGCAAAAACCTCGGCGCGCTGCTCAGGCGTCAGCTGCTTCGAATCATTGACCCGCCCGCCGCGCGTAACCGCCCAGTGTCCTTCGAGAAACTCCTTCGTCACCAGCACGGCGCCCGCCACGACCGGCCCGGCAAGCGCGCCCCGCCCGGCCTCATCGACGCCGATCAGCTCGGCGAGCCCTTCGATGTGGTTCAGGTCGAATGCACGGAGTTGACGACGTTTCGGCATGTTCAGGCCCTCACGGATGAAAGGCTAGAGAGGCTCGCATATCTGCCTGAGTTCATTGGTAGGGCGCGACCGCTGGGCGCGCCGAGTATTGCGGACGGCCCGGCGGTCCGTCCCTACCTCAGACTGATTCGCCGAACACGGGACATCCTTCAGCTCTTCCATTCCATCCGCTCCTTCGGCTCGGGCAACGGGAGCTCGCCGAGCTTCCCCGCACCGGCCACGACTTCGTAGGCCGTGCGGAAGTGAAGCTTGGCAAATTCGCCCAACGCGCCGACGCCGAACTTTTCGATGATCTGCGCCGCCTGTTCCTTGACCTTGGCGCTCGCGCCCTTCTGCAGCGGGCCGCCGAAACGCTGCGACAGCTGCTTCATAACACGGACGTATTCGGCGCGCGCCACGATTGAGGCGGCCGCGACCACGGGGTCTTCCTCCGCGCGGGGGCGCATTTTTAACTCGAAATTTTTGACCTCCTTCTTCGCGAGTTCGCGCTGGGTGAGCGGCTGTTCGGAAAACTGGTCCAGGAGGCCCCAGGGCACCCACTTCTCATTGAGCGCCTGGTCGAGCGCGGTGGCGTGTTGCCACGCCAGCAGACGGTTGAGGTTGGCACCCGGACGCATCATCAATTCGTTGTACTTCGGCATGCCGCAGAAGCAGGTCTTCGCGACAGCGCCGGAGGTCTTCCGGATCAGGTCGTCGAGCTTGAGAATCTGCGGATCCACCAGCCGCTTGCTGTCCTTCACTCCTGCCTTGAGCCAGATATCAATGGCCGGCTTGTCGGCGATGACCGTCGCGGCGACGACCGGGCCGAAGAAATCGCCCTTGCCGCTCTCGTCGAGTCCGGCGTGGGGTTCGAACCGCTCGGGGTGCAGCACCTCGTCGTAGCCCAGGCGCGGCGCGCCTGTCACCTCCATCTCCAGCGTGTTGAGCACAAACTCCTCCGTGCCCTTGCCGGCGATGACCACAATTCTGCGTTTGTCGTAAGCCGTGACGTTTACGTCCGGTCCCCGGAAAGCGAAGCGGGCATAGGCCACTTCGAACGGCTCCCAACCACGGACCTCGCAGACCGCCCGCAGTTTCTCCATCTGCCCGTCGTCGAGCTTGATGGTGTACGTCGCCAGTTTCTTCGGCGCTTCCTCTCCCTCGTCCTGCCATTGCTTCATCATGAGCATAGCGGCAAAACTGCCCGAAAAGCGCAAAGAAAAACCCGCGACGTTCTTTTTGCTCGGGGGGGTATCCGTTGGCTGTCGGCGATTCCATGTGGCATAGGCGTCTCGCCCATATCCGGTGCTTCCTTCGGCGTGGCATGGGCGTCTCGCCCATGTCTGGAGTTTCCGGAACCACGAGCAGTCGCCAGTGCCGCGTCAGGCAAGCGCGCAATTCAATGTGAATCCAGAGACGCGGCCGCTGAACGAAGCGGCCGGATTTGTCTTTAACCACAAAGGCACAGAGACACAAAGGACAGATCGTTTCTGTGAACCAAGCCCAGCGCCTGATCGCCCGCCGTGCCGCCTTTCGACGCGCCCTGCACGCGTGGTATCGCGAGCACCATCGCCAACTGCCCTGGCGCACGCAGCCTTCGCTCTACAGAACCGTCGTCTCCGAGTTCATGCTGCAGCAAACGCAGATCAAGACCGCCCTGCCCTATTTCGAGCGCTGGATGACGGCATTGCCGGATTTCGCTGCGCTGGCGGCCGCCCCTGAAGCCCGGGTGGTCAAGCTCTGGGAGGGACTTGGCTACTACTCGCGCGCCCGCAATCTTCACCGGCTGGCGCAAGCGCTCACCGCCCTCCCAGCCCCACCGACTGCGCCAGAGGCCTGGCAGGATCTGCCTGGCGTGGGTCCGTACACCGCCGCGGCAATCACGAGTCTGGCCTTCGGGGCGCGCGCCGCCTGCGTGGACGGCAACGTCGTGCGCGTGCTCGCCCGCCTGACCACCGATCCCACCGCCTTTCCCGACAGCGCCACCGCCGCACGGCACTTTACACCGCTAGCCAACGCTCTCCTACCGCCCACCGACCCCGGCCCCCACAACCAGGCGATGATGGAGCTCGGTGCTCTCGTCTGCCGGCGCCACGATCCCGGCTGCGCCACCTGTCCGGTCAAATGTTTCTGCGCCGCCGCGCGCCTCAAGACCCCGGAGGATTATCCGCGGCTCGCGCGGAAAAAGATCCTTCAGCGCGCCGTCACGCGCATCTGGTCAGAAAATGAGGGCCGGCTGCTGCTTCATCGTGCCGCGAGCAGCGCCCGGCGACTCGCCGATCAACACGAACTACCTGCGCCAGCAGACCTCGGACTGGACGATGCCGCGGTGCGTGACGGGCCTTTGTTGGCGAGGAAAAGACGTGGGATCACCAACCACCAAATCACCGAGTCGATCCACCTCGTCCGCCTAAACGCGGCGCAACGTTATAAGCTGACCGCCGACACTGCACTGCACTGGGTGCCATGGGCCGAACTCGACCTCATCACCCTTTCCGGCCCGCACCGTCGCTGGATCAGGGAAATCGAAAAGCATGAAATCGAGTTGTAGCACCCTTCGCGGCATGCTGATTCCGCTGCTCCTATGCACGTCCGGATGCACGCTAGGACTGGTCCACACGCGCGAATCCGAA
>Ga0182027_10013677_pt1 | contig 11285 bp, 11 predicted proteins | sample 712E1DmetaG_FD_121300 | JGI IMG/M metagenome (GOLD analysis project Ga0182027, IMG submission 121300) | Permafrost microbial communities from Stordalen Mire, Sweden - 712E1D metaG (Illumina Assembly) | ecosystem: Environmental > Terrestrial > Soil > Wetlands > Permafrost | place: Sweden...
ATTTTGAGCTCTTGCCGCAGGCTTTTTTCGTCCATGCTCGTTAAAATCGTGACTGCAAGGACAAGAGGAGTGGACTGGTTTCGTCTTTCCGCCATCTCCGTCGCCGATTCTGCAGCGGCTTTCATCATATCAAACCCGCCCAAACAGTGCACATTGAATATGCTCACCCCGAGCTTCACTGCTTCGGCAGACGCTTTTGCTACCGTGTTGGGGATATCATGGTATTTAAGATCAAGGAATACGCGCCCGCCTGCGTTAATGATTCTGGTCACGATGCCAGGACCATACGCCGTGAAAAGCTGGTGTCCGACCTTGAACATGCCCACGATGCTCTTAAGCTCATTCACGATGCTGAGCGCTTCCTGATCGTTATCAAGATCAAGAGCAAGAACAAGCCGGTCCTGAGGACGTATTGCTGGATTGTGCATGGTTTTCGATTGTTAAGTTTTGGTATTGAGCACTCGTTTAATAGACCCTGAGCAAACTCAGAAGTCTATCCTTGAAAATCTCAGCTAATATCTGCAAATTCGGTAAGGTTACAAACTCCCGAGCGTTATTTGAGAATAATACCCATGCCTCCGCAGGGAAATCCGCGGTCTCCTGTGACAATTCTGCGTGCAGATACACCTTTGGTAGCGCCCGTACATTTACCGCCATATCGCCCCCGATAATACTCGGCGTAATAGTCGCGTCCAGCATGGGAAGGATGGCATTCGCGCGAGTGATGATCTCCGCTGCATAGGTCGTAATCGGAATTTCAACCTTCTTTCTAAAATCCGGGGCAGGCCGACCGGCAAAATCACCAATCGTGCGCCACGGCATCATCTCAAGTGTCGTACCTGATGAAGACAGATAATCAATCACTGTTCTGGTATGCGCTTCGGGTGCCTTCTGACCGTGCAGGAAGATCCCTTCATGCCGGATGACGTACTCCTGACCAAGCATGCCGAGCAGGAGGGCATCTTCTTCTTCACTGTAGAGTGCGGCAATACGCTCAGCGATTTGTGAAAATAGAAAATGCTCCAAGGATTTCACTAGGGTCTCCTGCTCTTATCAGACCACCTAAAATTCTACCGACACCCGGAAGATAAGGAAAGAAAAAAGAAGGTATTCGTACCACACGTGCACAGGATGTCCATGCGACGAGCAGCCACAAAGTCACGCTTCCTGCTTTATTCTCTGGATGATCTCGGCGATCAATTCCTTGATGTTGATCTGGAGCAGGATAATGTCAGATGGCACTTGCTCCTCAAAACGATAGTCCCCCTCAGCCCACAAAAAGAGGCTATAGATAATGTCTTTAACCTGTGTTTTCAGGCCGATGAACAGTTCTTTCGGCGTTACAAAGCCATTTTCTACCAGAAGAGCCCCCAGCTTCTTTAAACCGGCGCTTTTCTTGGACAATCGAAGGGCATGTTCTAAGTGCTCCCGGGAGAGCTTACAGCATTTAATGAGGACTTCTCCAAGTCTGTCATTGATATCTGTAGATGCGGCAAAGACGATCTGTCCGGCCTTTAAATAAACATATTTTACCATGCCGCGGTTATGAAGGGTAAGAGTTCCCGTGGCTTTCGTTTGCCGCAACCCTTCCAAGATAGCCGCCAGCGGTGTGGCCTGAATGTTCCCTGAATAAGGAATAGACATAAGAATTTCGTTAGGTTCGGCCTTGTGGTGCGCCCGGTCTCACCGTAGGGTCAAAGAATGGTTTTTCTCGGTCACAAGCATCATGACAGAACATGGCCAGCTAAAACTCAAATGGAGAGCTTCCAATCTATGAAGTTTTTTGATGGGAAACTATAGCATCAAACCAAAAAATTGACAAGAAAAAAAATGGTGAGGAGGAATCCAATGGTGAGAAAAATCAAAAAACTACCTAACGGCCACCATTACAACTATGATCTATCAACGACATTCTCCGCTATCAATTTACATACCACCAACGTCAAAACCCGATCTACCGCTGCTCTCGAATAACGTCCAGCGCTCGGCTTCGTGTCTTCCCTGATATCACGTTCAGCAACAATCAATCCTGTTGCAGCATCGACCTATTGTATCCGGATAGCCATCGTTGACGACCGTCCGCCAATATACTTGCAAAAAGACCGATATGCAACGCCCACTAGAACCAGTTGGATCAATTGACCCCGCACAATCAAAGTTATATTTGCGTCTCCGCAAAAAACCCCGCAGGATTATCGGTCTTGTGCACTCCCCGAGAAGCTATGGTAAAGTTTACTATGTGAAGTTCCTGTAATTCATTTTCGCTTTGTAATATTTCTCATGTGGATTCGCCTTAACTTCTTTATGATTACATGCTGATACTGTCGATCGTACGCATAAGATACCAGTCACATGCCCCAATACGCGGATATCAATATTCATTCTGTCTTCTTTTCGATTTTTCATATGAACTTCGAGAATTTTCCTAATTTCAAAAAGAAAAAGGCAGGATATCCAGTATCCTGCCACATAGAATCTGCCATAAGGAATTGCGGCCTGCCTCATCTATTATAATGCGACACCTTGTGACCGGTTATTATTTTCTTGACGCATTAATGACTAAATCCGCTATCAGGTTGCCGACTGATACCGGCAATGCCCTGTCCGTTGCGCCCATGGAATACGCTCCGGCCGTCGGGTTCGAGTCATCCCTGATATCTCTTTCGGTAATCACCTGACCCGTTGACGCATCAATCAGTTTCACATAGACAGCCATTTCCGATTTCCCGGCCATGCCGCCAAGCCAGAACCTCGCCCCGCCACCAACAATTCTCAGTTTTGTCAATTCGCCACGGACGATCAAGGCAGAAGGTGTCTGCTCCGGGCTGGATACATTCTTGACACTGTCAAATAACTTTGTATCATTCAATGCTGCGGCACAGGTCGATTGCGCCTCTGCCAAAACCCCCTGAGGATTATCAGTCTCCTGTACTCCAGCGGGAGTTATGGTGAAATTGACCAATTGGATATTTTGGTACTTCATGTCTGCTTTGGATAACTTTGCATAGGGATTCGTTTCAACATCATTTCGATGACATGCAGATACTACCAACAGCATACCCATAAAACCGGCAACACACATCAGCAACCGCACGCGACTATTCATTTTATCTCCTTTTTCTCATGTGATTTACTTATACTCATCTGCACCTCGCTAAATGTGGACAGGATATTGCACATCCTGGCTTCATCCATCCTTACTCAATTCAATATTCCAGTAGAGGTAATCACGCCAGCTCAAAGGCGCGTTCTTGATCCCGATCGTGAGTGTGACCACCGGCATCCATCTGGGCTTTGCAGGCAGCCTGATGAGCCTCATCTTTGCTTCCTGTGGAGTCCTGCCACCCTTCTTATTATTGCATGATAGACAGGCCGTAACAATGTTTTCCCAGGTAGCCTGGCCGCCTTGCACCTGCGGAATGACATGGTCGAAGGTAAGATCTTCAGCTGGGTATTTAATCCCGCAGTACTGGCAAACGTACTTGTCACGCTGATAAATATTGGCCCGGGAAAATCTCACTTCTTTTTTTGTACGTTTAACTCTGACAAGTTTGAGAAGCCGAAGGATGGAAGGAAGCTTGAAGGTAATGGATACACCGCGGATATCCCGATCATAGCAGTCAATCACCTCCACCTTGCCCTGGGTGAGCAGGGTGATTGCCCGCTGCCACGAGATGATTTTTAATGGTTCAAATGTTGCATTCAGAAGGAGCGTCCGTTCCATTGCAACCCTCGAAGCAAACCAAGAAGTTTCGGCGCGATATCCTTGGTAGCCAGAAAACCGTAAAAAACGGGTTCTTAGTTTTTTAAAATACAGAAAACTTTAGAATTTGTCAATAGATTTGAAAAACCGTATAATGGTATTATGACTGATGCCGAGGAGACGAGAATGGAACAGGCGCGAACAGCGCCCGTAGAGGAGATCGCCCGGTTTCTGCACGATGTCTCGCCCCACGTGATCAGGACACTGCTCCAGAACAGGCATCTCTCCGAGGCTGACGTCCTTGTCATAGCGACCAGGAAAAACCTGCCGGGTTATATTTTCGAGATGATAGCAAAAAATCACCGATGGATAGAAAGCTATCCCATCCGTCTTGCAATCACCAGAAATCCAAAAACTCCGCTCTCGGTCTCCCTATCCATGGCACGGTACCTCCGGCTTCTTGACCTCGCAGAAATCTCACGCAGCCATTTTCTTCCGCTCGTATTTCGGCACAAGCTTGAGGCCATCATCATTGAAAAAATTCCTACCATGGCCCTCGGTGTAAAAAAAACCCTTGCCAAGATCGTATCTGGAGAGGTGCTGCTGAAGCTGATGCAGGACGGCTACCCGGATGTGGTCAAACTCTGTCTTGACAGCCCGTATCTCCAGGAGGCCCATCTTTACAAGGTCATCAACCACCAAAATATCAGGCTCGGCACTATCAGGGCCATTGCCCAGCATCCGAACTGGTCCAGCCGCTATGTGGTCAGGCTTGCCCTCATCCGCAATGAGCATGCACCGCTCTCGCTATCGGTCCGCTTCCTGGGGACCATGAAAATCATGGACCTGAGGGATCTCTACACAGATCCGTCAGTGCCGGTAACCATCAAACCATTTATTCACCGGGAACTCTGGGACCGCGGCGAACAACCGGATAAGGTCTTGGAAGAGCAGGTGTACGAGATTAATGAAGAGGATGAGAGCATGATCAGTAAGTATCAGGACGCGCAGGAACATTCTGAAGAATAGCATGATGTTGAAGGCACCCCCCTCGGTTCACGCGGCACCAGTTATATGCGTGCATATACGCGTGTTTTCTGCAACAACCATGAGAAGGGCATCCGAATATTTCGCGTGCCCTGTAAGCAAGGAATCCGGCTTTATGCTCCTTTGCTCGTGCAGCGATCCACAAGATAGACGACAGATTGGTAGGAAATTCCGCTATGGAGGGAGAGACCGATTTCGCATGTTCTGTTGTTGGAATAGCCCCCCGTGGTATGAGGCAGCAGCGATGGCCTTAGGTCAGCCAACGCGCTTGCGTTGAGCTCGGGATAATTGAAGCCTCGATCTCCAGCAAACCCGCAACATCCAACCACTGAGGGGATCACGACTGTATCAGAACAAGCCTGGCCCAGTGCTTTAAATTTTTCTGCGTGACCCATCTTTAGTGAGGAACAGGTCACGTGCAGTGCAATCGTTTCACGCTGCTTCGTGAAGCTCAATTTGTCCATGAGGAAAGTCGTGATAAACTCAACAGGTTCAAACAACTTCACACCGGGGTTAAATTTTCGGCGCATGCGGTAGAGACACGTGCCGACATCGCTGAGGATAGGATACTTATGGCCCTCGCTCGCTTCGCAGAGAGCTTTTTCGAGTTCGGCGCTCTTCTGATCTGCTAGTTCGAAAAAGCCCTTGCTTTCAAAGGGCGTTCCGCAACAGAGGTTTTCCATATGATTCGGAAAGATGACGTCATAGCCGGCCTTATTGAGAATCGATAGAATTGCTTCGAAGATGGCCCGCTGGTCTTTATCCTCCTTTGCAGGTCCCATAGTGCGTGCGATGCAGCTCGGGAAGTATACCACCTTGTTCGGTGATCCCTTTATCACAGTTTTGAACGACACTTTTGACACACCATTGGGCATCCATCTGGTCCACATCGGAATCTTATTGCCAGAGAGCAGACGCAAAGTCGATGCGATTCCTTCCATGAGTGTCGTGCCGAGAATTGTGTGGGCTCTGTGCACTGCCTTCAAACCAGTTCGCACCATACCGGTGACTGTTGCATAATGGTTGGCTGACCATCGAGCAATATGTTTGCTCAGATTGCTGTTTTGCTCTGACCGCAGGAACTCCGTTAAGTCGCCTGTATTGATCGTGACCGGACATGCAGTGGCACACAGACCGTCCGCAGCGCATGTCTGTTCACCCAGATAGGAATACTGCCGTTTGAGCACAGCAAGCCGCTCAGGGTCTTCATGAGATGCCGACAATCTCGAGATCTCGCGGCAGACAGTGATACGCTGACGCGGAGTGGTGGTAAGATTGCGCGAGGGGCATTTCGATTCGCAAAAACCGCACTCAATGCATTTGTCCACCAGTTCATGTGTGGCCGGCAACGGCTTCAGGTTTTCCAGATACACCCTGGGGTTGTCATTTATGACGGCCCCTGGGTTCAGGAGATTATGCGGGTCAAAAGCTTTTTTGATTCGCTTCATCAGTTCATATGCCGTGGTTCCCCATTCAAACTCCACAAACGGCGCCATGTTGCGGCCGGTACCGTGCTCCGCTTTGAGCGATCCGTCGTACTTTTTGGCAACCATATGGTTGACCTCTTCCATGAACTTCTGGTAGCGTGTAATCTCTTCAGAAAGATTGAAGTCCTGCGTCAAAACAAAATGCAGATTTCCTTCAAGGGCATGGCCAAAAACGATGCCATCCTGATACCCGTATTTTTGCATCAACGCTTGCAGTTCCAGTGTTCCCTTTGCCAGGGAGTCAATGGGGAAAGCAACGTCTTCGATAATTAAAGCCGTGCCGAGCTTGTGTGCGGCACCCACGGCCGGGATAAGTCCCTTGCGGATGTTCCACAATTGCTCAAATTCCAGCTGCACATCAGTAAAGACGATGGGGAACGTGGTCTGCACCGTCTGGAGAGCATTGATAATGCTGTCTACTTGCTTGGCAAGCGCGTATTTTTCGCCCGCGCGTGTTTCCACCAGAAGCGCGGCTGTGTTTCTATCAAGGGTCTTAAGATATGGCGGCATACCCTCTTTGTCTGCGACTGACTTTAGTGAAGCATAATCCATGAGTTCTACTGCATATGCTAGGCCGCCCTTACGGAGAATTATTGATGCAGTGCAGGCCTGCTCCACATTGGGGAATACGATAAGGCTACTTGCCTTGAAAGGATGCTCTATGACCGTCTTCAAGGTCAGTCCAGCGTTAAAAGCGAGGGTCCCCTCCGATCCTATCATCAGATGCAGTATGATATCGACGGGGTCAGTAAAATCAACAAAGGCATTGATGCTGTAGCCGGTTGTGTTCTTGATCTTGTACTTCTCGATAATACGCTGGCGGAGCCGTGGAGCAGCCTTTATCTCGTCTCGAATTTGTTCGATTTCCTTTATCAGGCCCGTGTGTGTTTCAAGAAACGCCGTGCGGGACAAGGGATCTGCAGTGTCGAGCATGGTGCCGTCATAAAATATTATCTTCATGCTTTCCACCGTTTTATAGCTGTTCTGTGCGGTACCGCAGCACATCCCGCTGGAGTTATTCGCAGCGATGCCTCCGATCATGCAGGCGTTGATTGAAGCAGGGTCCGGACCAATCTTACGGCCGAAGGGCATCAACAGGGCGTTGGCTTCGCCTCCGATAATACCGGGCTCCAACTCAATCTTCTCCCCGTTGTCCATAATACGGTAATTGCGCCACGCTCCGGCCAGCACCAGCAGCACCGAATTCGAAATTGCCTGACCAGAAAGGCTGGTCCCAGCGGCGCGGAACGTCACGGGAGTTTTAAACCGGTTGGCAATCAGCAAAATGCGCGATACTTCATCAGGGGTCTGCACTTTTACGACAATTTTGGGAATGAGACGGTAGAAGCTGGCGTTAGTTCCGAAAGCAAGAGTTCTGAGCGGATCGGTAAAGCAACGTGAAGCTGGAATAAAGGATCTGATTTCTTTATGAACCTGCAGATAGGTGCTGTCCAAGCGATTGTGCATACTTTCACCTCATCTCGCGTAGGATATCCTTCACTTACGCACGCTCAATCTGTCTAGGTATGGCGAGAATGTTCTCCGCATATCAATATCCAGGTAGACGAGCCCATTGATTTAATCGGGTCAACAATCAGAATGTACAGATTTTCTTCTCACGAGAATGCACGAGGCAACGTGCCCGGCATGCGTCGACAATACTGCATGCTAGCTAAAGTATAACATCATACAGGGCAACTTAACGGAAGAGAATCTGATAGCGCGCTATGGTTATGTCGCGGTTTTTTTCCCGTGGCATGTTCTTCTCCCGCGTTATCCGAACAGGCCGCCCTTCTGGCATAAGGCAAGCGAATGAGATGCAGGTTCGTTAAAACTACGTGCAGGTCATAATGAACATTGTAAAGCCTACCGAGCTATCTTCAGCGCCCATCCTTTGCCGACGGTTATGGCGCCCCTGGGACAGAACTCCTGGCAGCAGAAACAGCGGATACAGTCACGGTAGCGTATCTCAAGCCTTTTCTCAATCAAGCTGATAGCGCCCTGCGGACAATGGCTCTGACAGATGCCGCACTGGGGACACAGTCCGTGCCTGATTACAGGTTTAGTAGTAAAGGCATTTTTCAATGTACCTCGGAGCCACTCGGGCAACGGCCACTCGAAGTGCGCTTGCGGCGGCAGACGAAAATCCTTGATTGCCACGTGAGAAACTGGCTCGCCCATAACTGTTATGTGATCAAGCCTTGTTTCGCCAAAGCCTACTGCCAGTGCAGCCCGCAACACAGGAAGGCGATGCGGTTCCAAACCCACCACGGCGGCTGACACTACATCAACGGACACCGCGTCCTCACCCGCAATCACTACTCCCACTGAACGGGGATCGCCGCTGCCGGGACCGTTGCCTTCCATGCCGACAATGGCATCCATGATCGAGAGTCGGGGCTTAAGTAAAATACAGAGTTCAACGAGCATTCTTGCAAAAAGCTCATGATTTATCCCTGTGTTAAAGTGCCACTGGACCTTCCGCTTACCCGGGATACATCCAAAGATGTTCTTAACCGCACCAGTCAGCATAGTCATGCCGTGGGTCTTGAACTTCGGAAGATTGATAATGGCATCCGCCTCGTACGCCTGACGCGAGACTTCGAATCGCTGAAACCTCCCTTTATTTTTCACTGTAATCGGATTATCGAAGTCCACAAGTGTGGCACCCTCTTCCTGTATCACATCCATCAGCCCGGCCTTTTCACAAACCTTTTTAAAATCACCGAAGCCGGGGCTGTCGCCCACCATGGTCCTGCCACCTGCTTCATGAACAAGTCGAATAACAGCCCGCACAACTTCAGGATGGGTAGTCACCGCTTCTTCGGGCCGATTGGCCTTGAGCAGGTTCGGCTTGATGAGCACGTCCTCACCGGGTTTGATGAACGACGTCATGCCCCCAAGCAAGTCCACGGCTCTCCGCACAGCGGCCGATGTCCGTTCACGGTCATATTCCGCGCATCGAACGATTGAGACACGGGATAACTGTTGCTTACTCATGGCATCTATAGTACGGCACTAATGAGTCCGGCGCAATATAAAAAATTTCCGCGCTCTCTCCCATAGACTGTAAGAGAAACGCGGCCCGCTGATCACCTGGTCCAACGTTCACCGTGCGGTAGTGCTGGTGATGTCCATGCGGAAATTTATATGGATACCAAGGCATGGAAAAGCGATATCTGCCAACCACACACATAAAACCATTTCGATCCGCATTTGCATTTTTGTTGAAATGCGCTTGAAATATTGATATGGTTTGGCTGTCCAGTCTAGAAAGAATATACGCTGAGTTGACTCTATCCATTCGTTCCTGAACAGTGTAAACCGCGTCATTTTGCAATCAATGGTCTCTTCTTAAGAGGATCGAAGGGGCTCGAGGGGACAGAAGAGGCCCTTTATTGTCTCGTTCAATGATATAATCATAAAAGGGATAAGAACCTGATTTGATAAGATACTGCACCTATTCTTTAACGTAGGCTGTTTATCGGGACAGTACGGTATTTCCCCAAGATAATCAAATTCGGACATGAAGCGCTCATCTGTTGAAATTGACACGGGGGTTGCACCACGGCATGCGTGCTGAAGTTCCGCAACGATGTATTATTTGGGTTTATCCCTGCCGATAGGGCAAGAAGCATCGTGTACAGGCCGGTTTCAGAACCACGCGTGCGGTGAATTCAACAACTCATTAGCAAACTCAATACAAGGGGGATGCACGTATGCCTTGGACAACATGGATCGAAATTCAACCTGATGATACCGCTGATGAAACTGTGCGGCACTTATACAACCGTACGCGCGACATGGCGACGGGCCGACCGCCAGATATCGTGCGACTGGCAAGTCTGACCCCAGCCGTTTCCGGCTTGCTCTATGATCTTCAGCGAACCATTTTTCTTGAAGCGAAGGGACTCACCCTCCGCGAAAAAGAGATCGCGGCGCTTGTTGTATCATCATTCAATGGCTGTGTACACTGAACAGCAAGCCACCTGGCGGCCCTCGGTCGAGCGGCCGGAAATCAAAATTTGGCAGAACAAGTCAAGAATGACTTTACGAAGGCAGACTTAAGTATGCGAGAGCGGCGAATCGCTGACTTTGCTGTTAAAGTGACAAGATCAGCTAACGCCTGCAGCCCTGCGGATATAGAGATGCTAAAGAGCGTGGGCTTTAACGACAAGGATATTTTGGGTCTTGCACAGATAATCGCGTACTACAATTTGAGCACGCGGCTTTTTGAGTCGCTCAGCACCGTCGATCCTTGACGATTCGTTGCTCGCCGAATGCAATCTCGCGGATGATACATTTGGAATAAGCCCGGTTCCTTTCACGTGCGGAACCTCAAGCTGAACGATACTGTTTTACGACCGTGCAGTATAGACCATGCAACCATCTTCACCCGTCGTAGCCGCGATGTGCTCCATTGTCTTCTCGCGTACAATGCACCTGACAGATGCGGGTGATTTCCCGTATGCAATGCCTGCATTATACGCAATACTGTAACAGAGAGCCTGCAGGAAAAAACTATCATCCCAAGGCACGCAAAGACAATCCTACTCGTGGGTAATATTGAGTACCGCGAGCATCTGATGATGAACCCTGCCATTGCTTGCGAGTACCTCGTCAGCATGGACGCTAAACATACCACCCGTAAAATCTGACACCATCCCACCTGCTTCGCGCACCATGAGACTGCCAGCAGCCACATCCCACGGCTTGAGCTTGAGTTCCCAGAAGCCATCAAACCGCCCACATGCGACGGAGCAGAGGTCGAGCGCGGCCGCCCCGTCGCGTCGGACCTCCTGCGAAGCCATGAGAAAGTCATGGAAATAACCCACGTTGTTTTTTTTGCTCACCTTCCGGTCATACGGAAAGCCTGTAGCAAGCAGGCCATAGTCAAGTTTATCGACACTTGACACATGAACTGGCTTTGCATTGAGAAAAGCTCCCTGCCCTTTCTGTGCGGAGAACAGTTCATCGCGCATAGGGTCGTACACAACGCCAAGGACAATTTCGCGCTCCTGCTCGAGCGCAATCGATACACAAAAGCA
>Ga0182027_10013678_pt1 | contig 11285 bp, 8 predicted proteins | sample 712E1DmetaG_FD_121300 | JGI IMG/M metagenome (GOLD analysis project Ga0182027, IMG submission 121300) | Permafrost microbial communities from Stordalen Mire, Sweden - 712E1D metaG (Illumina Assembly) | ecosystem: Environmental > Terrestrial > Soil > Wetlands > Permafrost | place: Sweden...
ATTATCAACATCAATACGATGTCTATTTCGCTCAAGGCAATTTTAAGTTTTACTCCATCTATAAATCCCAAACGGGATTTCAGGCTTTCTTCTTTGGTTTGCTGGATCGTCTAAGCCCTTTGATCCCAAAATGGAATCTGCGTTTGCTGCGCGGGTTGACTGCGTTTCTGCTGGCGCTCACACTTTCTTTTTTCATTCTATGGATTTATCGCGAGTTGGGAGGGTTCGCAGCCCTGGCGGTATTTGTAACCACCTTGCTTTCCCCGTGGATTACCGTGTTTGCCCGTAATCTACTTTACTTCACGTGGGCATTTTATCTCCCCATGGTTTTAACTGCGCTCTATCTGGCATGGGAAAAACGCAGTGCCAACGTTTCGAATCGCAGGCTTGGCGGGCTGATTTTCGCAGCGGTGGCATTCAAATGTCTCTTCGATGGATATGATTTTATTATTCCATCCCTGGCCATGGTTTTTATTCCGATCATCTATTACGCCATACTGGATCAATGGAATGTTCGAAGATCACTATCAAAACTGAGTATAGCCGCCCTGGCTTGTGCGGGCGGGGTCATCCTCGGCATTATCGTATTGGCCTTTCAACTCCGATTCGTGGATGGCAGTTTCAGCGCCGGGTTTAGCGATGTCCTCAGCACATTCGGCCGGCGCACCTATGGCGATCCGAGTCTTTATCCTTCCGTTTATGCATTATCTTTAAAAGCCAACCCGATATCCGTTCTGGCAACCTATCTGTTCGATGATTATTTTCTCGCCTTCGTCAACCTGAATTTCTTCGATTTAATCGTTATTACCGCCGTCTTTACCGGGGTATATATCCTCGCTGACAGGATCATCAAATTGAAGCTGGCAGATAAGAGCCGCGCTTATGCACTGATGGGAGCGGCCTGGGTTTCGGTTCTCTCCCCAATCAGTTGGTTCGTCATTTTCAAAGGCCAGGCCTACGTGCATACCCGGACCAATTATCTGGCGTGGTACATGCCTTTCACGTTTTTTGCCTTTGCCTTATGTGCGTTTATCACCCAGGAGGTTTTGCAATCCTTCCTCGGGCGAGGAGGGGTAGTTCCGAAACGATAAAGGCTGACTTGACGCCAGCCTTTATCGTAAAGGAGAAGAAGTGATCCTGATCAGGCGGGAATACCCACTTTCGGCAGATCAGACATGGCGGCTTGAATTGCCTCTCCCGGATGTTCATAGTCTTCCAACTTTCCGTTCAGGAAGGCTTCGTACGCCCCCAAATCGAAATGGCCGTGACCCGACAAGTTGAAAAGAATGACGCGTTTCTCGCCTTTCTTTTTCGCATCCAGCGCCTCATCCATTGCCGTGCGGATGGCATGTGCTGATTCAGGCGCGGGGATGATGCCTTCGGAACGCGCAAATTGAATAGCGGCTTCGAAGGTCGGTTTTTGTCTGACCGCGACCGCTTCAATCAGGCCTGCATCGTAAAACGCGCTCAAGCTGGGCGCCATGCCGTGGTAACGCAGACCACCCGCATGAATGGAAGGCGGAACAAAGCCGTGTCCGAGCGTATACATCTTGACAACGGGGGCCATTTTGGCGCTATCGCCGTAATCGAAGGCATATACACCCTTGGTCAGCGAAGGCGTGGCAGTTGGTTCGACTGCAAGGAGTCGTGTCCGCTTGCCATTCTTCAAGTTCTCGCGCAGGAACGGATAAGCGATGCCGGCAAAATTCGAGCCGCCGCCCACGCATCCGATTACCACATCAGGATATTCGTTGGCCAGGTCCATCTGCTTCAGCGCTTCCTCGCCGATGACGCTTTGATGCATCAACACATGATTGAGCACCGAGCCAAGACTGTATTTCTTCTTCCCGCCGGATGTCGCTGCGACTTCCACAGCCTCCGAGATGGCGATGCCCAGCGAGCCAGGGCTATTCGGATCTTGCTGCAAAACGGAGCGGCCAAAATTGGTGAGGTCTGTGGGACTGGCAAAGACCTGCGAGCCATAGGTCTCCATCATTATGCGGCGATAAGGCTTCTGCTGATAGGAAACCTTGACCATGTATACTTCCAGGTCAAGCCCGAAGAAGTTACAGGCCATGGCCAGCGCCGAACCCCACTGCCCCGCTCCGGTCTCGGTGGTGAGCGCCTTGGTGCCAGCCTTCTTGTTATAGAAAGCCTGCGGAATGGCAGTATTCGGTTTATGGCTCCCGGCAGGTGAAGCTCCTTCGTATTTGTAATAGATATGTGCAGGCGTATCCAAGGCTTTTTCCAACCGGCGTGCACGGGTCAACGGTGTGGGACGATAAAGCTTGTAAATATCGCGCACTTCTTCGGGGATTTCGATATAACGTTCGGTCGAGACTTCCTGCATGATCAATTCCATTGGAAAAAGAACCGATAGAAAATCCGGTGTGACCGGCTCCAGTGTATCGGGACGAAGAACGGGAGCGGGTGTGACCGGGCTATCGGCCATCACGTTGTACCAGAATTTGGGCAGATCGGTTTCGTTCAACATAAAGCGTGTTTGGTCGGACATTTTTACTCCTTGAACGGGTTATGGGTTGGATGGATCGATCAGTGATTTGGAGATCACATCATCACTGTTATGCGCAGAGAAACAGAAGGAATTTTCTCCATGCTCCGCCAGGCTTCTTGGCAAAATGTGGTACCCAGTCAGGGCGGATGGAAGGCTAACAAGAACATCATGACCTCATGGGATATAAAGCGCCGCGCGTTCATTTGGCGTGTGCGCTTCTTCCTGTTGGATCAGCACCTGCGCGGCGGATAGCGATTCGTCTTGAAGCCCGGCGCCGAACTGCTCCTGTAAATTCACGATCTGTGTTTGATCTTGTTCCTGCAAACGATCATTTTGCGGTTCCATGCTTTCTCCATTTCTTCTTGCCCTGCCCTCCACCGTTCTTGGGAGAGGGATGAGGGTTAAAAATAAAACAACGTTCATCTCACCTGATAGGTCAATAACCTATCAAAATGGGACGAACGCTGTGTCCGTGGTGCCACCCAGGTTAAGCGACTTTCGCTATAAACAAAAATCCCGTTGTGATGCAACGGGATGGAAAAGCCAGTTTCACTCTTTTTAGTCCGCTAGCCTGCCAGACGCAGAATGCCAAGGGACCTAGCCTTGATAACGGTGGCGTTCCGTCAGAGATTACTTGGGCATGGCCCGTTCGTCTTGAAGCTCGGAGATCCATTCGGCGCTGTCGTCTCGGGCAAGCTCTCACCATTTCGCCTGCTCGCTGATACCGTCGTTCAGCGCGTACTCGTCCTCGTCACGGCTTTTTGTATATTGGGTTGAATTATATGTGAGAAGCGTAGACTGTCAAGGCCGGGCTTAAGAATGCAAACCGGATTCTATCAATATGCTACAATAAAAAGCAGCTACACCGACATTCGAATGTCCAACAAATCCATCAGGTCCGATCAGCTGGGAGGTATAAGAAACATGTCCGACGAGCAGTTCATTGCCTTAGAGCATAGGCCTGAAATACCCAAATTGAGTTTCCGTCACTTCCGAGGGGAAAGCGATTATGGCTCGATGGCCGAAGTGCTGACCATCAGCCAAAGAGCAGATCATTATGATCGCAGCGTAACCGCAGAAGATATTGCCAAAGCTTATGCAAACACTCTAACGAATTGTGACCCATATGCCGACATCATCATGGCGGAGGTCGCCGGCCGGATGGTTGGCTATGTGCGTGGATGGTGGGAGCAGGAATCTACTTCAATGCACCTATATAAGCACATGGGCGTTTTATTGCCCGTATGGCGAAGAAAGGGAATCGGTCGCGCCATGTTGGATTGGATGGAAAACCACCTGAAAGCGATCTCGGAAACACATCCGCGTGAGTTCAAAAAGTTCTTTCAAGTCAGTGTTTCAAAATTCCAGGAGGGCATAGCCACCCTTTTGGAGCGCGCAGGCTATCAGTCCGTCCGGTTTTTTTTGGAGATGGTGCGTTCCAACCTGGATGATATTCCTGATTTCCCATTGCCGGACGGGCTGGAAATTCGTCCCGTGACACCCGACCAATATCGAGTCGTCTGGGAATCGGCACATGAACCGGATGAGGAAGAATGGGGCTTAATGGAGACAACCGAAAATGCGTATCAGGAATGGCTGAAAGACCCCCTCTTTCAGCCGTACCTTTGGCAAATCGCCTGGGATAAGGAAACCGGGGACCCGGCAGGACATGTATTGACCTACATCCATTATGAAGAGAACAAACAATTTAAACGGAAACGCGGCTATACAGAAGGGGTGGGTGTTTCCCGCGCATGGCGGCGGCGCGGTCTGGCACGTGCGCTGATCAGTCGGAGTCTTCAGGCACAGAAAGCCGCGGGCATGGCCGAATCCGCGCTGGTGGTGGATAGCGATAACGGAAGCGGCGCTGCGGGCCTTATGAAAGCTGCGGTTTTCAAATTATCAAACGGGATACGGTTTACCGCAAGCCTTTATAAACAGTATGCTAAAATAAATAAACGAGGATGTTATTGTTGGGCAATGCATTCGTTTATTTTGTTCAAACCCACACAAGGAGGAGCCGATGCATTTTATACGATCAAGTCGGAGGAGCCTGAACGTTGTCGCAAGTTCCGTTTGTCTTATATTGGTCTCCTTTCTAACAGGATGTCTCCCATCCACCAAACCTTCCACGCCCACTCCTCAACTGGTTGTCGCCACCAATCCTTCTACACCTACTCTCCAGGTGGTCCTCGCTACAAAAGTGCCCTCCCAGACTCAAACCCAGTCTACCGGTTTTCCCTTTTCCGGGATATGGACTGGAAGTTCAATGAATGGAACCACCGAAATTCAAACAACCGTCATATTCCAAAAATCCTGTCAGGTCGGAGAAACCTGCGGGATATATGATCTGAGTCAGGTTTGCGCAGGAACATTCACCCTTGTTGGCGAGACAGATGGTAAATATGAATTTCAGGCTGGGAACAAGACAGCCTCCTGCAGTGGTGAAGGGCGGGATTTTCTTCAGTTATTGTCGGATGGCACCTTGCAATATACCAGCCAGGGGGCCTATGGTGAGACTCTTGGGAAACTGGCTCGCTACGGTACCACCCCCACGAATGTTATTGTTCCGAGGATACCCATGTTCGACGATGATGCGCAGGGCTAGGGCGATAACCCGATGGGTGTAGCGGCTTCCCGGCGGTGCCACATCGTTCAGGCTGGGACTGAAATACTTGCCACAAACCCTACAGTGATGCTGAGAGTAGGTGATATGCAGTTCCCGCGGCCGCCCCGACACCAGGTCTCCAATATCGTGCAAATGCCGCAGGTAAATGTGTTCCCGTGGCGCCAGGCTCTTGCAGTTCGGGCAGGGCCGTTGTGGCTCGTTCCGGGACTCTTTGATAATCTGGGGCTTGGGCAAATCCTCAACTCGAGTGTACGCCGTGTCGGGGATGTACTCGCCCGGACCCGGCCTGCTTGGCGGTTTGGAGGAAGTTGGTTTCATATCCCCAGTTTAATGCAATTCTCTCGCTTTGGTACCGCCACTTCGGTAGCCATGCTACAGTGTCTGAATTTGTTGGTTTTTGTCGCGGATACATAGATGATCTTGTGATGGGCGAACGATATGCGGATGCAGGAGGTTTATTATCGGTTATCCTGAGAGCGACAGAGGATCCTGAGGTTCGTAAGTTAACTGAATTGTTGCTCATAAACGCATTACTAAAGAGATAGAACGAAGTTTGATTTTGATGGTCTAAGGCGCCTTGGTCGATTGATCTACAAATATTGAACTCGCTCTGCCTGCACCGACAAACCAGCTTCGTACGGAGGTGAAATCATAGCCGAACTGGATTTGAGCTCGAATACGCTTGGTCGCTGGTTCCCGAAAGGGTGCTACGCGACGAATTCAGCCGGGCCCACTTTTGGCACTTTATTAAGAATGTAATCCGCCTTGCCAGAATTCCGCCAAGCTGATGTCAGTAAAAGAACAGACCGCCATGTCCTATGGCGGTCTGTGTTGAATTAGGGTTGAGAGGCCGGTCCCGGTGCGGGAAAGACCGGCAATATAAGCGGAGGCCGAGGCGGCTGACCAAAGTCAAAATCGCTGAGCAGGTCGCCGAGGATGGATACATTCTCGCGCACATCGGGACGCAGATCGGGACGGCCATCGGTCGTCGGATCAATACGCTGGCCATTGATGAAAATATCCTCGATCAATTTTACATACGCATCATGGCTCAGGGTTTGATGGTCAATAAAACCCCGTTTCGCATACGGGCTGATGACGATGCCGGGGACACGCAAACCGTACCCGTTTTCATCCACATGCGGGGGAACCACGTGATCATAGAAGCCGCCCCAATCATCCCATGAGAGAAAGATGACGGTACTATCCCAATCAGGGCCTTGCATGACGGCATTGATCAGGCTGGCTGTCCACGCCTGGCCGTCGCTGAGCAGTGACGGAGGGTGCTCACTATTGGCGTCGGTAGGCGTGATCCAGCTCACGGAAGGCAGGGTCCCGTCTTTTGCGTCCTTGTAGAAATTCGTAACATTGGTAATATTCTGAAGCTGTCCATCCTGTTTGACCGTATCAAAGTAAGGCAGGGGATTCCAAATTCCAGGTGTTTTCGCATCCTGGTGCACCGGAGGACAATCCGCCTCATCATTCGCGCAATCGGGTTGGAAGCCGGTCTGGACATAATATTTCCAACTGACCTTGTTCTTAAAAAGCAGGTAGGTCAGATCTGTCCAGGCGTAATCAGGATTTACTCGAACGACAGGGGTTGGCTGCCCTCGGACTATAAAGTCGGGCGGATTCGCGGGGGACTCCAAGGCGTTGATGCAGCTCATTGGATCGCCTGCCACACTGCATTTGGCGGACCATTCTGAAACCATGAAGAGATGAGCAGGTAAGCTCCATGAAGAAATCGGCTCAAACAAGTGATCCTGCAGGACAAAGGTTTTTGCAAGGGTCCAGTAATTGGGAATCTCGCGCGCATCGTGGTAGCCCATCACATCCGTCTTGCCGCTACCGCAATCGGGATTATTCGTCGATTCACAACCAGCTTTGTCAATCTCGGCCTGTCCAATAAAGCCATCCATTTTGCCATTGTCAATATCGTTGGTAGCGTTTCCCTGGCCATGTGGACCGCCATAATTCAAGTTCGAGGGATCATGGAAAGGGTAGACACAATTTCCAGTTGCCGGGTCATTCACACACAGAGTGAACTTCCCATTCTTTGTCGGAAGCCCATCCGCGCCGGGGTATGTGCCGAAATACGAATCGAAAGAACGATTCTCCTGCATGAGGATCACGATGTGCTTGATCTTCTCACGCGCCAGCGTTAAGGGATCGAGAGGGGTTGGGGAGGCCGGCGGAACGGTCGGCGTGGCAGATGGATTCGGTGTTGCGGACGGATTCGGCGTGGCTGTAGCAGGAATCACGGTCGGCGTTGAGGTTGAAACCAGGCCAGGTACAGCATTACAGGCAAGCAGGATAAGAACAGATACGGCTAAAAGAAAATATTTGATCAGTTTCATGGATGTTGTCCTCGCAATGAAATGTAATCAAATGATATGAGACAAATATTAAAGAAAAATCGGGTAAAGTTGCTTTAGAGAGTGTTTTGAAATTAGTTTTTAACCACAGACACCTGCACTTGCGCCAGGTGCAAGTGTAAACACAGATGAACGCAGATTATTGATAAAAACTGGTTCAAAAACGCTCTTAATTCCTCTTCAACTGTGTTTATCGGCAGTGAATTGGCCTTAAGAAACACTCACTTAGGACAAGCCGCTTTCATACTCCGTCCAGCGCGACGCAGGATAGATTATTGCATAGCATCAAGTTATAGGCATACTGTACTTTATAACTAAATTTGGACATGGACTTCCAGTCACCAAATTCAGACCTTACCTCCAAATCAAGGTAAAATTGTAGCCAAACCGGATTTGAACCAGGATACGCTTGGTCGCTGGTTCCCTAATGGGTGCTGCGCGACGAATCCAGCCGGGCCCACCTTTTAAGATGAAATAAAAAAACTTGTAATAAATATAGTTAGGGTTGGGGAAATTTGATCCGAAGGAGATGGTTGAGAGATTAGCACCGGGCTTTGCGGCCATGGCCGCGAATGAAATTGAGATTGATAAAGAAATGAAAGAGCATGACGAGAAACGTCGAAAGAAAAAGTGAACTATGGATACAAGAGCAGATTCTTTTGTTAAAAAATTTTCAAGTACTCAACGCTATTTACGCAACGACAGTATTCAAAATATCGTTTCATTAAAATTTCGTGATGAGCATGGTTCTGTAAATTCTTCCACTTACAGAGAATTCTTTTCGGGAATCCAAAGGATGAATATCCAAACCGAAGAGATCAAAGGTGATTTTCAAGGAAACGCATTTTTGATTACGGGACAGAATAGCAGTAAGGCTATTCTAGTAGAGCATGAAACGGGTCTAGAGATACTTTATATTGCGGGATCGATTGCCTCAATAATCTCTCTGATACCAATGATTGGTTCTGCTTGGCAACGCATTCGATCTGGATTTAGGCGACCATATGAAATGGATATTGATACGAGACTTGAAAAAAGGACACTTGACTTGAAGAATCAGGTAATTGAGGAGTACGGCAGTATATTTGAAACTTATCTCCTCCGAGAGACCCTAAGCGAATTTCTTGCCCTAGAGAAAAGAGTAAAACAATTAGAACAACAATTAGCAGAATATGAAAAAAATAAAGTCAAACCCCAAAAAATAACCAAGACTCCAAAAAAGGTAAAAAAATAAAAGATCATGGCTCATCTGTAAACCAAGTGCAGAATTCTCAATCTTGTGCTGAAATTCGCCTCGTTTGCACAACTTTTACGGATGAGCCAAGATCATTTTCTTAGCTATATGTCAGATCACTTAGAAATGTACGTCAACAGGATATGAACCTCGAACCGCTAGATTTACAGCTGCCCTTCTGTACCAGATAAATTCATAGCCGAACTGGATTTGAGCCAGAATACGCTTGGTCGCTGGTTCGAAGACCGTATGTCAAGGGTTGTGTAAATTCTGGAGGGGCAAGGGATCCTGTGCAGGGATGGAAATCCTTCTGAGTTTGAGAGATCGGATCACTGCATAAAACAACAACAGACAACTGTCTTCGTTACAGAAAGCCGCTGCCATCTTATGGCTGCGTTTTTTCACTTCTTCAAAAAGACGTTCAATCGCATTGGAAGTCCGGATGAACCTCCAATGGCTTTCGGGAAAGTCATAGAAGGTCAAGCAACTTTCGAGATCGCGTTGGAGGCATTCCAGCGCGGTGGGGTAGAGGGGTTGATATTTGGCAACAAAGGCCGCTGCCGTTTGCTCCGCCTTTTGGTGGTTTGCCTGGTAGAAGATGGCTCGCAGTTCAGGACGAACCGCTTCTTGCTGTTTCTTGGGGATGTAGCCCAGCACATTTTCCATCTTATGTTTCATGCAACGCTGACGCTTGGAGGCGCTAAACTTACTCTCAATAGCATTAATCATCGCTTTTCCACCGTCCGTAATCCTTAAGTCGATCTGCTGGACCCCGCGTTCTTTCAAGTTCTCCAACAGATCTTCCCACGCTTTCTGGTTCTCGCGGTCGCCGGTAGTGAAGCCTAAAATATCTCGTTTCCCTTCCGGATCGATGCCAATCACAGCCAAAATCGGCATTTTTTCACCCTGTCCATTGTAAATCACCGAGAAGTAGGTGCCATCGGCGAAAACATACAGATAATGGCTCTGCAAAGGCCGTTTCTTCCACGTTTCAAATTCTTCTTCCAAGGTATGAAAAATCCGCGAGACCGCGGAGGCACTCAGCGATGAACTGCTCAGCGTTTCCAACACATCTCCCACTTTCGCCATGCTCATCCCACCCACGAACATCTCGCAGATCGCTTCATCCAGTTCGCCTTGTCGTCGCTGGTATCGCTCGAACAACTCTGTCCGAAATCCATGCCGGGTGCGCGGTACCGGCAAATCTTCAATAATCCCCATTGAAGTTCCTAAATCGCGCTCATAGGTCCCATTCCGGTAATCCTGCCGTTCCGGCGTGCGCTGGTAACGCGAAGCATTCACAAACGCTTCCACTTCTTCCTCCAGAACTTGAATCATTACAAACTTGATCGTCAGTTGCAGTCGTTCCCGAAGAACTTCTGCAATCGTTGCTTGACCATCTGCATCAAGCCGCTTATAATTGACTTGGGAGTCATTGGTTTTCTCCTTGTTTTGGTTTTGTCACCTACAAGGATACTAGGACTCCCTCTAGACTTTTACACACTTCTCGTTATACCGCCCTTTTATTTTGAGAGAAGATAAAGGAGTGTTGTTATGGATCTCGGTAAGTATTTATTCGAAATTGTCGTTAGTATAATTGCCCTGATTATTATCATTGGCATATGGTTCATAAATCGCCGCCGAAAAGATAAAGGTTCGAAAGTTATTGTTGAAACGGGGTTAATAGTCTTAATATCAACAGTGATGGTCGCATTAATTGTTCTTTTGATCCAGTCGCCGATTGCGTCAAGTAATCCTTTACTCTTTGTTGTTGCAATCCTTTCTCTGTTGGCAGCCGGAAGCGGAATATCGGATATGTATTTAACCTACAAATTTAGGGCGGACTTAGAAATCGTGGTAAATAAATTCGGCGCGCAAATGGCAGGTTTGGGAAATCTAGTCTACTTCCCAACGAAGGAGGAAACTTTTAAAAACCTAACAGCGTTGACATATAAAGCTTCCGAGAAGCTCATGGCGACAAGATTCTCACCAGCAGATATCAGTATTGAAAGTGAGTATTGGGCGGCTATAAAGGGAAGAGCTCTTGATCCGAAACTCCTTTATATTCGAATACATTGCTTAGCTGACCACTCGTCTAGTTCGATAGATGGAGTATGTAAAGTAATTGCGGAGTGTAGGGGATCTCAGCAATTCAGGCTGGGGATCGCTTTTTTTAATAATGAATTCGAGATTATATTAGCTGATGATAAAGAGTGTGTGTTTTGCTTCCACGACTTGGAAATGACCGTGAAGAACGGATTTAAGGTTGATAGCAGTTCGCCAAGTAACGCCAGTGTTGTAGAGAACTATGGGGTGGCATTTCGAAGGATGCTTCATAAATGCTACATTGTTGTGGATTTCGAAAAGTTTGTAAGAACCGAAGAAGAGGTGAAGATGCTGCAAGATCACCTAAGAGCCTATCTCTAAACTTCGCACTTGCGCCAACAGATGATGGCGCAAGCGAAATAGAGCAAGGACAAATAGTTAGAAGCTTTCTTCTCCCAGCGGATGAGCAAGCGGCGAAAGCGATTG
>Ga0182027_10013679_pt1 | contig 11284 bp, 6 predicted proteins | sample 712E1DmetaG_FD_121300 | JGI IMG/M metagenome (GOLD analysis project Ga0182027, IMG submission 121300) | Permafrost microbial communities from Stordalen Mire, Sweden - 712E1D metaG (Illumina Assembly) | ecosystem: Environmental > Terrestrial > Soil > Wetlands > Permafrost | place: Sweden...
CACTCTTTAATTCTTTAGAAACTCGCCTGGCGTAGAATAGTTTTCCCGAATGGGATTAAGTCTACCTGTTCTGTCAATTGCTTGTTTTTATTTTTCAGGTATACCCTGATTTTCCCGGCTTGATATTTTGCTTTGTTATCTTCTACGAATTCATATCTCGATGGATCATTTGATTTGTACATCAGATCTTCAAATCCGGGGGCATAAACTCTTCCTGTTTGTTCTGTTGCAGAAACAGGTCTGGCGTAGATCAATGCTCCATAGCTGAAATATTTTTCATGCTTCAAATCTTCTTTTACCATCACATCGGTTAAAAATTCAAGTTCAATACTGTCATTACCTGTAAATGTTCTGTCAATGACTATTAACCCATTCTCAAGATGATACTTTTCTGCAGTAAGGATTGACCTGGCCCAGGAAGGTTTTCTGATCCTGATCTGAAACGGAACAGTTTGTCTCGCGAAAATCCGGAAGATGAATTTATTCTGATACGGATAATCTGTAATCTCTTCAATCTTAACAGGAACATTCCGGATGATTGTCTCCAGGACATTAGGGCACAATAGCGCAGCAACCAAAGTGTTTTCTCCATCTTTCAGCCAGCTTGATTGAATGAAATATGGTGAAATCCTTCCTGCATTCGGAGCACAGCAAACTGCAACATCCTGATGCACCGGTGAATATTTATAGCGTGTCTGTTTCCTGCCAGGTTCAGGCTCCCCGTTTTTGGTCCCGAGCATTTCGTAAGAGTTATCGGTTTTAAGATAGGCTATACATGAATGATCAGGATTCCTGCTGCCCTGAGCGGCATTGTAAAAAATATTTTCGATCTCATCGGCAGCCAACATGTTTCCGCTTTTCTGGAGCAAACATGAATAACTGTCCATCAACTCAAAAAGCGAACAATACTCATATCCTGTTTCAGTAGCATCAGCCGTTCTTCCTCCGATCCATTCGTCACCGATAGCGCCGCCTGTAAGAGTTGTGCAGTTTTTTAATCTTTCAATATAAATTTTTAAAGCATTTTGCATCTCTTCACTTCCGGCGGCATATGCTGACACAATCAATGGTCTCATATGCTCATAAGTGTGTGCCCCATGACACTGAAGCTTATAGTCAGGGTCCAGAATACTCTTTAGTTGAGCATCTTTTTCAGAAGAAAAATTTTCCGAATAATTCAGGTATAAAAATAATGCGTAATCCCAGTATCTTTTATCTCCAGTGAGTTGATGCATTCTGTCAAGAACATCAGTAAAAGTGAGTCCGTGAGCCACACCACCCGAAAACTCTTTACCGGCATTAAATGGCTGAGAGTGATTTACCGGGTAATTTAGCATCACATTATCAACTGCCCTTACAAGTGCATTCCAGACTTTTTTATCTCGTGTATGTTCATAGTAAGCCAGCAATCCCCGGCAGAGAGTTGTTTTCGACCATAGTTCACCATTTTCCGTAGTGAATTTATATCTTAATTCTTTATCGTATATACCCAGATAACCATCCTCATCCTGGGTTGCCAATATCCGGTCAATGTACGTTTTTACATTTCCAATTGCATGATTGTCATTCAGTAACAAAGCATTCCTGATATAACCATCCCTCCAATTCGATTGAGTTTCAGAATTCCACCATTTGTATTGCTCTTCACCTTCAGCATCGCCTGATTTAAGGTTGCCAAGATCTTTTGCTTTACTCTGTTTATGCAATCTTCCTGTTCCATAAATAGGGTCGTTGATCAGATCGGGCACCAGTTTATCAAGATTTCCAACGAAACCCTCCATATCTTTCTGCATTTGTAATTTAATCCATCCGGCAGGTTTTACACTGCCAAAAGGGAGAAGCTGGTATTTTTCAGACAAAGGTTTTGGCTGCGCATAGGTCACAAAAGGAGCAAGGGAAAGCCAGAAGATTAATGTTTTTATCTGCAGGTATGAATGCTTTTTCATTTTTTATTGTGAATTAATAAAGATTATAATAAGGTATTCTGAAGCCTAGCAAACCTTTCGCATTGCTTTAATATTCTGGTGAGGAGTATTCACCGTTATTTCACATCCCCCTGACAATATGAATTTTTTACCCTTCTGATTCTCGATAAGGGATAAAGTCAATTGAGTTAACTGTTGGGCTGTTGAATCCTGGATAATAACCGGATTTATATTTCCACAGATAGCAACATCAGACCCCATTATCTTATTGGCATCCTCTAAATTAACCTGCCAGTCCAAATCCAGAATATCCAATCCCAGGTCTTTTAAAGAGGGCAAAAGGTGAGTTATGTTTCCGCAGATATGCATTTTAGTTTTGCATCCCAGCGCATGGATATAATTTACCAGCTCCCGATGACGTTCTTTAACAAATCTGTCATACAGTTCGGTTTCAATCTGTGAACAGATTGCATCTCCAATGCCTATTACATCGCATCCGGCATTTATTTGCGCCCTGGCAAATGCTTTGGCAGTCACCATACATTTGTCCATGAGTAGATTGCTGAAATCAGGATCTATCATCAACATGACCAGCATGTCAGTAACCCCGACAAGGTCACATGCTTCGGCCAGGGGGCCTTCAATCCAGCCAAAAACAGGGACTGTATCATTGAGCATCTTTCGGTAAAGTTCAGCACCTTTGATCCGGTCGAGAGTACGCGGCGCTTTGTAAACGTCAGGATTTACAAGTGTATGAACATCGTCGATTGATTTTATTATTGGAGCCAGACATTTTGGTACTCCTTCCGGGATATATTCGATCTTAGCCCCAAAAGCGGAGGTTTCACGATATGGATCAGAGATTAACTCAACCCAATCCAGATCAAATTCATTCAGCGCTTTGATATTGCTTTCTACCAGCACCTTATAATCAGAGGCAAATTCTCCATAGGTACTTCCGTGGAGCCGGGCTGCAAAATGCATCAGAATTGGCTGAAATGGGAGATAACCGTCTACGGTTTCATTTTCCATGAAGTGCAGGAACTTTTCTTTTTTATTCATTTCGGGTTATTATATAAACTGAAGGTACTTCGTATACATATTAAACTTGTTTCGTACCATAGGCAGCCAAAATGGGTCACCCGGGTATATGATAGTAGTTTTTCATAACTCCTTTATCATCCATATATTACAAGTTGAATGTTTGGAGTTTCCCAAAGTATGACCCAGTTTCCGGAAACCTTGCTTTTCATAAATACTTACAGCTTTTGAAAACTGAGATAGGCTCTCCAGGTATAATTTTTTATATCCAAATTCAATAGCAGAACTGATGCAACGTTCCATTAACTCTTTCCCAATTCCTATTCCACGGGCTTCAGGAGTCAGATAAAATTTTACCAGTTCAACATAATCCTCAGGCAACCCTTCCGTAGGATAGATTCCACAACAGCCTAAAACTTTACCATAAGTTTCTGCTACCCAAAGCATGGATTCAGGAGCCTGAAATAATTCAAACAGATTATCTGTAGTAGGATCAGAATAGACTGTTCCTTTTCGGGGCGCATCATGCTCTTCAAATACTTCCCTGATCACTTGCGCCAAAACCAGGTTGTCGTCCTTTTTGACTTCTCTGATAATTATATTTATAACCATTTTAATTGTTCTTCATAGATTAATATCAGTATCTGATTCCGGTTGGATTGCCATATATGTTATTCATTATTTGTAACCTTCAATCTGATTTATTTTTCATTCAGTATTTCTTCAAGAGAAAGTCCATTGGCAAAACTTGAAATTTTTTGAATATCGGCATCTATAAGATCCTGCCTGTCCATTTTTTTTCTTATCGTTATCCTGTACTGGTAAAGTTCTTTTTTGAAAGGGTTCCTTTTAATTAAATCGTTAACAAAACTGAGCGCTTCATTATATCTGCCGGAACTTACTGACACTATACATTTAATTGCAAGGAGCTCATCACTCTGGGGCAAGACTGCATTATCCCTTAAATTTATATCTGTCACGGTTATAGGTTCAATAAAAAATCTGTAAGAAACCGGATTTATTATAGAAGAGTTCGGTTTTGTTCCGGAAATAATAAATGCAATCTGAATGAAAAAAGCCTGGTCATGACTAATAGTATCACATTTTAACCAGAATCGGGATGATGATCTTAAAACCCTGAGTACTTCATTATCTATGAGTTCATCTATTGGATTAATAATATATAGGGAATCAATCTTTCCTTTAGGTGTAATTGAAATTCCTGAAATAGAGAAGCCTATGGTTCCGTTAGATCTGGAATCATAGGGGTAATGAATATTTTTTATCAGGAAATCCCTTAATCCAGATTCGCCCTTTTTGAATCTGTATTCTATAGGTTTCACACTGTTCTGAGCAAATATATTGTATGTCAGGCAGAAGCATAAAACTATACATATGATTTTGTTCACTTTCATTTGCATTGAAATAAATTATGCAGGACAGGAGCAGGCTGGGCCGGTTTTACATGATTTAATTCAGCGAAAGAAGAAAACATAATATTCCGGATGAGGTGTGTAGCTATTACTTTATTATTGAAATGAAACATGATTTTTTATTTTGTCCCGGAATAACTTATAGTCTGTAAAATAATTCACTAAATTAAGAACCTAAATCCAAAGGGCAATCAGCATAGATCGAAATCTTGAAAACATAATAATATTCATATGAAAAAGAACACAACCAGTGAACTGATCAGAGGTCTTGATATCCATTCTTCAGGACGATCAGGATTATTGTTTTACATGAATTATAACCTTTCCACAGTCTTCTTCGAGAGTAAACTTTCCTATGTCCTGTTAATCCTTGGCATTACTCTTTTTGTTTGTCCCCGCAGTTCATTTTCCCAATCGTCTGTTACAATCCGTGAGGCTGACGAAGTCATTCCGACCTATCTGGCTGGTCCGCCTGATCCAAACCCGATGTTCTTCTTCGGGAGAGAGTCACAAGGTGCTGAAGGGCGTATCTATCCATATCCACTTTATGACAATCTCACAAATGTAAAGACAGAAAAGACCTATCATGTCGTTTACCTTGAGAACGAATATGTGAAAATAGGCATACTGCCGGAGATAGGGGGCCGTCTGTTTTCGGCATTGGATAAAACCAATAACTATGATTTTATATATAAACATTCAGTTATTAAGCCGGCTTTAATAGGATTGATCGGTGCATGGATTTCGGGTGGTATAGAGTGGAACATTCCTCATCACCATCGTGCCACTACATTTATTCCTGTTCAATGGAGCCGGGAAGATAATGCAGATGGCAGCAAAACAATCTGGGTCGGAGAGCTTGAAGTCCGCCAGCGTATGCGTTGGGCAGTTGGATATACATTGTATCCTGGAAGCTCAGTTCTTGAATGTAAGTTGCGTATTATCAATGGCACTCCGATTGAGCATACAATGCTCTGTTTTGCAAATGTCGCCGTAGCCCCTGACGATAACTACCAGGTCATATTTCCGCCAAGCACACAATATTCAACCGGTCATAGTAAACGAAGCTTTCAGCCCTGGCCTGTCACTGATAATGGTATTGATGTAAGCTGGTACAAAAACAATAAAAATGCCGCTTCATGGTTCGCTGTGAATTATGCGGATGATTTCATTGCAGGTTATGATCATGGACTGAATGCTGGTGTGATGAGTGTTGCAGATCACAATATTGTTCCTGGAAAGAAATTCTGGACCTGGGGTGTTGGATCGATGTGGGATAAAATTCTCGCTGACGATGCGAGGCCATATCTTGAGATAATGGTTGGCGCTTATTCTGACAATCAACCCGATTATTCATGGTTACAACCATTTGAAGAGAGATCATTTGAAATGAACTGGTATCCCTTCAGAGGCATTGATGGTGTAAAGAATGCTAACCTGGATGCGGCTGTTAATCTCGATATAAAAAATGGCAAAGCATCATTCGGATTCTATACTACAAAAGCTTATACCGATGCCATTGTCAGTCTCAAAGCTGGCAGTAAAGTTCTTCTTGAAGAAAAAATTTCAATTAATCCAGGCAGACCATATGCTAAACAGATAGTCGTCCCGACTGATTTGGATGAACATGAGATTCATGCATCTCTCACTGCGGGTGGACGCGAACTCGTTGGCTATTCGCCGGTTCGGATAATACCAGTTTCACGACCAGTTGGTACAACGACTCCGGGCGAACCTGCTGACTATAAAAATGATGAAGAGCTTTTCCTGGCAGGCCAGCGTATAGATCAGTTTCACAATCCAGCACTCGATGCCGATCCTTACTGGTCAGAAGTTCTCCGTCGCGATTCGGACAACGTGTCTGCTAACACCGGAATGGGCCTGTTAAGTTTGACGAAAGCTGAATTTACCAATGCAGAACAATATTTTGACAAAGCTATTAAGCGTCTTACTTTTCAGTATACCTCACCTAAGAATGTAGAGCCTTTTTATTATCTGGGCGTAGCTCTTAAGGCTCAGGGCCGCTTTGATGAGGCATTTACTGCTTTCTATAAGGCTACCTGGAAACAGGAATGGAAATCCCCGGGATATTTTTCACTGGCTGAAATAGCGACTATGCGAGGGGATTTTTCATCAGCTCTGAACTTTGTCAATCGTTCACTCGATGCTAACTCATTTAACGTCCGTGCTTATATTCTTAAAGCAGCAATACTGCGTCATCTTAACCGGAATGATGAAGCGGCCAGGCTGGTAACCTTTGCTAAGGGGAAATGTGATCCGCTTGATGTAAGCCTTATGGCTGAACAATGGCTTGCGACGAAAGATGCAAATGCTGCCCAAACACTTTTCTCTACAATGAATACTCATCCTGCCACTGCTCAGGAAACCGCAGCCGGGTTTTATAATTGCGGACTTTGGGGCGATGGTGTTATTGTGTTGCAGCAATTTATCGCAATTAGTCCGGACAAAGCAAATATTTCTCCGATTGTTTATTATTATCTCGGATATTTCTCTGAAAAACTTGGAGACGCGGTGAAAGCTTCAGAATATCGAAAGCATGCCGCACTACAGTCACCTGAATATGTGTTCCCTTTCCAGTCTGAAGTCATTCCTGTACTTCGAAGTGCATTGGAAGCGAATCCAAAAGATGCACGGGCGGCTTATTATCTTGGCAACCTGCTATATGACTGGCAGCCTGAGAAGTCAATAGCATTATGGGAGACATCCTCCGCATCAGACCCGGGTTTCCCAATTACATGGCGGAATCTTGCTATTGCCTACTCTCACCAACATGGTGAGAATTCGCAGCAGAAAGCAATTACCAGCCTGGAGAAAGCTGTAGCGTTGGACAACCCCTATCCCACACATTTTGCTGAACTTGACAGGCTCTATCAGGCAGCCGGTACCTCTGTTCAAAAACGTCTTGCATTACTTGAGAAGAATCAGAATATTGTAATCAGGAACGATGAAGCTTTGGGATTTCTTATCAATCTCAAGACATTTGCAGGTAAGGCTGATGAATCAATAAAATTATTACAGGGTCGCACTTTCAGCATATGGGAAGGAGCGACTCCATTTAATTCCGGACAAGCCTGGGCCGATGCACATCTGGTACATGGACTGCAGTTTTTAAAGATGAAAAAATATCATGAAGCGCTTGAAGATTTTATATCAGCTGTAAATCCACCTGAAAACCTTCGTGCAGATCAGAGGCGAGGTTTTTCAAATGCTGGAATAGAGTACTGGACAGGTTGCGCCTATGAAGCGTTGGGAGAAAAAGAGAAAGCTCAGAAAGCATGGAACGATGCAATCGCAGCAAATACAGCAACCATCGGGACAGGTGGCGGTGAAAGTGCGCGCAGATCAGGCGGCAATTCTCTGATGCAAGGAGAGCAGCTTTATTACCAGGCTCTTGCAAAACAGAAACTTGGAAAAAAAGATGGTGTGGAGACAGTATTTAATGAATTGATTACATCTGCAAATGGGGACAAAGATGCTTCGCAGGTTTCAGGCCGGCAACCTGTCCGCTCCAATGCAGCAATGGCTCATTATAATGCCGGACTTGGCTATATAGGTCTTGGCAATAAATCCAAAGCACGCGAAGAGTTAAATACCGCGTTAACATTGTCACCCGATTACTTAAATGCAAAAATTACTCTTGATCAACTTTGATTAAATATTTTATTAATAACTATAAGACTTTGAACCATGTATAAACTATTTAAATCAGATTTGCAGACTTTATCTATTCTGCTGCTTATGATAATTTTCTCTTCAATGGCAACCAATGCTCAGGAAGTCCATAAGCTTACTTTTGATGGCACAATTTGTGAATATAAACTTGCTATTGATGCGATAAACCCGGCTTTACCATCAGACTGGACTAGCTTTAGCCACCTGGTGATGGAAATCAGGACTTCTTCGCCCCAGAGATTCAGTATCTGGCTTTACCGGACCGACGGGACACCTATCCGGGTCATGTTTCAACCTTTTGGTCAGAATACCTGGTTCAGAGCTTCTTTACCGATTCAATATTTTATAGGTATGGACAAGTCTGGGAATGATCTCGCATCAGCCAATAACCGCAGGACTAATTCTTTCTGGTTTTCTACATGGGGCCCTTTTGGCGATGTAAAGTCTGTCGAATCAATAGGGTTTGCAATGGAATATCCTGTAAATAAGCCAACTCTTGAAATACGGGCAATACATCTTTCTACCAAAGATGAAGGGTCAGAATTTCTTGAAAAACTACCCTTACTGGACGAGTTCAATCAATGGGCCAATGCAGACTGGCCGGGAAAAGTAAAAAGTAAGGATCAACTTTCAAAGGAGCTTGCGGATGAAGTGAAAACATGGGGAAATAATTCGGATTTCAACTACTGCGAATTCAGTGGTTACAAGAACACTCAGGCAAAAGCTACCGGATTCTTCCATGTTGAACAGATTGATGGGAAATGGTGGTTTGTCGATCCTCATGGACACCTTTTCCTTTCGACCGGATCTAATGGTGCAGGTGCAGGCTTTGGAGGACGTCCCGGTCAGAGAGGAACCGGAATTCAACGACCAGGTCAGCCAACAAATGCAGTTAATATCCAGCCCCAGACATCTATAAATACTACTGCTGGCAATCCTTCTACCGATCGTATCACGCCTCGTCTTAAATCGTGGGGAATGACAACCGGTGGTGACGGAATGCCATACACAGTTATGATGCGATGGCATGGAACCCCAGGCAGTTTCCTGGGTCTTCCAGATGTTTATTCAGAAGATTTTGCTGCAAACGTCGATCAGACTGCAAATACACAATGCACACCTCTCAGGAGTGATCCTTTTGTACTTGGATATTTTGTGGGTAATGAACCTGCCTTTGATGGCCGCGAAAACGAATTGGTTGAAATGATCCTTGCCGGACCCGCTACCACTACTCAAAACAAACTAAAGGAGTTTCTTTCCCAGGGAGATAATCCAAAACGCCGTAAGGAATTTGTAATAACTGCATTCGAAAAATATCTTGACCTGACCTGTTCTGCTATAAAGAAATATGATCCTAATCACCTGACATTAGGGATTCGTTTTGGCGGATCCATCTCGGATGAATTACTCCGCACTGCAAAGATTTTTGATGTTTGCAGTATTAACGTTTACGAATACGAACCCATGTGGCAGATGGAAAGGGCTAATCGTTACACGGGACGTCCGGTTCTAATCGGGGAATTCCATATAGGAGTACCGGCTAATGGTTTAGGCGCAGGATTGGTGCAGGCAAAGGATCAGAAGGAACGTGGAAACGCATACAGGTATTATGTCGAGCAGGCAGCATCTCTGAGTTGCTTCCTTGGTGCATACTGGTTCCAGTGGAGAGATGAACCTGTTCTGGGACGTGGCGACGGAGAAAATTATAATATTGGTTTTGTGGATGTCACTGATCGTCCATACAAGGAATTGACTGAAGCTGCAAAACAAACTAACAAACGACTCTTTGATGTCCATTCAGGGAAGGTCCCACCGTTTAACCAGATGCCAAAAGCTTCGGATGCCGGAACTCCTTCAAGCCCCTGGAAGTTCTGAAATAAGATTTCATTTCATATAAATAATATATCATTGAATAAGTGCAGTAAAACCGATAAAATGAAAAAAAGTTGTATTCAGTCGTTTGCCATTTTTATCTTTTTATTATTTGCTTCCCTGAATAGGTTATTGGCTGATAAACTGCCTTCACCATTTGTAATTCTCCCTCAGCCACATAATATAATTCTTCTTAAAGGACAAGGTCTTGAGCCTGGAACACTGCAGTTTTTGATTTTGAAAGGAGAATTCAGGCGTCCGGTGATGGGAGACCTTCTTTCGCAGCTGACAATTGGCAAATCGACAGGAAAAGGATCTCTTTCACTGATACTTGATAAATCAATAAAATCACTTCCGTCCGAAGAGGGATATATAATGACAATTTCACAGGACAAGGTGGAGATAATGTCAACAGGAGAAGCAGGTTTATTCTATGGATGTCAATCGCTCGAGCAGCTGCTTGAGGATGCCAGAGATTATAAGAAGGCTGTTCCTTCCTGTAAGATAACAGACTATCCGGCACTCTCTTACAGGGCTGTTCATTTTGATGTCAAACACCATCTTGATCATATGAACTATTATTATGAGAGTATGGACAGGCTTGCCCGTTATAAGATCAACGCAGTGGTATTTGAGTTTGAAGACAAACTCCGTTATCAGCGTCAGCCTCTTGTAGGAGCTCCTCAGTCTATCACTATTGATGAAATGGCAGCGTTGACACGATATGCCAGGGAAAGACATATTGAAATCACTCCACTCGTCCAGGGTCTTGGCCATGCAACCTTCATTCTGAAACATGAGCAGTATGCCGGTCTGCGTGAACTGGCATGGAACAAATGGGCATTTTGTCCGCTGAATGAAGGTACATATCAGGTACTGTTTGATCTGTACAGAGATGCTATTGCAGCAACACCGGGTTCAAAATACCTTCATATCGGTGGTGATGAAATTGGTAATATAGGCTTGTGTCCACGCTGTAAACCAATGGCAGACAAGGAGGGGATGCTGAGTCTCAGCCTCTATTGGCTTAAAAGGGTATGTGAGTTTGCTAAGGAAAATGGCAGGATCCCGATATTCTGGGATGATATGCCTCTGAAATTCGGTGGAGTTTATGAAAGCACGTATATGGACAGGATGACAGCTTCTGATGCTACCAAAGCATGGGAGAAGGGTACGCCTAAACTTGATAGTCTGCTGAAAGATTTCCCAAAAAATTGTGTTTATATGCGTTGGAACTATTCGATGGCCAGGCAGCCTGGAAATATTCTTGCTCTTGACTGGTACAGGAACCGTGGATTAAAAGCAATGGTGGCTACCGCA
>Ga0182027_10013680_pt1 | contig 11284 bp, 12 predicted proteins | sample 712E1DmetaG_FD_121300 | JGI IMG/M metagenome (GOLD analysis project Ga0182027, IMG submission 121300) | Permafrost microbial communities from Stordalen Mire, Sweden - 712E1D metaG (Illumina Assembly) | ecosystem: Environmental > Terrestrial > Soil > Wetlands > Permafrost | place: Sweden...
AGTACGAGGACAGATAAATTCGTCACTGTCAACTTTTTATTGATACTATTTTGAACGCTGCTGCTGCAGCTCCTACTCCATTATCAATGTTAACAACCGCAACTCCTGGAGCGCAGCTCGTGAGCATTGCAAAGAGTGCCGTGAAGCCGGAAAGTGCCGTGCCGTACCCAACGCTTGTTGGAAGTGCAATGATCGGCTGTGGATAAAGTCCTGCGATGACGCTTGGGAGAGCGCCTTCCATCCCTGCGGCAACAATAAGAACATCACAATCACGCAGCTTCGTATCGTTTGCAAAGAGACGATGAATTCCAGCAACACCCACGTCAAAAACTCTTTGTACTTCTACGCCGAGACTTTCCAAAACGAGTGCCGCTTCTTCGCACGCTGTTATGTCGGTGGTTCCGGCGGAAACAATACCGACTCGTATTCCGGAAATTCGCGGCAATGGATTACCGATACGGAAAGAGCGTGCATCTGTCAAAAATAAACCTTGTGGAAAAGCTTTTTTCAGCTTGGGGAAAAAATCCTTTGGGCAGCGTGTACCGAGCACGAGTTTTTGTTTTGCATACAGCGCTTTTGCAATAGCAAGGATGCGTTCGACAGATTTATTTTCACAGTAAATTACTTCAGGAATCGAAGTGCGATCCCGGCGGGATATATCGAGTTTTGCATACTCTTTAATAGTGTGTAAAGAGGATGAATGAAGTTGTTTTTTCTTCAGGATAGATTCATGGCTTTTATGAATTGCTGACCGGGACTTTCTACTTTGCATTCTGTACTATCCCCCGATTAAGCTTCCCGGATTTAAATCCTTCTTCATCTATAAGTACTTCTTTGTACCCCAGCATTTTCAAATAATTCTGCACATCGTTGAATATTATTGTTAGCTTTGGAATAGCCCAAGCATCCACCTCAATCTTTGCAGTTGTCTGAAAGTGCCGCACGCGCACGTTCGTAAATCCTTTTTCTCGAATATACCGTTCTGCCCGTGCAATCATACTCAGTGAAGTTCTATCGATTATTGTTCCATACGGAATGCGTGAAGAAAGGCATGGTGCAGAAGGTTTATCGTGATTCGGCAAACCATATATGAGAGCAGCTTCGCGGACATCCTGCTTGGTCAATTGAGCTTCAATCAGTGGAGAGCGAACCTGATATTCTTTTGCGGCAATTCTTCCCGGACGGTAATCTCCCATATCGTCCAGATTTGCTCCATCCAGTATGAATGCGATATTTTCCTTATGTGCGATTTCTCCAAGCTGTCTATATAGTTCCTGCTTGCAGAAATAACACCGGTTAATGGGATTCTCCGCGTAATTTTTTATCTCGAGTTCGTTGTATGTAATTTCCCGGAAATTGAAGCGATGCGTTTGGGCAATTTCTCTTGCAAGAGTAATATCTTCCACCGTAATAGTTTCTGTGGTTGCCAGCACAATGAGTGCATTCTTGCCAAGCACTTTGTTGGCAACAAACGCAACGAGTGTCGAATCTACTCCGCCGGAATACCCAACGATAACTTTTCCCCAACTTTGAATGAGAGCCTCGAGTTGCTCTGTTTTTTGCATGAAGAACCTTTCTGTTTCTGCTATAATCTACGTAAAAAAGTTGAAACCCGCTTATGTATATTCCGCAAATTCCTGATGCTTGTGTCATCATTCCCGCGTACGCGCGAGTGACAAAATATCTTGCATTTAGATTACAGATTAAATAGATTGACCGCTGAAAAGGCACGAAAGTAAATACTTCATACGTCATAGCCAATTTCTTGACTTCATAGAATTTTTCCATGGAAACTGGAATAATAAAGTTTTTCATATTTGGTATAGTTACCGGTTACCTTTGGTACCTTTCACGTGCATCATTACGCGTTGTTCGTTCCCATGGCTTCTATCGATTCTTCGCTTGGGAGATGATCCTTGCACTCACACTGGTGAACAGCGGCATGTGGTTTACTCATCCGTTATCCTTTCTCCAAACTATATCATGGATCTTTTTGATTTTGTCTTTATTGTTGTTGTGGAATGGTTTGTCTATGATCCGGTCCATGGGTCAATCCAACGATCAGCGGCAAGATGCCACACTGCTCGCTTTTGAGAAGACGTCGGTTCTTGTGACTACTGGGATTTACAGATACATTCGACATCCTTTATATGCTTCATTGCTATTTCTTGCATGGGGGATATTCCTGAAAGACGTAACGTGGCTGTCAGTCTCTCTTGTAGCCGTGGCAACGATTTGCTTAGCATTAACGGGTAAGGCGGATGAAGCTGAATGTATTCAATACTTTGGTCCATCTTACAAAGAGTATATGTCACGCACGAAAATGTTCGTTCCATTTCTATTTTAGATATTGATGCCTGCACCTTCACCAGCGCATGAGGTTGAAACATCAGAATGTTATTTTGAGATGTATGTATTCCTGCCCGCGTAGAGAAAGAAGAAATAATAAATCTGGAGCAACCAATGCAAAAAAATATACCAGTACTCACTGTGAGCGGAACAACTCTTGCTGAAGCGTACGAAAAAGCACTCGTGGAATTGTACGAAAACGGCATTCGGTTTAAAACGCATTACGACAAACTGGGCGATCCGCTGAGCATCGATTCAACGATGAATATAACTATTCTCGAACCGCTCAGCGATCCGATGATTCATCGTGCTTTTCCCGGCGGCATAGAGAACCTGAAAGAATATGTGATGGAGTTGGCGGGACTCAAAGACCATTGGGTAAAAAATATCAACGATCCGAAAGATACACGGTGGGAGTACACATATCACGGAAGGCTTGCCGCGTATGGTGCTTGGCGGGAATTTGTTAACGGAACATCACAGCAAACAGGTTTTTTCTCCATAAATCAAATTGATGCTGTGATTGAGAAACTCAGCAAACAGCCCTACACACGGCAGGCACAGATGATCACCTGGATGCCGAATCTCGATATCAATTGTTTCGATCCGCCTTGTTTACAATCTCTTTGGTATAGAATTATTGAAGACGAGGAAGGCGTGTGGTGGCTCAATTGTAATGTCCGCTTTAGAAGCAATGATGCCTGGGGTGCAAGTTTTATGAATATGTTCGGATTTATTCATTTTAACAAAAATATTATTGCAGCCGGAGTCGCAGAAAAAACCGGGAAAAAAGTGGAATTGGGCAGATTGAACTGGCAGGCAGACTCATATCATATTTATGGAAAAGATATTATGAGCGCCAAGCAGTTATTATTTGACCGAATCGATTCAATGAACTTTGCGGACAGGACATTTAATTTCGGTGATGATTTTATCTCAGAAATGTATCATGGCGCTGAAGCAGCCATATTGGAAAAAATCAAGAACCATGATAACGAAATTGATTGAGGTAAGGAAAACAGATGAGTGAAATACTTTCTACCTGTGGTCTCATGTGCAGCACTTGCCCTATATATTTAGCAACAAGAGAGATCAACAAAGAGGAGCAGAGGAGAAAGAGAACTGAGATCGCAAAATTATGCAAAGAGCAATATGGATTGAATTATGAGCTGTCAGACATCACTGATTGCGACGGTTGCAATACTGAAAACGGAAGATTGTTTTCTGGATGCAATGATTGCGCTATAAGAAAATGTGCAAAACAGAAAGCAGTAGAAAACCGTGCATTTTGTCCTGAGTATAGTTGTCAGAAGCTTGAATCATTTTTCGTTCATGATTCAGATGCAAAGACACGTTTAGACAAGGTGAGATCTAGAATTTCTTAAAATAGTTATCCAATACTCCGCCAGTCTTTTAAGCTCTGTCTGCTTGTCCACTCTCATGCATCGGGCGAAGTTTTATTCTTCAATGTACGAATTACGAATCAGTGAATATTTTGATTTATTAAGCGCAATATTTGTAAATTCGATATATCGTTTCTGCGAATCATTTTGAAGTTTACAGAATACAGGAGAAGAAGGTGTGATTGCCAGAGCGGATGGTTATATATGCAAGAGTATACTATTCTGTTATTCCATGGATTGCTTTCACCGCTGTGAAAGAAGATTGATATGCTCGAGAGATTGACGGCAGATATAATAATATCATTAATTTCAGCGTTCGGATTTGGCCTGACATCGCTCTATGTTATCATCGCACGCAGAGAAAGGCCGTCATGGAAAGCTGGTGTTTTAATTTTGCTCTCATGTGCCGAAGTCACCCTGGCGCATGCTTTGCAGGGTGTCAATTCTGATTTTGCAATAAAAGTATTCTGGTACAAGATGTGTATTTTGGGTTTTACTATTACTCCCACTGCATTCTTCTGTCTTACTCTGCGTTACGGTGGATGGGAGAACATACTCACAACCCGTACGCTTGTTATGCTTAGTGTTTTCCCTGCATTGACTGCAGGACTTGTTCTCACAAACGAATTACATGGCTTAGTGTGGAATCCAGCGAGTATAGCACGTATTGTAACCATCACAACCTTTGTCTCTATCGCCGACGCGCATATCTGGTATTGGTTGTTTGTCACCTACTCGTATTTACTCATGGGGATCGGCTGCTTTTTTCTTATTAGGGTATTGGTACTTTCACGGGGGATCTTTGGGTGGCAGGCCAGTGCGGTAGTATTTGCTGCAGTACTTTCATTACTCGGTACTTTTTTGGATTTTCTTGTTGTGAGCCCTCTGCCACCATTCTCAGCAACTGCATTGGGACTTGCGGTCGGATGTATTACAGTAGCCTTTCTTCTCCCTTCTCTCCGCCGGCGCGACCTCATATATATTACTCGCAGAGCAATCATTGACAGCATTAGTGATAGTATAATGGTCATAGATGGAGAAAATTGTATTGTGGAAATGAATCCTTCTGCCGAAAGGTTGATAGGCGAACCTGCATCTCAAGCAATCGGTAAACATATAGACCAATTATTGCCGGAATTGAGTTCAATCTGGACTCTCAATGCAAATTACAGTAGTGAAGTGATACTGAAGCGTGAAGAAATCATGCGTATCTACGACCTGCACATTTCGATCATCGAGGATTGGCAAGGTCGTACCGCAGGTCGATCGATTGATCTGCATGATATTACAGACCGGAAACTTGCAGAAGAACAAGTCCAGAGATTGAATGAGGAGTTGGAGTTCCGTGTCACAGAGCGCACAAAACAGTTAGAGATAGCAAACAAGGAACTTGAGGCATTTGCATATTCTGTTGCGCACGATTTACGCGCTCCATTAAGGGCAATCGATGGCTTTGCGCATATTTTACTCGAAGATTATGAAAATTTACTGGACAAGGAAGGAAAACGTTTGTGTACTGTTATTTACAGCGAGTCACAGCAGATGGGCAGATTGATTGACGATCTTCTCACCTTCTCCCATATCAATCATACGGAAATGCAAATGACCTTGATCGATATGAAAGAACTGGTACGATCTGTATTTTATCAATTGTCAACACCAAAAAGTCGAGAACGTATTGATTTTCAGGTCGGGCATTTGCCTGAAACAATAAGTGATAGTACGCTCATCCGTGAAGTGTGGCTAAACCTCATCTCTAATGCTATAAAATTCTCCTCCAAGCGGGATCGGGCAGTAATAGAAGTGGGTTATTTACAAGAAGAAGATAACAATGTTTACTTTATACGAGATAATGGGGTCGGATTTGAAATGCGATATGCCGGTAAGCTCTTTACCATTTTCTGGCGTCTCCACACCGAAAAAGAATTTGAAGGCACTGGTATCGGTTTGGCTATCGTGCAACGCCTCATTCATCGGCATGGCGGCAAAGTGTGGGCTGAGAGTGAAGTGGATAAAGGCGCCACTTTTTATTTTACTCTTCCGCAGAAAAAAAGACAACCGTGAACCAGGACAACACAAATTAGCATCAAAAGAGCTTCTGGTAAGCAGCGTTGATGAGATGACGTTATTGTGTGTCGAGTGTAAAAACTATTTTTAGTTGACTTTGCACATGTTGCCATTCTCAATGTAAAAATTTTTCTCGTCTTAACCTTTTTATCACTTCGCAACTCTTGAGATAATCTTACCTTGTGCAAATCACTAAGCGGGAAAGATATTATCCGAGCGGTGTTTTTCTTTTTTCTCATTACCTCCTTCGCAATTATTCCGTATTATAAGATCTATGGAACGATGAACCGGAGGTTTGTGTTTTGAATATTGCTATGTCTCTACAACGAAAATATACGTTTGGACCTGTTCCGTCGCGGCGATTAGGGTTATCACTCGGCGTCGATGTTATCCCGAATAAGCTCTGCTCTCTTGATTGTGTGTACTGCGAAGTTGGTGTGACGGACAAACGGGGTCTGGCGAGAAAAGAATATCTACCGGCAAATGAAATTCTCGCCGAAGTGAAAGAAGTGCTTGCAGAATATCCGGAGCTCGATCACATCACCATTTCCGGTTCTGGTGAACCGACATTGAACTCAAAAATCGGCGACATCATTCGCGGCATCAAGCAAATGACAACAGTTCCGGTTGCCGTGCTCACGAACGGGACGCTGTTAGATAATCCAGAAGTACGACGCGATCTCATGGATGCAGACATTGTTTCACCATCATTAGACGCAGTCTCGGCAGATGTCTTTGAAAAAGTCGACCGGCCCAATCCGAAACTCCGCATAGACACTATTATTGATGGCATCAAAGCGTTCCGTCAAGAATACAAAGGCAGGATGTGGATTGAAATTCTTTTTGTGAAAGGGATGAACGACCACGATGAGGAAGTGTTCAAAATGAAAACAGTCATTGATGAAATACAGCCGGAAAAAATTCACCTTAATACAGTTATCCGTCCGCCTGCATACGCAATTGCACAACCGGTTGGAGAAGAACGTTTAAAAGAGATTCAAAAAATATTGGGTGATCGGAGTGAAATAATCGGCATCTTCAAGGAAACACATAAACCAAAAGAACATAGTGTTGATAGCCAGACTATTCTAGCGCTGCTCAAGCGCCGCGCAATGACTGTCGATCAGATGATCGAATCTTTGGCTATGCGGCAAGGTGAAATTATCGCATCGTTGAGTCAGTTGCATCAAGAAAAATTTATTAAGTCGTACATGTTCAATGGGGAAGAATACTACCAAGCAACATAGAAATCGATTGGTGTAAGTGTAATTAACTTTTTAAAGCAATCCATTGAAACGGGCGAAAAAGTTTTACTCAAATCCTATATATCCTCCGGAATCATTTTTACGACTACTTATCATCTGCTGAGATTTTTTTGATCTGATTTCCCAAGAGAGTGGCAATGTTAAATGCTTCACGGGCAACAGGTAGAATTTGTCTATCGCCGGAGACTTTAATCATAATTTCCGAGGTGGTAATGAATGCCTGCGAGGTTGACTTTATAAAGGAAACAATTGCATCGCGCAATTGTTCACTGTTCAACAGGGTTAAAGCCTTCTTTTCGTTTTCTGTTATCACATCAACATTTTTGTCAAACTCTGCATAGCTTGTACCAAAGCGGGGCGTAGAAAGGGCGGTTCGTCGTTGAATGGTGAAACGAAAAGGAATAACGCTTGGCAACATTACAACAACCAACACAAATGCTTTGTCAATAGGAGTTGCTATAGCTCCGCCTCTGCGAGATCTTCCCCCAAAAATTCTAATTGTCAACCCGGAAACTTGGCCGCGAACTGCAATCCATACAGAATCCAATTGCGGGTGTGTACCGACAAAGACAGTGAGTTTTAGTGATTCCTGTACCGCTGTAATTGCTTTAACCACTTGGCGTCTTCCTCGTGATTTCATCCATACAAAAAGAATTATCGATCCGATGACGATGAAAGCAATAACTGCAGCGAAAGTAACATCAGTATCCATGTGTGCACTCCTTTAGTAGGTATCAATTCAAATAGAATCTAATCAATTGTTATGAGAAAAAATAATTAATATAGATATCGTTTTCATCTTTCGCCTTATCTGATGTTGTATATTTAATATAAATAAACTTCATCGTTGCGGAAAATGCCACCTATGAGAATCGTATAGATGATGTATCACCATATAGATATGAACCATGGCTGTGAAATGATGAATACTTAATATATTGTGCGTTATCCGCCTTGTCTTGAGAGAATATTTTTATTGCAAGCCCTTTAATTATACCCTAAATTATCATCCACAGAAGTTTTGGCATTATCTCCATTTTCCAAGAGCAAATCAATGCATATTCCTGACGGGTTTCTTGATGCAAAAACAGCAATTGCAACGGCAGTCTTTTCTGTTGCTGGATTGGGAACAGCATTACGACATGCCAAGCAACATCTCCAATCCCGGGAAATTCCTTTAGTCGGTCTGACCGCAGCGTTTATTTTCGTTGCCCAAATGCTGAATTTCCCTGTCGCTGGCGGAACTTCAGGGCACTTGATAGGTGCAACTCTAGCTATGGTGTTATTAGGGCCCAATGCAGCTATTATCGTTATGTCTTCTGTAATTATTATTCAAGCCGCTATCTTTGCCGATGGCGGATTGCTCGCTTTGGGAGCAAACATATTTAATATGGCGATAGTCGCACCTGTAAGCAGTTATGTCATTTATAAAACTTTGCGAGGATTGTTACAAAATACGAAGGGCCAATTAATTTCTGCATCGGTCGCTTCGTGGTGTGCTACCATGATCGCTTCCGTTTTTTGTGCCGGTGAACTTGCTTGGTCTGGAACTGTGGCATGGAACATTGTCTTTCCGGCGATGGTTGGAATACATGCCGTTATAGGAGTTGGGGAAGGTGTGATTACAATGCTTGTCCTCTCTGCAATTGCTAAAACCCGCCCGGAGCTTCTTACCGGTACATCCTTTCAAATACATAGAAACGAAAATAAACCGGTTCTTATTTATGGTGCAGTGATCGTCATAGGCTTGCTTCTTTTCGTTGCGCCATTTGCTTCACAACTTCCGGATGGTTTGGATCGGGTTGCCCAATCTCTCGGCTTTGAAACTAAAAAAATTGAGAACATGGGATTTTCGACACCTTTACATAACTATCGTTTTTTTGGTATTGAATCGCCTACTCTATCCACAATTGCTGCCGGCATTACTGGGGCAGGTGTTGTCTTTGTAATCTCCTTTCTCCTTGCTGGTATTCTTATTCCCAGGAAAAAGAATATAAATAATTCACCACATTCGATGTAACGACGGGTAACGAAATGCATCACGATTTTTTCGATCGATTCAGCCGGCTCAACAGCCCGATTCATAATCTTCCTTCGTATGTAAAATTACTGTTTTCACTTGGAATTATTTTTAGTATCGTTATAATGCCGATGCAATATCGATGGGTCTTTTTTACGTTCTTCGCCGTTCTGATTCTTATTTCATTGATGAGTAAGATTCCCTGGCGCTTTATAGGAGGCCGTTTTTTATTTCTTGAACCATTTGCTCTTGGCATTGCTATCATGTCACTTTTCCAGCATAACGGCTTTGCGATTTTTCTTACGATCCTTGTAAAAAGCACTCTCTGTCTTTTAACTATTATACTTCTTTCAAACACAACACCCTTTTCTGAAATCCTTTCTCTTCTTCGAAGAATCGGTATTCCAACACTCCTTATTACGGTTTTGGCGCTGACCTATCGTTATTTGTTTGTTTTAGTTGACGAGGCCGCGCGGCTTCGTCGTGCCCGTGAAAGCCGTATGTTTGTGATCCGTCGATCCCGCGTTTGGTTGTCGCTGACCTCTCTCATGGGTCAATTGTTTATTCGTTCTACGGAACGCTCAGAAAGAATTTATACTGCGATGATTTCGCGGGGGTGGCAATGATCCCTGCAGTTCAAGTCGCAAACCTTCGCTACAATTATCCTGACGGAAAAGAAGCCCTTCGCGGTATTAGTTTTTCGATCTCCCCGGGGGAATGCATAGGCGTAGTGGGTCCGAACGGTTCCGGCAAGTCAACTTTACTTCTCCATCTTAACGGTATTCTTCCAGATCCGTTAGATGGTTCCTCAGCTGTGGCGATCAACGGAAAAACCATAACAAAAAAAAACATATCCGATATTAGGAGAGAAGTTGGCCTCCTGTTTCAGGATCCCGACGACCAACTGTTTTGTCCAACGGTTTTTGAGGACGTGGCGTTTGGTCCAAGACAATTAGACCTCACGGAAGAGGAAATTCGCGTTTGTGTACAACGGTCTCTTATACAAACAGAACTATTCGGATTTGAAAACCGTTTTCCCTATCATTTAAGCAGCGGCGAGAAACGGCGCGTGTGCCTAGCCGGTGTTCTTGCCTGCGAGCCGCATCTACTTGCGCTTGATGAGCCAACGAGCAATCTCGATCCTCGCGGCAAGCGAAATCTTCATAACATACTCAAATCGCTGCCTGTAACAAAAATTATCGCGACTCATGATCTGGAAATGGTTGTGGAACTATGCAACCGCACGATTATCTTGGACGAAGGCATTATCATTGCAGATGGCCCCACAACAGAATTACTGGGCAACGAAGAACTGATGCTTCAGCATGGCTTAGAAAAGCCGCATATGCTTCGCCACCGCCATCCCCACTAGTCTGCGGTAAACCAAAATATAATAAATGGAAGTTGAATTCCTAAAATTTTCTATTCCATTTCCACATCAGCCGCGGCGCAATCGTTACCCATACGAGCACGAGAATCCACAATCGTCCTTCAAACACATTGTAGTCACGGAGAAGAACACTCCACGGCACTCCTCTCGCATAATGAAAGAAGAGAAACTCGAAGGCGACAGTCATACTTAACCAAAGAAAACCGATTGTCCATGCCTGACTTGATGATGAAAGAGGCCATCGTTTGCCGAGATACCAGATGAAAACACCAAAGAGGAGTATGCCAACGAGCACGGAGATTTGGTGGGAGATCAAATCTCCAAGAAAAGGTTTATAAACTAAATCCCGAAGTGCGCCGTTCATCATCGCGATAATTAATAATCCAAACCATCCGACGATATACTTTCGAATCATGAAGGATGACCTTTTTATTTTTTTGTTGATGACTCCGCATCCATCTGCACAATAAAAACCCAGACAAGGCTTTCCCCTACGTCGTATGTATGAAGGTGGATTAATTTCCCATTTGAAGTATCAATGCGGAAAACGGTCAGTTTTCCAGAGGTCTGTCCTCCGACGTAAATAAATTTTCCGGTTGGATCTATATCGAAAGCACGGGGTGTTCCTTCCAATGCATACTGTGCAATCAACGTTAACATTCCTGAAGATGCATCTACGGAAAAAGCAACGATGTTGTCGGGATCACGGTTCGAGGCGTATAAAAATCGATTATCTGGCGTGAGGTGTATATCCGCGCCTCCCTTATTAGGAGCTATTGGTCTTGCAATA
>Ga0182027_10013682_pt1 | contig 11282 bp, 9 predicted proteins | sample 712E1DmetaG_FD_121300 | JGI IMG/M metagenome (GOLD analysis project Ga0182027, IMG submission 121300) | Permafrost microbial communities from Stordalen Mire, Sweden - 712E1D metaG (Illumina Assembly) | ecosystem: Environmental > Terrestrial > Soil > Wetlands > Permafrost | place: Sweden...
CTTCATCACTTTTTACAAACCAAATCGCAGCATTCTTTATTACGTTGGGTGTGTTTATTTTTTTATGGTGGCTGATTGGAATTCCTGCACAAATCCTTAGTTCTGGTGCCGATATTTTTAGCTATCTCGATATGACAGCGCATTTTAATTCGATGAATTCCGGGGTCATCAATCTCTCAGATATTGTTTACTATCTGAGCCTGATCGCGCTAGGATTATTCACTGGAACTGCAGCGGTTGAAGCAAGGAGGTGGAACTAATGGCTAGAAAAAAGGCAGTAGCCACCCGGTACGCATTCATCGGTTTGATTATTGCTGGTTTAGGTTGCATCGCGACTGGATTACTAGCAATTGTTCAGGGGGCTGTCAATCTAAAGATTTATACACCAGCTAAACCAGAAACTATTTCTGAGTGGATTGCTGTGAGTGCCGCAGTTCTTGTGCTTGGACTTGCAATATATGGGATTCTTAACCCTGATGGCGTTCGTCGCTTTTTTACAGGTCGACAGGTCCATTATGGGTCAAACACCCTGGTTATGTCCCTGGCATTTTTCGGCATCCTTATTGTGATCAATTTGCTTGTATACCAAAATCCGAGCCATGTTGATTTCACAGAGGATCAACAAAACACCCTCGCCCCTCAAACAATTCAAGCCCTTGCCACATTACCCGATAAGGTAACTGCTATTGGATTCTTTACTACGAACACTCCGACCGATACAGCCCAAAAATTGCTAACCAATTACAAATCAAACAGCAAAGGCAAGTTCGATTATCGGTTTGTAGATCCAGATGCGGACCCTCTTCTCGCACGCCAATATGGTGTTACAGGAGACGGCAAAATAGTATTAACAATGGGCAAATCATCTGAAACTGCTACTTCAGCCAGCGAAACTGATATAGACCAAGCATTAATTCTATTGATCAGCCCGCAACAACGCGTTATATATTTTCTTACCGGTCATGGTGAACCTGATATAAACAGTACTGACACTACCGCACTATCGCGGGCTCGATCAACACTAGAAAGTAAAAACTATACTGTCAAAACCTTAAATTTGGCTTCAGAAAACAAAATCCCCGACGATGCCAAAGCGATCATCGTGGCAGGTCCAACGGATCCCCTACTCGATCAGGAAGTGGTTTTATTAAAAGCTTATTTGGAAAAGGGCGGATCACTGATCGTTCTGGAGGACCCGACACCCTTCACAAAATTCGGTACAAACCCGGATCCATTGGCCGACTATCTGAAAACCGACTGGGGCATTACACTTGAAAACGATGTGGTTATTGATCTCACGAGCCAACAACCCCTAAACGCCATATCATCCTCTTACAACTCTACTGCACCCATCACGCAACACATGACAGCAGTAACGATCATGCCTCAGGCGCGTAGTTTAACCATTAGTAAATCTGCTCCCCAAAATATTACCGACACTGCACTGATTTTGACCTCCCAGAATTCCTGGGGTGAAACAAATCTTGCCTCAATACAAAATAATCAACAAATCTCTTTTGATCAAGCTACCGATATTGCCGGTCCCTTGACAATCGCAGCTTCGGGGGAAAATTCAAATACTAAAGGCCGGCTGGTTGTATTCGGCAATTCAGTTTTTGCAACCGACAAAGGATTCGATGCTTATGCGAATGGCGATATCTTCATCAATTCAGTTGATTGGGCCGCACAACAAGGCAATTTGATTAACATAACACCACGAACTCCAATATCAAGGACATTTAATCCACCGAATCAACTAATTTTTCTCTTAATTTTACTCAGTTCGGCAATCATCATCCCAGGTTTAATCGTGGTAGCCGGCTTTTCTACTTGGCTGGCTCGGCGCAGACAGAGTTAAGCCATGATTCGTCGAAATACTTGGATTTTACTTTTCGTGCTAGCGGCATTGGTTGGATTCTCTTTTTATCTGACAAATCAAAAAAATAAGAAAGCCTCTCAAGCAACCCCAACCACCGGCTCTGCAATGCTATTTAGTTCAACCGATGGATCGCCTAATGATATTAAAATATCGGATAATATCGGAAATTCAGTTGAAGTAGTTCGTTCCGCAAATGGCACTTGGGGGGTGACAGCCCCAATCGTAACAGCAGCTGATCAAGGGTCTGCAGAAGCAGCAGCTACTCAGTTCAGTGCCCTCAGAATCCTGGCTAATGTTCAACTCGGACTCGATGTTGTTGGCTTGGACAAACCATCCTACATAATCAACATTACCTTCACGGGCAGCAAGACACATAAACTTAGAATTGGTTCCGTAACCCCTATCCAGAATGGATATTATGTACAACTGGATGGCTTACAGGTGCAAATTGTAGATAAGCAAGGCTTGGACGTCATACTGGGGTTATTAAATAATCCACCCTATGCTGCCACTTTGACACCCGAACCTTCACCTGCATCCACTACCTTACCGGAGTCACCAACGCCTGAATCCATAAATACTCCATTGCCCACCACGGCAATTGGAACCTCCACTAAATCTCCGTAAGAGGTGTGCATCAGATCGCATCTTTTGTATACACAATAAGACCATTACAAAATGAACCTGACCAGAAAAGGTATTGATTTTCAGGTTAAAAAAGTGTATTCTAAATTCAAAATTCATAAGCGGATGAGAAAATGGATGTAGAGAAAATCATTATTGTAGACGAGGAAGAAGAATTTCCCGCGATTGCACGCTTGATCGAGCTCGGACGTCAGAAATCATACGTTACCCTTGACGATATTCTTCATTTCTTCCCGGAAGCCGAACAGGATGTTGAACAGTTAGAAGAAGCATTTTCGGCACTTCTTAGCGCAGGTATCCCATTTGTTGAAGATACGACTCCCGGCGAACCCACAGAAGATGAACTAGCCGCCGTAGAGGAAGCCGAAGCGGAGCCAGAACCCGACCTTTCGCTGGATGATTACCTCGCAAATATTGACACCGACGACACGATCGGCCTGTATCTTAAGGAAGTGAGTCGGGTACCCTTATTAACAGCAGTCGAAGAAGTCACCCTAGCCCAGCGCATCGAGCGTGGACGAATGGCACGAGAGGAACTAGCCAAAGGAAATGCTGGGAGTCGACGCAAGACTGAATTACGCAAACTGATTGAAGATGGGTGGTCCGCACGCGAACATTTAATAACGGCGAATTCGCGACTTGTAATTTCAGTTGCCAAGAAATATATGGGGCGTGGTGTTCCGTTCCTTGACTTAATTCAGGAAGGCAATATTGGCCTTATACGTGCTACAAAGAAATTCGATTATAGGCGCGGACATAAGTTTTCCACCTATGCGACATGGTGGATACGGCAGGCGGTAACACGTGCGATTGCCGACCAGGGCCGTACTATCCGAGTGCCTGTCCATATGGGCGACCAAATCAATAAACTCCTCCGTATTCAACATCAACTGACTCAACGGCTCGGTCGCGAGCCGAGTGTTGAAGAATTGGCTGCAGCGCTTGATGTTCCACCGAAAAAAGTTGAGAACATGATACAGGTGGCACGCCGCCCGCTCTCCCTCGAAACTCCCACGGACGACGAAGAAGATTCGGTTTTGGGTGATTTCATCGAAGACGACGAAGCCCCACCCCCAGATGATACGGCTACATACAACCTGCTCCGAGAACATCTCACCGAAGTATTGAATGGATTACCTCCAAGGGAAGTTCGTATATTGCAACTTCGTTATGGCCTGCTGGATGGCCAAGCCTATACACTCGAAGAAGTTGGGCGCAAGATGGGTGTGACGCGTGAACGCGTCCGACAAATTGAAGCCCAGGCCTTAAGCCGCTTGCGTCACCCTTCCATTCGCAGGAAATTGCGCGACTACCTGGGAGAGTAAAATCACAATAATAAAAAGGCGACACAATGAGTGCCGCCTTTTTATTATTGTGTACAATCAGTGTATGTCCAGGTATCTAATACCACGATTTCAAGACTTTATAATCATCATTGTTTTCATTGGCGCACTGCTAACGGGTCCTCGGATGTTGAATACGGATAGTGATTTAGGCCGCCACCTCACAATTGGGAAGTACATTCTCAATAGCCGTCAGATCCCGACAAAAAACCTTTTCTCCTTTACTAAACCTGATCAACCCCGACCACCCTACGAATGGTTGGCGCAAGTTCTATTTTCTATTTCATATCACCTTTTAAATTTAGACGGAGTGGTTTTACTAACCGGATTGGTGATTGCTTCAACATTTTTAATTGTATATTTCGACACTTTATATCGTAGCAACATGGCAATCCTAGCATTATTGCTAACTCTGTGGAGTGCAGCCGCTTCCAGCCTTGATTGGTTAACTCGTCCACATATTTTTTCATTTTTATTTATAGCGATTTGGATCCGATGGCTTGAGAAGATACGAAACGGAGAAAAAATTTCCCTTTGGTTATTTCCTGGGTTAATGTTGATCTGGGCCAACATGCACGGCGGTTTTATCCTTGGCATCCTAGCGTGGGTTGCATATGTGGCAGGTTGGTTATGGGAACACTGGCGAAAGTCCACAGATACAAACGTCGGCAGGAAACTGATGATTGTTGGTTGTGCCTCATTAATTACAAGTATTCTTACCCCGGATATTTGGCGAAATTGGCAAGGGGTATTGGACAACAACAGCATTTATATTTTGAGCCACACTTCCGAGACCATGCCGACTAACTTTGCAATACCCGGAACATTTCCTTTTGCAGTTTTACTTTGCCTTTCGGTGATTCTATTGTTATTAGGATGGAAGCAAGTTCCGGCCAGCCATATCTTCTTGTTAATAGGGTTTACGATAATAAGCTTGGCGATGACACGCAACATCCCCTTTTTCGTAATCGCCGCCGCACCTATCCTAGCCGGATATATGGGGCAATATTTGAATAGAATACATTTGTTGCAAAACCTGGAAGAACAAGTAAAAAAAATAAACAAAGGATTAAAGGGCTATATTTGGCCAATTTTCATTCTCCTTATAACAATTGGAATATTCACCTATTACCAAAGCATTACTTATAATTCCTTCAATACATTCAGCGAACAAGTTTTTCCTGTTCAAGCTGTTAACTGGATCGAATATCACCCTTTAAAAGGAAATATGTTCAATGACTTCAATTGGGGAGGGTATTTACTCTTCCGGTTATGGCCAGGGCAACGAGTATTTATTGACAGCCAGAGTGATTTTTACGGGGAGGCTTTTACCCGGCAATATGCAGATATTCTTAATGGGGATGGCGACTGGGATACAGAATTAAGGCAATACAATGTAAGTTGGATTATCGTGTCACCCCAGGCAGGATTGGCTAAGTCAGCGGAAACTAGCTTCTACTGGAAAATCGCATATAAAGATCCGGTGGCGGTTATTTACGTCCGAAAATAACAACGGTTTCATTTTCATAGATTTGAGTATATTGAGGATCTTGTCGCAATTCAAAGGAAAGCAAGCTTGGGATCGAAGGATTAATTGATTTATCAATATATATGTAATCAAAGGTGATACGATTCGTTTCAGCCCAATGCTCTACACAGGTGGCGGTGTCATTCAAACACGATTGTAATAATTCTATTTGATTTAGGAAGGGCATAAAATCTGATCCAAGAAGCCACTCCTTGCCTTGTATAGTATTCTCACTGATCCGAGATGTAAATGCGGGAAACCATTCGGTAATAGGGTCTGAGAATGGGTCTCCACTTCCGGTGAGAACAATAAATCTGCCATTTGATGGCGTATTGTTTTGTATCCAACTCATGGCCTTATGGCTATTTACAGGAACCACATATCTGGCAAGGCTGATGTCATAAGAAAAACTCCCAATCAATGCAGAAAATAAGACATACCCTAGTACAACCCGTACTGCACGACTGCCAACCATAGAGAAAGTCCAATCCCGCTTCTCATCGCCGGTATGAGTGATGATATTTTCTATGTTGGGTAGAATAAAATCCGAGAGGCCTATTCCCGCCAGCATTGCTAGAGGGATGGCTGCAATGGCTGTGGCGCTGCGCGGCTCAACAATAAAAGGTATTAACAACCAAATCAATAGAAACCAATCTCGACGTAAAAACTGAACGACAACGCCAATCAAACCCAATACCATAAATAGTGTAACAAATCTTTCCTCAGCAAAATCAAATGTAACCCAAGGAATCCAAAAGAACGGGTCGTGGCCGCCAGTATGCATGGCCGATAGAAAAGGTCCAACGCCATGCTGAATTAGAACGGTTACCCACCAAGGACTTATTAACACAAAAACACCCAGGACTACCATTAAACCATCTCGTAGGCTACGTGCGCTGCGTCCTTTGAATAGCCAGATGAGGGCACAAGCTACTGCTGTATGCAACCCAGTCTCAGGATGATTTAGGATTGCACCTGCACCCATGAAAGCAGTCAATAGAATATATTTTTTCTCGTTCCTCGAAAATAAAACCCACAATGAGGCACAAGTTAATAAGAGGAAAACCACTCCAAAGGTACGGCTAAGCCCGCCGCCCATTACATACCATGAAAACGTCCGCGGCATTAATGCATATGCCATTGTTGCCAATGTTGATTTTGTTTTTGAATTTAAAATCAGACAAGCCATTCCGTAAAATGCAATGATCGATAATGTTGAAACGATCGGTGGAAGCCAGCGCATCAAATCAATTACCGGAATACCAAGTGAATTTAGTATTCCCCCAATATAAAATGAAAATGGTGGATATGCGAAAGGTATGTTTTGTTGATTGTAGGACGAATAAGGGGGGATAAGAAAGTGATTAGACTCCAAGTTAAGGATCATGACGTAAAACATGCCACCGTCATTGATCGGCGATCCCGAAATAATCGTCGGTGCGAAACGAACAATCGCACCGAATAAGACCGAGAAAGATAATACCAGCCCAGCCCAGCGTGGTGATGAATTGTTTGGCACGAACGACACCTCCCCTTCGGGATATCTTATTATACGCCGTGAAAAATTAGATAAGGATCAGTCCTTATACCTCATTTAGAAAAATTGTCCGACCCATTTTATCAAACCATTTAATACGAGATGAGGTTTTTGTGAAACGCGATTACTGAATATCAGTGATAGTTTCCCGGATAAACAATTACCGGGATTATTTAACCGCGTCAATCATCAAAGCTAAAAAAATAAAAGCCAGATACATACTCGACCATCGGTACATTGTCCAAGCCACTTTGTTACCGGGGATTTTCCATACACGCCATGCAGCAAAAATAAGCAGAAAACCAAGGACAATAGCGGAAAATAGGTATATGGTTCCGGTTGCTCTGATCAGAGGGAGTAGCAAGGACACTCCAACCAAAATTAACGTATAGATCAATATTTGAGTGCGAGTTACCTTTTCTCCCTTGATCACTGGAAGCATGGGAACTCCTGCCCGCTCGTAATCCGTTTTCCGGACAATCGCTAAGGCCCAGAAGTGTGGGGGTGTCCACATGAAAATGATCAGGAATAATATCCATGCCGCGAGGCTTAGATGTCCAGTGGCCGCGGCCCAACCTACCATGGGGGGGATTGCCCCTGCGCCACCCCCGATTACGATATTTTGAACCGTCGCTTTTTTTAACATTATGCTATAAAAGAAAACATAATAGAAGATGCCTGCCAGGGAGAGAAGCGCGGCCGTTAAATTAACAAATCCAGCAAGGATATAGTAACTTATAAGACACAAACCCAAGCCATAGGATAGACCTTCTGCAGCAGTGAGGCGCCCTGCAGCGAGCGGCCGATTCGACGTCCTTTGCATTTTTTTATCGAGTTCACGGTCAATATATTGATTCAATGCTGATGAACCGCCTGCCGCGAGGGCTCCACCCAACATAGTCCAAAAAGCGAGCTGAGGAGAAGGCCAGCCTTTACCGCCGACTACAAGACCTCCCAGAGTGGTTAAAAGCAATAATGCAACAATCAAAGGTTTACAAAGCACAAAAAAATCATTTAGGCGCTGATGTATATCAACTTTTACAAATACTTTTCCGTCTCTTGCCAAAAAACCGGATGTTATAACCAAAGCAAAAAGAGAGATCCACAATAATAATGCTGTCAAGGTGTGCAGAATAACCAGGTGGAGCGGAAAGTCTCGTATAACCTGTATCGCGCCCACGAAAGCTTGGCCAAAAAGCAGAATTGCAGTGACTATTGTTAAAGGCAGTAAAATCCGATTGTCACGTTGTTCGCGCCAAGCTTTTAGAGAAAGCCAGAGAACTATTATTGCTGAAACACCTGCCAAAATAATGTGAATAAGTTTCAACCAACCAAAAAGATTAGTTGGTTCACAAAATGGCCATCCCATGCAGGAAGCACCCGGCCCGTTCAAACTCACTGCTCTACCGGCAATTGACAGGAAAAATATACTGATGAATAAGGCCAAGGTCAAACGTGTAAAAGAGGAAGAAAAAGAAAATTTCATTTTACAACTGCTCCAGTTCTTTCCGGTATAGCAGATATTTTTTTCTTCAACGGCATCGCATAAATACTGTATAAAGCAATCAAGATTCCCATAGGCAGACCAGCTTCAAGGATACCTAAGATGCGCGTTACTAATGTGAGAGGTGGTCTGACGTTGAAACCGATATACTTATTAGGAGTGAAAGAACAGGCAAAGGCATAATCCTGTTCAGTATCCAGTTTCATACTTGCTGAAGAGCCGGAGGGGATAAATAAGGGACCCAGTTGATGCACAACAGAATCTAAATTATTGACCACGAGGGTATCCCCAACCACAAAAAACATGTTGGATGGCAAGGTTGGATCCGACTCTCCACGAGCAACTTTTTCAGCGGTTCCTGCCGGAATATTCAACTCAACAACTTGTGGAGGACGGGTCTCGCCGGTATTGAGAAAATAAAAAGTCAATTCACTTATTCCTACGCCAAACAAAAGACCCGCCAACATGGAGTATATAATCCGTCTGATAATAATAGAAAAACCCATAATCGTTATTATTCTCCCAAGAGCAGCCGGGCATCAGCAGCCATATCTACCGGCAATGAATCGGGCAGGAATGTCTCTCTGAAATTACCGGCTTGATCGATCATATAAACAAAATAGCTGTGGGTTTCACCGCCATCCTCTACTGTAACACCATAATCTTTCCAGACTTTTATCAACTCATCACGGGTACCTACCAAACCGATAAAGTTTGAATTGAATTTACCAAGGAAGTTTTTCATGGATTCGGCCGTATCCCGAGCCGGATCTGTCGTAACCATCACTACTTTCACAAATTTGGATTTATCCCCAAGAATATCCATCGCCAGTTTAAGGTGGGCCATGGTCAACGGGCATTCATCAGGACAATTAGTGTATCCAAAATATAAAATTACTACCTTGCCGCGTAAACTGCTTAAAGTGAAGGGAGAACCATTGAAATCCGTCAGATTAATTTCCGCAGCTGGTATCGGAGGATTAATAACGGCCCCGTGAAAAGATGGCTTTATCGAAAAAAATAATATCCCCGAAACAATTGCCAGCCCGCCTATTAATGCAACTCCCCGCCAAAGTAATTTGTGTTGCATGACATCCTCCTCGTAGTACAATGCCGGCAACCTGATAGCCGATCACATTGTACTGCAAGTCTGGTTAATCTCAGATTAGCTTGCCAATTAAATAAAGTGCAGGATAAAAGAATATCCATACCACATCCACAAAGTGCCAATAAACGGCCGCGGCTTCTACGGCCCAATGTTTCTCGGCGGAATACAATCCTCGTCGCCCGTTCCGTAGAACGACAGATAGGAATATTAAACCGGTCAAGACGTGGAGCGCATGCATTCCGGTCATCATAAAAAATATAGCACCGGCCGTATTCGAAGAGGGTGTAATTCCTTCTGCCAGAGCAGACGGCCACTCCACCCCAAGAACGCCCGCGATAAAACCAATACCGAGGATCAAGGTAATGATGATACTTGCAGTAAAACCCTTCCGATCGCCATATTCCATGGAAGATTCCGCCCTATTCATAAAGAACGAAGACAACAAAAGTACAGAAGTTACTATCAGCCCCAATGTCTGGTTGAGAGGCGGCCGGGTCAAGGAGAGGAGATAGAATCTTGACACCAGCAAACCTCCAAAAACAAATGAGTCGGACAGGAGAAAGAGCCACAGGCCGAGTCTATTCGTGGCAGTTTTATATTTCAAAGAGTGCTTGTCATCACCGGAGTCTTCATTAAGCCGGGTTATGTGCATGTAGTAATAAATTACTAAACCCACTTTGACGATAGCCATAATAATGAGCAACACGATTGCGCCAATCTCAATTGCGACAAAAAACTCAAGTGCTGTGAGAACGGCTAAAAATACAAATATTATGACACCCTGATTCAGGACATCGGCTTTGTTGTTGTTTTCCATGTATAGAGATCCTTTTACTCATTTGCCTTTGGTAAATTTAATATATTCAGAACCAGCCAAACCATAGTCATATGGTTCACCAATAACTTCAAATGGACGATCGTAATTGTGGACAGGCATTGGCGAAGGCACCTGCCATTCCGGTGAACGCGAGTTCCAGAGATTTCCAACAACCTTCTCGCCGTTTTTAATACTGGAGAAAAAGTTGATAAAGAAAATTAAAATTGACAGGGCAATCAGGAAACCCGCGATCGTCATTACCAAATGATAACCCGCAAATCCCAATGCGGGATCATAATCCGCGATTCGGCGGCGCATGCCCAGCATACCCACACGCATCATCAAAAAAGTCAAAGTGAGAAAAGCCGGTGTCATGAGCCAAAAATGAATCTTACCGAGCGATTCTTTCATGCGACGTCCGGTTGCCTTCGGGAACCAATAATATATTGCGGCAAAAAAGGGAAATACATAACCACCAAAAATGGTATCGTGAAAATGGCCGACAATAAAATAAGTATCGGTGAGATGAAGGTCGGTCGCCACAGTTGCATTGGGGGGGCCAGAAAGACCACCTATCAAGAAGACGATAATGCCACCAACCACAAATAACATTGGGGTCGGCGTCTCAATTTTTCCTTTCCAAATTGTCGCGATCCATGAGAAGAATTTAACACCCGTCGGCACTGCCACCAACAAAGTGCTATACATGAATGGGACTTGTAAATACTGGTTCATACCGGATGCAAACATGTGATGCGCCCAGACCAGGAAGCCAACCAATGCAATACCAAGCGAAGACATCGCAATCCAGCGATATCCGTACAGCGGCTTTCGAACGAAAACAGGTATCAGCTCCGAAATAACGCCCAAACCAGGCAGAACAAAGACATAAACCGTAGGGGGAGAATAGAACAAAAACAA
>Ga0182027_10013683_pt1 | contig 11281 bp, 13 predicted proteins | sample 712E1DmetaG_FD_121300 | JGI IMG/M metagenome (GOLD analysis project Ga0182027, IMG submission 121300) | Permafrost microbial communities from Stordalen Mire, Sweden - 712E1D metaG (Illumina Assembly) | ecosystem: Environmental > Terrestrial > Soil > Wetlands > Permafrost | place: Sweden...
AAATCCGCACGGCGCTGTTGAACCCGGCTGTCTCGGTGGAAAGCAGCCTGGCAGAACTGGTCGAACGCTACGGCAAAAACGCCCGTATCTGCGTCCTGCCAGAAGGGCCTCTGACAATCCCCTATATTGTCTGATGATATTTCACTTTTTTACTGTGCAAAACCCTGCGGTTTTTGCACAGTAAAAAAGAGATTTCCTGCCCCTTAAACAAAACAAGCAGCCTCGCGACTGCTTGTTTCGTCTACCTGTAATTCTTACCCTCAACCACAAACCCTTCAGGAGAAAACCCAAAACCCACATCCAATCCAAGATTATATTATCATCAGAGAATTAAAATAACCCTAGAACTGTGTTAGCAAATGCTTAACGTTTTCCGCTTATTTATATCTTTTTAGTTAACTTTATCGATAAATTTTTGAGTTGCATCGGGCGGCGCAGCCGCCCATAGCAACTCAAAAATTCGCACAGTCTATTTGCACGCCAGGGCCAAAACGGGGAAGAACCAGCCACAGTAGCAGGCAGAACTGACCACAAGTCCACCAATGATGGCCACCCACATCCAGCGCCAGCGTAGTCTGGCGATAATCAGCGCCGAAGGGACCAAAGCCGCGATAGCCATTACCGCCGGCCAGAGGTATTGCAGGTAATAATATATATATCCCGGGGCGTTGTCACATGAGTCGGTCGCCATACCGCCCATAAAGAAACCGAAACGATAGAGGAAATAATCCGCGGCAAGGAAGGCCAGGGCTAATGGAATTGCAATGAGCAAGCGATATTTTAAGGCCATATTTCCTCCGAGAGCGTCGAGATGGGATAGATGGGTCTTTGGGAGTCGCCGTGGCAGGTCCCAAAGGACTTAGATAATTTTATACTGGGACGACAGGAAAGAAAGTAAAAATCGGGAGGAATATTTGCGGAATGAGCGATCCCTGAAGGAGGTCAGCGCAGCTTCTTCGACAGGGCGATATCGTAATGCTCGTAGCCCAATTTGCGGTACAAAGCCTGGGCAGTGTGGTTGTAGAAATCGGTCAGGATGAACATTTCGCTTGCCCCGGCCTGGCGCGCCAGTACTTCGGCAAAGTCAATCAAGGCCGCCCCGGCGCCCAGGCGGCGGGACCTTTCTTCGACGAACAATTCGGTTAATTCGGCATATGCCTCGGAGTAAAAGACCGCCGTCAGCAGGCGCAGGTTGGCGATGCCGATCACCCGCCCGTTGATCTCGGCCAGGAGCGGCGTATCGACCCGGCGCGGGTCGAGCATGCGCCTGGCATACTTCTCAGCTGGTTCATCGACTCCGTTGAACAGGCGGTTCAGGCGCGCAATTTCTGGCGCGTCGGCCGCCGTAGCAATCCGAACAGTGAAAGGAGATGGATCTGGCATACCCCTATTTTAGCTTAAGAAGCCGAAGAATGGGCGTCCGCCACCCACCGGCACCCCGGCCCACAAATGCACAAGAAAGAAGTTCACCACAGAGACACAGAGGAAGAGGAGAAGAGATTTTATGAGAAATCGAGAAGAAGATTTTTAACTATCCAATGCAATAAAACTCTTTTCTTGTCTTTCCCATTTTCTCTTCTCTGTGTTCTCTGCGTCTCTATGGTGAATTAATATTTAAAGGGTATAAGCCTGTTCACCAAACTGGCCTTCGTCCAGGCCGTTCACTTCGACTGCTTCAGCCACACGCACCGGGGCGAAGTAATTCATGATCTTGAGAATTAACCAGGTGACGCCAAATGCAAAGGCTGCCGTGCCTACACCGCCCAATACCTGGACACCAAATTGGCGGACATTGCCCTCGATCAAACCGCTGACGCCGTTTACGGCCGCCACAGCAAATACACCGGTCAGGATCGTGCCCAGTAAACCGCCGACCCCGTGGCAGGCCCACACGTCCAGGGCATCATCCCAACCCCATTTCATCCTCATTTGAATGGCACCGTAACAAACAAAGGCCGCGCACACACCAATTACAGCAGCCGCCCAGGGCTGGACGTAGCCTGCCGCAGGAGTAACAGTGGCCAATCCGGCCACCGAACCGGTCAGCGCGCCGGTCATGCTCGGCTTGCCTTCGTGGATCCACGAGATGAACAGCCAGGTGATCATGGCCATTGAACCGGCTACGTCGGTATTGACGAAAGCCGCCGATGCGATCCCATTGGCAGCCAGGGCGCTGCCGCCGTTGAAACCAAACCAACCGAACCACAGCAGGCCGGTGCCCAGCGCCACGTAGGTGATATTGTGCGGCTGAGTCTTCTCGTTGGGTAAAATTTTGCGCTTACCCACGATGAACACGGAAGCCAACGCCGCAAAACCGGCGCTGATATGCACCACGGTCCCTCCTGCAAAATCCACCATGCCCAATTTTTGCAGAAAACCGCCGCCCCACACCCAGTGCGCCAGCGGAATATAGATGATGACACTCCAGAATACCAGGAAGATCAAATAGCTTTTAAAATTGACCCGGTCAGCAAATGCTCCCGTGATCAAAGCGGGCGTGATGACAGCAAACATCTCTTGATAAACAAAAAAGGCCAAAGCCGGGATAACCTGTCCGTTGATGGGATTAAAACCTACCCCGCTCAATGCAAAATAGCGCAAGTCACCTATGATCCCGCCGAGATCTTTGCCAAATGCCAGGCTAAATCCCCCGAAGACCCAGATGATCGTCACAATCCCCATCGACATGAAACTTTGCATCATAATCGACAGCACATTCTTCCGGCGCACTAAGCCGCCATAAAAGAAAGCCAGGCCCGGCGTCATAATGAATACCAGGGCTGAGCTGATCAACACCAGCGCAGTTGCAGCAGGATCAATAGCAGGCATGATTATCTCCTTATTGGGATTTGGTTCATTTTCTATTTTATAATTGTCTTACAATATAGTCATCCATCATGTCGATTAGTGCACCTACCTGAAATCAGGTATAGGCTATTTTTCTCCCGCACAACCTATCCGAAAATTCAGGAGGACCACTTTTTTGGTTCTCTGGGTTTTGGCGGGGTAGGTCCCCGGATTTGGTGGTGTCATGACACCACCAAATCCGGGAGGTCACCACGGCCAACTCCCAAAGAGCCACTTTTTTTCGGATAGGTCCAACCAAGGATAACTGCATGACCATTTCCGTTTTGCTGGTAGACGATCATAAAATCGTGCGCGAAGGCACCCGCCAATTACTGGAACAATCCCCCGATATCCACGTGGCCGGCGAGGCATCCGATGGGCTGGAAGCCGTGAACCTGGCGGCCGCCATTCAGCCGGACGTGATCGTGATGGACGTGCGCATGCCGCGCCTGAATGGCATCGAAGCCACCCGCGCCATCACGACCCGTTTCCCCAAGATCAGGGTGTTGATCCTCTCGGCCTACGATGATGACAGCTATGTTTTTCCCCTGCTCGAAGCCGGGGCGAGCGGCTATTTGTTGAAAACCTCCAGCGGGGCAGAATTAGCCGAAGCCATCCGCCAGGTAGTGGCCGGGCAAACTGCCCTGTCTCAGCGCGTCAGCACCAAAATAGTCAACCGCATGAATTCCCACCAGGTGTACCGCACCAACACCATGCTGGAAGGCCTCACTGAAAGGGAGATGGAGGTGCTGCGCGCCGCTGCGCATGGGGATACGAACAAAGCCATTGCCGGCAAGTTAGGGATCAGCGCCCAGACCGTGCAGGTGCATTTACGCAACATTTTTGGCAAACTGTTGGTAGGCAGCCGTTCTGAAGCCGTAGCGCGCGCCATTCAAAGCGGCTGGATTACCCTGGAAAATGACGATGAGTGAAAATCTGTCACAGCCAACACTTCCTTCAGGTTCGGCTGGGGCAAGCGAGCCGACCCAGCCCACTCTGCGCAGTCAATTGTTATGGGCATCCGTTTTCCCGCTGGCCTTCTTTGGATTGCTGTTTGCCATGCTGGTCTACACCGCCCTCAACCAGTTAGTGCTCAACCTGGTCATCCAGCGCAATACCGCCCAGGTCCAGGCGCTGAGCGACAGTCTGTCGCAGACTTACCCCGGTGCGACCGCCCCAACCAACCGGGCGATCGATCAAGCCTTGCAATCGATAGATCCAGTCAATGGAAGCCGTTTGTATGTCATCGCCCCACCGGGCAAACTGCTGGCCAGCTCTGAAGCCAATTTAAATGACTTGCCTTTAAAAACAGACGAACTGGCGCAGTTTATCCGGAACGACAAAGCTTCCAGCCAGTTGACCACTTCGACTGCCACAACCGATGAAATGGTGGTTTCGTTTGCGCCCCTGCCGGGCGGCCAACTTGCATTGGTCCTCACCGAACCCTGGACAGCGCTGATGTGGCCGGCCTTTAATTATGAATTCGTCCTGATAGGGCTGCTCGCCCTGGGCACGGCCCTCTCACTGGTCATGTTGTCGCTCAGCATCAACCGGATTATCCGCCCGATTGCCGGCCTGGCAGAAAAAGCCAGCGGAGCCGTGCCCGGCAGCGTCTTTCATCCCGTGCCGGAACACGGGCCGCAGGAAATCCGGGCTTTGATTACTGCCTTCAACCAGATGGTGATTCGCCTGGCAGAGCAGCAAACTGTTTTACGCCAGTACGCCCACAAGGCTTTACTCAGCCAGGAAGAAGAACGCCAGCGCCTTTCGCACGAGCTGCACGACGGCACGCTGCAAGACCTGGTGGGCCTGGCCCAGCGCGTGGAGCTGTGCCACAGCGAGTTGGATTCCGACCCGCGCCGCGCCAGCCAGAGGTTGGATGAATTGCAAAAGCTGCTCGGGCAAACGCTCGCCGACGTACGCCGGATCAGCAATGCCTTGCGCCCGCCTGTCCTGGAAGATTTTGGACTGCCGGTTGCCCTGGAGGCCTTGTGCAAAGACTTAAGCCAGGCAAAGCCCTCCATCCAATGCGATTACACGATTACCGGACAGCCGCACCGCCTGCAGCCCGACCTTGAATTGGCCGTCTACCGCGTGGTTCAGGAAGCGTTGACCAACATCCGCAAACACGCCCTGGACGCCCGGCGGGTGCAGGTCGACCTGACCTTTGCCGAGACGGAGATCCAGGCCACGGTAAAGAATGATGGCACGGTCTTCACCAACCGGGAAGCGCTCTTATACGTGCGCTCCGGGCACCTTGGCCTGGCGGGCATGTATGAACGGGCGCGCCTGTTTGGGGGGAACCTGGAAATCAGCGCAGATGCGCAAGAAAATACGGTGGTTTCGCTGCAGCTGCCCGTTTCGCAGGATTTATCTGTATAATTGGGAGAGGAGCAACAGGCATGAGTACACCTTTGATCGTCGCAGGCATGCTGGTCTTGTTCGTGATTGGCGTGGGCTGGGGAGTAATCGCCAAACAGAAACGCGATAACGTCTGGCGGCAACTCGCCACCGAAATTGGGGCCACTTTTGTAGGGGGCGGTTTTATGCGGGGCAGTAAACTGCAAATGCCGTTCAAGGAGTGGACGATTACCCTGGACACCTTCTCGGTATCGACCGGGAACGACTCAAGCACCACCTATACGCGCCTGTATGCTCCTCTAAAGGACATGCACGGGTTCCAGTTCAACCTTTTACGAAAAAGCATTGTCAGCAAAATCGACCATGCCCTGGGCGCCAAAGACATTGTCACCGGAAATGCGGATTTTGACCACGCCTTTGTGGTGAGAGGCAATGACGACGCCAAAGAGCGCGATTTGTTTTCGCATCAAAGGATGTGCCAGTTGTATGTGACCGAACCCACCCTGACCGGTTCGCTCAAAAAGAACCTTTTATCTCTTGAAATAACCGGCGATATCAAGGACGTGGAACGGCTTAAGCGCTTCGTTGAGATGTTCAAGGAGACACTGGTTCAACTCCCGGCCTAGCTGCGCCTCACCGATCGAGAAGGAAGAGCGATGAATAGCCCGGTAAGAACCGCCCTTTTGGCCGACGTACATGGCAATTCCCCGGCCCTCCAGGCGGTTTTGGAGGATATTCAACGCCATCAGTGCGCCCAGGTATTTGTGCTGGGGGATATCATCAACGGCCTCGATCCGCGCGGCTGCCTGGAGCTGCTGCGAAATTGGAAAGATCGCGCGGAAATCGACCTGACCTGCCTGAAAGGCAACGCTGAATTCTACCTGCTGACCCCCAACCTGGACGACTTGCCCGAAAACAACGAAGCGTGGAATGCCGGGCTGGTCGAACTGATCCGCTGGTACCAGGCCCACCTTACCGAAACTGACCTGGCATGGATTCGTTCGTTCGCGGACTCCGTGCTCTGGAACGGCGCCTGCCTGGTGCACGACTCGCCGGTTGACCGGCTTGCCCCTCAAAGCTGGCATACCCCGGGGATTGAGCCACAGTACCAGGAATGGTTCTACCATTCCCCAGGTATCCGGCCAGATATGGCGGAGCCGGAATGGCACACACTGTTGACTTTCATGGAGGAGCGGCAGTTCCGGCAGGTCTTTTGCGCCCATACCCACGTTCCGTTTTACCGCCAATTCGGCCAGAAGCTGGTCTGCAACGTCGGCAGCGTTGGGCTGCCCCTGGATGGCGATCCGCGCCCCGCCTGGGTTTTAGTGGAAGAAAAACCGGATAACCAACCAGACATTGCCATCCGCCGCGTGGACTACGATATCGCTCGAATGCTCCAACTGATCGACCAGACTCCCGATTATCCTGACTTCAAGCAGCCAGGCTTTCACGAAGGGTATAAGAAAATGGTGTCTACAGGGGTGTATCAGAAAGGTCTTTTTTATTTGTGCATGCTATAATAATTTTATGGACTTAAAGACATTATTGGCATCCCCCCAGATAAAAACCTTCTGCCAGAACCATCATATCCGGCGGTTGTCCTTCTTTGGGTCCGTGGTTCGGGACGACTTTGGCCCGCAAAGCGATATCGACGTGCTGGTTGAGTTTGCTGCCGGGCATACTCCAGGTTATGATTTCTTTTTGATGGAAGCGGAATTGTCTAAACTGTTGGGGCGCAAAGTGGATTTACAAACGCTCAACTTCCTGAACTCGGAAATTCGACCGGCAGTGTTATCGGAAGCCGTTCCCGCTTATGAGCAGGCGTGATATTGTAAATAAAGATCTGCCATCTGTGATTTCACGTTTAGAAAGCATAACAGGTAATAAAACCAGCAATCATTAGCGAGAAATCAAAATGGGGAATTCATGTGCTCCATTTCCAATCTCGATATTCCGGTTTAGAGGAAGAAAAACTCACTATTTCAGTTGTGAAAAGCTGCGCACCAGCTTTTCACAACTGAAATAGTGAAAGATATTTGCTTTTCTACTAGGAGGGAAATCGTCAGCATGAACGCGCAAAACCAGACCCCCATCGAGCACCTGATCGTGCTCATGCTCGAAAACCATTCCTACGACCAGATGCTGGGTTACCTGCCTGGCGGCAGCGGCCTGGCCGGCGATGAATTCAACCGGGTCGACCCGTCTGACCCGGCTTCTGAGCGCGTCACCGTCAGCAGCCAGGCGGATTACGTCACCACCGTCGACCCGGCCCACGACTTTGCCAGCGTCCAAAAGCAGTTATTTGGCCCCACCGGGCAGGTTACCAACCCGGCGCCGATGTCAGGTTTTGTGGCCAGTTTCACCGAACAGGCCAAAGGCGACGTGGCCACCGGCAAGACAATCATGCAATCCTTCGCCCCGGACAGGCTCCCGGCCCTGACTACGCTCGCCCGCCAATTCTGCGTCTGCGACCGCTGGTTTGCTTCCGTCCCCGGCCCGACCTGGGTGAACCGCTTTTTCGCCCACGCCGCCACGTCGGACGGCATGGTGGTCGACACGGCCGAGCACGATTACAACATGAAAACCATTTACGACCTGCTGGGCGAAAACAAGGTTTCGTGGAACATCTACCATGGCGACTTCCCGCAAAGCCTGGTTTTACAGCGTCTCTGGTTATCGTTGGACCATTTCAAGGGCTTTCATAATTTCCACACCGACCTGGAGAATGGCAGCCTGGCCGCCTACACCTTTATCGAACCGCGCTTCTTCAGCTTCCACGAATGGCAGGCCACCGACGGACATCCACCGCATGACGTAAGGCTGGGCGAATATCTGCTGGCCGAGGTCTACGAAAGCCTGCGCAGCAGCCCATTCTGGGAGAAAAGCCTGCTGGTGGTGCTGTTCGACGAACACGGCGGTTTTTACGACCACGTCTCGCCGCCCGACGGGGTGCCCAACCCGGATGGCAAGCTGTCCACCAACCCGCCTTTCGATTTCACCCGCCTGGGCGTGCGCGTCCCGGCCGTGCTGGTTTCGCCCTGGGTCGAAAAAGGCAGGTCGATTCGACCATTTACGAGCATTCCTCGCTGCCGGCCACGGTCAGAACCCTCTTCAACCTGCCCTCCAGCCTGACCGCCCGGGACGCCGCCGCCAACACCTTCGAGAAAAACCTGACCCGCAGCACGCCCCGCCAGGACACGCCCCTGACCATGCCGGTGCCCGGTGACCCGGCCGAGGTCCAGGCCCAGCGCGCCTTATTGCGTATCGACGCCCAGGAAAAATCACGCCAGGGGGCGGTGGACCTGACAAAGAAGTCGGAGCAGCCGCTGTCGGTCTTCCAGCAGGCGCTGGTCGGGGCAGCCGGGCAGTTGAACCGCGCCCGCAACCGGCAGGCGGTAGCGGGGGTGTTGCAGACCGAGCACGAGGCCGCGCTGCATATTTACGATAGCCTGGCGCATTTTCTGGAAAGATGAATTTCGATCATTTTATGCTATATTATTTCTAGTTTCGCAAATCGTCACTTTGCATATATTAGTGACGATTTACGAAATTAGGCTGGTAATATGAAAAATGCTGATATCGATTTAAATGCAATTGAGCTTCGGAAACGATTCTCACCAAAAAGGTATGCTTCCAAGGCTGATCTGGAAAAATTCTATGATCAGCTATATCCAAACCTGACCTATCAAGACTTCCGAAGGATTCTGTATTCATTGGAGAAACAAAATATGATCGCATCCTCGGGTAGAGGTATTTATGCGATTCAATCCTCGGTTTCTACCCAGAATACGCTAAAAAAAAGATTTGTCCCGACTCTTTCACAAAATATTAAAGAAATAAGTGATGAACTTCAGGATACTTTCCCATACCTGCATTTTCTGGCCTGGGACACAATAATTCTGCATGAATTTATGCTGCACCAACCAGCTCATCACGATGTGATCATTGAAACAGAAAAAGGGTCAGAAGATTCAATATTTAACAAACTAAGTGAGAAATCCCCTGGCAAAACTTTTTTGAACCCTGATCGTATAATGATGGAGAGGTATGTGCTGCAGCAATCAGAAGCTATTCTCATTTCCAAACTAATCACCCAAACCCCTGTGGGAAGGAAAGTAAATGGGGTTCCTTATGCGAAAATAGAAAAAATATTGGTGGATATCCTGGTAGATGACGAAAAGTATTTTATCTTTCAAGGGCAGGAACTGGTATCGATTTACGAAAATGTATTTGATCGTTATTTAATTGATGAGAAGTCTATGCTCCGTTACGCCGGGCGAAGAAAAGCCATTGTTAAATTGAAGCACTTTATTCTTAGCCAGACGCAGATTGAATTAATGCAGTTCGATGGAGACTCACATTGATTTTGCCAGAAACATACACCATAGAATGGATCATTGCGGTTCGCGATCAATCTTCCAAAACTGATCCAAACTTGATTGAAAAGATGATCATGGCTCTAACCCTGGTTGAAAATCTACGGTTGGGCGGTTTGGATTTTGTCCTCAAAGGTGGAACCTCGTTGGCAATCGTATTGGGAAAAATGCAACGTTTTTCCATTGACATTGATATCGTGCCGGCCACGTTGAACAGCGCCCAAAAATGCAGGCCTTGGTGCTGAAAGCGCTCGAACAAAGCCGAACGCGCCGCCGCATCGGTCAGGTCACACGGGCTGTAGAGTACTTTTACGGCGTAGGTGGCGCGCAGGCTGGTCGCCAGGGTTTCCAGGTTGGCTTCGTTCAGGTCGGTCAGGTACAGGTCCCAACCCCGGTTGGCGCATTCCACCGCCAGGGCCTTGCCCAGGCCGCCGGTCGCCCCGCTGATCAATACCAGGCTGGCATGCGTGCCATGGATCTGGCTAAAAAGAGGGATGTAGTTCATCTTAATGCTCCTGCTCTGCTGTCGTCTCAATCCGGCACATTTGCTCTGACAGCGCCCACAGGCGGCTGGCCGAGCGGGCGTCCAGGGCCTGCTTGCCGGGCTGCTTGGGCCGGCCGTCTTTCCAATAGATGGCCGTCGAATTGGCGGTCACATCCTCGTCCAGCAACCGCAGGATGCCCTGCGCCGATTTCTGCGGCGCCACCCCGCCGGATCTGCGCAGCGACCAGACCCAGCGCACCGGTCCCCCGCAGGGTGCGCCTTTGAAGCCGATGTCGGTCTTGACCAGGCCGGGGTCGGCGGCGAAAGCCCGCACGTTTGAGCTGCTTCCCAGGCGGCAGTTGAGTTCCAACGTAAACAGCACGTTGGCCAGCTTGGTTCGCGCGTAAGCGCGCAGGCCGTTGTAATGGCGGCGCAGCTGGATGTCATTCCAATCCAGCCGGGCGGAATAATGCGAGTCGGAGCTGACCGTGACAATTTTGGCGGCCGGGGCAGCTTGAAGGAGGGGCAGCAAGGCATTCGTCAACAGGAAGGGGGCCAGGTGGTTGACCGCCCATTGCGTCTCAAAACCCTCCGGCGAGAGGATCTGCCAGTAGGTAAAGGTGCCGGCATTGTTGACCAGTCCGTCCAGGTAGCTTTTTCCCTGGGATGCCAGGACTTCTCCGATTTGGGCTGCCAGCCCGCGTACCTGGCTTTGCAACGCCAGGTACGCGCACAGGTAAGCGATGCGCGCCGGCGCGTCGACTATACTGCGCAGGTGTCCTTCAGCAGCGGCGCAGCGCTCTGCTGAACGGCCCACGCCGATCACGCAGGCGCCTGCGGACAGCAGTTCGGCCGCCATCGCCAGGCCAATCCCGGAGGTCGCCCCGGTGACTACGTACGTCTTACCCGAAAAATTCTCATTCATGCGTTCATCCATCCAGTCTCAGATTTAGTGGTGAGTTTGTTCTCCGCACCTGTCTGTTTATAAGGCCTGCCCGGATGGAATTACACCCACCCACAGATGGAAATGGGGGTGGAGAGAGGGGTGGATTCGGCTCTCCACCCCCATTTTGACCGTCACTGCGAGACATATTCGACGAAGCAATCTCCCGCGGTCAGCATTAAATCCGGTTACCATACTTGCCGGCGCTGAGATTCATCACCCCTCTGCGCAAAGCCTCCGAGGGGGTCAGATTGACAACACAGAAAGAGC
>Ga0182027_10013684_pt1 | contig 11280 bp, 12 predicted proteins | sample 712E1DmetaG_FD_121300 | JGI IMG/M metagenome (GOLD analysis project Ga0182027, IMG submission 121300) | Permafrost microbial communities from Stordalen Mire, Sweden - 712E1D metaG (Illumina Assembly) | ecosystem: Environmental > Terrestrial > Soil > Wetlands > Permafrost | place: Sweden...
GGGAACCGCCTTCAGCGTGACGGTGCAGTCGCAGGACACATATGGCAACCCATCGAACCTGGACAGTGCCACCACAATTACCTTGAGTAAAGCAACCGGCGGTGGGACTTTGAGTGGGGTGCTCACGGGGAGCATTGGCATCGGGTCCAACAGCGTTACGATTGCTACGCCAGTCTATTCTAAAGCAGATACGATGACTTTGACAGCCACCGCGTCAGGTGGAGTGACTTTAACTGCCGTTACGAGCGGGGACATTGTGTTTTCGGCTGGTACGGCCACACAGGTCATAGTGGAGACGGCAGCGGATGGGAGCGGTACCGTGGTACCGGCGCAAGATATTAACACAGGGAATTCCATAACGGTGTATGCCATCACCCGAGATGCCTATAACAACTTCGTAGCTAATGCAGCTGTCTCATGGTCTTTAGTGGGTAAGACTGGCGGCGTGTCGAATGGAGACCTAGCTGCCAGCGGGGATACAAAAAGCGCCGTTTTTACCGCAAATTACAATGGCAATGCTCAGATCGAGGCAACCTCAGGTTGTTTGACGCCAATTAATTCAGGTACAATTACAGTGCCGGTTATTCTTGTCGTGACAGCCCCTTCGGCCATCAATCTTAATGTTTTAGTAGTAGGTCAGACCACCACCGGCTATAGTGTTACCTCTGGCTCTGTGGTCAGTAATTACGCAAATTGGTCAGTAAGTGCCACAGACGCTCCTGGAGGCACGAAGACAACTAATTATGGCTATATGACTACCAACGCTGATGGAAGCGGCAGCAAGTTGACGGATGCGTTCCAAGTAGGTAAAGTATCGGGTAATTACTATGCTTCGAATAGTCCTGGCGTTACCTATACCGGTGCCGGCAATGGGTCCCTACCTTTCTATGTCAGCCAGAGTGTAGTTCCTAGTGATGCCGCGGGGTCATATACAATTACCATTACCTTCACTATTAGCACCCCTTAGCCATCATGGTATTTTAGTAGAAAGTTAGGTCACAAAAGATTGCTTTGTTCAAAAGTAACACTAGCTTACCCTGTAACCTTTGAAGAAATCGGTACCGTTTCCCTTAATTTCTCGTATTAAAGAGTTTTTTCACTTTTCGATTTGGCCAAACCTAAACTCTGATTTTGCCATATAATAGTACATTATATTTCGTTATACCGAAAAGAAGCTGATTCCATTTATCCCAGTTATAAAATATTCCGGCGTTTTTTCAAATTTACTACAGTTCCGAACTTTTTTCTACTAAGCTTTGGAAATGGCAAGGAGGGTTTATCTGTAAATTTATAAACATTAAAACGATGCTATTATTATCGACATCTACGGTCATCGTCCTGTTCAGTTTGTCTTTTAAGTTCTTCCTCAGCGGCACGAAGCGTTTCCTCATCATCAATTATGTGATCATCATTTAGAATCTCGTCGCTTACCCCACCTTGTGGTTCTTTTACGTAGAAATCTAGACCACACTCGAGACATCTGTATGTCAAGAATCGCTGGCCTCTCCAAACTTTGACATAATCAGGCTCGCCAATGCCATGATAGACAATTAACCTCGTGTTGGTACTCTCACAATATGGGCATGAAGGGCTGGAACTCTGAGATTCTTTTTTGATTCTCTTTCGCCGGAATAACCACATAATACCCTATTTTATAACAATTTGAAGAATGCGCGGTGACGCATCCTTATACCAGATTTTTTCATAGCTACACGTATTATCTAGTCCGTTCGTAAATTTATTAGGATTGAATAGATAAAATGCTGTGGCTGAAAGGGATGACAGACAGCATCCAAACATCGTGTCTGTAAATCAGCTTAAATGTCTAATAAGGTTTAATGTACACCCAAAAACAAACATAATTCTAAAAATAGATCACGATAAAATGTCATCATTTAGTAACGTTGGAGCTCTCAATTTTATGACTCTTTGATGATTAGCGTGATAAATTAGGTGAAAGGCAAAATGTCGTAAAGTGAATCTGCCTTCACCTGACATCGCCTAATACGCTTAAATAATCTGGCAGTTTTGCAAAACGGTTTTAAGGTGTAATCAAAAGGAGAACAAAAATGACTACCGAACAAAACAAAATCATGGGAGCACTTAAAACTGCTATCGATATAGAGAAAGATGGCAAAGAACGACAATCTAACAGCAGTCCAGAAAAGCGATAATGAAGCGGGTAGAAAACTACTTCACTCATTAGCTCTTGAGGAGGATACTCACCTTAAGAAGTTAGAAGAGATTTACCATTCGATCCAAAACAAGATGGGATGGCCGGCTGTTGCCTTCGAGCCTGACAAAGGCAAAAGTTTGAGAGAGTTATTTGTAGGGGCCTGTAAGGTAACTGGTGTTAGTGTAAAGGGTAGTTCTACCGAGGTTGATGCAATAAATACTGCTATCGGGAAAGAAAAGGAAAGTTATGATTTCTATGAGCAGCAAAGTAAAGATGCCACTTATGAAACCGAGCGAGCTTTTTATGAGGCTGTAGCTGCTGAAGAAAGGGAACACGAGATAATTCTTGTGCACTACTACGAATACCTAACAGATCCTGTGGACTGGTTTACAAGAGTAGAACGTCATTCTTTGGATGCCGGCTAATCGGAAAAACTTTCAATCAAATCGGCAATACCCAATGATATACAACAATTGATATACTCACCCAACAAACGAAAAAGGAGAAAATATAATTGAAGGGGAAAGGGAACATAAATATCTCTCTCATAACGGCGAAACTCCAGGATATAAAGCCTTTCACGAGGTCTACATCACCAAGGATTTAGGGCCGGAAAAGAATGAAAAAGTAGTAGCTTTTATAGACAAGCACATCGAGAAATTTAAAGGGCATATCAAAGATAAGCGTGGAATTCCTTTAATGCTTTTCGAGCGCAAACAAGACGCCCAGACATTCGCAAACGAACTTATTGACAAAATTAAAATAGAAAAAGAACATATAACAATAAAAGCGAGGAAATATACACGCTAACTTGTTCAAGCTAAACGTGGATATACAACAATTAACAACTCAGGTCATATTTCGAAGAAAGTCCATCAGTCTTCCAGGAGGTGTGAAATGGTAGATAATGAGGAACATTCGGAACGGGAAGAGTCCCGTGGAGCTAAAATCCAAATCCTGGGTACTAATCCAGAAAATCCAGAGAAGGGAAGAATATTCGTCTGGACCAAAATGGGTTGGTTCGAGCGTGTAGAAGGGCAGTCTGGAGATATAGCTTTTACTCCTATCGCCGACTCTGAAGAGGAATTAAGGGAATTGATTTCACGGGATAACCCCAATGCAGATTTAGATGACCTTAGCGGAGAGTATCGAAGGATGGTCTCTGAGGAATTCATTGAGCAATCCCCCTCATATTCAGATTCATCTGAAGACTCGAGCGAAGAGGCCGATGATGATGAAGATCAAGAATACCATCTGCATGACTAGTTTCTCTACCAAAAGGTTGCAATGTGAATTGGATGACAGAAGCAGGAAAATGGCAGGTAGCGATAACAAAGAACTTATTGAAATCCTTAAACACATAGAAAAACAGTTAGGTCATATAAAGTATGATTTAGCTGACATTAAAAGGGAAATGCCCAAAGTGCCTTTTTTATGGAGACCTATTGCAGGAAATAATTAATACCATTGAGACTCGCAAGTAACCAACTCAAAATGTCAACACACAATGAAACGACATCGTCTGTTTGTTGGTGTCGTTCTTATTCTGTCAGTGCATGCCTTGGCAACTCGACGAACGGTAATTGTAGAGCTTTCAGCATATCGTTAGAATTGTGTAGTGCATAAGCTTTCCAGTGGTTATTAAAGAAAACAAAAGTCTGGGATACCTTTTGACTGGCGGTTTTAATTTTTTCTACCAACTCCTTTATTTCTTCTGTGGAGTAAAGGTACTGGTAACGTGTTTCGGTAGTTCCTTCCCACCATGTCTCAGCATTTCTCCCATGAAAGCGGAAATAAGAGAAATCTGCCGTGACCGGCAATTCTGCGGCAATTGATGTATTAAACTTGGGCTCATCAATCTGAACCCAAGCAATATTATGTGCTCTCAATATTTCAGCTGTTTGCAGGTCATCGCTCCAACTCTTATGCCTCAGCTCCACTGCTAAATGGTATTGCCCAAAGTGCATGGCAATTGCCTCAAGAACTTACTTACCAAACTCATCATCTTTGAAACTCGAGGGGAATTGTACCAGTAACGCTCCCATCTTTTCGGCTTTCACCAGTGGTTCCAGACTCTGACGGAACATATCGATATCATCAATTGAGATGACGGCTTCCTCTCCTGAGGATTCACGGTACATGTTCGGATGGGTAAATTTCTGCCAGAGCTTCATGGTGAACAGAAATCCTGGTGGTGTCCGTTTCACCCAGTTAGACACAAAAATGGGATTCGGCGGACGATAGAAGGAGCTATTCACCTCTACCGTATTGAAGAACTGGCTGTAATATGCAAGCTCATTCTTTGTCCCTGGTGGATAGAAATTGCCTTTCCATGTGCCTTCACCATCAGGATACGACCAGCCGGAGGTGCCGATATATATCTGTGCCATTTCCCAAACTTTTTCGCCTTATTATACGATACTTTCAAAGAGTTGTACTCAAGACTTGACAATAGTACGAATGTTCTATTATTATATCTCTTACCCTGTTTTGAGGTCAATTATGAAAATACTCTGTATCCTATTACCCCATTTCCCTTTGAAGTGTGAGACTCTGAGACATGCCGGAATTAACAGCTGTTCAGTAATTATCACCCGTGCCATCGGTTCACAAAAACTGGTACTGGATCATTCACCGGAGTTAAATAATCTGTGTGTTGGGATGCCTTTACAGCAAGCTCTATCTTCGCATGGAGAAGCGGAATTGATGCATGCCGATATTCCGTACTATTGGACTGTTTTCAATGAAATACTTGATGCGCTGGAAGAAAAAAGCCCGTTGGTGGAGGGGACCGACCTGGGTGAGGTTTACATCGGGCTGGATGGACTGCATCTAATTTATGAGGATGATGATGTGACCGTCAGCGCCATGCATGAAGCTATTCCCGCCGCTTTTGACGCTCGTATCGGCATCGCCGAAGGCAAATTCCCGTCTTGCCTGGCAGCACAATATAACCCTGCCGGCAGTTACAAGACTATCGACGGAAATATTACAGCCTTTCTTAAAGACCTGAGCTGTGATTTTCTGCCGGTTTCCCTTAAAAGCAAGGATAAATTACATGAATTCGGACTGCATACTATGGGGCAAATAGTGTCGCTGTCACCCGGCCCGCTGCAAGCGCAATTCGGTCCTGAAGGCAAGAGAATCTGGGAACTGGTAAACGGCATCGATGATACCCCACTCTATCCCAGGATGAGGGAAGAGAATATTGAAGAAAATACTACCTTATCTTCGGTCACAACTTCACTAGATGTCATACTGATGGCAATCGAGACGTTGCTTTCCCGCGCTTTTATCAGGTTCGAGTCAAAAGGAATGGGCATGCGCAGTATTAACCTGTGGACACGCAGCTGGCTGGCAGAGCACTGGGAACGCAGTATTAATTTCAAAGAGCCAGCTATGAATACCAAAACTGCGCTCTCCCGCATCAAACAGATTATGGAGAATGCTCCCCAGCCGGGACCGATTGAACAATTGGGAATAAAGGTTACCGGTTTAGGTTGCCAGCATGGTAAACAGAGAAGTCTTTTTACCGAAGTCAGGGCTAATGACCATCTCCTGAATGACATCAAACAGTTGGAATTTCGTCTGGGAGGTCCCCAGTTATACAGAGTAAAGGAAGTTGAGCCATGGTCGCGGATACCAGAAAGACGTTACGCGCTGACACCCTTAAGCCGATAAACCTGCCGGAGCCGGTACATGTGGAGGAAAGCCAATCCGGCTTGCCGGTAATGGTACAAATAAAGCGTCGACAGCGTATTATCGCGGTCGAAGACCGGTGGCGTATTGATGACGAGTGGTGGCGCACCGAATCGATCTCCCGTATTTATTACGCTGTCATACTTGCTTCGGGACAGCGGTTGGTGCTATCTAAAAATCTCATCGATAACTGCTGGTATCGCCAGTCATATTAGGGGTCTCATATGTCCTACGTTGAACTTCACTGTCACAGTTACTATTCTTTTCATGACGGTGCTTCTTCCCTGGAAGAATTGCTGACGCGGGCGAAAGAACTTGGTTATAATGCGCTTGCCTTGACCGACCACGATAACCTTTGCGGGGCCATGCGTTTTGCCCAGCTTACTCATTCACTGGAGATGCAGGGGATTATCGGCGCTGAAATAACTCTAAAGGGCGGCTATCATCTCACCCTGCTGGCGAAAAATAGAACAGGTTACCGCAATCTCTGTCGTCTCATTACTGCGGCCTATAACTCCGGCGAACGTAATGCTCCGGAATTACCACCTGAAATGCTGGCGGAACATACTGCCGGACTGATTGCCTTATCCGGATGCCCTAAAGGAGAACTGGCACAGTTATTGATTAGGTCTCATATTCCTGAAGCGCGCAATTTGGTTAGACGGTATCTTGAATGGTTTGGCAGTGACAATTACTACTTGGAACTGCAGCAAAACCTTGTTTATGGAGACACTGAACGGAACAGGAAGCTCCTGAGTATAGCTAAAGAAACGGATACTCGCGTAATTGCTACAGGGAATGTCCACTACCATCTAAGGGAACGGCATCAGCTTCAAAATTGTTTGGTAGCCATTAAGCATTGTAAAAGTCTGGAAGAAAGCCATCGGGTAAGAAGACCGAACTCGGAGTTTTACCTGCGGTCCGAGCAGGAATTGAAGTCCTTATTTCAGGAATACCCTAAAGCCTTGACTAATACATTGGAAATCGCCGGACAGTGCACTCTCGATTTGACAAAGGACATTGGCTACATCTTCCCTGAATACCCAGCGCCGGATGGAGATACACCTGATAGCTATCTGGAAAAGCTCTGCTATGAAGCGGCGGTGCGGCGTTACGGGAGCATTACTCCTGATGTCAGTGAAAGACTGGCGCAAGAGTTCCGCTTGGTGAAAAAGTATAAACTGGCTGGCTTCCTGCTTCTCTACCACGAGGTGATCAAACTGGGGCGCGAAGTAATGATAGAGCAGGGATTAAGCGACCCTTCTTTAACCATTGAGGAGAACCCTCCGGGGAGAGGGCGTGGCTCGTCCGTATCACTACTGATAGGCTATCTCATCGGTCTTTCCCATATTGATCCTCTGAAATACAAACTATCACTGGAGCGTTTTCTTCCGGCAGATGTTATGAATAACGTTCCGGATATCGACCTGGACTTCCCACGTAGCATCAGAGAAGGCCTGATTCTCAGAACTCATCAGGAATGGGGATGGGAGCATGCGGCGCTCACTGGCACCATCGCTACCTATCAGATTAAAGGGGCTGTCAGAGACCTTGGTAAAGCATTAAGCCTGCCACCGGAAGAGGTCGACCAGCTTTCCGGACAGGTGGGTTACGGAAGCGCCCGTCATCTTGAATTGCAGATGGAGAAATCACCGCGTTTCAAGGAAAAGGTAGGCATGTCGGGCTGGAGGGATTTAGTACGTCTCTCTGTTGAATTGGATGGTTTTCCAAAATACATGGGACAACATCCAGGAGGGATGATTATCTCCTCCAAGCCGTTAATCGACATTGTGCCGGTGCAAAGAGGCGCTATCGAAGGACGCTATGTCTGCCAATGGGATAAAGACAGCATCGACGATGCCGGTTTCGTAAAAATTGATTTCCTGGCACTGGGAGCATTATCCCAGCTTCAAGAGGCAGTTGAACTGATTAAACAGCGTACTGGTCAAAGGGTCGACCTTTCACGCATTGATTTTGACGATAATAATGTCTACGATATGCTTTGCAAAGCGGATACAATCGGTATCTTCCAGGTGGAATCAGCAGCACAAATACAAACTATCACAAGGCTAAGGCCGAGAAATCTGCTGGACATGGCACATGAAGTTGGTGCAGTGAGACCCGGCGTTGGTGTGAATGGAGGAGTTCAAGATTACCTGTTACGGCGCAGTAAAAAAAGGCCGATAACCTATGACCATCCGCTGGAAAAACGAGCATTGAAACGCACGTTGGGGGTGATATTGTTTCAGGACCAGGTGAATCAACTGGCAATTGATGTCGCTGGTTTTAGCCCCAGTAAAGCCGACCAGATGAGGCGAGCCTTTGGCAGACGCCACAATGGAGAGCTTATTAAACAGTATCACGAGACATTCTTAGAAGGTGCCAAGAGCAAAGGTGTGAGCGACAGTGCGGCAGAAAATATCTTTAAAAAGTTCAATGGACAGTATATGTTCCCTGAATCGCACGCTTTTGCTTTCGGGGTTACGGCATATCAGGCATCCTGGCTTAAGTGCTATTATCCGCTGGAGTTTTTTGTAGCTATCTTTAACCAGCAACCGATGGGTTTCTATAACCTTGAGACATTAAAAGAGGATGCTAAAAGACACGGTATTACTGTACTAAACCCCGATATCAATAAAAGCCGTGGCATTTGTTTGATTGAAAACGGTGCCATAAGACTAGGTTTGCTGAACGTGTTGGGATTAGGCAATGCTGCCACTCACAATATCGAGGTGGGAAGGACAAAACATGGGGAATTCAATAGTATTGGTGATTTTATGGAACGCACCGGCGTGCTGGAAGAAGTGGCACTCAACCTGGCAAGTGCCGGTGCCTTCGATAGCCTTGAAGCGAACCGTCGGCAGGTGAAATGGGAAATTGGGCTGAGATACCGCCCCATCAATTCGCAATTATCGTTACCGCTACCAGTGGAACAGGACATGGCTGAACTGAATAACCCTGGTGACTGGGAACGTATGAAAGAAGAGTATAACGTGCTTAGCCTATTCCCAGCCGGACATATTATGGCGAGCCTACGCCCCCGTTTTCATGGTTATGTGTGTTGTAGCAAAGATATTGATGGTTTGCGTGATGGTGCAGAGGTGATGACAGCCGGACTGGTAATCCGCCGCCAGAGACCCAGAGGGAAGGTGGTGTTCATCACTTTAGAGGATGAGTTCGGGCATATCCCATTGATGGTCTTTCCGCAGGTATATGAGCATCAAGAGCATAAATTCAGATCTCCATTTTTAATCGTCAAAGGCAAATTATCCAGACGTGAAGGCACACATAATGTGGTAGTTACTCATGTAAAGGCGTTTAATGCGTTGGAGAAAGTACCGGAGTCTAAAGATTGGAGATGAAGTTTGTAGGAATTGGAACATGCTCTCACGATTATGGCACACGATCCAGTCATTGTGTCTGTTATTTGGCTTTATCCATCGAGCATCTATCATCAATAAAGACGGGGATTCCCCAATTATTAGTGGTTTGTAGTAACACACTTCATCTTTTGTTATCCAACAAGCTACAAAAGTCGCCGCCAGGGTAGTTGCTATTCCCCTAATATTTTCAATCCCACCGCTCCCCATCATCTTTCCTTTAACCGATTGAAACGGACTCAGTTTGCGTTATATCATGAACTTCTGACTTTGTAGATTTCCAAAGTTTCTAACGGACATTCTCGAAATCGATAAATCCCTTGTCTATGTCGATATCGATAAGCTTAACTTTTAATCGGATGCCAACATCAACGCCTTCGTATCCACGAGCCAATCTTCCTTCAATCGGCGGCTGAAAGATGCGCACCCAGGTTCCTTTGTCAGCAGCACCCGTACAGATTGCGTCAAACTGGTCTCCGATTCTCGAAGAGAGCAGCATGGCTGCAGCCGATTTGGCAACCTGTCGCTCAACCTTGTGGGCATCATCTTCCTTCCCGGTGCAATGTGTCGCCAGTTCGACCAATTCAGAATTGCTATAAGGCATGGGAGACCCGCTCAGGGTTGCTTTCAGGATACGCTGAGTAATCAGGTCTGGGAATCGGCGGTTAGGGGCTGTGGAATGGGTGTAGTCTTTGACAGCCAGCCCGAAGTGGCCCGGCACTGTCTCATTTGGGAGTTCGACAACATATTCACCGGCACCAAGCAGTTTGATGATAATGAGAGAAAGGTCGGGAAAACGGAGCGGGTCGGCCGCTTTCTGTTTTATCAGGAAATCCGCCAGCGCCTTAGAGTCGGGCACAGGTGGAAGTTGTGAATTATACTGGGCAGCGATCTCAACAATCCTGTCCCACCGCTTGGGAGAACGGACTACACGTCTTAAGGATGGTATTTGTTTTCCTTGCAGAAACAGCGCTGTCACATCGTTTGCCGCGATCATGAAGTCTTCAATTATTTCCTTGGCCCGGTTCGTTTCCTCCACCTGCAAGTCTCGTATCTCATCGCCGTCAAAGACCGGGCTGGTTTCAAGCGTCTGCAGTTCCAGAGCTCCGCGTTTATACCGCTGGGAACGCAATTTCTGCGCAACACGGTCCTGAATCCGGAGATTATCGGCCAGGGCAGGTTCAACCGGGACAGCTTTGTTTGGCGCCGGCTCTTTACCTTCCAACCAGGCAGCTACAGCGTTATAAGCTAACTTGGCATTATTGCTGACCAGTGCCTGGTAGATATCCGAGCTTTTTATATTCCCGGCATCATCGATTATCATCTCGACGACCATCGCCAGTCGGTCTTGGTGATAATTTAAAGAAGTCAGATCGGTAGAGAGCTTTTCCGGAAGCATCGGGAAAGTCTTACCGGCAGTGTATATTGAAGTGGTATTCTGATAGGCATGTTCGTCAATCGCAGAGCTTTTTTTTACCAGGGCGTCTACATCCGCAATGGCAACAAAAATTTTAACGTTATTATCCGGCAGCATCTCCGCCACCGTTAGTTGGTCCAGGTCCAGAGAATCATCATTATCAATCGACGCCCAGAGCAGCTGCCGCAAGTCCTTGATTACCGGTGCTGTTCCTCCATTGACTTGTTTAATCTTTGCGAGTTCGCCGAGGGCAGCCGGTGAAAAATCCGGCAGAAATCCATGTTCCAGAATGACACGACGTGCAATCTGCTCTAGGATATTTTTTCCATTTTTGTTATTGGGAGTTGTCATGAGTTTATTGTTCTCCTTACTTTTCATTATTTTATTAATCATCTCAAACTGCCTGCTAAGTCTGTCGTATCATACGGTAAAACACCCTTTTAGCGAACTCGGCAGAGAAGATGTAGACAATTACAATCGCAATAATTATTAGAATAAAGGAAATAGGTAATTTGCTGAACCCCAATAGCTGATCTAACGGCGTGTAAGGCAAAATAAACGTTACTGCCACGACCAGCAATGTTGCCATGAGCAAATATTTGCCCGGA
>Ga0182027_10013685_pt1 | contig 11280 bp, 8 predicted proteins | sample 712E1DmetaG_FD_121300 | JGI IMG/M metagenome (GOLD analysis project Ga0182027, IMG submission 121300) | Permafrost microbial communities from Stordalen Mire, Sweden - 712E1D metaG (Illumina Assembly) | ecosystem: Environmental > Terrestrial > Soil > Wetlands > Permafrost | place: Sweden...
TACGTCACGCCTGGCCTGATTGATATCCATACCCACGGTGCATTGGGCCACTCCTTCAACGAGCCGGACGAAGCCGCTTGGGAGATCATCACCGCAGAAAACCTGCGCCGCGGAGTGACCTCCCTGCTGGCTACCCTGGGCGCAGGTCGGATGGAGGAACTGATCGCCTGCCTAGCCCTCGCCCGGGAGTGGAAGAAAAAATCCCACGCCGGGAGCCAGGTGCTGGGCGTGCATTCCGAGGGGCCCTTCCTGAGCATGGGTCAAAAGGGCGCCCAGGACCCGCGCGGGATCCAATCCCTGGAAGGAAATGCCGCGGAAAAGTTGCTTGCCTATGCCGATGTACTTTCCATGCTGACATACGCCCCGGAAATCCCGGGGGCGCTGGAATTGACCGACCGACTGCGTGAGCTGGGTATCGTTGCTGCGGCTGGCCACAGCTCAGCCTGCGATTCCGATGTATTGGCCGCATATGAGCATGGCCTTCGGCATACCATCCACATCTGGAGCTCGCAATCCAGCGTGATCCGCCAAGGTCCCTGGCGCAGACCCGGCCTGCTTGAAGCCACCCTGACTATGGACGGACTTACCGCGGAAATGATCTCAGATAACCGCCACCTGCCCCCGACTTTGATGAAACTTGCTTATCGATGCAAGGGTGCGGACAGGCTGTGTATCGTTTCGGATGCCAGTTCAGCGGCCGGCTTCCCTGACGGTACCCGCTTTGGCTTCGAGGGTCTGGAATGCGAGGTGACAAACGGCGTCGCCATGCTGGTCGACCAGACCGCCTTCGCCGGCAGCACCACCTTGCTTAACCAGATGATTCCCATCCTGACCGAAGTGGTGGGCATCCCGCTGATCGAAGTAGTCCGTATGGCTTCCCTGACTCCGGCCAGGGTGATCCACACCGACCTATCCAAGGGCAGCCTGGAAGCTGGCAAGGATGCCGACCTGGTCATCTATGAGCCGGATTTCCAGGCCTGGCGGGTGATGGTCGGCGGGGAATGGGTTGCAATCGACGCCTAAACTTTTTACCAAAATCGTATCAGTTTTCAACAAGCAATTCTAAAAAAATATATAGCTTTCCTAGCTAATTTAAGAGGTAGGCAGTTTTCCATATGGATTTATACACCTTGCTTGGAATTTTGGCGATAATATTTTGGAGTTCCAACGTCGCTTTCTCTCGTTCTCTAGCAGAGCAAATAGGCCCCATCAGCTCAGGAGCAATAACATTTACTATTGCCGGGATTTTGGCATGTCTGTATGTTTACATATCTACCGGGAACTTCAAAAATATTTTCAATTTGCCCAAACTATATCTGGTCGTATGTGGCTCCCTATTTGTGACCAGTACAATCTCATTAAGCTTGGCAGTAGGGTTCTCTGTTCAACGCGACCAAGTTTTAACTGTTGGCTTGATCAATTATTTGTGGCCTGGAATAAGCCTGTTATTTTCTGTTCTTCTTTGGCACCGTAAAGCAAATATCTGGTTGTTTTTCGGGATATTGAGTGCATTTGCCGGTATATGGATATCTACGATATCCAACAGTCACAATTCTATTGTTAGCGAATTACTCGGGTTCCAAAGTTCTCTGCCGGTTGTTCTGGCATTGATAGCGGCATTTTCTTGGGGACTGTATTCAAATATCAGTCGTAAATGGTCTTTTCAATTGGAAGCCTACCAGGGTCTGGCAGGCGTGCCACTATTTTTGCTTTCCGCCGGTCTTATCTTGGCCTGTCTTCGTGCTTGGTTTCCTGAAAAAGCAAACTTTTCAATCAACACTGCCGGCGACCTTGGCTTCCTGGTTTTATTCCCATCTTTGCTGGCCTACATTTTTTGGGATTTGGCTGCCCGTCGTGGGGATCTCATTTTAATTTCTTCCCTTTCGTTTTTTATTCCAATACTATCTACCCTTGTCACAGTCATAAGCTTAAAAATTCCAGCTGGGCCTGAACTTTGGATAGGCGCATTTTTTGTGACACTTGGCGCGATCGTTTGCAAGTATTCAATACAAGAGCAAACCAGCTAACCTAATAGCAAATCCCAAAGGAAGGCCGCTTTCAGTTTTGTGATGCTGCTTAGCGGCAGGGCTTCATTTTCATTAGGGGGGAGGAGTCTTTGAGATTAAAAAATATGAAAAGACCGACCATTGCTGGGCAGTCCTTTTCAGGTTTAGGCTCCTCGCCGAGGATTTGAACCTCGAACCTAGCGGTTAACAGCCGCCCGCTCTGCCGTTGAGCTAGCGAGGAAGGCAGGCGGGATTATATAGGCAAGCCGGAAGTCTGTCAAGTTCGGCCAGCAAAGTTCGGCCAGCAAATCGGTTCGATGAACAAATAAGTTTTCGGTTTTTGAAAGTAGCAGTATAATCCCGCCAGTCTTACCATTGTTTTAAGGAGAAGAAGATGCGCAAGCTTGCCTTATTGGTTATCATACTCAGCATGCTGGCCCTGCCGCTATCCGCCTGCGGAAGCCAGGCGGGCGACCCCGCCTCGAAAGCAGTTGTAGATTATCTGACCGCGTTGGTTGCCAAGGATTCCACCAAGCTTTCGGCGCTCTCCTGCGCCAGTTGGGAACCGAGCGCTTTGCTCGAACTTGATTCACTCCAGGCAGTCAAGACCCGCCTGGACGGGGTAAGCTGTAAAACCTCCAGTACAACCAGCGGAACTTCACAGGTGAATTGCCAGGGTAGAATACTGGCTACTTATAACGGTGAAGATCAGGCATTGGATATTTCAGCGCGTACCTATCAAGTAGTGCAACAAGGGGGGGATTTCCTGGTGTGCGGTTATAAATGAAATTCCGGCTTTTCACGCGCGAAAACCTGTGGGCACTAATTTTCTGCCTTATCCTGGTCGCGCTGGTCATTTTAACAGCCAGTAGCGCCCCCACCTGGATCTATCAGGGCTTTTGATGACCCTGGCATATATCCTCGTCTCCTTTGTTATCGCGGCCGTTCTTGGCGTAGCGGTACGTGAGCGCGGGCGCCTGTCTGTGCTGTTGGCGATCAGTGCACTGGCAGTGTACGCACTGCAGCCGGCATTGCCGGTGCGGGGGTTGGATTTCTGGCTTCCCACCCTTACCTTGGGGCTGACCGTTTTGGCATGGATCTTGACCACACCGCGTCAAGAACGCAGTTGGCGGGCCAATTGGCCTGCGGCCGCCATTCTGGTTGGAATTGTCCTGTTGCTTGGCCTAACGCGTTATTTGGGTATTTCTACCCCCCTGACTGCATCCAACCCGCCACAAGTACAAATGATCCTGGTCGTCCTGGCGGTGGTTGCCGCGGCAGGCTTCTTTTTGTGGCGTTTCTCAAAGCCTGGCAGGTTAATCCTGAGCGCTGCATTCGTGTTTGTCATTCTTATTTTTATATTATTGAAAGTACCGTCGCTGTCGGAGTGGGCCAGCCAGGTGTTGCGTGGTTGGAACGGACAGTCAACCCTGCTGGCTTCTCCATTGGACTTGCGCTGGCTGGGCTTTTCATATATCGCATTTAGGCTGTTGCACACCCTGCGTGATCGCCAGAGTGGGCGTCTGCCGTCAGTGAGCCTGTCCGAGTATCTGGTTTATGTAATCTTTTTCCCGGCATTGAGCGCCGGTCCGATCGACCGCATCGAGCGTTTTGTGGGGGACTTACGCCAGCCGCTTTCATTAAACAGCGATGATTATGGTGAAGCCGGCACACGGTTCGTTCTGGGCCTGTTCAAGAAATTTGTCATCGCCGATACGCTGGGGCTGGTGGCTATGAATGCGACCACTGCGACTCAGGTCCGCACCGCAGGATGGGCGTGGGTGCTGCTGTATGCTTATGCGTTCCAGATCTATTTTGACTTCAGCGGATACACTGATATTGCCATCGGGCTGGGGCGGCTGCTCGGTATCAAACTCCCGGAGAACTTCAACGCGCCTTACCTGAAACCAAACCTGACCCTATTCTGGAACAATTGGCACATGACCCTCACACAATGGTTCCGGGCGTATTTTTTCAATCCGGTGACCCGAGCCTTGCGCTCGAGTAAAAGGAAGTTCTCCATCTCGGGCATTGTTTTTATCACGCAAATGGGCACGATGGTTCTGATTGGTCTTTGGCATGGCGTCACCTGGAATTTCGTTGCATGGGGTGTTTGGCACGGCCTCGGACTGTTTGTTCATAATCGCTGGTCTGTGTGGACAAAAGGGCGCTTTGCCGTGCTACCGATAAACTGGCAGAAGGTGTTGAATGTCGGCGGCGGATTACTTACATTTCACTTCGTCGCGATTGGTTGGGTCTTCTTTGCCTTGCCTTCGTTGTCTGTTTCCGGTCAGTTCTTGCAAACACTGGCAGGCTTGAAATAATGCGTAGGAGCTTGGGTGAGCGCTAGATTTTTACGCAACGTTATTGTAAAAGGCCTGGCGCTGTTCCTGTTGCTTGATATTGCATTGGTGGCAGTTAATCCGGCCGGGTTGGGCAGGCTTTCCTTGTATAATCACATTTTCCCGGGACGGCTGCGCTTTCCTTTTGGCGAAGACCCAACCCAGTCTTACAACTTAAGCTTGTTCAACCTTGATGCAATGTTTGCGTCGCACGACATCGCGGCCGGGCCAAAACCTGCCAGTGAATACCGGGTTCTTGTAATCGGCGACTCTTCCACCTGGGGGATCCTCCTGCAACCCGGGCAAACCCTGGCCGGTCAATTGGATAGCGCGGGGTTAAACCTATGTGGGAAGACCGTGCGGGTTTACAACCTGGGCTATCCGACCATTTCGCTGACAAAAGATCTGATGGTGCTGGATTATGCCATGCGCTACCAGCCAGACCTGGTCATCTGGCCGTTGACCCTGGAAGCGTTTCCGTTTGACAGCCAGCTGACCTCGCCCATTGTTGCTAACAATGCCGCTCGCGTGGATGCTTTAATCGTCCATTATGGCCTTCCTTTCGATTTACGGGATCCAGCACTTGTCCGCCCAACCTTTTGGAACCAGACCCTGATTGGCCAACGGCGCTCCCTGGCAGACCTGTTCCGCCTCCAAATGTATGGCGTGTTGTGGGCTGCCACTGGCATAGACCAGAGCTATCCGGTTGATTATGAACATGCCCAGACCGACCTGGTTTCCGATGTGGCTTATCATGGCATGCAACCGCCGACCCTGGATGAATCGAAACTCGCTTTTAGCGTTCTCGAAGCCGGCCTGCTGGTGGCAGGTAAGACACCGGTGTTGCTGGTCAATGAGCCCATACTGGTCTCCACCGGCAAAAACAGCGCCCTGCGGTACAATTTTTATTACCCGCGTTGGGCCTATGACCAATGGCGGCAGATGATGAATGAAAAAGCCGCTAACCAAGACTGGGACTATCTTGATCTGTGGAACCTGGTCCCCGCAGACCAATTTACTAACAGCGCCATCCATCTGACACCGGTCGGAGAAACCCGTATGACCGGGAGCGTGGAACAAACCATCTCACAGCAGAGTTGTCCATGAAAACATCAAAAACCCTTTTATTGTTTATTGCGCTCCTTTTGCTTGCAGCATGTGATACGCCTGAGTGGGGGCATACTATTCAGAGTGTGCCTTCTGCTACGGTAGCCAGTACACAGATTCCGACATTGGTGCCGCCTCCGGTAACGCCAACTGCCATGAAATTCCTCCCTGCGACGGAGACAGTGAGCAGTACTGTTCAGGCTCCCACACCTACGCTTGCTCTGGATGCCTGGAAAAGCATGCCGATTGTCCCGGTCGTATCGCCACGCATGCTTGCGGTGTACCAGGCAGGGCTTGCGGCCGGTCGCAACCCGAACCGGTTTTCAAAAATTGGGGATTGCCAGAACATCACTACCTATTTCCTGGCTTCGTTTGACAACTCAAAGGGGTACCGGTTGGGAACACAATACGCTTATCTCCAACCAACGATAGACCATTTTGCCGGATCCTGGTCGAGGCAGAGCCTGGCAGTAAAGGGGGGCGAGAACGTGGCAGCTTCCATGGACCCGCTGTGGGCCGACCCTAAAAAATGCAATGCCGGAGAAATGCCGATCGCTTGCGAAATTCGGGTTAATAACCCGAGCATAGTCACCATCAGCATGGAGGAATCCTGGTCTGGTGACCTTGTTAAATATAACGAATATTTGCGCAAGATTGTCGAATATGTGCTTTCACAAAATGTTGTGCCAATCCTTGCCACCCGTGCAGAAGTTCCCGGAAGTAAAAACAGCATTAATGAGGTTGTGACCCGGGTTGCTTATGATTACCAGGTGCCGCTCTGGAATTTTGGGGTTTCGGTTCTCCCGTTGCCTTCATATGGTTTGACAGCGGATGGCTTTCACCTATCCCAGGCAGGCAATTTCTTTGATGATCCAAACAGCATGAAGGAGGGTTGGCCCTGGCGCAACCTGACAGCGCTGCAGGCGATTGATGCAGTCTACCGTGCGGTCAGTGGACAGCATTAAGGTTGTACAATGAGATAACAGTTTTCTAAATCAAAGCTTCGTCTGTTATGAATTATGAAAAAAACCTGCACTCTGGTTATGTTGTGTGCTTTTTTGGCTGCCTGCGGTCCTCCTGGCTGGGGTATGGAAGCACCACCTGTTATAAACCCAACTACCAGTGGAATTGTTGCGCCAACTGTTTCTCTGACAGCGCTATCTCCTTCAACAGAAATTCCCACTCCGACGGAAAGCCTGGTCCCAAGTCCATCCCCGGATACACGGCTCTCCCCGGATGATTGGCAGAATTGGCCGGTTGTACCAACAGTCAGCCCGGAAATGAAAGTACTTTTTCAGCACGGGCTGGCGATGGGCAATAATCCGGCAGCATTCTCCAAGATAGGCGATGGCGAAATCTCGACCGTTTGGTTTTTAACCCAATATGACCTGGATCCGAGCAATTATCACCTCGGCTCCCACACCGAATTAGAGTCTGTGATCAAACATTTCTCTGGTTCATTTGGCCGCGTCGGCCCAGCGGCTGGACGTGGCTATAATACGACCATCATTTTAGGCCCGGTATCAGCCGGAACGAAAGATTGCAACGCGGTAGAGTCTCGCCTTGCTTGTGAACTGCGGGTATACCACCCTTCCTTTGCGATCATTTCATTAGGTACCAACCAGGTCTGGGAACCGGAGGTTTTTGAACCGGGCTTGCGGCAGATCGTCCAAGGCCTGCTGCAGGCAGAAGTTGTTCCCATTCTGTCCACCAAGGCGGATAATAAGGAAGGCAATTTCCGCATTAACATAATCATTGCCCGACTTGCATACGAATACAACCTGCCATTATGGAATTTCTGGCGGGCTGTCCAGCCTTTACCCGCACACGGTCTGCAAGCAGATAATGAGCATCTCACGTATACCTACAGCGATTTCAGCAATCCGATTAACTTCCATTTTGCCTGGCCATGGCGCAACCTGACCGCCTTGCAGGTACTCGATTCTGTTTACAATGGCGTAACCAGCCAGCCATGATTGGCGAGAAAGTTCTCATGCAAAGAATCTACTCCCTGATCTTCCTTATTTTTTTCCTTGGCGGTTGTGCAGCCCCAATCAAGAGCGCAGGAACGGTAGTTCCGACCAGCAGACAACCGCTTTTATCGCCTAGCCCCACTTTCCCGATTGCCCCACCGCCGGAGACCATCGTAGCCCCAACAGCAGCTCCCGACCCCACCGTGACAACTGATACACGTCTCTCCCCGCAGGACTGGCAGAAGTGGCCGATCGTCCCTGCGGTAACCACACATGCCATTGAAATCTATCGGAGTGGACAGAAGATGGATCTCGACCAACATGCTTTTTCCAAAGTGGGTGATTGCCAGAGTGTAAAAGCAGCTTTCATGGGCTATTTTGATATTCCTGAACGGTACTCATTGGGCAGTGATTACGCCTATCTCCAACAGACGATTAACAATTTTGCCGGCCATTTCAACACGGATGGCCAGGCTGTCCGCGGCGGATTTAACGCTGCAGCTGTTCTTTCGCCCCTGTGGGCCGATCCGAAAGCCTGTCTGGCTGGAGAAGATCCACTGGATTGCGAACTGCGCATAACCAAACCGATCATCGTTATTGTCAGTCTGGAAGTTTGGTGGAACGGGCGAACGCCGCAGGCATATGAAGCGCTCATGCGCCGCATCCTCGATACCGTCATTGCACATGGTGCGGTACCCATCCTGGCTACCAAAGCAGACAATGTGGAAGGCGATAACAGCTTGAACTTGACAACTGCTAAACTGGCAAGTGAATATGATCTCCCGCTTTGGAATTTCTGGGCGGCGGTCCAACCATTGCCGGCGCATGGCATGGATATGAAACGCAACGATGGTTTCCATATCTCGACGGACGCCTGGACGACGCGTAGTTTCACGGGATTGGAAGCTCTCGACAGTGTCTGGCGTGGCTTGATGAGTGCGGCTCCTACTGGAGCGGCGACCCAAACGATGGGACTGATTGCCACTCCCGGATCGATTTCGATCTCTGTGCCGGATTTGGCTCCTACTCTAACGCCAACGCTGGGGCCAACGCCAATAGGTAGCTCGAACCGGATCGTTTTTGGGCTTTCGGCGCGCCAGGGCGAAGAATACAGTTATCCGGGTATTTACCTGCTCGACCCACAGACAGGCTGGACCAGTCAGATCTTTGGTACAGGCGCGAAGTTCCAATCCGCTTCGCCGGATGGGAAATACCTGCTGGTCAGTGAAGGGTCAGCTCTTTACCGTACCAACGTGGACGGAGCGTACCCGCTTCAACTTACTAGTTCCCTTTTCGCTTTTGGTAATACAACTGCTGTCTGGTTGCCGGGCGGGCAGATCGCAGCTATACTCACTAAGTCCGGAACGACAGAAATTTCCATATTATCTGCAGATGGGACAGTGGCAAGTGAGCTGCCTGTTTCAAACGCCTCGCCGATAGAAATATTCCCGACCTCAGATAGTGACCATATCTATTGGGAGAGCGGTTCCTGCAGTTCACCTGGGGTCTGCCAAATGGGAGCGGTATGGGTCACCAGCCTGGATGGAATCTTGAACCAGGCCCTTACCGGAGTCATCGGGCCAGCTCTTGCCCCGGATGGTGCCCACCTGGTCTCGGCAGATTCTGCTCCTAAAAATCAAAATAGCCTGATCTTTGCCTTGCCGGATGGTAGCAACTCTCGTCCATATCATTTGCCAGGTACCTCTCTAGTTGATTATGCCTGGTCACCAAAAGGGGATGTGTTGGCCGCAGTGCTGGCAATGGTAAGTGATTATTCGGGTAAGAGTTCGGGAAACCGCAATTTCGTGGTCGATGCGCACACGCTGTCAGTCAGTGAATATGCTCAATCCAACCTGTTGAATCCAAAAGTTCTCTGGTCTCCAGATGGTTCATACCTGTTTTGGATGGGAACAATGCCTGATAAAAATGGTTTTGAGATCGGAGGCAGCCTGGTGAACCGCGCTTCGAAAAAGGTCACTGACTTTACCAATGCCATTGGACAATCCAGTGCGAATTATTTAACCGTCACCAATGCTGACTGGCTGCCGCTCCCATGATATGATTGGAACTCGCTTGAACCAATATTAATCTGGAGGATCACATGAATGCTGATGAAATGAAAGGCAAGCTCACCGAGTACCTGGCAAAAGATATTCTGAAACAACCAAACCGAACCATCCAGCCCGGAGAAGCACTTCTTTCCAGTGGTTTAATAGATTCGTTTCATCTGGTGGATCTAGCCTTATTCGTCGAGGACAACTTTGGAGTCCACATTGACGATTCCGAATTGAATGCGTCCACTTTCGACAGTCTTGATGGGCTTATCGCACTGATTCAATCCCGCCTGTAATATGCCGACTTTTTCCGATCTACTTAGAGCCCATTACAAAACGACTCCCGATAATGTCAGTGTTATTGTCCTGCATGGCGGGCAACCCGATCGACCGGTTTCATACCGAGAACTGATCCAGGGCGCCTCTGGATATGTAAAAACCTACGCCAAAAACGGCATCCAGCCTGGTGATGTGGTCTTACTTATCTTGCAGCATGGCATTGATCTTCTTTATGCCTATTATGGTGCTATCCTGCATGGCGCCATCCCGTCCATCATGCCATTCCTGACCGAGAAATTGCTGCCAGAGCGTTATCGGGCCGATCTGGCAGCACTGGTGTCTGTCACCCAGCCGACTGCCATCGTCACTTACCGGGATTTTGAGGCGGAAATACGCGCAGCCCTCAAACCCGGTGAGGATTCAGTCAAGGCATTGATTGTAAGTGATAAAGTTGAAGAAGCCTGCCTGCCCGATTTTGACTCGTTTGGCGGCTTGCGGCGCAAGCCCGAAGATATTGTCCTGCTACAGCATTCCTCCGGCACCACGGGTTTGCAGAAAGGCGTAGCTCTTTCACATCAGGCAGTCATTAATCAGTTGACGGACTACGGGAATGCCATTCACCTGCGGGATTCGGATGTGTTCGTATCGTGGTTGCCGCTTTATCACGATATGGGACTGATCGCCTGCTGGCTGATGCCCGTTCTGCTGGGTTACCCACTGGTGATCATGTCACCTTTCGAATGGATTCGTGCCCCCTATCGCCTTCTGCAAGCTGTCAGCCGCTATAAAGGGACGCTGTCCTGGCTGCCGAATTTTGCCTATAATTTCTGCGCCCAAAAAATACGCGACCGTGACCTGGAAGGGTTGGAACTGTCCTCCTGGCGGGCCATCTCGAACTGTTCCGAGCCGATGCGCTGGGAATCCCAGAACGCATTCCAGGAGCGTTTTCAGAGCTTGGGATTGCGATCCGATGCCATGACGACCTGCTATGCCATGGCAGAAAATGTCTTCGCGGTTACCCAGGGCGGAATTGACAGCCCGGCAGTCTTTGAAGATATCGATAGGGATAGCCTGCAAATTGAGAAGCTGGCGCGTCTATCTGTTCCGGGGAAACCGTCCATCCGTATGCTGGGGGCTGGGAAGTCGATTCCAAACACTTCTGTCAGTATCCTGGATAATAAAGGGCATACATTGCCAGACCGGCATGTTGGAGAAGTGGCCCTGAAAAGCAACTGCATGTTAATTGGATATTATCATCGCCCGGATGCAAATGAAAAAGCTTTTATCAATGGCTGGTATTTGACTGGCGATTATGGCTACCTGGTGCAGGGAGAACTGTATATCACCGGCCGAAAGAAGGACCTGATCATTGTGGGCGGAAAGAATATTTACCCACAAGATCTGGAATTGCTGGCTTACGAAGTCCCTGGAGTGCATGCCGGCCGCGCCTCGGCTTTTGGCGTGTTCAATGAAACCACCGGTACCGAAGATGTTGTTCTTGTAGCCGAAGTGGAAACCA
>Ga0182027_10013688_pt1 | contig 11279 bp, 10 predicted proteins | sample 712E1DmetaG_FD_121300 | JGI IMG/M metagenome (GOLD analysis project Ga0182027, IMG submission 121300) | Permafrost microbial communities from Stordalen Mire, Sweden - 712E1D metaG (Illumina Assembly) | ecosystem: Environmental > Terrestrial > Soil > Wetlands > Permafrost | place: Sweden...
AAATTCCCAGGTGCCGACTATGCCAGCGCGAAATGTCAGGATTATAGCAAAAGCCAGCTAAATTTCTTTAGCTGGCTTTTGACCAGGCACGTGGGTCGCCCCACACGCCTGCTCATGGCTCCGAGGCAGGGATTCGAACCCTGGACCCGTGGATTACAGGACTGACTCCTGGACTATGTCATCATCACGTAAAACGGATACCGTCACGTGAGCTGGGCGCTTCCCAAGAACCCCATGGTTCTAAGTACTCCCTTTCGGGATAGTCTCTACACCTTCCGAGCATCTTTCGATGCAAGGCTCGGCTCGGCGTTGGCCGGTCAAGGCGTTCGCCGAATTCACCCAGTTTTTACACTCTCCAATTTGGAGACGTGCTGCCTACATTGAATCTTGCGATTCAGACCTTGGATCGGGTTTTACCCGGTCAGTCATCGACAGTCCACTGCTCTACCGCTGAGCTACCTCGGAACGAATAATTTTAGGCACACTCACTATTCATCGAGGACATCAGCTGCTCCCCGCCAAAAGCCACGCATTTGGTCGGGTACCGCTGAGCTACCTCGGAATAAGTTGGCCTTAAGGAACGACGAGGGGAAGTATAACAATGAGGCTTAAAACTGGCAAGAGCAGGATATTGACATATCCAGCCAAAAGCGCTACTTTTGGGGCAAGAGGTGACACATGAAGCTCCTTCCATCAAAGTACGACAAGAGTTCCTTGGACGAGCTGTTCCACGAGGGCACGATGCCCGAACCGGCCGCACTGGCCGGTGAATGGCGCGTCGACATGCTGACTGGCATCGTGCCGAGCATGTACCGCCTCAACCACCGCAAGGTGATTGAAATCGGCTCCGGGGGCGGCATCTTCGGCAGTAACGTCCTCTTCCGGGACGCCAAGTGGGGTTATTTCTACGTCGAGAAGATTTTCGGCAGAGCGTTCGGCTTCGACGATCGGCCGGCCCTGCTCATCGACTACAACCGGACGATCAACGGGGAGATGTCACGCAACCTGCGGGACTACGTCCGCTGTCTGGCTCCCGGCCTCTTCCTCGGTCGCTTCTGCTACCAATTTGGCAGCCGCCTCATCTTCCTGGGCTATTTCACCCTGGCGAAGATCGACTAGTCCCACTCTCGCTCCGTCCGCCCCCAGTGGCGGACTTTTTGTTTTGCGCCGACTAAGGCGTATAATTCGGCCGTGACCACCGACGAAATCAAGTTCAAGGGTCAGGCCCTCTCGGCCACCCACCGCATCAGCGACTATCACCTCGGCGCCGGGGCGCGTTTGGCTAACGGCACGCCGAACCTGTTGGAGGACTTCAAGGGCGACGAGGATTACGCCAAGATGCTCCGAAAATTCGTCGCTCGTTTCGGACCCGAGACCAAGCTGACCCTGGAATGGGGCGGCGACATGGTCGACTTCAACGCCATCCCCTACCACGGCAACTGCGGCAGCGTCCCGACAGTCGAGGCGGCTCTCGCCAAGCTAGAAGCGTGCTTTCAGGGTCATTCGGCCTTTTGGGCGGCGACGCGTCTTTTCCTGGCCGACGAACGGCACGCGCTCGTCATCACGATCGGCAATCACGACCTGGAATTCTCCTGGCCGGAAGTCCAAGGCCGGATTCGCGCCGAGCTCGGCATCGGCCCAGTCGATGAGCGGCTCCGGTTCGTCACGACCGTGTTCGAGGGCGACGTCTGCAAGCTTCACGGTGACCTCTTCGACCCGCCGAACGCCAACCCCACGCCCGAGGACCTCTTCATCTTCGACAAGGCGAAAGGCCAGCCCCGCAAGCTCCTGAACATCCCCTACAGCGACATCCTGAACGCCTCCTTCATCATGTCCTTGAAGCGCCAGCAACCCTGGATCGGCCGCATGGAGAACCACGGCGCCATCTGGGTCGCCGGACTGACGCGCGAATGGCGCTTCGGGCTCAAGGCCATCGCCCTCTGGATTGCCTTCACCTTATACCATCGGTTCTTCATCAGATTCCGCAGTATCAGGCGTGAGACCTCATTCCGGGCGGCTATCGGATTTGCCCTCAACACCATCCACGAGGACCGGCCGGAACCGAAGATCCGCGAGTTTGCCCGGAGTCATCCGCAAATCCGCATCGTCGAGAGCGGGCACACGCACGCGGCCAAAGTAGCTGATATCGAAGTCGACGGACGAACGGTCGCCTGGTTCAACACCGGCACCGGCATCGAGCAAGTCCGCCTGACGCGGCCGGAGTTCCAACGCTTCGTCACGCCCTGGCCGGAGTTCGAGTCGTTCTTCCGCCGCATCGGCCTCTACTGGCGGCGACGTCCAATCCAGGCCCTGGGGCTCCTGGCCCTCCACCTAGCGGTGGCGCTCGCCCCCTTCGCGGCCAACCTGATTTTCGGCTGGCACTTGGACGAGATCGCCTGGATCATCGTGGCGCTCGCCCTGTTCTCCTGGCTGGCGCGCCAGTCGTTCGCCTTCTACGCCGCGGAAAGCTACACCGAACACAACGTGCTGGAGACCGTCCAAACCGCGGCGGGCCGGATCGGGCCGAGGCTCCTCCGTTTCGATTCCGGGACTGGCGCATATAAGCCTTTCGCCGGCTAAGACTTGACCCCCCTTGCCACCTAGTGGGTGTCTTGGTCTACAATGATTGCATGAATTATCCACACCCCCTGACCGACAACACCCAGACGCTCGCCAACCCCGGCCTCAAGCCGATCTCGGACCCGTTCATGGTCTCTTATATGGACGACTTGCACCGGGTGTTCACGCGACGCCTGGAAGAGATGAAGCGCCTGCCGCGCCGCCTGACGGCCTCGGAGGAGAAGGAACTGCGGTTCATGGTCGAGGAGCTGATTCGCGCCAAAAACGGCTCGATTGAGGCGGAATGAGACGTCTTGACACTCTAAGAGCCTGCCCCAGCAGTCCTTCCCGGCCCGCAATCGGCCATTTCCCGCCCAGGCGACGTGAAAATCTCGTCGCGATATCACTCGATATCCCTCCTCAATTTTCGCGTCGCTGGACGTGAAATCATCCGATTCCGGCTCGGAAATTACTACTGGGACAGGCTCTGGGGACAAACTCTTGACTTTTCCCAGGTTCCATGGTATCGTACATACCGAACAAATATCCCCGAAGTGGAGATGAGTCGAAATTTCCGCGCAGAGGCACTATTTGCGACAATTAACGAACACGTAACGCAACGCATATGACTGGTGCCATCAAGCGCCTGACCGACAAGGGTTTCGGCTTCATCACCCCGGATGACCAGGGCAAGGACCTGTTCTTCCACTCGTCCGCCCTCGTGGACGTGACCTTCGATGAGCTCCGGATCAACGACAAGGTCTCCTTCGACACGGAGGAGTCCGAGAAGGGTCCGCGCGCCACGAACGTCCGCCGCGCCTAATAGCCGGCAGACTCAAAGACCGTCCGGTTCGCCGGGCGGTCTTTCGTTTTGCAGTTTGACTGATTTTCATGCTAAAATAGGAGCTGTTATTAAGTTTCCTCAAGTATGAAGAAAAGCCTGACTTTTGCCTTGGCCTTAACCCTGACGGCCGTCGTGGTGGGCGCCTTCATCTACCAAGCCTGGCCCCAAAACGCGAAGACACCCCTCGTCCCGCCCGCCGAGAAGAAAGTGGCGAACGAGCGCGTCGGTGAGGGCGTCGGCGTCGGTTGGAGCGTCCAGGATGACCCGGCGGCGGCGGTCGCGGAGGCCATCAATATGGCCCGCCAACGGATGGGCACCGCGACGCCCAAGTTCGCCTACGCCGTCTTCACCGTCGACTACGACCCCGACCAGGTCATCGGCGAGTTCCGGAAGCAGCTCGACCCGTCAATCCGGATTCACGGCCTCACGTCCGCTTACGGTATCATGACGAACGAAGGGCTCCATAAGGGCAAGGTCGGGGCGGTAGCGATCATGCTCATCGGCTCCGACCGGCTGGATTTCGGCACTGGCATGGTCGACCTGGACCAGGCCAAGACGCCGGAAGAGGCCGGGCAGGCGGCCATCCGCCAGGCCATCAAGGACGCCGGCCGCACTGAGAAGGACATACCCAACTTCGTGATCATCAACGGGACGCCGCGGCGCGGCGACGATATGGAGGTCCTGGACGGCATCGCCGACGTGATCGGCAAGGACACCCTCGTCATCGGCGGCACGTCCGGCAACGACACCAACGACCCGACCTGGCGGCAGTTCACCCGGCAGGAAACCCTGACGAACGGGCTGCTTCTGACCGCGGTGTACACTGACCGGAAAGTCGGCTGGGCTTTCGAATCGGACTTCAAGGTGACCGACAAGAGCGGCATCGTCAACAAGTCCCAAGGCAAGATCGCCTACGAGATCAACGGCCGACCGGCCCTGGACGTCTACAACGAGTGGCTGGGCGGCGGCTTGCTCAACCAGATCTCGAAGTTGAGCTTCATCGACCTGATGAAAGTCACGGCCCTGAACCCGCTCGGGCGCGTCATCCGGAACGACGAGGGGCTGGAGGGCATCTACACCATCCAGCCGTCGCCGACCCCGGACAACCTCAAGGACCGGGCGCTCCCGCTCGCCGCCGCCATGCCCCAAGGCAGCGAGATCAGGCTCCTGGCGGCCACTTGGCAGACGATCATGAACCGCGCCGAAAACATCCCCCGTCAGGCGTTCATCAAGGGTGCCATGACGCCCCAGGACGCGCTCTTCGGCATCATGATCATCTGCCGCGGCGCCGCTTACGCCCTGCCCGAGACCGAACTGCCCAAGATCCCGGTCCTGACCGACAACGTCGTCGAGGGCATGCCGTTCATCGGGGTCATCAGCCGCGGCGAGCAGGGCCTCCTGGAAGGCATCCGTAACGTCAACGCCAACCTAGTCGAATCCATGGTCGTCGTCGGCCAGAAATAGCATGAGAACCTTACCCCGAATCATCCTGGGCGCGACCGTCCCGATCCTCGTCGGCGCGATTTTCACGTCCTACTTCTCGATCTACCAGCAGGTGAGCTGCGCCCGGAGCGGCCTGATCGCGCAATACCAGGACACGGCCAACTTGCTGGCCAAGGAAGTCGAGGTCGGCTATTACGAGTCGAAATGGCCCTTCGAGAACCTCGCCAGCCTGACCCAGAAGAGCGATTTCCAGTTCTGGTGGATCATCGACGAGAGTGGGCACATCTACCTGTCCAACGACAGCGCTTACATGGGGACCGACGCCGCCTCGTACTTCCCCCAGATCAACCGGCAACCGGACCAGGAGGGTTTCGTCTCGGCCGGCAGGAACGGCGGCGGCGTCTACTTCAAGAACTTCGAGGCCGGCCAGAAGCAATGGTCTTTCTGGCTCGGGTTCTCACTGGCGTCGCTCAACCAGATCATCCAGCGCATCGTCCTCGTGAACGTCCTGGTGGCCTTGGTCAGCTTCCTGGTGATCGCCGTCGCGCTGTACTTCATCATCCGCCAGGCCATGAGCCCGCTCGATGACCTGGTGCGAGGCACGCGCACTATCGCCGAGGGCAAGCTGGACCACCGCATCGACACCCAGGGCGGCGGGGAGTTCGGCTATCTCGCGACCGCCTTCAACAGCATGGCCGAGAAGGTCCAGGGGCAATACCGCGAACTGGAGGCCAAGGTCAAGGAGCGGACGGCGGAACTGGAGAAAGCCTCGGCCCAGCTGGCCGTCGAAAAAAAGAGCGCCTTGGAGAAGGCCGGGGAACTGGAACGCGTGAACGCCGTCATGATCGGCCGCGAACTCAAGATGGTCGACTTGAAGGGCGAAAATGACGCCCTGAAGAAGCAACTAGGAGACAAGCTCTAGGACGCGGGCCCAGGCCGAATCGACTTTCTCGTCGCGGGCGCGAGCGGCTTGAAGCTTCTCGACCAGTTCCGGGCCGGCCTCGTCAATCAGCTCCTCGCGCACTAAGGCGATGCCTTGCGCCAACGTGAAATCCGCGGAACGCTCCTTGGCCTCGTCGAGAGCGACAATGACCTCGGAAATTGGCCTTAACCACTGGAAAAACGGGTCTTGGATGAGCAGGTGCCAGAATGCCACTGGATCCGGTACTTTGTTCCCGGAGCTGATGTACATGGCCCGAGCGTCATTAATGAGCGCCTTGTGGGCGGAGAGCAGGGACTCGCGAAGCTCACTCAAACTGTTTTCAGCCATAGGTTATCATTGTATACTGGGGTTATGAAAAATTCTATGTCATTTACCCAAAAGCTCGCCCTCCTGGCCGCTCCGGCGGCCCTGTTCCTTATCGCGTCCCCGGCCCTGGCCGCCCCAGCGCCAACCTCATCCGAGTGGTATGACCTGGACCACGACGGCCGTCTGGACCGGGCCATCGTCACCTTGAGCAACCCGGCCCACGAGTCTCTCGCGGTGGCCGACGTCTCCAAGCTGAAAATCACCTATAACGGCGCGGCCCTGACGCCGACGGCCGCCTACTTCGCCTCGACCGGCAACCCGGCCCGCCTGGTCCTGACTTGGAAGGAATATGACGCCAACTTGCCCGTCGACACCGCCGTCACCAAGTTCGAGATCAACTGGCCGGATTTCGGGATCGCGACGGGCCTGAAGAAAATCGACAAGGCTGCCCCAATCCTGCTCTCGTCCACGCCGGTCGCCGGCACCGTCGGTGCCAGCCGGACGCAGGACCTCGTCCTGAACTTCTCGGAACCGATCGACCAGACGAGCTTCGCCTGGAACGTCGTCAACGACTCCGACGGTTGGACGAATACCTGGTCGGCTGACGGCAAGAGCGTCGACATGGCGCACGGCCAGTATCACGCCGGCGCCGGCATCGATTTCACGGTCACGACCGCCAACGACGCCGTTGGCAACGCCATCGTGCCCGGCGCCACCTATCCCAACCCCTTCCATTTCAACAGCTCGTCCAGCGACTTCGCCAACAATGAGGTCAGCCCGCAATTCCTGATCAACGAGCCCCAGCCGCTCTCCACGCTCAAGGTCGGGCTTCCGAGCGTTCTGGCTTGGTATACCAACGACCCCACCGTCGTCCAAGTGAAACTCTCCTGGTCGACCGACGGCGGCGGCTCCTACCGTCTCATCGCCACCGTGCCCGCCAAGGACGGCTCCTACGTCTGGTACCCGCCGAACCAGACCGGCAGCTTCCTGCTGAAGGCCGAGGGGCTCGGGACGGCCGGCACGACCGTGGCGCTCGACGTCCACAATCCCCTGACGCTCGCGAGTTCGACCGGCGTAAACCCGATTGAACTCGAGGCCGCGACGCCGCCGCTGCCGGCCGCGCCCGCGCAACCGACGACGCCGACGACCCCCGTGACGACCACGCCGATCTCGACCCCGATCCTGCCGGCGCCGATCTCGCCCATCATCATCGCGCCCATCGTCGCGCCGGACATCACCACGGCGCCGACCGTCACGGGCTTCGACCTCAAGGCCAAGACCGCCGTCCTCACCTGGCAGACCGATGCTCCGAGCACCAGCATCGTCATCTACGGCCTGCGCAAGGACTATTCCCACGAGCTCCGCGAGACGACTCTCACGACCGACCACCGCCTGATCCTGACCGGCCTCACCCCCGGCGCGATGCACAACGTCCGCGTCACCGTCATCGGCGCGACTGGTGGCGCGACCGCGACGGGCGACATCTTCTTCCAGTTCCTCAAGGAGGGCGACCGCATCAAGGGCCAGGGACCGGCCGTCTACTGGTGGAAGGGCGGCGTCAAGCGCCTCTTCCCCAACCCCAAGACCTACCTCTACTGGTTCAAGAGCTGGAACGGCATCATCACCATCGGCGACACCCAGCTGAACTGGCTGCCGACCGGCGCGCCAGTCAAGATCGGCAAGACGCCGTAAAACAACCGTAAACTCAAACCCCCGCACCGAGATGGCGCGGGGGTTTTGTTTTGGCTCCCTCTCTGAAAGAGAGGGCTGGGGTGAGTGACGACGAAATTTCCGTCACCCCTCCTGCCTCCCCTTTCAGGGGAGGTTAAACGCCAGAGAGTCGAGGTTCTAGTAGTCCCGGAGTTTCGCGACGCCCTCGTGCTGCTGGATGCGCTCGAGCGCCTTGGCCTCGATCTGGCGGATGCGCTCGCGCGTGACGTCGAACTCCTTGCCGACCTCCTCGAGCGTGTGCGCCACGCCGTCGGTGAGGCCGAAGCGCATCTCCAGGATCTTCTGCTCGCGCGGCGAGAGGTCCTTGATGACGGCGACGACGTAGTCCTTGAGGAGCTGGAGGGCGGCGGCGCGGTCCGGGCTGACGGTCCGGACGTCCTCGATGAAGTCCTCGAGTGTCGAGTCCTCGTCGTCCTCGCCCACCGAGGCCTCGAGGCTGACGGTGTCCTGGGAGATCTGGATGATGTGGCGGACCTTCTCGACGTCCTCGCCCATCTCGGCGGCGATCTCCTCCGGCAGGGGCTCGCGGCCCAGGTCCTGGATGAGCTGGCGCTCGACGTGCTGGAAGCGGTTGATGGTCTCGACCATGTGCACCGGGATGCGGATGGTGCGCGACTGGTCGGCCAGGGCGCGAGTGATGGCCTGGCGGATCCACCAGGTGGCGTAGGTCGAGAACTTGTAGCCCTTGCGGTACTCGAACTTCTTGACCGCGCGGAACAGGCCGATGTTGCCCTCCTGGATGAGGTCGAGGAGCGACAGGCTCTTGCCGACGAATTTCTTGGCGATGGAGACGACCAGGCGGAGGTTGGCCTCGATGAGGCGGCGCTCGGCCTCGCGGTCGTTGCGCTCCTTGCGCTTGGCCAGCTCGACTTCCTCGGCGCCGGTCAAGAGTGGAATCTTGCCGATCTCCCGCAGGTACATCTGGATGTTGTCGGTCGAGATTTCCAGTTCGGCGGTGGCCTTCTTGGAGTCCTTGGCGGCGGCGCGCTCCTTGTTGACGATGCGGAGCCCCGCCATGGCCTCGTCATGCTCGGACTTCTTGCCCAGCAGGCCCTCTTTCATCTCGATGAGCTGGATGCCCTCCTTCTCGAGGCCGTCGAGGAAGGCTTCGTATTCCGGCAGGTACTCCTCGGCTTCCTTAAAGACGTGCAGGACTTCCATCTCGGTCACGAAACCGCGGCCTAGGCCCTTCTTGCGCAGGTTGAAGATGGCGGCCGCGTCCGGCGGTTCCACCTTCACTCGTTTTATCGGCTTGCGCAGGATGACCTTCGCGGCCTTCTTGGGCGCCGGCTTCGCCTTCGATTTCGCGCTCGAGACTTTGGGGACGATTTTCTTGACGGCAGGCTTGCTCGCCGGAGCGGGCTTCTTCTTCGGCGCGGGCTTGCTCGCCGGAGCGGGCTTCTTCTTGTTGGTCGCTTTTGCCATAAATCGGTTTACTCGCCGGGCTTTAGCATCTCTTCGAGCTTCTTGGCTATGCTGGCCGCTTGGGCCGCATCACCGCGCTTCTCAGCGTCGCCCAGGGCGGCGAGCAGCTCTTTGGCCGCCCGATGTCGGGCCGCTTTTTCTAATTCACGCAGGCAAGCAGTCGTCTCGTCCGAAATCTGGACGTCCGACCAGCCGGCCATGTCGCGTTCCTTGAGCATCACGAGGGGCTCGATTGCTGGCAGATCCGAATTGGATAGCCGCATGGCTTCATAAGAAGCGAAAAAGGCCCGTGGCTCGAAGGGACTCGCGTCAGCTCCAGTATAAAGCTCCTTAAGCTTCTTGGCTAGGATACGCAAGGAGCCCTCCGGAAAATACTCGGAATTAAGACGGGGCAGGGCGGAGTCAAAGGTCGCCTTATCGGTGAGCATTAGGCCTAAAAGCCGCTCTGCCAGACGCTCCTCGCGCGTCTCGATGACCGGAGCCTTGGGTACCGGCCCGGTAGCCTTGAGCTCCACGGCGTCCGGTCTCAAGAGCTCCCGGACTCGCTCGTCCGAGATATGGAGCCGTTCGGCGACCTTGTGGGTCCAGTGGTCATACATGGCCGGGTTCGAGCCCATCGTGCGGAAGATCGGCTTGAGGAGCTTGATGGCGCTGACCAAGGATGACAGCTGCTCTGGCCGGACGCCGGTCAGAGCCTGCTCGACGGCGTGGGCGACGATCTCCTTCGATCCCTCGATGGCTTGGCGCCAGAGGGTGGGGTCCTTACGAATAACATCGTCCGGGTCCTTGAAGCCCGGCGGCAGGTAGACGACGCGCATCTCGAGGTCGTGGCTCCAGGCGTAACCGATGGCGCGGGTCATGGCGTTCTGGCCGGCCAGGTCGGCGTCGAAGGCCAGGGCCAGGCGCGTGCAGTGGCGCTTGAGGATTCGGACCTGGTCCTCGGAGAAGGCCGTGCCCGACACGGCCACGACGTTCTTGATGCCGGCCTGATGCGACGAGATGGCGTCCATGTTGCCCTCGACCAGCACGGCGAAGTCGGCGGCCTTGATCTGCTTCTTGGCCAGATCGAGCGCGAAGACGAAGTCGCGCTTGTGGAAGACCTTGGTCTCGGGCGAGTTCACGTACTTACCGCTCTTGTCCTTGTCGGGGCTGTCGGGGAGGATGCGGCCGGTGAAGCCGATGACGTTGCCGCGCTCGTCGCGGAACGGGATCATGATGCGGTCGCGGAAGCGGTCGTAATGCCCCCGGCCCTTGTCGGAAGCGAGCACCAGTCCGGCGGCGACCAGCATTTCCGGCTTGTGGCCGCGCTTCAAGAGCGCCTTGGTCAGGCCCTCCCAGGAATCGGGAGCGTAGCCCAAGCGAAAGTCAGCAATCGTCTCCGCCGTGAGGCCGCGCCCGTCGAGATAGCGCCGCGCCCGGGGACCGATTCCCTCATGCTTCAAACAGGCCTGATAGTAGCGGGTGGCGTCCTCCAGGGACTCGAGGATGGCGGCGCGTTCGGAGCGGTCCTGGGCGTCCACGGGCTTGAGCTCGAGGCCGACCCGGGTCGCCAGGTCGGCGAGCGCATCAGGGAAGTCGAGTGACTCAATCTTCTGGTAGAAGCTGATGACGTCGCCGCCCTCGTTACAGCCGAAGCAATGCCAGAACTGGCGGTCGCGATGCACGAAAAAGCTCGGCGTCTTCTCGCCGTGGAAGGGACAGAGCCCTCGGAGCGACTGGCCGCCGGCCGGCGTCAGGCGGACGTATTCCGCCACGACCTCGACCACGTCCAGCCTGGATTTTACCTCTTCAACTGGCGTCATTTTTGATGCGCTGAACAGTCATACACTATCACGTCCGGGCCACTCGGGCGAGATGCCGGAGGAACCTATCCCCTTGCCATTTTAGGCTCATTCGGGTAGATTAGGCTCTAGACCACGTCGAATGACGTACCTGGAGGGGTCGCATAGTGGTCGAGTGCGCTCGCTTGGAAAGCGAGTATACCGCAAGGTATCGGGAGTTCGAATCTCCCCCCCTCCGCCACGTAAA
>Ga0182027_10013689_pt1 | contig 11279 bp, 9 predicted proteins | sample 712E1DmetaG_FD_121300 | JGI IMG/M metagenome (GOLD analysis project Ga0182027, IMG submission 121300) | Permafrost microbial communities from Stordalen Mire, Sweden - 712E1D metaG (Illumina Assembly) | ecosystem: Environmental > Terrestrial > Soil > Wetlands > Permafrost | place: Sweden...
ATGTCAACGTAGTCAGTGTTGAGTTCGCGCAGGCTGGTCTCGAGATCCTTCAGCAACCCCTCCTTGTTTTCAGCGCCCGACTTGGTGGAGAGTATGACCTGCTTCCGCCTGGCGCCAAGGGCAGCGCCCACCATGCGTTCATTGTTGCCGTGCTGATAGCCGCGCGCGGTGTCGAAGTAGTTGATGCCAATGTCGACGGCGCGCTCAATCACGCTTGGATCCGACGTGATCATGCATCCGAATCCCAGCGTGGTGACCTTCAGACCCGTGCGCCCCAGGGTTTTGAAATCAAGTTTGACCGGGGAACCGGCAGGCTTTGCGGCGGATTCCCCGGACGGCGGCCAAAGCCCCATGCTGGAACCGGCGCCCATGACAGGAAGGGTTAACCCGGCAGAGAGTCCGGCGGACAAAAAATCACGGCGAGAGGTTTTTGAATTCATGGATGCACCTTTTTTAGCGAACTGGATATGGTAAACCCATATCGAATTTCGTGGATAGTGCGCGGATCACAGGGCCGCGCATTTAAACCAGGATTCAATTTTTCCTCTTGGCAAAGTGGCGATTCGTTTCAGCCAGCCTGGTCTTCGGTAGTCAGCGAGTCCTGAATCGAATCCTGAATGTGCCCCATCTTTTCGTGCTTGGTGCGCAGGTAGCGCTCAAAGCTCTCTTGAGGCTCAACTTCGGCAGAGACGCGCTCGACAACGGCGATGCCAGCGGACTCAAGAGCCGCGACTTTCTCAGGGTTGTTGGTGATGAGGCGAACCTTGGAGACGCCGAGCAGCTTGAGGGTCTGGGCGGGCAGCTCGTACTCACGGTAGTCGGCGGCATAGCCCAGTTCGACATTGGCTTCGACGGTGTCCATGCCCTGATCCTGGAGTTCGTAAGCTTTGAGCTTTGCCATGAGGCCGATGCCGCGGCCCTCCTGCTGCTCATAGAGCAGGATGCCCGCGCCGGCTTCGGCAATTTTGCCCAGGGCCAACTCAAGCTGCAAGCGGCAGTCGCAGCGGAGCGAGCCAAAAACATCTCCAGTCAGGCATTGCGAGTGGATGCGGACCAGCGGGGGCGCGCAGTAAATGTCGCCCATCACCAACGCCACCAAACCCTCAGCCTCATCCGCGCCTGTTCCGGTTGTGCCGGTCACGCTCCGGCCAGCTTGCTGCAGTTCTTCGCCAGCGGTTTGCGGATCTGCCGGCCGGCTCTCAAAGCCTAGGATGCGGAAGGCTCCCCAGCGGGTGGGGAAATCCGCCTCGGCGATCATCTTCACGTTGACTAATGCCATAGTTCTATTCTACAGGGGTCAGAGATCAGAGACCCCTGATCTCTGCCGTGCGGTACATTGATAGGGTGACGGACAATCTCATTCTGGTTACGCTGCTAGTGAAGCTGGGCGTGGTTGCCTCGGTGGCCAGCGTGCTGGCGAGGGTGACCACCTTCCGGCGATTGTTCTTTGCCGAGCAGCGCCGTCCGCGGCAAACCCTGGGGTTGCTGGCGTTCTTCCTTGTGCCGCTTACGCTGGGCGTGTGGGTGCGGTTTGCGGTGCCCAACTTTCTTGCCGCCGACGTCTCCTTTGCGGCGGTCATCCTGTTGGGCCTGCTGGTGGGGCCGGGATGGGCGATGCTGGGCGGCGTGGTGCTGTCGGCGCCGGCGGTCTTTCACCACGAGTACCTGGCACTGCCCTTCAATGCGCTGCTGGGCCTGGGCGCCGGCCTGCTGGGCCGCTTCGTCGAGCCGGAGGAGATCTGGTCGTTCACACCCTTCATCGATCTGAGCCTCTACCGCTGGGTGCGCCGCAATCTGATCAAGCCGCGCATCGACCGCCAATTTCTGATGCTGTTTCTCATCGCGGCTGCCGAGGCGTTCCGGGACTGGCTGGCCCACGTCTTTCCGCACCGGCTGTTTGCGCTGCCAGCCAGCCAGCCCTGGCTGCAGTTGCTGGTGTGGCTCAGCGCGCCGATCGAAGTGGGCATCGCGCTGAAGGTGTGGAACACGTTGCGCATTGAGCGCAAGCTGGAAGAGCAGAACCGGCTGCTGCTGGAGGCGCGGCTGGATGCATTGCAGCGCCAGATCAACCCACACTTTCTGTTCAATACGCTCAACTCCATCACTTCGCTGGTGCGCATGAAACCCGAGCTGGCCCGTGAGATGACGGTGAAGCTGGCCAACATTCTGCGCGCGCTGCTCAAGGACCACGATACGTTTGTTCCCTTGCGCGAGGAGCTGAGTTTTACCGACGACTACCTGGACATTGAGGTGGTGCGCTTCGGCGTGGAAAAGCTGAGGGTGGAAAAGGATATCGACCCGCGCACGCTGGAGGTTCTGGTGCCCAGCATCCTGTTGCAGCCGCTGATTGAAAACAGCATCAAGCACGGGCTTGAGCCGCGCCTGAACGGCGGAACAGTGACGCTGCGCAGCCGCATCAATGGAGACCGCGTGCTGATCGAAGTGGCCGACGACGGGGTGGGCATGGGCAACCGGCCGGCTTCAGCGCTGCGCCGCAACGGCGCCGGCATCGGCATGAAAAACGTACAGGAGCGTCTGGAAGTGCTCTACGGCAACCAGGCGCGGTTCAGCGTCGTGAGCAATCCTGGGCGCGGCACGCTGGTTTCAATCGAGATTCCGGCGAACCTGCCGGGGACGAGCTGAAAAAACTGTACGGGCTTGCGGTCCGCGCATCCTTGCTCTTTGTTGCGCTGAAATGCGGCGGCCATCCGCTGTATCCTCAAATGATGGTGCATTTCACGGTGCTGGCGTCGGGGTCGAAGGGCAACAGCACAGTTATCTCCGGTGGACGGACGCGCATTCTGGTGGATTGCGGGCTGAGCTGCCGTGAACTTTTCCGGCGCATGCGGCTAGCCGGCGAGGAGCCGGAGACGCTGGACGCCATCGTCATTACCCACGAGCATTCCGACCACGTGAACGGCGTGGCCGTGACGGCGCGCAAGCTGGGCATACCCGTGTACTTTACCGAGGGCACGCATCGCGCCTGGATGCGCTGGCTGACACCGCGGCGGCAGATGACCTATGCGCAGTGGATGGAGCAGACGCGCAAGCAGGCCGCGGAGCGCCAGGCTGAGGCGGATGCGGTACAAGAAGAGGGTGAGCCGGACGAAAGCGACCTTGTGGATGCTGCCTGTGAACTGAGCGAAGAGTATACCGCAGGGGCTAAAGCCCCCGTCGATGATGCAGCATCTACGGCACGACTCAAGTCGTGCCCTGACACGGACCTGGATACTCCCGCAGCGTCGCCGTCCCGGAAGGAAGACCCCACCTGGCTGCCGGCGGTGGAGTACTTTGAGGCCGGCCGGCCCTTCGAGATCGGCGATATTGCCGTGAGCCCCTTCACCATTCCCCACGATGCCGCCGACCCGGTGGGCTTTGTATTCCGGGCCGAAGGAGTGCGGATGGCCTTCGTTACCGACCTGGGGTACATTCCGCCCAACGTGAAGGCGCAGCTCAAGGGAGTGGACCTGCTGCTGCTGGAATCGAACCACGACCTGGAGATGCTGCGCGACGGTCCCTACCCCTGGGCGGTGAAGCAGAGGGTGCTTTCGCGGGTGGGGCACCTATCAAACGAGGCTGCGGCGGAGTTTCTTGAGAACGGCTATGACGGCCAGGCTGCCTATGTAATTCTTGCGCATCTCTCTGAAAGCAATAACCTTCCGGAGCTGGCGCGGGTAACGGCAGAGCGCGCGCTGAACGGCCGTGCCGGCCTGCTGGCCAACCGCCTGCTACTGGCGGCACAGCATGAGTTTCTTTCTGGCATTCAATTTTAAGTAAATTGGATTATAATAGTAAGACGGGCATCACTCTGTACCAGGTAGATTGCAGGGGAAGCGCCAACGCCTCTTCATCATGGAGAGGCAGAGCAGAGCGGGACGCCACCGATTCCGATCACGGTAGAGCATCCCAGAATCTTTGGCCTTCCGTTGCCACATGAGCCGCTCGAGCCTTGAGCGGACCAGCAAATCCTTTGCAAAGTGAGTCTTTACGTATATGGCAAGTACCAAATGCACAGACAGAGTCGTAGGCGCCATCCTGGCAAGCTGGCGATATGACATCTCAGGGATTTATCCGGAGATGCGCAAGGACTACGAACAGCATTTTGCCGAATGCAGCCACTGTTGCGCCCGGCAGAAGTTTCACCGCAGCCTGGATGTGACGCTGGCTGTTCTTACCTCGCTGGCGGTTTTCTTCTTCCTCTTCGCGCTGGCGGTACTTCATCACATCAAGCCGCTGGAGCACGTGGCCTTCAAGATCTTCGGGCTGGATATCTTCGACATGTATAACATGTTCGTGTCGGCCGGCATTGCGGGGCTTTGCTTCTCAGTGATTGCCTTTGTGCTGGTGCTCACGGCCACGCCTGTGCCGTCGTATCTGGGCGGCATCGCGGCCGAGCGCGCCAGGCTCATCGAGGAGCGGCTGCCCGCGGCCATCAAGGCGCTGCGTCCGCGGTAAGAACAGGTTCGTCGATAAAAACATCATGGCCTCCCAACGCGGGAGGCCCTTGTGCGTTTGAGGCGGTAGCTTCCGCGCGAAACGCGGCATAGCCGGCGCTTGACAGTTCCCGCGTCCTGATTCGTTCTCAGAAGACCTATCGGTAGACCTGCCGGACGGAATCAGTATTTTAAATCCCAGAGGCGAGGCTTCAGCGCACGGTTCTGCAAACCTAAACCTGGATCACCCGACCCATGTCCAAAAGAGCACAGCTATTGCCCTGATGACCAGAGGAAGATAAGTTCCAGCCGCTTTCATCGTTCGGCGAGGAGACTGTCTTGTCTAAAGCTCGTGCATTCCCTTCCATTCCCACGAAGATACTGTTGCCCATCGACTTCAGCCCTTCATCCCAGGCGGCCCTGGAGATGGCATCCGATCTTGCTGAGCACTTTCACGCCGAACTTTGCCTTTTGAACGTGATCCCGATGTTTCCCACCACAACTCTCCCCGACATGGTTCCCGAAGGCAAGTTCATCGAGGAGGCGCAAGCTTTTGCTCAGCGCCACCTGGCGAAGTGCCTTACAGTTCTAGCGGACAGGGGAGTGAAGTCAACTTCCATCGTCGAAGTTGGCAATGACATAGCGGGAAACATCATGGAGGTGGTCGAACGCGAGCATATTGACCTGGTCGTGATCTCCACGCACGGCATCTCCGGCTGGCATCCGCTGGTGTTTGGCTCGATCGCCGAGAAGGTCGTGAAGCTGGTGGAATGTCCGCTCTTGCTGCTTCGCTCAGCCAAGCCTGCAAGCGACGTGAAGACGGGGTCAGGGCGCTCCATGGAATGGTGGTAGCGAAAGCGGCGATACTGGCGGTTCAATTGGGCTAACTGGAGATGTAGCGCGTGCGCCAAACCAGACTGAGCCGCCAATTCTTTTCGAGTTAGCTGAAGTTACTTCGTCAGCGGAACGCGCAGGTCGCCGCCGGTCATCTGCTTTGGCTCGTCGAGCTTGAGAATGGCGAGCAGCGTGGGCGAGATGTCGCGCAGCGAGCCGTCGGGGCGCAGGCGGTAGTGGCTGGCCTCCTCGGCGACATAGATGAGCGGCACAGGGTTGGTGGTGTGCGCGGTGTGCGGAGCGCCGGTGACCAGGTCCACCATCTGTTCGGCGTTGCCGTGGTCGGCGGTAATGAACCAACTGCCGTTCTTCTCCTTGATGGCCTTGTAGATGCGGCCCAACTGCGCGTCAATGGCTTCGATGGCTCGTATCGTGGGCTCCAACTTGCCGGAGTGGCCCACCATGTCGGCGTTGGCGAAGTTGGAGACAATCAGGTCGAAGGCGCCGTCGTTGATGGCCTTCACGATGGCGTCGCCGATGGCCTCGGCTTTCATCTCCGGGGCCAGGTCGTAGGTGGCTACCTTCAGCGAGGGAATCAGCACGCGATCCTCGCCGGCGAAGGGCGTCTCGATGCCGCCGTTGAAGAAGTAAGTTACGTGGGCGAATTTCTCCGTCTCGGCCACGCGCAGGTTGCGCAGTTGATGCTTGGCCAGCACGTTGGCCAGGATGTTATCCAGCGACTCCGGCGGCATGATGAGGGGTAGATCGTAGAGCTTGTCGTACTGCGTCATGCACAGGTAGTAGAGGTTCTTGGGAATTTCGGAGCGGGGAATCGCCTGGTCCAGCCCCTCCCAGCCGTCCAGGTCACGGCCGCCCTGCTTGTTCAGGCCGCTCTCGCGGGTCAGCACGCGGGTGATCTCGCGGGCGCGGTCGGAGCGGAAGTTGAAGTTGATGCAGACGTCCTCATCGCGAATCTGCGCCACCGGCTTGCCTGCGCCGTCCACCACCACAAAGGGGACGATGAACTCGTCGGTGACGCCGTTGTTGTAGCACTCGGTGAGGCGCGCCACGGCATCGGGGTACGCACCGCCCTCTGCCTTGGCGGGAACCATGGCATCGAAGGCCTTGCGCTCGCGCTCCCAGCGCTTGTCGCGGTCCATGGCGTAGTAACGGCCGTTGACAGTGGCCACTTTGCCCACGCCGTACTCGCGCATTTTTTGTTCGAGTTGCGCGATGTAGCCCGCGCCGGAGGTAGGCGGAGTGTCGCGGCCGTCCATAAAGGCGTGCACGAAAACGCGCGTCAGGCCGTACTCGCGGGCGGTGCGGAGCAGAGCGTAGAGGTGCTCCAGTTGCGAGTGAACCCCGCCATCGGAGCACAAGCCAAAGAGATGAAGTAGGCGACCGGCCTCTCTCGCGCGCTTCATGGCCTGGGCGACAGGCGGATTTTTGGCGAACTCGCCCGAAGCGATGGCGGCGTCAATGCGCGTGATGTCCATCTGGACGACGCGGCCGGCGCCGAGGTTCAGGTGGCCGACCTCGCTGTTGCCCATCTGCCCGTCAGGCAGGCCGACAAAGTGGTCGCTGGCCTGGATGAGCGTGTTGGGGTACTCGCGCAGCAGCTTGTCGTAAGTGGGTTTTTTGGCCAGCGCAATGGCGTTGTTGGCGGTTTCAGCGCGATAACCCCATCCGTCGAGGATGGTCAGAACGAGGGGACGCTTGAAGATGGACACTAAGAAAACACCTCAGAATGGATCGCAGTTCTCCTCTTTAGGATAACCTGCCGGGGCTTCGGAGCGAATTTCTCCTGAACAGTAATAAAGCTGTCATCCTGAGCGGAGCGCAGCGGAGTCGAAGGACCTGCGGGTGTTCTTCGGCTAGTGGGCCGCAGGCGCATTGCTGGGGGACGGATGGATATCCTGTCGCATTGCATCCTGTATCTCCGCCGTGTGCGCATTGATTACAGCCCGGAAAACTTCGTTCGTCTTCTTGATGTAGAGAACGTCCTGCTCATCGTCGATCTGTTTCCAAACTTTGATGAGGCCCTGAAACAACGGACTGATTCTCTTCTGCTGTTCGGGGGTGAGCTCTCTGATTCGCTTCGTCCACAAGGCGAGATCTCCACCCGCTGCGCCGGCCACCATCGCTTGCTCATCCGCTGCCGAGCCCCTCGCGCCGGAATGAATCGCACTCAACGCGCGGTCTAATTTGCGTTGTGCAATCTGTTCGCCGGTCGGACCCTGAAGCAAGAGAAGGACCGCGTCGGCTTGTTCCTGACTTACATATTTATGGTAGACAGGCAATGCGATCTCAACCAGATCGACCCCCTCAACCTTCGCCTCCACATCATTCCAGACTGCTGAAGGAAACCACGCCGGCATGGTCTTGCGCTTGGCTTCCAGCGATTCGTGCATCAGTGTCTTCTGCGCGTCGATGGTCTTCATCTTACTAAGGAGCTTTTGAAGCCCCTCACGGGTGATTGGATGTTTCGGAGGAACGACCGGCAATGGCGCCTGATTCGTGGCAGACGTTTGCGCAAAGGAATATCTTCCAAGGCTGGACGCAAAAAGCAATACCGTGGACAGACAAAGAAGATAAGTGAGTCTTCGCCGCTGATTCGCAATCATGGCGCGATTCTACCAAAGGCGGGCTCGTGAATCAGGGGAAAAGCGCAAGTACAAAAGCAACCGCAGGTCCTTCGACTGCGCAGGTCGCAAAAGGACGCGACCTGCTCCGCTCAGGATGACAGCCCAGAAGTGAGATGACAGCGCAACAAAAGCAAAGGGAGGAAGTTGCGGCTTCCTCCCTTTGCTTACGCCAATATTGCTGAGTAGTTAGTCGTTGTAGTTGAGGCTTTCCAGGCCGAGGTAGACGGCGCCGGAGGCCAGTTCCTCTTCAATGCGGAGTAACTGGTTGTACTTGGAGATGCGGTCGGTGCGGCTGACGGAGCCGGTCTTGATCTGGCCCACGCCGGTGGCCACGGCCAGGTCGGCGATGAAAGTGTCCTCGGTTTCGCCGGAACGGTGGGAGATGACCGAGGTGTAGCCGTAGCGGCGTCCCAGGTCAATGGCCTCCAGTGTCTCGGTGACGGTGCCGATCTGGTTGAGCTTGATGAGAATGGAGTTGCCCACGCCCTCTTCAATGCCGCGCTGCAAGCGCTTGATGTTGGTGACGAAGATATCGTCGCCGACCAACTGGATGCGGCTGCCCAGCTTGTCAGTGAGGATCTTCCAGCCCGCCCAGTCGTCCTCGGCCAGGCCGTCCTCGAGAGAAACGATGGGGTACTGGCGGGTCCAGTTGTCGTAGAAGGCCACCATCTCTTCGCTCGACAGCTCGCGCTTGTCGCTCTTCTTGAAGATGTACTTTTTCTTTTCCTTGTCGTAGAACTCGCTGGACGCGGGATCGAGGGCGATAGAAATCTGCTCGCCGGGCTTGTAGCCGGCCGCCTCGATGGCCTCGAGGATCAGTTCAACGGCTTCGTCGTTTGACTTGAGCGAGGGGGCAAAGCCGCCCTCGTCGCCCACGGCGGTGTTGTAGCCCTTCTTCTTGAGCACGCCCCTCAGGGAGTGGAAGGTTTCCGCGGCCCAGCGCAGGGCCTCGGAGAAGCGCTCGGCGCCTACCGGCATGATCATGAACTCCTGAAAGTCCACGTTGCTGTCGGCGTGGGCTCCGCCATTGAGCACGTTCAGCATGGGCGTGGGCAGGATGCTGGCGTTGACGCCGCCCAGATAGCGGTAGAGGGGAATCTCGAGGGTCTGGGCCACGGCGCGGGTAGCGGCCATGGAGACGGCGAGAATGGCGTTGGCGCCCAGCCGGGACTTGTTTGGCGTGCCATCGAGAGCGATCATGGTCTGGTCAAGGAGTCTTTGGTTGGCTGCGTCCAGGCCTTCCAGTTCGGGCGCGATCACGCTTTCAACGTTTTCCACGGCCTGCAAAACGCCTTTGCCGAGGTAGTGGGTCTTGTCGCCGTCGCGCAGTTCCACGGCCTCATGCTCGCCGGTGGAGGCGCCCGAAGGCACAATGGCGCGGCCCAAAGCGCCGCTTTCAAGAATTACGTCGGCTTCCACGGTAGGATTGCCGCGCGAGTCCAGAACTTCGCGGGCACGAATTGCAACAATTTCAGTCATATCGGTCCTCATGATGCGGTGCTGCAGCCGGGCGTTCAGTTTAGGCAGTTGGGGACGGCGATCCACGGCAAGAGTTTCTCCGGCGGCGCTTTGAATAGTGTTCAGAAGCTCCTGTTCGATTCGAATCTCCACTCCGTCCAGCGCTCAAAAGTGCTGTTGTTCCCTACGAATTCTAACAAACCGGGCGACACAGGCCGAGCGGCGGTGATCACATGGCGCTGAAGTGGCCTGGCTGAATTCTCAATATCGGCGCAGGAATTGAAATGTTTAGAGACGGAAAACGGAGACCCCGGAGGGCGAAAGGTTCTACTCGAATGCGGACTTTCGTACTCAAGAATCGGCTTAACGGACGCGATTTCCGATCCTCTGCGCTTTTTAGGTAATGATCTTGCCCGTTCGTTGATTGACGCGAAAATGAGGATTAGTTAACTTTTTGCTATCGCGAGCAATCAAGGATGAAGGCTTGTGTACTGTGGTGGGAACCGATCTCAATGAATACCCTGAGATCCAGGCCCTTTCCTCAGCCTTTGTGGAGCTTTAGAGCGATCCTCGGCGGATTCCCGGGCTGCCATGGCATCCGCCAGAGGGTTGCCTTTTCTGATTCGTGCCGTCCAAGGCACCAGACCCGGCTTGAGGCGTTTCTTCCGCGGCTGATCTACGCTAACCTTAAATTGGGTGAGTGGGCGCAAGGCTGGCAAGCGTCGCCTCAGCGCAACTCCACGGCCCGATTGGGGTTTAAGTCTACGGGAGATCTACGCCCGCGAAAAGGAGTTCCCGATGAATCGTCCGATTCTTGTATGCACCTTGTTTGTTGCAGTCACTGCCGCTCTTGGGGCGCAGGAGGCAAGCCAGTCGAACGCCTACCAGGGAACCTCGAACCCTCCCTCGGATGACCAGATCACCACCAGCAGCACGCCGGTGGCCAAGCCTCCGGCCGGGCAACTGGTCTACATTCAGCCGGTCGTCCCGGCCCAGGGGCAGGTTGAGCCGCGGCCCAGCTCCGTCGATCCCTCGCTCAACTATCCGGCCCCCGGCAACGACGACGATGTAGTGCGCAGGCAGTACGCTGCGCCGGGCTTGCCGGAACGGGCCTACGTCAGCGACCCTGACGGGGATATTGTGCATCTGCATGCGCGGCACCCCGGAGAAATCGTTGCAGGAACGATTATTCGCGTCAGGCTGCTTGAGCGGCTCTCATCCACAGACAGCGAGAAGGACGAAACCTTTCGCACCAGGGTGGCCTCAGACGTGATGCAGGGCGGCCAAGTGCTGATTCCCGCCGGAGCGGAGATAGACGGCAGGGTGGCCCAGGTATCGAGCGGCCATCTGGGCGGCCACGGCTCCATGCGCCTGAGTCCCGAGACAGTGATTCTGCCCGACGGCAGGCGCTACAGGCTGCACGCCGAGATTTCCGGAACACCCGGCGCACGGACGCGCGTTGCCGACGAAGGCACCATCAACCCAGGCTCCCGCGTGCGGCGCGACGAAGTGGAATACGGCGGTGCGGTGGGTGCGGGCGTGGTAACCGGGGCCGTTCTTGGTGGACCGGTGGGCGCCGTGACCGGCGGCCTGATCGGCGCAGGCGCCATCACGGTCCACCTGCTGGTCAGCCACCCGCAGGCCACGCTGGATACAGGCACGGCTATGCTGTTCACCCTTACCGAGCCGCTGGACCTGGTTCCGGCAGCGGCGGAGAGCGAAAACTAGCTTAGCGCGTTAGCGCTTCAGATCACATTTTTCAGTTTCACCGGGGCGAAACCGATTCTCTATGGGTGCCGGTGATCGCGCAGGCGCTCGGTGGCTTATACCGGGGGCAATGCGTCCACCACCGGCACGCCGGCCGGCGGGGTGAAGCGGAAGGCGCCGGTCGGGACCGGAGCGTTAGGGA
>Ga0182027_10013690_pt1 | contig 11279 bp, 8 predicted proteins | sample 712E1DmetaG_FD_121300 | JGI IMG/M metagenome (GOLD analysis project Ga0182027, IMG submission 121300) | Permafrost microbial communities from Stordalen Mire, Sweden - 712E1D metaG (Illumina Assembly) | ecosystem: Environmental > Terrestrial > Soil > Wetlands > Permafrost | place: Sweden...
AAAAAGACATGGATTAGTTGTCAGTATAATGATGACTGTTGGGAGGCATAACATGGAAGAAGTTATTCCTTTAGCAGAAGAACTGGCAAAGCATAATGTGGATGTTTTTAGTATAGACAGGTTTATCCCAGAAGGCCAAAGTGGTAAATTGACAAGATGGGTTTTGTCAAAGGCGGAAATTAAAAAAGTATATACGGATGCTTATGAATATTTCAATAAAACCTTAAAACCAAGGTTTCTACTATATAGGACACTATTTTGTTTGTTGAATCCTGACGATTCGCATATCGGAGCTATTTGTTCTGTTGGAAATAATGCACTTACTATCATGCCAAACGGTGATGTTTTCCCATGCCGTAGATTACCTCTAAAGCTTGGTAACCTCTTTGAGACGAATCTCTATGAAATATGGTATACATCCCCATTATTATGGGAAATCCGTAATCCAGGCAACCTGAAAGGGAAGTGTAATCAGTGTGATTATATCCCTATCTGTCGTGGCTGTCGGGCTGTTGCATATGCCTTAAATGGAGATTATTTATCCGAAGATCCTCAATGTTGGAAAGAGTCATGAAAAAGTATATTCTGAATAAAAATGTAAGTCTCAGAAATGAAGAAGCTACCGGTAAATTCTATGCTTTTTTAATTAAAACTGGTGATCATTTTAACCTGAATAAAACCGGGTTCATGATTCTTAATTGCCTTAAGGAAGAAAAGAGTCTAGATGAAATAGTTTCCTTGTTATCAGAAGAAATGCTTGTGGATAAAATAATAGTTTTAAACGACTTAATTCCTTTTTTGGATTTGTCTGAGAAAAATGGTATTATTGCATATAAGTCAGATAAGTAAAGTCAAAATAAGCCAACCATGAAAAGGACCAAAACAAACCTGCAACCAAAGTCAAGGTATGAAAAACCTGAATTAATAAAAGCGGAAAAAATGGTTTTTATGTTTGAGCCTTATAATACAATTGCTTCAAAAATTTCCTGCAGACAATGTTCAGGTTGTCACGGTTGCAAGCACTGATTAATGGATCATGAATGATGCGATCCAGCTTGGGATTGATTCTTTGAGCCAAGTAGTCAGAGAATTCTTATATAAAGATATTGAACTTTTACGTGTTTCTAGGACAGCTGTGCTTCTAAAAGAGTGTGGGGTTAATCCATTTAATCCCATATTTGATGAGCTGGCCCAAAAGTGCATTAAAAATCAACGTAATGACGGTGGATGGACTGACGTTGAAGAAACTCTTTGGTGTGCAGCATTTCTGGATATTTACGAAAATCATTCCAATTCGGTAAATAAAGCCTTGATTTGGTTGGAGAAACAGGAACACAAGGATGGCTGCTGGGGAAGATCAGACAGAGATCAGGCACGAATACCTTTGACCTCGCTTCTGCTTAGTTTCTTACCTCAAATGTCATCGGTAAATAGATTTAAATGGCTGGAAAACAGATGGAACGATGAACAAAAGATGTATCCAAATCTGACATATAAATCAGCTTTAACAATAATGGCATTTTCTCATAACAACTATATACCTGAAAACAATATCTTGATAAATAATTCGATATCCCGGCTATGTGAACAACAGAATAATGATGGAGGCTGGGGACCATGGAAAAATCATCCTGTAGGGAGCGATCCATGGTGTACAGGAATCTGCTTAGTTTCACTGATTGACTTTCATAATAAGGTACCAGTGGAGGTACTTAAAAATGGATTGCAATGGATACTCAAGAAACAGTTACCAGATGGATTTTGGCCTTATCATTACATTGAAGATGGTAGCAGTTGGGCATTGTATGGACTGATAAACGGAAATAAATTATTAAATGGTTGAGAATCTTGAAAATATTATTATCAAAAATATAAAGCAGATACCTAAAAAACCTCTCTCTCTTCTTTTATCAGGAGGGATAGATTCATCGCTTGTATTGGCACTTATCAGAAAAGTATATCCGGATATCCCCGTGTATACTTTCACCTTGGCAAAGTCAACTGATTACCCTGATATTTTATTTGCTCGTAAGATAGCCGAGATGTTTGGAACAATTCACAATGAAATCATTTTATCTAAGGTACAATTAGAGGATTACAAGGTAGAGTTTGAAAAGATAAATAAATTTGGCTTAAAAGGGGACATAAATGTATTTATACTCTGTAAAATTGGAAAAGCATTTAGTAACATAATAGTTACAGGAGATGGTGGCGACGAATGTTTTGGTGGTTATTGGCTCCATGAATATCCTTTAGGGCATAAGGAAACAGGTGCGGTTAAAACATTTGAGGAAATTCATCCTGAACCACGGAGACATATCGAGGAGATGGTAAGATTGGGATTTAGAGATTGTTTATTTAAAGATAAATCAACTCCTAAAGATTATGAATCTGTTTGGAATTATTTTATTGACCGTCTGGCTCCAAAACATTTTGCCCCATTATTAAACACTGGAAATGCGTTGAATTTAAAAATATTTACTCCCCTTTGGTCTGAATCTATTCTTAATTTTATGAAGCAATTGCACTATACCGAAAAAATTGGAAGGAAGATTGAAAAAGATTTGGCAATAAAATATTTACCAGTTTTTATAATAGATAGAGTAAGTATTGGATTTGACATTGCAACAGACTTTTAAAGATAGATATCCAATATATAAATCTAAACTTCTGTAGAAAATATTTAATTTGTATTAACACTCTTTTCTGAAAATTCTGTCATTACTATTCTTTACATTAAAGACATCTTTTAATAGATTCTTCTTTGATAAAACTTGATGCACTATGAAAAAGGCAAAAGAATTTACTCCAGATGAAATCATAGAAATATTGAAAAAGAATTTCGAAAAACAGGGATATGAAGTTGATGTTAATTCTGATAAATTTCAACCAGCAAGAGTGCCAATATATTGTAAGAAAAATGATGATGAAAAAATAATTGAATTTACGATAGACAAGGACATAACGAAAGGTAAATTCATTCCTCCTGAGCAAATCGATGGTGTTGAAATTGAATCTTCCCCGGTAAAATTTTATCAATATTATTTCCCTACTGCTAAAATATATTTTGCATTTCCATATTACGTGGTTGACAATCAAGGATTTAAAGAATTTAAGAATACTTGCAATAGAAATGGTATCGGTTTATTAAAAGTGAATGCGCCTTATAATGTTGAAGTAATATCTGAATCAACACCTTTATTAAATTTAATATGCACAGAGCTAGGAATATCGGATAACAAGAAGAGAACTAAGTTGGAATTTCATTTAAGAAACTGTTTACATTATTTCATATATTATCCAACCCCTATTTTTAAAAGAAGATCTATCACGGGTAAAGCTAGAGAGAGAATGAGTTTCATTCTTATCGATAAGTTGGTTGAATTAAAAAATATTCAATATAAAGATGAATTAATCAAATTGTCAAATGGTTATCGACAAGAATCCCAATCTGATCTCGAAATTGCCGGAAGAATTATTACTGAATTGTGGAACAAATATTTAGGTTTAGAGTATCCAAGTATACAAAAAAGAGCAGAGAATATTTTGCAGCGAGATAAAAAATATCGGGAACATTTTGTTCATCAATTCCAAGTATTTCTAATTGGAACGTATATACTTGATTCTATTTATAACGATGTTGCAAAAAAATTTGAGGAACTCCATGGTTGTAAAATAGAAGATGTTTGGTTGGCTGCCTCCACATTTCATGATTTTAGTTACGGCCTTCAAAAATTTGACAATTGGTTAATGGAATTTTTTGAGGAAATTTTAAGGATAAAAAGTAGGCAAACTAAGAGGGACTTGAATTTGTTAAATTTAGATGCAGCTATGATTAGAGAAGCATTAATTGATCAGATAGAAAAGATTGTGAATCATTTAGATAACTATACAAAGAAGAAGAATTATGAAAATGTTTTATTAAAGTTTTTCTATGAAAAAGCCGTAAGAGATAGAAATCATGGAGTTTTAAGTGCGATTACACTTTTAAAAATATTTGAAGAAGCTAAGGATAACAATAATAAGATAAAGGAAACTGGAATAATTGAAGCTGCAACTGCAGTTGCTTGTCATGATGAAGATATTTGGGAGGCTCTCTCTGGTTGTCAAGGATTTTTAAGAAGCCATGGAGATTTGCCATTAAACGTTAAAGAATGTTCAAATAAATGTGGAAGAAAACTGTGGGCTTCAAAAAGAATTAAAATTTACTCAGAAGTCCTTTTGCAAGAGGATCAAAATCCAGATTTAAAAGTTACATGTGAAGGTTGGGAAAGGGAGATTATGGAGAAAAGAATATTATCTGAGATAAAATTTAAGGAAAATCCAATTCTATTTTTGCTTACTTTCTGTGATACGATTCAAGATGAAGGGCGAGTATCTAGTACGGATAGTCTGATACCTAATGATCGTTCATGTTTGGAGAACATCAATATTATTAATAATGATGGCAATATCCAAATTAAGATTAGTCTTATAAGTGACGAGAAGTATGTTGTTGATAAGAAATCAGAAATTGAGCGATTGGCATGGATGCTAAAAGATGCTCGATTTTCGATTTCCATTAATCAGAATCATGGTATGAAAATGAATGGTGGCGGTGGATTATGAAAATCTGCTTAATAACCAAATACCCCCCTATCCAGGGGGGAGTATCCACAAGGGCTTATTGGCAGGCAAAGGCACTTGGAGAACGTGGCCATGAAGTACATATAGTCACTAATTCACTTGAGGTTGAGGATGATTATAAAGAGGTTTTCGATTTAAATGATCCTGCCTTTCTTGCGAAAAATGTCTTTATTCACAGCACTGATGCAGAATCAAATCCATGGCATATTCCTTTCTCTCCTGCTTATACAGAACGAATTTCTAACCTGGCAATTGAAGTAATCCAGGACTATAAAATCCAGATTATCGATTCGAATTTCATTCTTCCATATGGAATTGCTGGAAATATCACAAAAAATATTACAGGTATACCCCAAATCCTCCGCCATGCCGGTAGCGATATCGGTAAACTATTTAAGTCAACTTCATATTGCACACTCTTCAACTCAATTTTTCAGCGTGTTGACAAAATCCTTACCTACCCACAGTTGAAAGATATGTTTATTTCGATGGGAATTCCGGAATCTAGAATATCCATTGACGATAGGGTAATTGTTGATTCCAGAGCTTTTAATCCGCAAGTTGATCCATTTCCTATTTCTGAATATACTGGCAAAAAATTCACTGGTTGCCCCATTATTACTTACATTGGGAAAATAAACTATTACTGGCAATCGAAAGGATTATTGGAACTAGTGGAAGCTATGAAGGATATACAGGAAGATTTTTTATTGCTGTTTGTTGCTAACGGAAGAGGTCTAAGGGAATTTGAAATACTACTTGAGACGAAAGGACTCATGGGAAAATCACTCTTCCTGAATTTTCTTCCTCCCTGGGAAATACCTTCCATTATAAAGCTATCTGCATGTGTTGTATTGCCGGAAAGGGATTTCCCAATAGAATATCATATCCCTATCCTTCCTAAAGAAGTAATGGCTGTCGGAAAATGTCTGATTCTTGGGAAAGAAATTAGCTATAATCAATATTATGGAAATTTAATTGATAGAGAAAATGTTTTGCTAGTTGATCCAAAAAATATTCCCGCTTTTAGAAATGTTATGGAATTTGTGATCCAGAATCCTGAAGAGGTGGCTGAAATCGGAAGAAGAGCTTACGAAGCATCAAAAGCGGTGAATAACTTTAATGATTTCATTGACTATACTTTAGAACAGTATACTTCACTCATTGAACCCAAAAAATGATATTGTGCGTAGCGTGCATAAACCTGATCTGTATCCTCTCCCTATTTATCATTTATAAGATCCTTCTCTATGTACTTGCATTAGAATAAGAACTGCTCTAATTGTAATTTCTTCATTTTGCAAGCCTAGATTGTTATCCAATGATAATTTGTCAGCTTTAAACCCCTATTTCTTCTTCAAAAACCCTAAATTTATTCTTTGGTTTGAAAATAAATAACATATTTCTATATAACTCTCGATGAAACAAATTAGAAAGTTCTCCACACATGTTAAAAGAACCATTATGTTCTCTGAAATGGGGAGGATTATGAATGCAGGTTCACCAGATGAATCATTCCATAAAGTGATGGCGGAAAACATAACAAATAAAAGGACTAAAAGTAATATACTCGAGACAAATAAGGTACTTCTTTCTTTATACAGCTTTGATATTGAATATTCACCATTCAGAGTCTTGCAATACTTCTGGAATATTGTCGATGAAAAACAAAAACCACTGCTGGCATTTCTTTTCGCTTATGGACGAGATTATTTGCTGTTTGAGAGCACTGATGTCATATTAACAACTCCGATAGGAGAAAAAGTATTAACCTCTAAATTGGAAGAGAATCTTGAAAAATATCATCCAAACCATTATTCAGAAAACACGCGGAGGTCGATAGCTCAGAATATTGCTAGTTCTTGGAAGCAATCAGGATATATAGTTGGTAAGGTGAAAAACATCAGGACCAAGACCTCACCCGATTATTATCTTGTCACTTTTGCTTTAATCATGGCATATCTTGATGGAATTCGAGGCGACTTTCTTTTAGCCAGTAAATGGGTAAAAGTTCTCGATATCACTGAATCACAGGTTCGTGAACTCGCTATTGAAGCAGCAAGACGTGATCTGCTCCAGTATAACTTTGCTGGCGGGGTAACAACGTTTTCTTTTAATAATCTCTTTAATAAACTCAATATTAATGGCATCAATAGTTGAAGACCTTCTGAAATCATTTGATCTTGTAATGAAGGAACCATGGTCTCCTTCTCTTTCAGGACAGGAAAGAATCTGGTTTCTTGTCTATGATCCCGCTGAACAAAGAAAAGTCGATCTACGTATGGGTGATTTTGAAAATTGCGTCAAAAGGGCAAATAAAAAATGGGTGACAATCTCACTTAAAAACTGTTTCCCTTCATGGATGGCAAATCATGAATATCGTGATGAATACTTTGCTGATCCGGAAGCACTTGTTGACCAGCTTGATGCTGAATTCAAACAATATGCAATTAAATTTCTCTGTGATGAACTTGCAAAAGCTAATGCTGACGAAAACACTCTCTCTGCTGTAACCGGTGTTTCATCCCTGTTCGGTTTTACCAGACTATCTGATGTACTTAGTGGATGTTCAACTGCTTTCAAGGGAAGATTACTTATCTTCTTTCCTGGGGAGTATCATAAAAATCATTACAGATTACTCGATGCCAGGGATGGATGGAGTTACCTCGCAAGACCAATAATCGGATAAATATCTTAAAATGAAGAACAAAGATCTTTTCAATCTTAATCCTGAAGAAAACAACCTTATCAATGACGGTGTTGTTGAAATTAATACAATAAGGAATGACCAGGGATTAAAAATTATCAGGCACGAAATCAAGACATTCGTTTGTGAAGGTGAATATCAAAAAGGGATTTACAGAATCCTACAGTCATACCTGAAGAATATTGACAGTCCAAAACAATCCGCAGTTTGGGTAAGTGGGTTTTTTGGAAGTGGAAAATCACATCTTGTAAAGCTTCTAGGTTACTTATGGGAAGATTATCAATTTAAGGATGGTGAAACGGCCAGATCTCTTAAACCTTTGCCTTCTGATGTTAATGACCTCCTTACAGAACTCGATCGCAAGCAAAAGATTAATGGTATTTTGTCTGTCGCTGGTACTTTAAAAGACTTTCCATCGAACGATATAAGGTATTCATTTTTACAACTGTTCTTAAATGCGCTTGGATTACCATCTCAGTATCATCATTTTAAATTTGTCTATTGGGCAAAGCAAGAAGGTATTTATGAGGAACTTAAAGCGATAATTGAAGCACAAGGAAAAGATTTTCAGAAAGAATATGAAAATCTCTTCGTTTCATCAGCACTAGCAAATGCCATTCTTCAATTAAGACCTGCTTTTGCTGAGAATGAGGCAAAAGTTAAGGAGAATTTTAAAATGAACTTTAAAAGGGTTGATTCCATTGACAGGAAAGAATTTATTTCAACTATTAAAACTGAAATTCTTCCACTCTATTATGGCAAGAAAATCCCATGTACTATTATTGTTCTTGATGAGGTTCAGCAATTTATCGGAACTGATGCAAATAAAACAATCAGTATCCAAAATCTGGAACAGGATATCAGCAGTAATTTTGAAGGCAAATTTCTCTTGGTAGGTACTGGACAAAATTCACTTTCTGAAACACCTTTCCTCCAACCTTTGCAGGATAGATTCACAGTAAAAGTTACTCTGAGCGATACAGATGTTGAAACTGTTACAAGAAAAACTGTATTGGAGAAGAAAGCATCGGCTGTTAGTGGCATTCATAATAAACTTGAATCATCAATGGGGGAAATTTCCCATAGCCTTTCAGGGACTGATTTTGCATGTAATACTGAAGACAAAATTACGCTTGTAGCTGATTATCCTATCTTGCCATCTGTTAGAAAATTCTGGAAGAAATTACTACAGGTAATTGATACAGCAGGAAATTCAGGTCAGCTAAGAAGTCAGCTTCGTATTGTCGATGAGAGTATTAAACTTGTTGCAATGAAAGAGCTTGGATTTATAGTTCCTGCTGATTTTATCTTTGTGCAAAAACAATCTCAGCTTTTACAAAATGCCTTATTGCTAAATGAGACGAACAACCTTATAGAGGAAAGAAAAGCCAAAGGAGGAGATTCTGTACTCGAGGGACGAATTTTAAGTGTGGTATTTCTCATAGATCATCTTCCAAAAGACTTACCTGGGATGAGATTGAAGTCAGACGAGAATACTATTGCTGACCTGCTTATTGATAATCTAAATGAATCCAGTGATGCGTTCCGAAATAAAGTTAAGAAATGCATAAAGAAACTTACGGATGAAAAGGTTTTGATGCAGATAAGTGATGAATTTAAGTTGCAGACACGTGTTGGAGCTGAGTGGGAACAGGAGTTTATATCGCAGGTAGTTAAACTTAATAATTCCGGAGACGATAAAATCCAGCAATTCAGAAAAGAAAAATTTACAGGGTTCTTTCGTGATAAAACAAAATCTATCAATGTCCTTCATGGTGTTTCCAAGCAAAAACGCGAATTCGAAATATGGGATAAAGAAGACAGGCCTGGAACTGAAAACAAACTCAATCTCTGGATTCGGGATGGCTGGTTCGAAAATGAAACACATGTTTTGAATGAAATCAGAGCTGAAGGGGCAGATTCTCCTCTTGCATACATATATGTTAAGAAACTGAGGGATCAGGATCTTCGTAATGAGATTATAAAACACATTGCTGCCGATCTTACCCTTCTGGCTAAAGGTATACCTTCAACTCCTGAAGCAGAGCAAGCCAGAAATAGTATGGTTACCAGAAAGGGTCTTTCGTTGCATAATGCAAACGACCTGGTTGAGAACATTTGCAGGGAATCTGAAGTCTATCTGGCTGGAGGAAATAAAGTTACTTCTGGTACAATTGGTGAAAATGCAAGGGAGGCTCTTGATTCTATTGCTGACAGACAATTCCCTGAATTCAAAAGCAAAGGTGATTTTAAAGATTGGGATAAGGCAGTAAAAAAAGCAATTGAAGGTGATCCTGATGCGTTAAAAAAAATTGGATGGAACAAAGAACCTAAAGACCACCCGATGGCAGTAGAAATGCTTCGCTATATCGGAAACGCTTCAAAGTCAGGAAGGGATATTCGCAGTAATTTCATGAAGTCTCCCTATGGTTTTAGTCAGGACGGAATTGATGCTATTATTGTTGTTCTTAAGAATGGTGAGCAAATTTCCACAACAGAAACAAGTCTTAATCAAACAAAAATCGGGACTGCAGTTTTTAAGAAAGAATCACACACCATATCCGCTGCAGAAAAAATTAAACTACGGGTGATCTTTCAGGAAGCTGGTATCCATTGCAAACCTAATGAAGAGTTTGCTGTTTCAAATACCTTTCTTACAAAGCTTAAAGAACTAGCAGAAAAGATAAGTGGAGATTCACCAAAGCTAGAACCGATAAGCCTCAGATTTATTACAGATATTGAAAACCTTGACGGCAATGAACGTTTATTAAGAATTTTACAGGATCAGGAAGATCTGAAAGCAAAACTAACAGATTGGCTTAAGAAATCGAAACTGATAGAGTCACGTGAACCTGAATGGATGTTGCTTACGGATTTAATGAATTATGCACCTGTTAATGAAGAAATGGATCAGCTTAAAGACGAGATAGAGTCAGTGCTCTCTAGTCGATTACTCCTTAATGAGCCTGATCTGGTACATCCTCTTCTGAATAATGTAACAGAGAAACTCCTTTTGTCACTAAACGATCATAAAAAGAAATATAACCAAGTATATGATTCTTTTATGCCTGAATTACAGGCTAATCCATATTTTTCGAAGCTTACGACGGAACAAAAAGATACGATCCTGGTAAATCACCAGCTCCTGGCTAAACCTGATATAAAAGCCACTGATTCAAAAGGATTACTTAATCAATTGCAGAAAACTTCGCTTTCTGCATGGGAAACAAGAATTGCTGCATTGCCGGGACAATTTCAATCAGCACTAGAAGATGCTGTGAGGTTAACTGAACCTAAGGCAAAGGATTACAAACTGCCTAAAAGGACAATCAAATCTAAAGAAGATCTTGAGGAATATTTATCTGAATTGAGAATCGACCTCGAAGAGTTATTGAAAAGTGGTGAATCAATAATATTAAAATAGCAAAATGTCATATCTAACATCAGGACAGAGAGGCTTACTTGAAAGTGGAGTTAAGAAAGCAAGAAAGGTTGCTGAAGCAGGTGCACGAAATGCTCTTCAAACGCTTGCTGTAAATAGTCCTGAACCATTCGAACACATGTCTTCTGAACAAAGGAGTTTACGAAATAGATTGAGAAGTAAGGGAAGATTACTTGGAGACGAACTTTCCACAGGAGGGCCACAGGAGATAAAACATCTATCCACTGAGTTAGCATATGATTACTGGCATAAGATGCTTTTTGCTCGTTTCCTGGAAGCTAATGGTTTGTTAATTCATTCGAGTGGGGTTGCAGTAAGTCTCGAAGAATGTGAAGAGCTTGCAAAAGAAGAAGGCTATGCAGACAAATGGAATGCTGCATCTCATTTCGCTTCGGCGATGCTTCCTGCAATATTCAGACCTCAGGACCCATTAATGCAGGTTGAATTTGCAGCTGAAGATAGAATAAAACTTGAAACACTTTTGGATGATATTGAAAGTTCCAT
>Ga0182027_10013691_pt1 | contig 11279 bp, 17 predicted proteins | sample 712E1DmetaG_FD_121300 | JGI IMG/M metagenome (GOLD analysis project Ga0182027, IMG submission 121300) | Permafrost microbial communities from Stordalen Mire, Sweden - 712E1D metaG (Illumina Assembly) | ecosystem: Environmental > Terrestrial > Soil > Wetlands > Permafrost | place: Sweden...
CTGACTCGCGTACGCAACGCGATCGGAGCCCGCCACCCCAAGGTGGACGTGCCGGCCTCCAAGCTGAAAGCGGAAATCGCGCGCATTTTGAAGGAGGAAGGCTACATTGCCAACTTCAAAGTGGCCGAAGAAGGCGCGAAGAAGACCATCAAGATCTACCTGAAGTACGGCCCCGGCAATTCGCCGGTGATCTCCGCCATCGAGCGCGTGTCGCGGCCCGGCTGCCGGGTGTTCGTGGGCCAGACCGAGATCCCGCGTGTGCTGGGCGGCCTGGGCATCAACATCCTGACCACTCCGCGCGGCGTCATGACCGGGCGGGATGCGCACAGGGAGCGCTTGGGAGGCGAGATCCTCTGCCGCGTGTGGTAGAGCGATTTCGTCAAGCGGAATCCGCGGGGCGACCAGCCTGCCGTGGAGGACGCACAACGAGGTTTTAGAGACTATGTCGAGAATTGGCAAAAAGCCGATCGTTCTGCCGGCCGGCGTCAAGGTGCAGATCGGCGATCAGATGGAAGTGACCGGTCCCAAGGGCAAGCTGACGGTCCCGATCCCAGAGGGGATCACGATCGTGCAGGCGGCCGGCAAGCTCGAGGTGAAACGCGCGTCCGACGAGCACGCCGCGCTGCACGGCCTGACACGCGCCCTGGCGGCCAACGCCGTGCAGGGGGTGTCCGCCGGGTTCACCCGCGAGCTGGACATCGTGGGTGTGGGCTACCGCGCCGCCGTCAGCGGCAATGTGGCTACCTTCACGTTGGGATACTCGCACCCAATCGAGGTGCTGCTGCCCGATGGCGTGAGCCTGACCATCGACAAGCAGACGCATCTGGTGCTCAAAGGGCACGACAAGCAGATGCTGGGACAGGTGGCGGCGAATATGCGGGCGCTCCGCAAGCCGGATCCGTACAAGAACAAGGGCGTCCGGTACACCGGCGAAGCGTTACGCAAGAAGGTCGGCAAGACCGGGGCGGGTGCCAAATGATTCATAAGACTGCCAAGAACGAAATTCGGGTGCGGATCCACAAGCGCATCCGGCACAAGCTGCGCGGCTCGGCCGAACGGCCGCGTCTGGCGATCTACCGCAGCGTGGCGCACATCTACGCGCAGGTCATCGACGATAACGGCGGCAAGACGCTGGCGTCGGCTTCCTCGGTGGATAAGGGGATCAAGGCGGGATTCCCTGGGTCCGGGGGCAACGTGGCGGCCGCCAAGACCATCGGCAAGCTGGTGGCCGAGCGCGCCCGGGAAAAGGGCATCAAGCAGGTGGTGTTCGACCGCGGCGGATATCGCTATCACGGCCGCGTGAAGGCGCTGGCGGACGCAGCCCGCGCCGCGGGACTGGAGTTCTAATTTCATGGCAACGACAGTAAAACGCATCGATCCGGCTTCCCTCAACCTGAAAGAGCAGGTGGTGGCCATCAATCGCGTCACCAAGGTCGTCAAAGGCGGCAAGAACCTCAGCTTTTCGGCCCTGGTGGTGATCGGCGATCCTATGGCCAAGGTGGTGGGTTATGGCGTGGGCAAGGCCAAGGAAGTGCCCTCGGCCATCCGCAAGGGCATCGAAGCGGCCAAGAAGAACCTGCGCCGCGTCCACACGCTCGAAACCACCATTCCGCACCAGGTGATGGGCGTGTACGCCAGTTCGCGGGTGATGCTGAAGCCGGCCTCGGAAGGCACCGGCGTAATCGCGGGCGGCGCGGTGCGCGCGGTGATTTCGGCCTGCGGCGTGCCCAATGTGGTCACCAAGTCCATCGGGCGCCGCAACCCGCATAACGTGGTGAAGGCAACCATTGTCGCGCTGGAGTCGCTGCGCGAAAAAAGCGCCGTGGCCGAAATGCGCGGCCTGGCAGTGGAGAAGCTCTGACATGGCCGGAACAATCAAAATCAAACTCGTCCGCAGCCCCATCTGCACGCCCGAACATCACAAGCGGGTAGTGAAAGGGCTGGGTCTGCGCAAACTCAACCAGGTGGTGGAGCGGCCGGATTCGCAGAAGTTTCGCGGCATGGTCAAGAAGGTGCCGCACCTTTTGAAAGTGGTGGAATAGTGGACCGCGGGAGGCTGTGCCTCCGGCGCATTCTGGAGATTGTAGAGAAATGAACCTCAGCGGATTGAAACCCCCCGCGGGACAAGTCAAGTCCCGCAAACGCATCGGCCGCGGTATGGGCTCGGGGCGCGGCAAGACATCCACGCGCGGCCACAAAGGCCAGCACGCCGGCACCGGGTTCAGCATGAGCCGCGGCTTTGAAGGCGGCCAGATGCCCATCCACCGCCGGCTGCCCAAGCGCGGGTTCACCAACATCTTCAAGAAGCAGTACGCCATCGTCAACCTGGGCCGGCTGGAGAAACTGGCGGGCGATTCCTTCAACGCCGACAAGTTGATGGAGCTGGGAATCGTCAAGAAACTGGGCGACGGACTGAAAGTGCTGGGCGCCGGCCAGTTGACGCGCAAGATCGCCGTCGAGGCCCACCATTTTTCCAAATCGGCCATCGAGAAGATTCGGAAGGCCGGCGGCACGGCGAAAGTGATCGGCGCGGCAGCCGAATAGCCGCGGGAATCGAAGGGGACCATGAAGCTCTTTGAAGCGTTCGCCAACATCTTTCGCGTCCCGGACCTTCGCAAGAGGGTGCTGTTCACTCTCGCCATGCTGGGCGTCTATCGATTGGGCGCGGTGATCCCGACGCCCGGGATCAACACGCAGCGGTGGCAGGAATTCTTCAACTCGGCGGCGGGTTCCATTTTCGGCTTCTTCGATATGTTCGCGGGCGGCAATGTCAGGAAGCTGACTATTTTCGCCCTGGGCATCATGCCGTACATTACGGCGTCCATCATTTTGCAGTTGTTGACCGTGGTCGTCCCGACCCTCGAAAAACTTTCGAAGGAAGGCGAACTGGGGCGGCGCAAGATCACCCAGTGGACCCGGTACCTGACTATCATCCTGTCGGTTGTCCAATCGGCCACCATCGGCCGGGGCCTGATGGCCATGGGGCAGGGGATCGTGATCAATCCGGGCATTGGCTTCACCCTGCTGACCATCATCTCGCTGACCACCGGCACGGCATTCATTATGTGGCTGGGCGAACAGATGAGCGAACGCGGCGTCGGCAACGGCATGTCGCTGATCATCTTCGCGGGCATCGTGGTGGGGCTGCCGCGCGCCATCGGCAGCATCTACACGAACGTATTCGTGACCCGCGAGTGGGGCGCCTTGACCCTGATCCTGCTGTTGGCCATGATGATCGCGGTGGTGGCCTTCATCGTTCTGGTGGAGCGCGGCGAGCGGCGCATCCCGGTGCAGTATGCCAAACGCGTGGTTGGCCGGCGGGTGATGGGCGGCCAGTCCACGCACATGCCGCTCAAGGTTAACGCCGGCGGCGTGATCCCGGTGATCTTCGCCTCGTCGATCCTGGCGTTCCCCACCACGCTCCTCAGCGTGCCGTGGGTCAAGAGCGTCCGTCCGCTGTTCAACATGCTGGACTCCATCAAGCACGGCGAGCCGATGTACTACGTGCTCTTCGTGGCCGGCATCATTTTCTTCTGTTTCTTTTACGTGTCGATCATTTTCAACCCCGCCGAGGCCGCCGACAACATGCGCAAGTACGGTGGCTTCGTTCCGGGCATCCGGCCGGGGAAAAATACGTCGGATTACATGAACGCCATCCTGACCAAGATCACGGTGGTCGGCGGGATTTATCTTTCGATCCTCTGTCTGATCCCGGATATCATGATCTCCGGCATCAAGCTGCAGCATCTGCCGCTCATCGGGCAATGGGTTGACAACGCGTTCACGGCGATTCATTTCCGGTTCCTGCTGGAAGGGTTGGGGGTACAGTTCTACTTCGGCGGGACCTCGCTGCTGATCGTGGTGGGTGTCGCCATGGATACGATCAACCAGGTGGAAGCCCAGTTGATCATGCGGCATTACGAAGGGTTTACTCCGCGGTCGGGCCGGATTCGCGGACGGCGGAGCAGCTTCTAGGTTGAGGTGCGGTCGCCCGGTACAGGCCCGAGACCTGTGGTGGGCGGCGGGTGCGAGGTGGTGAATCCTCTCGCGGTTGATTACAATGTAGTTATTGCGCGTTTGCAGGGAAGCGGCGGATATGGGCGCCGCTGAAGCTGACCATTGGAGCCGGATGATCGTTCGTAAAACCGCCGCCGAATTGGAGAAGATGCGGCGAAGCGGCCTGCTGGTATACCGGATCCTGCAGATGTTGAAGGGAATGGCCGTCGAGGGAGCCACTACCATGGACCTTGAACTGGCGGCGGAAAAGACCATCGCCGACGCCGGGGCCAAGCCGGCTTTCAAGGGATATTATGTGCCGGCCGCCGGCGAGGCGTTCAAGTTTGTGTTGTGTACCTCGGTGAACGAGGAAATCGTGCACGGGATGCCGAACGCGAAACGGGTTCTCAAAAAGGGCGACATCGTTTCCATCGACACCGGGGTGAAGTTAGACGGATATTATGGCGATTCGGCCATCACCGTTGCGATCGGCGAAGTGAGCGAGGAAACCCGCAGGCTCCTCGAAGTGACCCGGCAGTCGCTCGAACTGGCCATCGAGCGGGTGCGAGACGGGAACCGCCTGTTCGATGTGTGCAGTACGGTGGAGAACTACGTGGAGACCAACGGGTTCTCCATTGTCCGGGAATATGTCGGTCACGGGATTGGGACGCAGCTCCACGAAGAGCCGCAAGTGCCCAATTACGTGGACCGGAAGAACGAGAATCCGCGGCTGAAACCGGGCATGGTGCTGGCGGTCGAGCCGATGGTGAACGCCGGACGCCCGGAAGTTAAGGTTTTGAAGGATAAGTGGACGGCCGTGGCCAGAGACGGCAGTTACAGCGCCCACTTCGAGCACTGCATCGCGGTGACGGAGAATGGGCCGTGGGTGCTGACCAGGCCGTGACGGTGACGGCTACGGTGGTGGAGGAAAGACCCTCGGCCATCTACGTGGTGGTGCTGGATGGTCAGCGGCGGGTGCTGGCCCACCTGGCGGGTACTGTAGAACGGAATTTCGTCCGGCTGGTCCCCGGCGACCGGGTCGAGGTGGCGTTGGCGCCGGACGATCCGACACGAGGAAGGATTGTAAAAAGGTTATGAGCCACAGATGAACACAGATGAACACGGATAGGATCAAGTTGTTGCCTTATCTGTGTTCATCGGTGGCCCTAAAAAGGTTTCCCATGAAGGTACGAGCGTCAGTCAAAAAGATTTGCGACAAATGCAAGGTGATCCATCGCGAAGGCGTGGTGCGGGTCATCTGCGTCAACCCGAAACATAAACAGAGGCAGGGCTAACAACATGGCACGTATCGCTGGTGTGGATCTGCCGGCCGCCAAGAGGGCCGAGATCGGACTCACCTACATCTACGGAGTCGGCCGGACCCGGTCGCGCTCGCTGCTCCACCGCGCCGGGATCGACTTCGACAAGAAGGTGCGCGACCTGACCGAAGACGAGGTGAACCGCGTCCGCCAGATACTGGAAGAGGAAGGCGCCGTGGAGGGCGATCTCCGCAAGGAAATCTCGATGAACATAAAGCGTCACATCGAGATGGGCTCCTACCGCGGATTGCGCCACCGCCGCGGTCTGCCGGTGCGCGGCCAGCGCACTCACACCAACGCCCGCACGCGCAAGGGACCGCGCCGCGGAACCGTTGCCAACAAGAAGAAAGCGAGCTCGAAGACCTAACATGGCAAAAGCACCGGCAAAAGGCGGCAAGAAGAAAAGCTTCAAGAAGAAGGAAAAGCGCATCGTCCACACGGGCATTGTGCATATCCAGGCCACTTTCAACAACACCATCGTGACCATCGCCGATCAGGAAGGCAATACCATATCCTGGTCCAGCGCCGGTTCGTTGGGATTCCGCGGGTCGCGCAAAGGGACTCCGTTCGCCGCTCAGCAGGCGGCCATGACGGCGGCCAACAAGGCCAACGAAACCGGCCTCCGCGTGGTGGAAGTGCGCGTCAGCGGGCCCGGCTCCGGCCGCGAGTCGGCGGTGCGCGCCCTGTCCACCGCGGGTATTGAAGTGCGGGCTATCAAGGATGTCACGCCGATCCCCCACAACGGCTGCCGTCCGCCGAAGAAGCGCAGAGTATGAGATGGCGGCCGGCGTCTGCCGGTTGGCCGGAACGGTAAGCGGGAAGAAGGCCTGCCATGGCTGTAAACCGCACCTAGGTAGGGCAGGCTTCCAGCCTGTCAAGCCGGGCCGCCGCAAGGCGGGCCCCACGGGTAAGGGCGGGCTTCCAGCCTGCCAGGCCGGGCACGCCGCAAGGCGGGCCCTACGGGTAAGGAGAAGAATTTGGCACGATACATTGGCCCCGTTTGCCGGCAATGCCGGCGTGAGGGGATGAAACTTTATCTCAAGGGCGAGCGCTGCCACAGCGAGAAGTGCGCCATCGAAAAGCGCAACTTCGTTCCCGGCCAGCATGGCCAGGCGCGCAAGGCGAAGATCGTCGGCTATGGTCTCCAACTCCGCGAGAAGCAGAAAGTGCGCCGCATCTATGGCGTGCTGGAAGCTCAGTTCCGGGGAGCTTATGAAAAGGCCGCCCACGCCAAGGGCATCACCGGCGACAACCTCATGTCGGGACTCGAACGCCGCCTCGACAGCGTGATCTACCGCATGGGATTCGGCACCAGCCGGGCGCAGGCCCGCCAGGTGGTTCACCACGGCCACATCGAAGTCAACGGCCGGAAGTGCGATGTTCCGTCCGCCCAAGTCAAAATCGGCGATATTGTCGCGGTCCGCGAAAGCAGCCGGAAGAATCCCACTATCCTGGCCGCCCGCGATGCCACCGCGCATGCGCCGGCGCCGAACTGGATCGACGTCGACAGGGAAGGTTTGACGGGCCGCATTACCAGCCTGCCACAACGGAGCGACTTGGTTCAGATCCAGTTGAACGAGCAGCTCATCGTCGAATTGTATTCGAAGTAAAGAGCCGGATTCGTCCGGCTCGAAGCGAGGATTTCTATGTTCAAGGGCTTCCAGAAACCAAAACGTTTGGTCGCCAATACCGAGACCCTTACGGAACGGTATGGCATGTTTACGGCACAGCCTTTTCAACGCGGCTTCGGCACCACTGTCGGTAACAGCCTGCGTCGCGTGCTGCTGAGCTCCATCGAAGGAGCGGCCATCACGGCCGTGCGGATCGAGGGAGTGGAGCACGAGTTCAGTCCCATTCCGGGCGTGGTGGAAGACGCCACGGACATCATACTCAACCTCAAACAGATCCCCTTCAAGATCACGGGCGAGGGGGTGAAGGTCGTGCGTTTGTCCGTGGACCAGCCGGGCGACGTGCGCAGCGGCCAGATCGAAACCGACGCCGACGTGGAAGTGCTGGACCGCGACGTCCACGTCGCGACGGTCAGCGAAGGCGGCAGGCTGTCGATCGAAATGCGGCTCAAGACCGGCCGCGGCTACGTCAGCGCCGACAAGAATTTCGACGAGGATCTGGCCCTCGGCTACATCCCCATCGACTCGGTGCATTCACCCGTGCGCAAGGTCAACTTCGCGGTGGAAGCGGCGCGCCTCGGGCAGATGACCGACTACGACAAGCTGACCCTCGAGGTGTGGACCAACGGCGCGGTGTCTCCCCAGGACTCCATCGGCTACGCCGCCAAGCTTCTCAAGGACCACATGTCCATCTTCATCAACTTCGAGGAAGTGCCCGAACAGACCGAAGAGGTCTCCGAGCGCGGCATGGACAAGATGAATGAGGTGCTGAACCGCTCGGTCGAAGAACTGGAATTGAGCGTCCGTTCCTACAACTGCCTCAAGAACGCCAATATCCAGACCATCGGCGAACTGGTGCAGAAGACCGAAGCCGAAATGCTGCGCACCAAGAACTTCGGCCGCAAGTCACTCAATGAGATCAAGGAAATCCTCGCCAACATGGGCCTCTCGCTGGGCATGCGCATCGATGCCCACGGCCGTCTGGTAGCCCCGCCGCAGCAGGCCGGCGGCGCGCTGCCGGATTATCCGCTGGAGGATGAGAACGTGCAGGAGCAGATTGAGGAATAGGCCATGAGACATAGGGTTGCCGGGTTTAAACTGAAGCGGCCGGTGGATAGCCGCAACGCCTTGCTGCGAAATCTCGCCACCAGCGTGATCGAGCAGGAGCGCGTCATCACTACCGTCATCAAGGCCAAGGCCGTTCGTCCTCTGGTCGAGAAGATGATCACGCTCGCCAAGAAGGACACGCTGCACACGCGCCGCCAGGCGGCTGCCGTCCTGCGGACACCCGATTCGCTGAAGAAGCTGTTCGACAAGCTGGGGACTCGCTTCGGGCAACGCGCCGGCGGGTACACGCGCATCGTGCGCCTGGGACCCCGTAAGGGCGACGGCGCCGAACAGGCCATGATCGAGCTGGTCGGTTCCGAACTGGTCAAGCGCGCCGCCGATCGCGCCAAGCGCCGCGAGGAGCGCCTCAAGGCGCGCCAGCAGGGTCTCGATCACGAGGAAGAGAAGCCCAAGGAATAGGCCGGCGGTGGAACGGTGGCGGGTCACCGCAGGCGCATTGCCGCACCGGCCGCGACCGTAAGGGAGCGATTGTCTGAACGGGCACCCCGGCTACCGAAAGGGCGCCATGACCGTCTATAATGCCAGAAGGCAGGGTCGCGAACCGGACCGTTCTCCTGCCACTCACCTCATTTCCGCAAGGCCCGATGGACGAGAATCCCAGCTTTCACGATCCGCCTCTTGAAACGGTCCCCCTGATGGGACGGGAACTGGCGGATGAGCCGCCAGCGAACGCGCGCTCGATGCTCTGGAGCACACTCTCGTGGGCTCGCGACCTGGCGTTCTCCAGCCTCATTGCCATCGTGCTGATCGTGTTCCTCTACCAACCGGTGAAGGTGGAAGGGCCCAGCATGGAACCGTCCCTGACCGACCAGGAGCGCATTTTCATCAACAAGTTCACTTACAAGTTCGGCTTGGGCGGGATCGAGCGCGGCGACACGGTGGTATTCATATATCCCCACGAGCCGCGGAAATCCTACATCAAGCGGGTTATCGGCCTGCCGGGCGACCGCATTCGCATCGTCGCCGGCCAAGTCTTTGTGAATGGCCGGGCGCTCGAGGAAGACTACGTCGCCAGCCAGTACCGCGATGCGGTGTCGTGGCCGCCTACGGCGTCCGGAGACACGCCGGATGAGCGTGAAGTGCCCGCCGGCCAGTACTTCGTCCTGGGGGACCATCGCAGCAGTTCGAGCGATAGCCGGTCGTGGGGTTGGGTGCCGCGGGACAATATTTTCGGCAAGGCGGTGTTCATCTATTGGCCGCCGGACAAGATCGGCCGCCTGAGGTAGGTCTGAGGCGCGGCGAATCGACGCTCAAGCCGCCCCGCGAAGATCGGGTTTCACCGCTGGAGTGTATACTGAAAGTCATCCACGTCCAGGGTATCCGGTCTCTCCCAGGCTATTGAAGGTGAAGACGCCGATCCGGTCACCGCGATAAGATCCCCAGGTAATCCGTCCCACACCGATGGCGTCCAGATCGCTGAAGTCGCCCGGCAGCACTGGATTGGCACAGGTGCCATCGACTTGATCGGCCCACTGTCCGTGGGTGGCCCGGCCGGAGCCATTGCCCGCCGCCATCCAGACTCCGAGGAACGCAAGGGCACGCCGCTTCGAGGTCTACTCCTTCAGTTTCAGACCGGTTACCTTGAGCGCGAACGCATGTTCACAAGGTTTTTCGGCCGGCATGGCGACCGTAAGCCCCTGCGCATCCCGCGTGAAGTTGAGCGCACCCTTGTGCCCCAGTAACTCAACCTTACCGATCTTGCCTTTGAGGTTCTGGCTGCTTCCGAGAGAAGTTACTACGGCATTCTCGCCCGGCCACGCCATGAGGATGGCGTAGAGCGTATCGCCGTTGGTGGTGAACCGGATAACTCAAACGCAAGTTCAGTTGCCGCGCGGTGGCATCCTGGCTATTTTCGGGCTGGCGGGAACGTCGAATGCCTCCGGCGGATCGGGATGCGCCGGATCGAACGGCTTGTAGTCTGCCACGATGAACCGCGCGAGGTCCAGCTTGTTCGCGCGAACGCCTTCCACGATGCACTTCGCCAGCTCGTAGGCGCCATAGTCGCTGTGGTGCGTGGCGTCCCGGCCGCCCGAAAAGGCCAGCGGCGCTTTCTCCGGTCCCAGCGCTTCATAGAACTCGATGCTCATCTTGGTGAGATCGATCAGCGGAACATTCTCTTCCTTCGCTGTCTGGCGGACCGACTCTGGAAAGTCACCAAGCGTGTTCCGAATCTTCAGCCCGTCGAAGTTGCGCCGCTGCATGGGCGTAACCAGAACCGGAATGGCTCCCCGTCTTCTCGCCTCTGCGATAAACACTTTCAGGTATTGCTTGTGTGTGGTGAAAGGCTCGACATAAGTCTGCGGCCAATTGACCTTCATATCGTTATGGCCGAATTCAATGAAGAGGTAATCGCCTTTCTTCATCTGGCTCAGGACCTTATCGAGGCGTAATCCCGTGATGAACGATTTCAGCGTCTCACCCGATTCGGCGTGGTTGGCGATGGCCACGTCGGGAGTGAAGAACCGCGTGAACATCTGCCCCCAACTGGCGGTCGGCTCACCGGGCTGGTCGGTGACTGTTGAGTCACCCGTGATAAACACCGTGGGAATTTCGGGCGCATCCTGGATATCCAGCGAATCCAAACACGGGTGGCTGTTACTGAATTCCAGGGTGATTTTGTCGTCCCAGTGGAGCACGGCTTCCCAGTGTTCGCGGTCGTTCAAGCGCACCTGGTCGCCTCCCGGCGCATTCTGTGGCGGCGGCGGGATTCTGAAATTCCGAATATTGACCGCGAACGTCACGCTCTTGCGCTCGCCCGCGGCGGTTGCCGCGCGTTCGATCATCAGGCGGCGCGTTTCCGCCTTCACCGTCGTAACGCAGCCGGCCGCGGAATCGCCGAGGCCCGCGGTGACGCGGTAGTTGCCCTCCGGAAGCGCGACGGAAAAGTAAAATGGCTGGGCGCCGGTGATTCCCCAATCGAGCTGCGACGGCTTGGTCCCAAGGTCGAAGCCATAGCCGGTCTCCTTCGAATACGGCGCCTCGGGCGATACCTTGACACGGCCGGCAGCCGTCGCTACCGAGCCAAAATCGAAACGGCGCGGCGCGGCCGGTTCCGCGGTGCGCGAAACCGGGACCGCGATCAGGCAGGCGATCGCCAAACCGGCGGCCCTGTGATGAAGCCGGCGCACGGATCGCACGCCGCGATGACAATTCAAACGGTATTCCATAAGACGAAGAACGCTCCTCACGGACTTTATCCCCGGCAGGC
>Ga0182027_10013692_pt1 | contig 11279 bp, 11 predicted proteins | sample 712E1DmetaG_FD_121300 | JGI IMG/M metagenome (GOLD analysis project Ga0182027, IMG submission 121300) | Permafrost microbial communities from Stordalen Mire, Sweden - 712E1D metaG (Illumina Assembly) | ecosystem: Environmental > Terrestrial > Soil > Wetlands > Permafrost | place: Sweden...
AAAGCCGTTCTTTACGACGGCAGAACCGGAGAGCCATACGATAACCCGGCTGTTGTCGGAATTGAGTATATGATGAAACTTATCCACATGGTTGAGGATAAGACTCATGCCCGCTCAACTGGACCGTATTCGTTAGTTACTCAGCAACCTTTGGGTGGAAAAGCGCAAATGGGCGGACAAAGACTGGGAGAGATGGAGGTCTGGGCCTTGGAAGCGCATCGGGCCAGATATACGCTGCAGGAAATGCTAACGACCAAATCCGACGATGTCGTCGGAAGAGCCAAGGCGTTTGAAGCCATTGTTAAAGGAATGGATATCCCGACTCCAAAGGTTCCGGAGTCATTCAAAGTCTTAATTAAAGAACTTAACGCCCTGGGTTTAAACGTTGTCCCTGTCGGAGCGACTGTTACCAAGGCCATTCAGGATGCGCCTTTAGAATCAATCGAAGTAGAAAAAGCCCAGGAGCAGGTTGCAGGCGTTGCTAAAGAACTGGAAAAAGCTTTAGGCGGGGAAGAAGTTATTGAGGAAGGAAGCGTGGCGGCAGATAAACCAATCGAGGAAGCCACAGCGACGGAAGGAGAGGCAAGCAACTAATGAATAACGACAAGAAAAATAAAGACATAACAATTTTGGACTTTAAATCCTTAAAACTGCTTTTGGCAAGTAAAGAGGATATCATGAACTGGTCTTACGGGGAGATCACCAAGCCGGAGACTATTAATTACCGAACCTTAAAGCCTGAGAAAGACGGTTTGTTTGACGAAAGGATTTTCGGACCGACCAAAGACTGGGAATGTTATTGCGGAAAATACAAAAGAATCAGAAACAGAGGCATTATCTGCGACAAATGCGGTGTTGAAGTCACGCTTTCCAGAGTCAGAAGAGAAAGAATGGGGCATATCACTTTGTCCTCGCCTGTGGCACATGTCTGGTTCTTTAAAGGTTCATCTTCGCCGTTATCGCTTATTTTGGACATGTCGCAAAAAAGCTTGGAAGGCGTCATTTATTACGCTTCATACCTGGTGACCGAATTGGATGAAGAAAAGAAAAAGAAAGGCTTGGAAGATTTGGGTAAAACCATTGAACAAAGAAAAGCGGCCCAGCAAAAAGAAATCGAAGCCGAAGAAAAAGTCATCGAAAAGGAATTACAGGATAAATTAAAAGATGCTTCCAAAACCAAAGTCAAGGGTGAGCAAAAACAGTTGATGAGCCAGGAATTTGAATTGCAAAGACGACAAAGAGTCGCCAAACTTGAAGAAAGAGCCGCCAATGAAGCGAAAAAACTCGACGAAATTCAGGACGCGTTAACAAAACTCATTAAAAGCCTTAAAGTCGGCAGCGTTCTGTCGGAAGATGAATATTTCAAACTTTTGGAATACGATATCCCGGTTTTCTTCACCATTAAAACCGGCGCCGAAGGTCTGATAGAACTAGTCGGTAAGATTGATTTGGCGGCTCTTATCGTAACACTTCGTGAAGAAACGGCTAAGTCTAAAGGACAAAGATATTTCAAGCTCATCAAAAGATTAAGGCTATTGGAATCGATGCGAAAAGCCGGAGTCAGCCCGATTTCAATGGTGCTCTCGGTTTTGCCGGTAATTCCGCCTGATTTAAGACCGATGGTGCAGTTGGCCGGCGGCAGATTTGCAACCTCTGATCTTAACGATTTGTACAGAAGAGTTATCAACAGAAATAACCGTTTAAGACATTTAATCTCCTTGGGAGCGCCGGAAATAATTTTAAGAAACGAAAAAAGGATGCTTCAGGAATCGGTCGATTCTCTAATTGACGCGTCGCAAAGATCCAGCCAGGTTGTCGCTTCACCGCTTCGTTCATTATCCGATATGTTAAGAGGTAAACAGGGAAGATTCAGACAAAACCTATTGGGTAAAAGAGTCGATTATTCGGGACGTTCGGTCATTGTCGTCGGGCCAAACTTAACCCTTTCCCAGTGCGGACTGCCAAAGGAAATGGCCTTGGAAATGTTCAAACCGTTCGTTTTACGCGAAGTCATTGTCAGAGGTTATGCTCCAAACATCAAATCCGCCAAGCGGTTTATTGAGAAAAGAAGTCCTGAAGTGTTTGATATTTTGGAAGAGATTACCAGAAATCACCCGGTGCTTCTAAACCGTGCGCCAACCCTGCACAAATTAGGTATTCAGGCTTTTTACCCGGTTCTAATTGAAGGTAGCGCGATTGCCCTGCACCCTTGTGTTTGCGCCGGTTATAACGCGGATTTTGACGGAGATCAGATGGCTGTGCATATTCCGTTATCGGCCAAAGCTCAGGAAGAAGCGATTTCCTTAATGATGCCAAGACAAAATCTGTTAAAACCGGCGGACGGAAGCCCGATTACTCTTCCAAACAAAGAAATGGCAGTCGGAGTTTTCTACTTAACCAGCATTGACGAGGCTTCCCGAAAAGAAGAATTGCCAACGTTTGTCAATACTAATGAGTCTGTTTTAGGTTTCTCGTTAGGGAAAATTAAATTAAGAGAGCCGATTAATGTTAGAGTAGACGGAAAACTGACCGAAACCACCGCCGGAAGATTACTTTTCAACGAAAGATTGCCAAAAGGCTTTGGTTTTATTAACGAACCGATTAAAGCTTCGGGTATCAAAAGACTGATTACCAGCGCCATTAAGAAATATACTTCAGAAGAGGTCGAACTACTTATCGATAGCATTAAGTCGCTCGGATTTTACGGTTCGACGGTTTCGGGAATTTCGGTTTCTGTTTTTGATAACCATATGGTTCCGGAGAAAAACAGCTTGATTGCCGAAGCGGAAGAAAAAATCACCGGCGTGCAGGCGGATTACCAGGAAGGACTGATTACTTCAGACGAAAGAAAAAGACTGTCTAATGATATCTGGCTTGCCACCACCGACCATATTGCCGATTTAACCTGGAATAATCTTAAATCCGATAACATGATTAAAGTGATTATCGATTCCGAAGGAGCCAGAGCCGGAAAAGAACAGTTAAAACAGCTTTCCGCCATGAGAGGTTTAATTTTAGACCCATTAGGTAAAATCGTCGAGCTGCCGATTAAATCAAACTTTAGAGAAGGTTTATCAATTTTTGAATATGTCGCTTCGGCCAGAGGTTCCAGAAAAGGTTTGACCGACTCGGCCTTAAAAACCGCTAACGCCGGATATTTAACCAGAAGATTGGTTGATGTTTCCCACGATGTTATTACCAGGGCCGATGATTGCGGTACGACCGAAGGAATTTTAATAACCAGTAAGGATCCGGGAAGAACAGCCGCCTTCGCGGATAGAATAATCGGTAGGTACGCCGCCGAAAAAATCGTTTCCAAGAAAAACAAAAAAGAAATTGTTAAGACAGGGGAAGAAATCACTGAAGAAAAAGTCAAACAAATCGTAGATGATGAGGTAAAGGAGGTAATCGTTAGAAGCGCTATTACCTGCAAGCTGGAATATGGAATTTGCGCCAGATGTTACGGTTGGGATTTTTCAACTAAGAGAACAGTAGCCATGGGAGTGCCGGTCGGCGTCATTGCCGCTCAGTCAATCGGAGAGCCGGGTACACAGTTAACCATGCGGGTCAGACATTTCGGCGGAGTCGTTATGTCAGACGTTACCCAAGGTTTACCAAGAGTAGAAGAATTATTTGAAATGCGTACGCCGAAGAACTTATCGCCGGTTTCGGAGCTCTCCGGAAAAGTGACGGTTGAAACCACCGCTGACGGTTATGTCATCAAAGTTAAAAATTCCAAGAGTAAGCCGGCCGACGAAAAAGAATACTTTGTGCCGCTTGCCTCGACCTTAAACGTAGCCGACGGCGATGAGATTTTATCCGGAACCCAGTTGGCGCAAGGTTATCTTGATCCTAAGGAAGTTCTGAAAATCAAAGGTCTAATTGACGGCCAACGTTATGTTATCGGCGAAGCGCAAAAAGTTTATGAGTCACAGGGTATCGGCATTAACGACAAGCATTTCGAAGTAATCCTTCGAAAAATGTCCGATAAAGTCATTATCGAAACGGTTGGAGATACCTCAACTATTCCGGGAGACTTTATTACCAAGGCTAAATTTGAACAGATTAACGCCGAGGTTTTGTCCCAGGGCGGAGAACCGGCAACGGCCAGACAAACGATTTTGGGTATTACTAAGTCTAGCTTATTCTCGGACTCTTGGCTTTCGGCTTCATCTTTCCAGGAGACGACAAAAGTCCTAACCGACGCGGCGCTTGAAGGAGCAGAAGATCATTTAGTCGGACTTAAAGAAAATGTTATTATCGGAAGACTGATTCCGGTTGAAGGAACTGTCCCCGAAGTAGTTTAAATATATGCCAACTTTATCACAACTTGCCAAACAAGGCAGACATAAAAAAATTAAAAAAGTACGCTCGACAGGATTGAGGAGAATCTATAATGCCAGAGAGCGAAGATATAAAGATTTAAATTCTCCGCAAAAACGCGGTGTTGTTACGTTAGTCAAAACAATGACTCCCAAGAAACCGAATTCGGCTTTAAGAAAGGTCGCCAGAGTTAAACTTTCCAATCGAAGTGAAGTCACCGCTTATATCCAGGGGGTCGGACATTCACTGGCCGAGCACGGAATCGTTTTGGTCAGAGGTGGAAGAGTCAAGGATTTGCCGGGTGTAAAATATCACATTGTTAGGGGCAAGTTTGATTTGCAGGGAGTTGAAGGCAGAAAAAGTTCGAGGAGCAAATACGGAGTCAAGAAATCGGGTGGACCAACCAGAGTCGCGGGCGCGGCTCCGGCAACAACTCCATCCCCGGCGGCGGAGGCGCCTGCAGCCTAATATGAGACATAAAAAAGTAGTCAAAAGAGTAGTCGAAGACGATAAAGTTTTTCAAAATAAACTTGTTACTAAATTCATCAATCGCATGATGAAAGACGGTAAAAAGTCAGTTGCCGAAAAGGTTTTTTACGAGAGTTTTGAACTTTTAAAAAAAGACGGTGATCCTTTAGTGCTTTTTGAAACAGCGCTTAACAATGTCGGTCCAAAAATCGAAGTCAAAGCAAGAAGGGTCGGAGGAGCCAATTATCAGGTTCCGCAAGAGGTCAGAGGCGACAGGAGAATCAGTCTTTCCATCCGTTGGCTTTTAGAAGCGGCCAGAGATAGGTCCAGTAAAGAATTCCACACTTTCCCGGAGAAATTAGCGGCGGAAATTTTGGATGCTACCAAAAACGAAGGCGCAGCCATTAAAAAGAGAGACTCGGTCATCAGGATGGCAGAGGCCAACAAAGCTTTCGGCCACTTTCGATTCTAAATCCGTTTATTTTCTTTAAGATTTATCGTATTCTAATACTATGGCACAACCGGTAACAGACAGATTAAAAACATTAGATAAAGTTAGAAATATCGGCATTATTGCCCATATTGACGCGGGAAAAACTACCACCACTGAGCGCATCCTTTTTTACACCGGCAAAACCTATAAAATCGGTGATATTGATGAGGGAAATACGCAGATGGACTGGATGGAACAGGAAAAAGAGCGGGGCATTACCATTGTTTCGGCCGCCACCACCGCTTTCTGGAAAGATTACCGTATCAATATAATCGATACCCCTGGTCACGTTGATTTTACCGCCGAGGTTGAGCGTTCATTAAGAGTTTTAGATGGCGGCATCACCGTTTTGGATGCTGAAGAAGGCGTTCAATCTCAGTCGGAAACTGTTTGGCGACAGGCCGATAAATATAAAGTGCCAAGGATTTGTTTTGTCAATAAAATGGACAAATTGGGAGCAGACTTTTTGGCGACCGTTAAATCAATCGAAGATAGATTGGGAGCCAACACTTTAATTATGTCTTTACCAATCGGCGCCGAACATACCTTTAAGGGAATTGTTCACTTGATGGAAATGAAATCATATGTTTGGAAAAATGATGATCTTGGGGCAGAGTTTGAAGTCAGTGATGAAATCCCCGCCGAAATGGCAGAAGAAGTCAAAAAGTACAGACATAAATTAGTGGAAAAAATCGCCGAAACAGACGACGTCTTAATCGAAAAGTATTTAAATAATGAAGAAATTTCCGATGAAGAATTAAAAGCGGCTTTAAGACGGGCCGTTATCGCCTATAAATTAGTCCCAATTTTCGCCGGTTCATCTTTAAGGAACAAAGGAGTCCAGCCACTTTTGGACGCGGTCGTTGATTATCTTCCGTCTCCTTTAGATGTTGGTCAAACGATTGGCGTTAACCCAAAAACCGGAGAAGAAGAGAAAAGAGTTCCGGATGCCAGTGCTCCTCTGGCCGGTTTGGCGTTTAAAATCCAAATCGATCCACATGTCGGAAAATTAACTTATTATCGTGTTTATTCCGGAACAATCACCGCCGGTTCATATATTCATAACAGTTCAAAAAACATCACCGAAAGAGTCGGACGTATTCTTTTGATGCATGCCAATCACCGGGAGGAAATCAAGGAAGCATATGCAGGAGAAATCGTCGCCTTGGTCGGATTAAAAGATACGGGAACAGGTGATACTCTTTGTGATGATAGGTCGCCGATAATCTTGGAACAGATTACTTTCCCGGAACCGGTTATCTCTTTGGCCATTGAACCAAAAACCAAAATCGACCAGGAGAAATTAGGTATGGCGCTCAAAAGACTTTCCGAAGAAGACCCAACCTTTAGAATTAAAACTAATCACGAAACAAACCAAACCATAATTTCGGGAATGGGCGAATTACAGTTGGAAGTTATGGTCGACAGAATGAAACGTGAATTCGGTGTTTTGGCCAACGTCGGCGCGCCGCAGGTTGCCTACAAAGAATCGATTAAACAGGAAGCCGAGGGCGAAGGAAAATACATCCGACAGTCCGGAGGACGTGGACAATACGGTCACTGTTGGTTAAGAGTTAAGCCAAAACCAAGGGGCGAAGGATTTGAATTCATAGACGCCATTAAGGGTGGAGCGATTCCGGCCGAGTTTATTAAAGCCATTGAAAAAGGTGTTAAAGAAACTCTGGAAAACGGAATTTTATTGGGTTACCCGGTCGTCGATATGGAAGTCACCGTTTATGATGGAAGCTATCATGACGTTGATTCTTCCGAAGTTGCCTTTAAAATCGCCGCTTCCAAAGCTTTGCAAGCCGCTTCCAAAAAAGCCGATATCACGCTGTTGGAGCCGATTATGAAAGTGGAAGTTACTACACCCTCTGAATTTATGGGAGATGTGATTGGTGATTTGTCCGCCAAAAGAGCGCAGATTATGGGAACCGAAGAAAGAGGCAAAGCAACGATAGTTTTAGCCATGGTGCCACTCGCCGAACTCAGTGGTTATTCAACTACTATTCGCTCAATGTCCCAAGGCCGCGCATCTTATTATATGGAGCCAAGTCATTACGAAGAAGTGCCGAGGAATATAATTGAACAAATGTTGGCTAAATCCACCTTCACCGGAAGAGTCGAGTAATTTACGCCGCGGCTGCTTCTGTGGCTTTGTAAGCTCTAATTCTTTCCAGCTGAGGATAAAAACTACCACCAATAATTTCCTGGTCAGACCTTGTTTCGGAACCATTTATCAAAATAATTCCATGTTCGGTCATACATCTTCTTACTTGTCCTTCGTCATTTAATTTTCCAGGGAAATATTGACCTCTGAGCGCTTTTTTGAATCGCACAAGTCCCCATTGACTAGATTTAACTTGCACATGCACTACCAACTCGTCTTTAAGGCGAACGGTTACATCATCTCCCAATACGTCCTGTTCGCTATTGAATCCATTTCTTATAACCTCATCAACATCAGGTAACCCTGAGAGTAACTTAGTGACTCTTTCTTCAATCCATAATGCTCTTTCGTTCCAAATTGTTCCGTGAATATCTCTACCATTCTCTTCAACAGCTCTTTTTAGAATATATTTTCGAAGATGATAAGGAAGTTGGGGATAGTTATCGGGAGTTGGGGTAAGGGGAATTACGAAATCTTCCTGATGAATATATTCAGGGTGCTTATAATCATGTGTGACAGGTGGACGAAGAGAAGGAATAATGAAATCTTGCTTAGTTGGAACAAAGCGTGGTTGTACCTCTGCTACCATTGAAGTCATTGTCGAGGAAATTGAATAGCTTGTCAATAAGTATTTGGTCAATAAATGGTATAATTGGCTTATGAAAAGAAATAAAAATGCCTCTCCATTCGGTTTCTATTTTAAGTATTTGGACAGTATCGATAAAGGCGTCAAAGATTCCAAAGAATTCGGTTCAATGCTGATTCTTTCAATCGTTGAGGAAGTCGGCGAAATGAGCCGGGCATATCTGGCAAAACACGGACGGAAACAAACTAATTTGGCGGCGCAAAATGACGAACTGTACGAGCGGGAACTGGGAGACATTCTTTTATCAATCCTTCGTCTGGCCAGAGTAAAAAAGATTAATCTTCATGACGCGCTAATGTATTCTTTGCAGAAAATCGAAAAGCGTAAAACCGAACCAAAAGTTTAAGTGCTATAATTTATTTATGCAGCTTATAAAACGCGCATTCCTCTACGGATTCTTGCTTTGGCTAATCCCGTTTCTGGCTTCCGTAGTCATGTTCCCGCTTAAAAAAACTGATCCGGCCTTTTTCCAATCAATGCTTGGTGTTCTTTCAATCACTCTGGCTGTAATACTTACCGTTCATTATTTTCAAAAAGTAAAAGGAAGTTTAAAAGAGGGGATTTTCCTGGGGCTTATTTTTGTAATTGTCAGCTGGTTTTTTGATTTCTTCTTTTTTATCTGGGGACCAATCAAAATGCCACTGGCAGCCTACATTAAAGAAATCGGCATTGGCTATTTAATCTATTTTGTTATCACCACCGGTTTCGGATACTCTCTAAGAACGCCAAAAATTGACAAGCCATAGATAACAAGCTATACTACCCCATAGTATGGGATACAGAATAGAGAGTTACATGTATTTAAGGGCGCTCCAAAGCCATCATCAGAGCGACCATCTCCTTTTATCACAAGGTCCCTTGGAAACAATTGACTTCCAGATTAATAAGCGTAATACGAGATGTAGAGTTAAAGAAGTAGTCTACGCAGATGACGGGACTAATACAACTAAGCCTAGGGCAGTATTGTCTCCTGGACAATCCTTATTTGTTGCCGAGAGATATATTAATATTGATGACAAACGGGGGATTCAACCCTTTATGTCTATAGATAATAATATTCATTTGTATCCCGTTGTTCATAAAGTGGCTCCTTTCGTTTCTTTCCCAAGTGCTATAATTTCTCCATGACCGTTCATTTTATTTGCAAAGGGAATACTTTCGAAGCCGTCTAGCCGAAGCTTATCTTAACTCCAAACAAATCCCCAACCTCAAGGCGATTTCTAGTGGAATTGAAGCAGAAATAAATAATTGTGGATCAATTACTTGGTACGCGCAAAGATTAATTCAAGATAATAATCTAATCCCTTTTGAAAAACCGGTTTGGGAACAAACAACGAAAATTTTATTAGAAACAGGAGATTTAACTATTTTTATGCACCAGAATATTTATGATTATGCGGTTAAACATTTTGGTTTTGAGGGGGGAAATTATCAAACTTGGGAAATTCCGGATATCAGGGTTCATTTATTAACTTTTGCGCAGGAAGTTCAAAAAATAGAAGCAACGGAAAAGATTTACGCGGAAATTAAACAAAAAATCGACGAGTTAATAAAAGAGATATGATCTATGGAAATTCGTGATCAAGCGGTCCTTCTTCAAGGCCATCTCCTACAGGTTTCCAGTCTGGTTCATCAGGCTTGGTAGTTCCTGCTTGATATAAATCAGCTTCTATAGTTAAATTATTCCCCGTGCTATCAAATCCTTGATCTCCATTAGACATCGGAGTTTGACCATCGTATAGCTTCGGAAGCTCTTGGCGCTTGCCAATTCGTGCTTCATCGACTTGATGATCTTGAGATTTTTCCCACTGTCTGACTGCTCCTTGGACTATGCAAACAGCCACGTTTAGTTTTCCATCTTTCGCAATAGCTTCGAAACGAACATCGCTGATTAAGCCATTTATTCTCTCAATAGCGTCTCTTTTATCAAGCGATTCATGAATATATCTAGTAAAAATACTGGCTATCGCGTATGTGCCCCTAAGTCTTTTTTTAAACTTTTCCGGGTTTTCGCCTTTTCTGCCTCCCTGTCTAAAGTCTCTATTTGCTATTCGACCTGGTGACGTTCCTAAATATGGGGCTATATAATGGGGTTTCTTCCAGGCGAAAGCGGTTTGAATAAACTTCACTTGAGCTCGAATGTTCTTCCTTTCCATATAGTGTCTGTCTGTCTCGCCTTTTTTCCTTGCGAAGATTTCAGGATGCTCATTTTGTTCATTTTGGTAAATTTCCAACGCTTCGGCCGCATAATGTGCCTCAGCAACATCGGTAACAACCATATTAAGAGTGGGAACAAGAGGAAAGTTTTTGCTGCTTTCTTCTCTTTTTGGTTCTGGAATAGGAATTCCAAAAGGTTTAACTGGTGTTTTTCCTCTTTGCCCAGGTCTATCTTCAGGTGTAGCCATAGGTTGATATATTATAGGATGCGGGTTCAAAAGTCAAATCCTTCTGCTATAATTCAACTATGAAAATTGTTTATCAGGGGAAAACTAAAACAGGTAAAGATATCATCATCCGCTATCCGCAACTTGGCGATGAGGCAGAATTACTTAATTTTATTAATAAACTTTCTGATGAAAAAACTTTCATAACATATCAAGGAGAGCACGAAACATTAGAAAGTGAAGCAAAATTCTTAAATTCGTGGCTTGAAAGAATAGAAAATAAGAAAAGCGTAGTGCTTTTGGTGTTTCACGGCAGTTTGTTAATAGCCAATGCTCTTATTGGTCTACAGGATAAAACCAGAAAGCATGTTGGCCTTTTGGCTATATCGGTTGCTAAAGATTTTAGAGGAGACGGGATTGGAAAACTTTTAATGGACCTGCTTATAAAAGAGGCCAAAAAAGAATTATTCGGTTTAAAAATCGTTACATTGGAGGTTTATTCAACCAATTCGATAGCGCAAAGTTTGTATCACAAAATAGGCTTTGTTCAATACGGAGCACTGCCTAAAGGAATTTCTAGACTTGGAACTTTTGAAGACGCAATCTTAATGTACAAAAATATAAAGTAAATTTGAGAGGCTTTTTAAGCGTTATTTCAGAATTAGAGATTAATATTAATTTAATATGGCAAGATTTGCCGGAATGGAACCTCTAATCAGGTTCCATTTCTTCTATTTTCCCTCTTGACTGATTTTCAAAAATACTGTATATTAATCTTGACCTTTAAAAGGGGTT
>Ga0182027_10013693_pt1 | contig 11279 bp, 6 predicted proteins | sample 712E1DmetaG_FD_121300 | JGI IMG/M metagenome (GOLD analysis project Ga0182027, IMG submission 121300) | Permafrost microbial communities from Stordalen Mire, Sweden - 712E1D metaG (Illumina Assembly) | ecosystem: Environmental > Terrestrial > Soil > Wetlands > Permafrost | place: Sweden...
ACAAAATATCAACGGACTTTTAGCCGGCACCTATGATGTGAATGTAACCGATGCCATCGGTTGTATGGGCTTCACATCTGTTACCATCATGGAACCGGCAGAAATAACCTATACATATAATAATCATTTTCCTAGCTGTGGAATTAACGATGGAGAAATAACTATTATACCATCCGGAGGAACTCCACCTTATACCTATCTGTGGGGCACCGGAGAAACCACAGATACGATTACCGGAGTCGGAGCCGGAAATTATATTGTTTTCATAACGGATGCAAATTCATGCAATATTATGGCTCAGGTTTCATTAAGTAATTTTATGATGCCGGAGCCGGTAATAACGGTCGATTCCTTACAAGCTGCAACATGCGGAGGCAACGGAGCTGCATATATTACGGTCACCGGTTTGATTCATCCCTTGACCTATCACTGGTCAAACGGATTTAACGGAGAAGACCTGATAGGCTTTAATCCGGGGAACTATTCATTGAAAGTGACAGATAGTCTTGGTTGTATTGCAGCGACTCATGTTGAAATTCCCCCAGTGCTTCTTCCTGTACAACCCATTTGCATGGTAACAGTGGATTCCCTGAATAACGGAAATAAAATAATCTGGCAAAAGGTGTTAACTGCAGGAGTAGATTATTACAAAATTTATCGCGAGACCTCTGTTCCTGATCAGTTTCTTTTTATAGATACAGTCAGATTTACATCCATGAGTAAATACACCGATCCTATTGCAAATCCAATGACACGTTCATGGAGTTATAAAATTTCGCAGGTTGATTTATGCGGTTATGAATCACCTTTAAGTGAACTGGCTTTACATAAGACCATACATTTAACCATGAATATCGAACCCGGAAATTCATTCAAATTAGTATGGGACGATTATGAAGGATATAATTATACATACTTTTATATTAACCGACATACTACTTCATCAGGCTGGATAGTCATTGATTCAGTACCAAAAACTATGCATACATATACTGACATTCCTCCATCACTATATGGATTAAAATATATGATCTCCGTTAAAAAACCTGATACATGTATTGTGAGTATTAGTAAAGATCAAACAGAAACATATAATACTTCCGTTTCAAATATGGAAGAATATCAGATATTAGGTATTGAAGAAAGCCAGAGTAATTTGTATGGCTTGAATATTTATCCAAATCCTGCTGAGGAAAAAATTAGTATTGAAATTCCTGCATTTACCAAAAGCGGAATCATTTCAGTTTATGATCTGCATGGACAATTACTACAACGAAAAGATGTACGGCAGGCAAAGACAATACTTGATATAAGTTCACTAGCCAAGGGAATTTATTTTGTGAAGTACAATAGCATCGAAAGAACCAGTGTTGGAAAATTCGTGAAAGAATAGAATAAAAATAATTTATTTCAACCCTTTCACATTGGGTTTTCCGGCAATGAACTCTTTGAGGTAAAAAGGTTCGAAATAAACTACGTCTTCAAATTGTTTTTGTGAAAATTTATTCAGCGCAAGTGAAATCATATTCTTTGCTGAAGAAAACACATCATCCATAAAAACGGCATTGGGGTTGGACCGCAGCAGTTCTTTACATTTTGCAGCACCATCACCAAAAAAAACCATTTTATTTTTCGCAAGCAGTTCTGAAAAAGAAAATGCATCAATGATTTCGGCAGCAGTTTCTTTTATTGTCTCTAGCTTCTTATTGTAACCCGCACAATATACTTCCATTCTTCGGGCATCGAGCAAAGGGCAAAACAAAAATTCTTCCTTTGCAAATTCAGGAAAATTTATTATTCCTGCGGTCATAGAGACGAGCGTACCCACTGCAATTAAAGGTATATCGAGAGCATAGCAAAAACCCTTAGCAGCGGAAACACCAATACGCAAACCTGTGTAAGAACCTGGACCTTTACTTACAGTCACTGCATCCAAATCGTTCAGGGTAATACCTGCTTCTTTTATTACTTCATCCACATAAACCGTCAGTAATGAGGAATGGGAATGATCACTACGATTTTCGCGCAGAGCAAGCATTTGATCTCCCCGGCTTAATGCAACAGAGCAAACCTGCGTAGCAGTTTCAATATATAGAATGACAGGTGTTTTGATAGACTTGATTGTGAAATATAAAAACTACTTCGTATCCTTTTCGTTGTAGAGATCTTTTTTATCCACCTTTTTAACTTTATCGCCATCCTTGAGTTTCTTGGTAATAGCGCTATAGGGACCGCTCACCACTTCCTGCTTTTCACTTAGACCCGAGATGATTTGAATATTTGTATTATCCTGAATGCCCGTCTTGACAATCTGCTTACGTACCTTACCGTTTTCATATATAAAAACAAATTCAACAATGTCAGCCGCTTTACTTTTTACGTCTTTCTCCACTTGTTCATCAGGTGGGCCTCCAGGACCGCTGCCACCACCTTTACCATTATCCTCCTTTTTTTTAACCTCTTTCTTTTTTGTAGAATCTTCCCTGGCTGTGACTGATTGAATGGGTACAGAGAGCACATTGACGACGGTTTTTGTCTGAATATCCACTGTAGCAGACATCCCCGGACGGAAAGGAGACTGGTTCGGATCTTTATCTGTTAAAAGGTCTTTATATGATTCGCGGAGAATGCGAATCTTCACATCAAAATTAGTTACCTGATCGACGCTGGTTCCTGATGTGTTAGCCGAATTAGCAATTTCAGTAACAATCCCTTTGAACTTCCTGTTGAGATATGCATCAACTTCAACCAAAGCAGTATCGCCCAAGTGCACACGTACAATATCATTTTCGTTCACACTTACGTTTACTTCCATTTCATTGAGGTCGGCAATGCGCATGATTTCCGTGCCTGCAAACTGCGAAGTTCCAACCACGCGTTCGCCCTTTTCCACATTGAGTTTTGAAACGGTGCCATCAACAGGTGCAAAGATAGATGTCTTGGTCAGGTTGTCCTGAGCTTCCTTTAAGGAAGCCTGTGAACTATACACACCAAACACGCCGCCATTGACGGTTTCTTTAGCTGCGTCTACCTCTGCTTTTGCCACTTCATAAGCCGATTTTGCAGCATCATATTCCGAAGCAGAAATAGCTTTTTGTTCCCAAAGTTTTACATTTCTATCGTAAGTAGCCTGTGCATTTATAAATTGAGCTTCCACCTGTGATTGCCGGGCCTTGGCATTGGCGAGGCTGGCTTTTGAAGAGCTCACAGTAGCTGATACTCTGTTGAGATTGGATGCATAAATATCAGGATTTATTTTTGCAAGCAGATCGCCTTTCTTCACCTGGTCACCTTCTTTCACACATAGTTCCACTACTTCACCGGACACATCAGGACTGATCTTCACTTCCACTTCAGGTTGTACTTTTCCATTGGCAGAAACAACTTCAGTGATGGTTCTTTTAGTGACAAACTCAGTAATAACCTTAGTAGTTTCCGGACCGCCCATCACACCGGTCTTTTTCAAAACAACTAATAGTACAATAAGTCCGATGACACCAAAAATGATGTATTTATTTCTTTTCTTTTTGTTTTTTATTTTATCGTTCTTGTCCATTTCATTGATTTTTCTTCTTTGTAAATTATTGCAGAGTGATTGGATTTCCAAGATAGAAATCCAGAATTTTCATTCTGAAAACATATTCATATTTTGCCTGCAGCAAATCTGATTTTGCTTTGGTAAGTTTGTTTTTCGAATCATCATAATCGGTAGTATTCATCATGCCCGCTTCGAATCTTTGCTCTGCATATTTAAAAGACTCCTGCATGGCATCCACCGCCTTCTGTGATGCATTATATTTGTTCAATGCTGCTTTCGCATCTGCGTAGGCTTGATTGACGGACTTATTCAGATTATTTTTCGCAGTCTGCAAATTAAAATCTGCATTCTGAATATTTATCTTCGCACGCTTCACAGCTGTTGAAGTTCTCAGGTTGTTAAAAAGCGGCACAGACAAATATAATCCGATGGATTTATTTTCATTATCTTTTATCTGATCATTGAAAGGAGTTGTTTTATAATTATAGCTGAAAGACGGAGACATTACATACACCGGAGTGGGTTCTGCAGTGATGCCTATGGTATCCCAACCCATGGGTTCCATACTTGAAAGTTTTTTGCTGGCTCCCGAATAACCTGTTCCCCAGGATGCACGGAAAGATAAACTGGGATAACGACTGCTTTGCGCAATATTCAGGCCTTTTACGGCACTTTCATATTTTATTTCCGAACTTTTAATTTCGGGCTGATTAGTAACAGCATAAGCAAAAATCTTTTCAGGCTCGGTAAGTAAAAGCTTATTATTTGTCATATCAATATTAGGCTTTTCAATATCAAAACCTTTGGCGCTGTCCAGATCAAGCATTTGAGTGAGGGTAAGAAATGACAGGTCGAGTTGGTTCTGTGCGCTTACCACCTGCACGTCTTCGGATGCTGCCTGGGCCTGTAGTGTAAGCAATGGGCCTTTTGCCGAATTTCCCACATCCACAATTTTTTGCATACGGTCCACTTGCTGCTGCGTGATCTTTACTTGATTTTGGGCAATATCAAGCAATTCATAATTGTAAAGTATCTGCAGGTAGGCAGTTGCAATGTTCAGCGACATATCATTCATCATCTTGTCTACATCAAATTTACTGGCCTGAAGATTAAGCCGGTTTTGCATAATAGTGTTCAGCAATTGAAAACCATTAAATACAGTAATATTTGTGCTAAGGTAAAAATTGTTGGATTGTACCCTTTGTGTAGCAAACTGATTGGTGTACATGTCCACGGTGCGTCCGTAGTTATAGGCATGTGATGCGCTTCCATTCAGATTGGGCAAGATTGCTGCTTTGCTTTGCAAAAGATCCATTTCAGCCAAATCCACGTTTAACTGACTTTGTTTTATCTGAATATTGTTTTTTAAAGCATAGTCAATGCATTGCTTCAATGACCATACCTGTTGTGCGTCGGACGATAACACCCCAATGCATAAAACAAGAAATAACAGTATTGATTTTTTTTTCATGCGTTCCCCGAATCCATCAAAAGTATTCTGATTTATTGAATGGTCAAAATTAAACAGAATTATTGAAACAAAAACTACCTGATTTTAAAGATTTAGACGTATGATGGTGAAAAATGATATAAAAAGCATTTAATTTGGACCATCCCGGAGAAATTCAACGGATGAACAAAAATGATTTATTGTTTCAGCGAACATTTAAATATTGTATTTTAGCCATTCCATTTTGTTTTTATGCGAAAACTTTATCCGTTCTTATTCTGCTTGTTTTTCTGTTTTACGGCTCTGTCACAGAAACCTGAAGTGTTACAAAATTTTTATAAGTCGGAATGGAAGAGTTTTACTGAATATATCCATCAAAAACAACAAAAAGTAAATACGGATACTTCTTTTGATGTGAAGTTCTATCATATTAAAACAAATGTATCCATTGATCCTTCCGCCAGGTACATCAAAGGAAATGTACTTTGCCGCTTTGAGCCACGCGTTAATAATTTAAATTATATCTGGCTTAGCCTGCATCCTTCTCTACAGGTTGACAGTATCACCGGAAATGCAACTGCTTTTTATATCACAGGAGACAGCATTCATATTTCACTTGACAACAATTATAACATAGGGCAATCTGTTGAAATAAAAATCTGGTATCAGGGAATACCTGTCTTGGCGGGAGGATACAAAGGATTGAGATATGAAATCCATCACGGCAATGAACCTATTATTGCTACTTTATCCACACCTTACTTGGCTCATTATTGGTATCCTTGTAAAGACGGGCCTGAAGATAAACCCGATTCTGTTTATGTGGACATCACGGTTCCTGACACCATTATCAATGGGAACCCAGTGATTGCTGTTTCAAATGGATTACTCGAAAGCACTGATACTGTCGGAAACAAAACTACTTTTTCCTGGCGCCACAGATATCCAATTGTGACTTATTATGTGATGATGGCCATTTCGAACTACAATCATTTTCAACAGATTTTTACAGGGCAGGGAGGAGAAGTGTTTCCCATCGATTATTATGTGTTTAAAGAAAATGATTCCACGTCCCAGCTTGGCGTAGCTGATATACCTGATGCAATACAGTTTTTCTCAACGAAGTTCGGAAAGTATCCTTTTCGCAATGAAAGATATGGTATGGCTGAACTTGGTTATTATGGCGCTATTGAAAATCAGACCAACACCATAATTAATAATATGAGTACCGGTTGGCTCGGTGTCTCGGTACATGAACTGGCGCACATGTGGTTTGGTGATATGATCACCTGCCTAAACTGGCATCACGCCTGGTTGAATGAAGGATTCGCCACTTATTCCGAAGCACTGTGGGAAGAGCATGCTTATGGTTTCACGACTCTGAAAAACATCATGATAAATACCCAGTACTTCGATGCCGGAACATTATATCTGCAAAACGATAACGACACATTTAATATTTTTCAGACCATTGTTTATAATAAAGGCGCATGGGTATTGCACATGCTACGAGGAGTTTTGGGCGACAGTTGTTTTTTCGATTGCATGAAATCCTATGCAAGCATTCCGGGATTCATGTATAAAAATGCGTCTACCGAAAACTTTCGTGATGTTTGCGAAACTCAATGCGGACTTAATCTTGATTTCTTTTTCAACCAGTGGGTGTATGATGAAAGATATCCTTGGTATCATTATAATTTCTCTCAGGATTCCACCACAAAAATACTGACCCTGCATATTTTTCAGGCACAGGACAGCCTTTATGGATGGCGACCTGTGTTTGAAATGCCTTTGCAGATAAGAATTACAGATGTACTGGGGCATGATACTTTATTCACTGTATGGAATGATCAGCAAGCACAGGAATTTAATTTTCAGTTGAATGAAAAAGTAAATCATGATTCCATTTCTGTTGTGATTGATCCGGATTACTGGGTGCTGAAAAAATGTAATTTTATTCCACTATTACCGGTACATGTGATAGATAATATATCGGAGAACAATAGTGTGACCATAAGTCCGAATCCTTCCTTCGATGTTTTGTCTGTTCAATATTCTTCCCAATATGATCATAAAAATTTTATCATTTTCGACATGTACGGGAAAATTGTCAGGAGCGGTTTTCTTGATAAAGGAGCTACACTCCTTTCTATACAAGACCTTCCTTCCGGAATATATCTGTTCAGAATCAGCAACGGGAATAATGAAATCAATAAAAAATTTGTCAGACAATAATCTAAACATATCTACTACTGAAAATTTTTTGATTAATCATTTGCAAAGAGGTATTGCTTTTTGTTATTTTTACATAAAATTTCTTAATCCTGATAATAAATTTAAATTTTCATACTATGAAAAAAACATTATTCGCACTACTAATAACCATGATAATGGTTGCTTTCTTTGCTTGTAAAAATGCTGATAGAAAAGAAGCCGATCAAAACAATCAAGATGCATTAAAACAAGATTCTATTGCAAAAGTAGATAAAGGTCAAGCCGATGCTTTGGCAGACGAGGAAAAGAATAAAGCTAAAGGCCAATCTATGTCTCCCGAAGAAAAAGAAAGTGTTTCTTCATCAGCAGCTATTGAAGATAAAAAATCCAACAGGAAATTTGTACGCACTGCTGATATGAAGTTCAAAGTGAAAAATGTGTATAAGGCCAGCCTGGAAATTGAAAAAATATGTGCAAAGAATCAGGGGTTTGTTACTTATACTGAATTGCAAAGTACCATTGCCAACAAGGTGGTCACTGCCATAAGTCCCGACTCTTCTCTGGAAACTATTTATTATGATGTGGAGAATGATATTGTTTTGCGTGTGCCGAATATTTATCTGGACAGCACTATTCGTGATGTGGCAAAGCTGATTCTATACCTGGATCATCGTATTATCAGAGCTGATGATGTGAGTTTGCTTCTTCTTAGTAATGATCTTACGCAGCAAAGGATACAGAGAAATATTCAAAGGACCACGAATCAGGTGGATCAGAAAGGCCACCGTCTGGATGAAAGCATGAATGCTGAGGAAAACCTTCTCAATAAACAGACACAGCTGGATGATGTTAAAATGAGCAATTTAAAAATGCTGGATGAGATCAACTACAGCACTTTGAAAATAAATATTTACCAGCGTCAGACCTATAGACGCGAGATGATTGAAAATGATAAAAATATCCAGGCCTATGATTCCGGATTTTTCACCAAAGCTAAGAATGGCTTTCTTCACGGATGTCATGTATTGCTTGCACTATTATTATTTTTTATCCGTATCTGGTACATCCTGCTGATCGCCTTTATCATTCTTGTGATCGTAAGAAAATATTTTTGGAAGAAAAATAAACCTAAAACTGACTAATTATTTTTCTCGCTGATTAGCGCTGATAAAAATCGCAGATAATCGCGGAGAGTTAAAAATTGTTTCTGTGAAAATCAGCGGAAGAATCTGCGTTGATCAGCGAGAAATCTTTTTAAATAAACAGATTTACGCCTAATCAATAATTTTATGAATAACAGAATCCGGTTTTTTCTTTTTTTTATATTAAGTATCATTCCGTTTTGCAGCTTTTCTCAGGGCAAATGGACGCCTACCTATAATGAAGAAGGCAAACTGGTGAAGGAAGAAAGATATGAGCAGGGACTTATTGAAGAAAAAATTTACAAAACCGATACTGTTTTTTACACGAATCATCAGCCCGAACAGGCCGGTGACTGCATTATTCATAAAAAGAATTTCAAGAAGGTAGATTCCATTCCTATCGGTAAGTGGGAAATCTGGAATGAAGAAGGTGAACTGATCAGGGAAGAATTCTACAGCAACGGTAAGCTTTCCAGGATGAACGAACTGAAAAGGCTCACAGGCAATCTTGTGTTAAACCCGGGATTTGAAGAGCATGAAGCCATCAACTGTCAGGTGATGAATAACAGTAAATTGTTCGGCGCGACCATGCAAAACTGGAAAGCGGCAAATATGATCCAGCCTCTTATTTATGATACCAATGAATGCAGATCATCGCCCATATTTTCCAATATGCTCGATTCACTGACTCCAAAAGCAGGGAGGGCGGTAGTAAGCGTTCTGCTCTACAGCAATGATACTCCTCCTTTGAGATCCTACGTTGAAGGAGAATTCAAAACACGTCTGATGAAAGGAAGGGATTATAAATATGAACTGTGGGTACAGCGAAATCCATTTACTGAATATGCTGCGAATAATCTGGGCATCTATTTTTCCGAACAGCCCGTGTTTGAGAAAAAAGGTTTGTATGATATAACACCCGATATCACTGTGAAGGAAATCATACTTACTAAAAACAAGGAATGGCTAAAGATATCGGGCAGTTTCAAAGCACCGCGATTTGCAAAGTATATCGTCATCGGTAATTTTTCTGAAAACAGCAGCACTTCTTTCAAAGAAATCAAACTCAAAAAAAATAATGCAGAGTGCGCTTTCTGTAAAACATCCGCCGTATATTATCTGGATAACATCAGCGTGAAAGCCACAAACGACAGCGTTCCCAAGGCAAAAGTAACTGCAGGGAACGAAACAAAAGATACGCTGAACATTTCTTCAGATTTTCTGTTTGATACTATCCAACCGGCAGCAGGAAAAACTTTTGTGCTGAAAAATATTTTCTTTGATGAGAACAGCAGCGTGATACTTCCTGCTTCATTCGATATGTTGGACAGCCTTGTTTCCTTCCTGAATAAAAATCCCGAAGTGAAAATTGAAATTGCCGGACATACTGATAATACAGGTGCCGAAAAGCGAAACAAGGAATTATCCGGATTGCGTGCAAAAGCCGTGGTTGATTATATCACCGATTCCAATATCGAGGCTTCACGATTAAACTACAAAGGTTATGGCAGCTCAAAGCCCATTGATATCAATACTTCCGAGAACGGCAGAGCAAATAACCGGAGGATTGAATTTAAGATACTGGAAAAATAGAAAAGCAGTACAAGAAAAATAATTTCTTGTACTAGCTGTTAATGCATAATCATCACTTTTTTAACAAGGCTTTTTTCTCCTGAGCTGATGCGTAGGAAATAGCTTCCCGGTGCGATGTTGCTTGTGCTAATCTTAATCATCCTATCGCTGCTGCTCTTTTCATTAAATGATAAGATTTCATTTCCCACGGCGCTGATGAGTTTAATATTTACATCGGAAGAAGAGCAATCTTTCATCTGAACAAAAATAAAATCATTAGCAGGATTCGGAAACACCAATGCCTCTGCGGATTTTACCTCATTGATGGATGCAGAAGCGGAAACATAAAACTTGTGCGGATCGTAAATACCAATGAGCGGATGCGTGACACTATGTGAAGAAAGATCGGATGCATGAATATAATACCGGATGGTGTCGCCTGCCAATTGCTGAGGAATGGCGCCTGTCCATTGGTTTCCGGAAACAAAGCTCATACTTACCTGTGTCCATGAACCATTGTTCACTTTATAACTGAGCCATACAGAATCAGCAATGACGGCGCTTCCGCTCAATGCATAAATATCTGCATTCACATCATACTGTGTCTGCACAGGCTGCGCGCCCCAGTATGGCACATGATAAACATAGAGCATATTTTTATCAGCAATCTCATGCGTGCGGCAGTGCAGCGCATCTGTCGAAACCCAGGAACTGTAGGATATTCCGAAACATTCATAACCGGGCATGGCCTGCTGGTAAATAGCCATGGCAGCATTATTCTCAGTAGTGGATCCGGGAACAAAGGGAATGAAAACTTTATTATTTAGAATTAATGAATTCGAATAAGGTTCGCCGTTGGGTTCATATGTTCTGTAAACCTGATAGGGATCACCATAAGATGATGTTTCGCTTGCCCAAAAAGTAGCCATAGCTTCGTAATCGTTATACTGACTGTTTGTAATGGGTACCTGTCCGATAAGGATTTTATCCACATCAAGAAATTTTCCCCAGCAGTCGATATGTTTGATATAGGCACCAAGGGGATCAGTGGTGATGTAGTTTTTTGTAATGCCCATGTATTGCTTGAAAAGTGTGTCAATCTGAGCAGTAGTCAGTGTAGGATTATCATCGTTAACAAGGTTGGTCATGGCAGCCACGCCCATACCGTCACACATATAATTACCTCCTGTATGAATCACATCCATTCCATATAAAGTTTCACCAAGATAAGGAGCCATGATCACAGGAACATTGTCATCGTTGGGACGCGTAGGGCGGTTATAGGGAAAATCAACCACGGCAATTTCGCTGTGATTTACCATGATGAACCAGGGGCCGTAATCCCTGGACCAGTAGGAATCCA
>Ga0182027_10013696_pt1 | contig 11277 bp, 10 predicted proteins | sample 712E1DmetaG_FD_121300 | JGI IMG/M metagenome (GOLD analysis project Ga0182027, IMG submission 121300) | Permafrost microbial communities from Stordalen Mire, Sweden - 712E1D metaG (Illumina Assembly) | ecosystem: Environmental > Terrestrial > Soil > Wetlands > Permafrost | place: Sweden...
GTGCCGTAGACGAGGCTGAGTCCGTTGATGTCCTCGAGGATGTCGATCTCACCCGAAGTCGGCCAGCCGATGCCGCTGCGGAGCGGTGCGCCGAGCATCCAGAAGGCCGGCCAGTAACCCAGGCCGTTGGCCGTGGTCACGTTCGGCTGCTGGATCATCGACTCCATACGCACGACGCCGCCCGCGGGGGCGCCGAAGGTCGCGGCCTGCGTCTCGATCCGGCCCGACGTCCAGCCCGCGGTCGGGTTGGTGCCGGTGTGGATCGCCTTCATGACGAGGTGCCCGGCGCCGTCCTGGTAGACGTTGGCCGTGCTGTTGGTCATGGTCTCGATCTCGCCGGTGCCGAAGTTGCTCCCGGGCCCGGTGTCATAGAGCCAGTTGGCGGTGTTGACCCCGGTGTTGGCAGCGCCTGTGAAGTCGTCGCTCCACGTCAGAGTGAAGCCGGCGGGCGGCGCGCCGACAGCTGCGGTGGCGTGTTGGGGAGTGCCTACCAGCCCAACGACCGTGCCGGCCAGTCCGACGACAAGGGCGAACCCGAGTCGTCGCATGCGTATGGATACCTGTGACTGCATAGGACCTCTCCTCCTTCTCGAACGAGCCGCGTTGCGACATCCTGGCATTCTGGTATTTGTTGTGCGGCCGTATAAATAGGTCAGGTTGCCCATGTTTCGTCCCATGTGCCGCCCGAATCGAAACGGGCCTACCTCTGTGAGGTAAGCCCGTTCGTGTTGCGCGTCGGTATTCGGCGCGGCGCTCCGTCAGCCCGATGCCACAGCGGGAGTTGCGTTCCGCGGTGTGGCCCGGCCGTCTAGCGCGGATTTGTCTTCAACAGGCCGAACGTTGCGCCCTGGGGGTCGCTGAGGATCGCGAACCGACCGCCCGCGAAGTCCATCGGCGCCAGCATCTCCTTCGCCCCGGCCTCGATGGCCTTGCGGAACGAGGCGTCTACGTCGCCGACCTTGAAGTAGACCAGCCAGTAGTTTGGAACCCCGGCGGGAACCATCGGGTTCATCTCCATCCCGCCGGCGATGCTGTCGCCGCCCAGGAGGAACTCCGTATACGGCGGCTGCCCCTCGCCCATCTCGCTCTGCTTGGAGCCCCAGCCGAAGACGGCGGCATAGAACGGGACGACCTTCCCAATGCCGCGGGCGCTCAATTCCGCCCAACCGAAGCTGCCCGGTACGTTCGTGCGGAAGCCGGTCATAGCCCTGGGTTGCCAGGCCGAGATGAATGCACCGGCGGGATCCTGGAAGACGGCCATGCGGCCTTGATCGCCCACGTCCATCGTTGGGACGATGACCTTGCCACCGGCCGCCTGGATCTTCGCCGACAGAGCGTCGGCATCGTTCGTGCCGATGTAGATGCTCCAGGCCGTCGGTGCCTCCGCCATCATCTTGGGTCCGATGCCGGCGACGTCCTTGCCACCGACCTGGGCCACAACGTACCCGCCGTATTGAGGATTGGGGCTCGCCTGGAGCTGCCAGCCGAAGAGCTTCGAGTAGAACTCGCCCGACGCCGCGGGATCTGGACTCGAGAGGTCGATCCACGCCGGCTTGTTGGTAGTAATTGCCACGGCATCCATCGCACGCCTCCTTGGGCCTGGTCGGCTGCTGACTGTCGCCCCGTAGGGCAGACCTGGGACGGCATTCTGGCATCGCTGCCGGCCCACCCCGCCAATCTCTCCCCGGCGTGCCGCCTGCCGCAATCCCCGAGGCGGCTCGGCGGCGGAGGTGGTCTGCGGAGGTGGGCTTGGGCTAGAGAACGCGACCGCCCGGCCGGTGGCCGGGCGGTCGCGTTGACCGTGGAGGTCAGGTGAACGGAACGAGGTTCGTCCTCAGACGAGCCTCGTCATCATGGTCGAGCTACGGGTAGCTCACCACCGGAACCACGGCGTCGGGATTGGCGATGGTCGACGATCCGCCAACTCCGTTGATCACGTTCTGGATGCCGCCAAAGCCGGCGGTGGAGAGGAAGATCGTGAGCGAATCCTGGACGCTGCCAGCCGCGAGCTTGGTGGGAACCACGAACCCGTTGGCGGCGTAGATGTTCACGCCCTGGTTGAAGTAGCTGTAGCTGCCCATGCCCCAGGCCTGGAAGGTTTTGACGTTGTTGAGGACGTGGACGGCCGGGTAGCCGAGCGTGCCGTCATGCTGAGTCCAGGCGGCCTGGGTCGGCGGGTCGTAGGGCATCTCATTCTGGAACATGATGATCTTGCCGTTCTGGCCGGCCCAGATCGTCTCGTCCTTCTGGTAGTGCTCCACGAACAGACCCGTGGCCGTGACGTTGTTGCCGGTCACGAGCAGGCCCGTGTCGGCCGTGTTGATCGTCCAGCCGACTGTGCCAGCGTTGCCGTGGTCGGCACGCCAGGACCAGATGTTGTCCATGACGACGTTGTTGGAGTTGACGACGAGGGCGACGGTCGTCTTGCCGACGTGGGCGCCGCCGATGCGGAGGTAGACGTCAGACAGAGTGGTCGGATCGTTGGGGTCGCTGAAGCCATGCGCTCCGGCGGGCAGCAGGCTGCCCAGCGGTGAGCCGATCGTCAGCAGAGCGGGCGAGTTGACCGGACCGGCGTCGAAGATCAGGTCTGAGATCTCAACGCCCTTGACGTCGCCAACCACCATCGGCGTGGCGCCGTTCTGGGACGTGAGCGTCGCCAGGCCCAGGCCCATCACGATGGTGTCGGGTCGGGTGACGAAGGCGGTTCGGTTGAAGTTGTAGATACCCGGAGTGAAGATCAGGTTCTTGCCCTTGGCCAGAGCGAGGTTGATCGTCTGGACACTGTCGGTGGGCTTGGCGACGAAGAAGTCGCTGATCGGGAGTGAGCGGCCCGGGGTCTGGCCGGCGGACCATGTCGTGCCCGAGGAGTTGAACTGAACGCTCGGGACGTAGACGTTGTACTTGCCGCTCGAGTCGAGGTATAGGAACGGCTTCTCACGCGACTCGGGATTGGTCGCGAGGGTCGTGTACACGCCGCCGCTAACGCCGAAGTTCTGGGCCGGGGCGCCCGTGACGCCGGCGAACACTTCGTTCCAGACGCCGTTGCTCCAGCCGTTCAGGCTGCTGTTGCGGGTCAGCCACTGCTGCTGGGTGCCGACGGTGGTGTAGCCGCCTATCTGCGAGTCGGCGATGAAGCCGCCGCTGGCGTAGGACGGGCCGCTGCAGTAGTCCATGAGCGTGGTGTAGCCGTTGACATAGACCCGCCGCATGGACGTGGCCTGTGAGACTGCCCAGAACTCACCGCTCTGGCAGTCGCTCTTGCCCGCCACGTTGATGGTCAGGTTCGAGATCGAGCGCCAGAAGTTGTTGCTGGCGACGCAGCTGCCACCGGAGTCGCACTGATTGTAGGCGTCGATCGTGCCATTGATGACCACGTCGGTGGGCATAGCTCCCAGGCCGGCGAAGTCCATGTAGTAGCCGATCCGGAAGTTCAGCGGCTTGTCGGCGCCGTACGTGCCGGGCTTGAACGCGATTTCGTATCGGCCGTTGCCGAAGCCATCGGGGATCTGCTGCGTCGAGATCGCGTCGACGGTCGCCTGGATCTGGCTCGTCGTCATGCTAGGGTCGATGACGACGACGTTCGGGCCAAAGTCCGGCTGAGCTGGTGGCGGCGCGGCTGTGGCGGCACCGGACGACACCATTACCGAAGCTACGGCCAGAGGGAGCGCCAGGCTCCATGCCAACCTGCGTCGGACACCTCTTGATGTTCCGTCCACAGGGCGTTCCAGTGAATTCAGAGACACTTAAGAACTCCTCCTTTCTCTGAGTAGGCACGGGAAACGCGGGAACGTTGACGAGAGTAGTCGTAGACGTCAATCCGAAGTACTACCTACAAGTGGGGCAAATTACGTAGATCGGCGGCTATTCTGCCGCTCGCGGTTGCGTTGGTCGGAGTTCCAACGGCGAATCGGCTGCCGCGGGGCAGCATCGTGGCTCGCGCCACACGCAGCCTCGACGCGGCCGCGGTCGTGAATTGGCATGCAGTGCGCGACGAAGCCGATTCGAACGCCGGAGACAGGCCGTCTTGACGTCAGACTCGGATCGTGCCAATGTAAGACCGACGGTCGGTTTGTTATTTGGACGTCAGTGGCCCGCACGCTCGATCCAACCGCCTACGCCCTGCGCCGAGACTCCTTCATCGATGCCGCCCAGCGCCTCATCCGAACCAAAGGCTATGAGCAGCTGAGCGTCGAGGAGATCCTGTCCGAGGTGGGGGCGTCGAAAGGTGCCTTCTATCACTACTTCGATTCGAAGGAATCCCTGCTCGCGGCCGTCGTGGATCGGATGGTCGACGCAGCCACCGTGACGATGACGCCCATCGCGATGGACCCGGAGCTCGGAGCCGTCGAGAAGCTCACGGGTCTGTTCACTTCGCTCGCACAGTGGAAGGGCGAGCGAACCGATCTGATGATCGAACTCCTGCGCGTCTGGTTCTCGGACGCCAACGCCATCGTTCGAGACCACCTTCGACGTGGCGTCCAGGCCAGGCTGACACCGTTGTTGGCGACGGTCATCGGTCAGGGCAAGGCCGAGGGCGTGTTCACGATCACCTCGGCTGAGCACACCGCCGGGGTCCTGGTGGCGCTTCTCCTCGGCACCAACGAGATCGCCATCCGGCTGTTCCTCGCGCGCCGGGCGGGCGCCATCTCCTTCCGCGATGTCGAGTGCACGCTCGCCGCTCATGCCGAGGCCTTCGAGCGCGTGCTCGGGCTTCCTCCGGGGTCCTGGCCGAGCCTGGACCGCAAGACCATGCGCTTATGGTTCGGCTGACGCCGAGCCGCCGCAAAAGGAGCATCAATGGTCGCCATCATCGAGACCGAGAAGCTTACGAAGTCCTATGGCTCCCATCGGGGCATCGTCGATGTCGATCTGGTCGTGGAGCAGGGTGAGGTCTTCGGCTTCCTGGGTCCCAACGGCGCCGGCAAGACCACGACCATTCGCGTCCTGCTCGACCTCATCCGGCCGACGAGCGGCAAGGCGTCGGTCTTCGGCATCGAAACGACGGTCGACCCGGTCGCGATCCACCGGCGGATCGGCTACCTGCCCGGCGAGTTCACGCTCTATGACCGGATGACCGGCGGCGATACCCTCGAGTACTTCGCCAATCTGCGGGGCGGAGTCGACCTGGCCTATCAGGCCTCGCTCATCGAGCGCTTCGACCTGGATCCGTCGCGCAAGTTCAAGGAGTACTCGAAGGGCAACAAGCAGAAGGTCGGCCTCGTCGCCGCCCTCCAGCACAAGCCCGACCTGCTGGTCCTCGACGAACCCACGGCGGGCCTGGACCCGCTCGTGCAGCAGACGTTCTTCGCGGTACTGCGTGAGGCCGTAGGCGAGGGTCGGACCGTATTCCTCTCGAGCCACGTGCTCTCCGAGGCCGAGAAGTCCTGCGATCGCGTGGCGATCATTCGCGAAGGACGAATCGTCATGGTCGACCGCGTGGACGCCCTGCGCGACCTCGCCGCACATCAGGTGGAGCTCCGCTTCGTGGGCCCGGTCCAGGCCGCGGAGTTCGAGAAGATCCCCGGCGTAACCGGGGTCGTTGCCGAGGACCACGTCCTCCGCATGCACGTGACCGGCCCCATCGCTCCCGTCGTCAAGGCCGCGGCGCGTTTCGAGCTGGCCGACTTCGTCTCGCGCGAACCCAGCCTCGAAGAGACGTTCCTGGCGCAGTACACCGAACCTGCGAGGTAACCGACCGTGACAGCCGACGCAACTCCCGCGCGGATGCGAATGCCAGCGCGCCATGTCCGGCCCTGGAGTCGCGTCTACGGCCTCGGCAGCATCTATGCCAAGACTATGCGCGACTCTCGGCTCTCTTTCATCGTCATGGCCGGCCTTCTCGGCGGCGTCATGTTCGTGGTGGGGGCCGCGATTCCGCAGGTATTTGCTTCGTCGAGTGCCCGCGAGGACATCGTCCGGATGGCCCACGATCTGGGATCCGTGGCCGCGGGCGTGGCGGGCAAGCCGGTCAACGTCGGAACTCTGGGCGGCTACATCTCGTGGAAGTACGGGCCCGTCTTCCTGATCATCGCCTCGCTGTGGTCCATCCTGGCCCTGTCGTCGACGCTGGCGGGCGAGGCCCAGCGCGGCAGCCTGGAGTTCGTGGCGGTGTCGCCGTTCGGCAAGCGCCGCATCGCGTTCGAGAAGCTGGCCGCACATCTGACCGTGATGACACTCGTGCTGGTCATCATGGCCTTTGCCGGGTGGTTGACCGCGGCGCTCTTCGGCAAGCTGCCGGAGGACGCGATCCCGCCCCAGGCCGCCGTCGGCTTCGCCCTCTGGATCGGGCTGGTGGCGCTCGTGTTCGGCGGGCTGGCCCTCGTTCTCTCCCCGTTCATCGGGCGGGGCCCGGCCGCGGGGATCGCCGGCGCGGCGCTGTTCGCCGGCTGGATCCTCAACGGCTATGCGGCAACGGTGCCTGCATTCCGCATCCCAGCCGACCTGACCCCGTGGGCCTGGACGAACAACCACGTCCCGCTCGGCGGCGAGTACGACTGGGGCTCCCTGGCGTTCACGGCGGTCATCGCGATCGTGCTGCTCGCCGTTGGGCTCGAGGCCTTCGTGCGGCGTGACCTCGGCGCGTCGATGTCAATCCGTACTCCGAACACGCCCCGTGCCCTTCGAGGTCTGGGTGGCCCGCTGAGCCGATCGTTCAGCGAGCGCCTGCCCGTGGCCATCTCTTGGGCTATCGGACTCGGGATCTTCGGACTGGCGATGGCGGGGGCGAGCCGCTCGCTGGCCGACTCGTTTGGCAACTCGCCGGATCTCCAGAAGACGTTCGACACGATCTTCCCGAACTTCAACGTTGCCACGGCAGGAGGGCTGCTCCAGCTGTTGATCTCGCTGGCGTTCATCGTCGTCGGGTTCGCGGCCAGCACCCTGGTTTCGGGCTGGGCCTCCGACGAATCTTCGGGCAGGCTCGAGATGCTGCTATCCACGCCGCTCGCTCGTAGCCGTTGGGCCATCAGCAGTGGGCTCGGCGTGTACGGCGCCATCGTGGTGATGACGGTGATCATGGCCGTCGCGATCGGCATCGGGGCGATGAGCGCCGGGAGCGACGCGATAACGCCGATGGTTGGCACGACGACGCTGGGGCTCTATGCCGCTGCGCTGGCGGGTGTGGGCTTCGCCGTCGGCGGCTGGCGGACTTCCGTAGCCGCCGAGAGCGTCGCTCTGCTGGTGGTGGTCATGTACCTCATCGATCTCATCGTGCCGGCCCTGCAACTGCCCGACTGGATTCATCAGCTTGCGCTGACTGCCCACCTGGGGCAGCCGATGGTGGGCGTATGGGACCCCGCGGGCGTCGTGGCGTGCATTGCGCTCGCCGCGGGCGGACTGCTGATCGGTGGTTGGGGTATGCGCAGCCGGGACGTGGCCCGCTGACCCCGGATCGCGTCCATGAGACTTCACTGGTATCGTCCGTGGCTCGTTAGTCAGGACTGACCCAGGAGGTTTCTACTTGGAATCCGCCGCCATCCATGCGTTCCTGCGTGCCTCCGTGCGTCGGGGCAGGGAATGCGAGCAGATCGGTCCGTTCCTGGCGTCCTTCTCGCCGCACGACGCCAATCCCTTCTTCAACTACGCGATACCGGACGACGGCGCCACGCCCTCCGATGGGGAAGTGGCCGCGCTCATCGACGCCTACGAGCGGCGGTCGCGGAAACCGCGCCTCGAGTACGTGAGCGATCTCGCACCTGCCGTGGAACCGAGGCTCCTCTCGGCCGGCTTCGGGGTCGAACACCGCGTGGCCCTCATGGGCTTCGATCCCGCCACGGACCGGGCACCCGGGTCCGCGGAAGTCGAACTCATTGCGCCGGTGAGCGCCGAAGATCTGCTGGCACTTCGAGTGGTGCAGCACGAGGCCTACGACGATCCGTCCGAGCCGGACGAACACGAGGTCGTGTCCCTTCGCCGCTCGCTGGCGTCGGGGGGCGGCGCGGTTCTCGCTCGGATGCGAGATGACCACATCGCCGCGGGCGCCGGTGAGTACTCGCCGATCATCGACGGCGTCACGGAACTCACATCCATCGGCGTGCGACCCGCCTATCGGCGCCGCGGCATTGCAGCGGCTGTTGTCGACCGGCTGGCCGACACCGCCCGCGAGGCCGGGGCAGTGAACCTGTTCCTGATGGCCAACGAGGCCGAGGAGCGCCTCTACGGTCGAGTCGGCTTCGTCACCGAGGGGCGCGTCCTGCACATCTCCCGCTAGGTGCCCGCCGCCTCCGATGGCAGCGACCGTCTGGACCGCCACGGCAGCCTTGCGCCGGCCGGCCGGGTGGCAAGAACGGAGCCCAGGATCACGAGCCCAAACCCGAGGCCCATCGCGGCCGTGAACGATTCATTGAGCACCGCGACCCCCAGCAGCGTCGCGACCGCTGGGTTCAAGTAGGTGATCACCGTGGCTCGGACGGGTCCGATCTCCTCGATCAGGGCCCAGAAGAGCAGGAATGCGGCCGCGGTGCACACCAGACCGAGGATCGCGACCGCGCCGAAGGCGGCCGCGCTGGGCATGGTCGCGGGCCGCTGCAGGACGGCCACGGGCGCATAGACGAGCGAACACAACGACAGCGAGAGCGCCATCACCGCCACGTTCGACAGCCCGCCCAGCCGCCGAGCAAGGATGGCGGGCCCCACCGCATAGCCGACGACGACGAGGGCGAGCTCGACCAGCGCCGCCACATTCGACGAACCGAGGTTGACACCGACGATCGCCGCGACCCCGGCGAGGCCGATCAGGAGACCGACAACGCCGCCGGCGCCGATCCGATCTCGACCGCCGGTGGCCACCGCGACGACGGTCGCGACCAACGGTACTCCCGCCACCAGCAGGCCGGCCAGCGAGCTCGAGATCTGCTGCTCCGCGGTACCGAGCAACAGCCATGGCAGCCCCATCTCGATCACCGCGAAGGCGACCACCCAGCGCCAGCGCGCCAGGGCCGACCGGATGTCGGTCCGAAACAGCGCGACCGGCAGCAGGACCAGGGCCCCGATCGTCGTTCGGGCGAAGACCAGCGTTGCCGGCGATATCTCGGCGACGGCAACCCTGATGAACAGGTACGGGATGCCCCAGATCACGGCCATGACCCCAAAGAGCATCAGTGCGCGGCGCGTCACTCGCATCTGCCTCGAACGGACGCAATGCCTGGCAAGGTGGCGGTCTGCATGTCAGGTCGCGTAGCCGCGCATGACGTTGTCGACGATTCGCTCGGCAAACGCCTGATCGAGAGCCCCGCCAAAGATGAACCTGAAGTAGACCGGGCCGACCAGCAGCTCGGTGGCGATCTCGGCATCGGCGTCCGGGCACAGCTCGCCGCGTTCGATCCCGCGGGCGATCAGGCAGGCGACTTCGTTCCGCCGGGCCTGAACGACCGTGGCCCGAAACGGATCTCCCAGCAGCGGGTTGCCTGCAATCTGCGACAGCAGGGCCCGAATGACGGGCCCGAATTCGGTCTCGGTCAGGGCCCGCATCGGATTCACCACCGCCGCGAGCATCTCCTGGCGCGTGTCGCCGGTCTCTTCGATGGCGATGTGCGGAGCAGCGAGATCCGCCAGCAGCGCCTGGGCCAGCTCTTCCTTCGATCGCCAGCGGCGGTAGATGGTGGCCTTGCCTACGCCGGCGGCCGCCGCCACGTGCTCCAGCCGCAGGCGCGTATAGCCGTCCCTGATCAGCAGTTCCTTGGCCGCATCGAGGATGGCTCGATGGACCTTGTCGCTGCGCGGCCGACCCCTATGAAGCCCACCGACGATCTTGGCCACGGTGGTTGCGACCGAGTTGCGAGACGGAGCGTCTTGATTAATGTCGACCACGTTGCTATGATACGGAACGGATCGTATCCAAGCAAGAAGGTAATCGCCATGATTGACAACTGGAATGCCATCGATCGTATGGAGCATGCCGAGCGCGAGACTCCGTTCTGCGCCTGCGGCGAGCCGATGATCGCAGTCGCTCGGGCCGAGGGGATCTGGCTCGAGTGCGCTTCGCTCGAATCCCCCGATGGCAGCCGCTTTTCGCGACTGCTGGCCGCCCTCACCGCGTCGTCTCACGGCCGCCGTTTGATCGTGGATCAGATCCCGGACGCTGCCTGAGCAGCGAGGCTCGCATCGCCGCCGTCTCGGGCAGTGACGCCGCCGCTCCGGGCCGGGGCGAGTTCGACGTCGAGTGAGAGAATCGGGCCATGAAGGCTGAGCTGGTGGCGTTTGGCGAGCTCGAGATCGAGGGCAAGCGCTACCACCGCGACGTAGTGATCGAGGGCGGCGAGATCCGGAAGCGGGACAAGGGCCCGTCGAAGGCACTCAAGGGTCGGGCGCGCCACACGCCGCTCTCGGCCGCCGAGCAGATCCCGTGGGGCGGCAAGCGGCTCATCATCGGCACGGGCGCCCGCGGCCAACTCCCGATCGCCCGTGAAATTGGCGAGGAAGCGGAACGGCGGGGGATCGCCATCGAGGCCATGCCGACGCTCGAGGCCTGCCGCCAGCTCGCCGACCTGGACCCGGCCGACGTCTACGCGATCCTTCACGTCACCTGCTAGCCGCCACTCCGTGAGACAGCGCCCGGATTGACGCCTGTCATCCGTATGCTTCGAGACCAACACGAACTCGCGGGAGGACCAAGGATGGTCAAGGTCACACCGAACCTCTGGTTCGACGGCAATGCGGAGGAGGCGGCGAAGTTCTACGTCTCCCTCCTGCCGGACAGCCGGATCGAGAACATCTGGCGCTCCCCGGCGGACAACCCCAGCACGCCGGAAGGCGCTGCCCTGATGGTCGACTTCACGGTCGGCGGCCAGCGGTTCACCGGCATCAACGGTGGCCCTCAGTTCCCATTCACCGAGGCCGTCTCCTTCGTCATCGATTGCGAGGACCAGGCCGAGGTAGATCGACTGTGGAGTGCCCTGATCGCAGACGGCGGATCGCCAGGCCAGTGCGGCTGGCTGAAGGATCGATTCGGCGTCTCGTGGCAGGTCATCCCGCGCCAGCTCGGTGAGATGCTGGGCTCCCCGGACCGCGACGGGGCGCGCCGCGCAATGGAAGCCATGCTGCGCATGACCAAGATCGACGTCGCCACGATGCGCGAGGCATTCGGCCCGCTCGCGCCGTCCACCTGACGAAAACGGGGCGAGCGTCCGAAGACGCCCGCCCCGTCGCTGAGTGGCGGACTAGATGCCGCGGACCTGGAACTCCCAGAGGGAGTATCCGTACTGCAACGCCCGGGCGGTGCCGTACATCCGAACGTAGCGACCGCTGCCGGAGACGTTGAGCGTCTGCACGCCGCCCGTA
>Ga0182027_10013698_pt1 | contig 11276 bp, 10 predicted proteins | sample 712E1DmetaG_FD_121300 | JGI IMG/M metagenome (GOLD analysis project Ga0182027, IMG submission 121300) | Permafrost microbial communities from Stordalen Mire, Sweden - 712E1D metaG (Illumina Assembly) | ecosystem: Environmental > Terrestrial > Soil > Wetlands > Permafrost | place: Sweden...
GTCTGCCCGTGCTCAATCCGCACGTTGCCGTTTACCATCCGACGCCCATGGCCGGCCAGGAAGACGACTTTGACTGCTACGAGCTGGTGGACATTGCCTATGAAGCCCCCGTGATAGACATCATCCGCGTGCCCCAATTTCGATCTCCGTAGATGACTTGGATGTTCCCGTCCACCTGGGGCGACACGCGGGTGATTTCCGGAACGTGCCGTTCGAGTTCCTCAGGACTAGCCTCTCGGCACGTGGTGCCAACACGCACGTAGTATGTCCGGTGGCTCTCGTGCCAGACGTTGTGGACTGCGTATCCTGGCTCGACCCGCACGACGGCCACATCCTTCCCAGGCTCCACCTGTCGAATCAACTCGAAGTAGGGAATGATCTCCGGACGGATCTTGTCCCGACAGACCGTCATCACCCATTCCTCGATGTTGTCGCGGGTGATTCCGCTTACGGTTCCATCGTCCTCAACTCCGAGAAGTACACGGCCGCCCACCAAGTTGGCGAATGCAACCAGCTCCTTCGCCAATTGGCGCGGCTGGATGTCGTCGCGTTTGAATTCCAGTCCGGAATTTTCGCCGTTTCGGATGATTCCCAGTGCCAGGAGGTCGTTGGCTGTGGCCGGGGTTCCGTCGTGACCCACGCCGAGCACGAGGCAGACGCTATCCTTCCCAACGAACAATCCGGAGCGCCGACCGTTCATCCTGTGGCTAGCCGGCCACGGCCCGGAGAACTCCCGTCAGTTCGCGAAGGACTCTCGCGTCTTTGACGTCGAGGACATCACGTTTCATTTGCATGATGACACCCTTCACTACATTAGTCCGAGTTAGATGGCTGACACGGGTGAGCTCACGGAATCGAGCGTCGGTCTCGTCGCTGAGCTGAACCGACAAGCGTGCGCTTGCTCGGCCCCCCGCCTCCGGCCTCTTCACCAACGCCGCGAGCCCCGAACGCAGGCGCTCGTGATTTGCCACGCGGTGAACGTAGTACCGGAACAAGGTTGGCTCGGTGTCAGGGGCACTGAGCTCGCTACAGACGAGCCCCATCACGTCGCTTAGCTGGCGGGGGATGCGCGCCTCGAGTGGGTGGCGCGAACCGCGGACTGTCTCGGCTACCCGTGGCACGGATTGCTGCGGAATGCCAACAACCTTGCCGCAATGGTCACATACGGCGGCAAGCACGTCACGCACCACCTTGCCTTTGCGTGCACGCAGGGGAACATCCCGCTCGCGGAATGTTGTAGAACGGATCTGCTTGCAGAAGGGGCAAATCGCCCTCGACTTTTCTCCAACCTTGTACAGCTTCATGATGTTTACCCTTCCGTTCATGTGTGGACGCCGATGAACCAGGTGTCCGGCGCCAGGAAATAGAGCTTGATGTACCACTTCAGCTTCGGTCCGTTCGGCACTAGGCTGCATACGGGCTTGAATTCGTGCACTTCGACATCCTTCACCAGCTGGTGGTGCGGCGAGCTCGTGTACTCGCGTGCCACGGCACGCCAGCAGCAGTCGGACCACCTGGGCCGGGGTTATTGCTCCGGTGGCCAGCACGTTCTTGTCATCAATATCGTCGCGCGCCTCGTGCTGAATCGTGCCAGCGAGGAGAGCTGCAATCGCCTTCTGCCGGGCGTCCTTAAATCCCATGATTAATTGTACGACGCATGACGTACATTTGCAAGTCGTTAGTGGCGAGCGTCGCGGTCCACAGGGAAATGGGCTTGCGAGCAGAACGGAAACGCATTTTCACCCGCCAACAAGGGCCCGCTTCATATGCCGGTGTACACCGACGGCGGGCGAACCTACGCGCTCGATGAGTATCGCACGATGCTCGAAGCGGTGGGCTTTACCGGCTTTCGCACAGAGAGCATCCAGGCAGGCAGCGTGCGCAATCCTACGACCCTGGTCATGGCCGATCGAGCGGTGCGCGCCTGACGATCCGGTGTTTCGCCGTCATTCGACCGCAAACTTCGCCGCCAGCCCAACTAAAGTCATAATCTCCGCAAGCTCGTCGACAACCTACGTACAATTGCTAGTCTTTTTCTTGCCGCCTGCAGTCTGTAGCCTGCAGCCGAGCGGAGAACTCGATCGCCGTGAATCAACCGCAGCCAATCAACATCTTCTGGCGCGCCGCGCGGCTACTTCTTGCCTGCGTGTTTGCTGCGGAAATCGGCAAGGAGAGTGTCGACCTTCTCGAGCAGCTCGGCGCTGTAGAGCTTGCCGGTCAGGTCCGTGCGGATCTGCGCGGCCGCCCGGACCATCTCCTCGTGCCCTGCCGCCGAGACCGGTTCGATCTTGACGCCGAGTTGCCTGAACTTCTCGATGGCCTCGACGTTCTGACGCCGCGTCTCGCTGGTCAGCTTGGCCAGTGCGGTCCTACAGATATCCTTGATGATGACCTGATCGGCCGGCGCGATCTCATCCCACTTTTTCTTGGTGACGAGCACGGCGCCCGTGGAGTTCGTGATGGGCTCGTTGACGAGGAATTTGACCTTAGTGTGCCATTGCAGCGCCATGGCCGCCAGGGGCGGCGCGTACACCGCGTTGACCATGCCAGTCTGCAGCGCCATCAAGACGTCGGGCAGCGCGATGTTGACCGGGGTCACATTGAAAGCCCGGATGAGCGAGGCCGCCAGGGGGTCCCCCTCCCAGGCCCAGAGCTTGACGCCGCGCATGTCGTCCAGGCCATGAATCGGCTTTTGGGCCAGAAAGTACACGAGGCCCGGCTCGGCATAGCCGAGCAAGATCTGCCCTTTCTCCTGAAACTTGGCCTCGAGCTCGGGTGTCAGCTGATCCCTGACGTAATCGAGCTCGTCGATGTTGCGATAAAAGAACGGCAGCTCCAGAATCCGGATTTCCGGCAGGATCTGACCCAAGCCCACGCCCGTAAAGCCGGCGGCATGGTATTGGCCCAGCTTCATCTTGAGAAATACGTCGGGCTCGTCACCGGCCACGCCTCCCGGATAAACCCGGATTTCGACGTTGCCATGGGTCTTGGCTTTGATGTCGGCGTTGGCGCCTCTAATGACCTCGATCCAGGTCGAGCCTTCGGGAGCCAGAGTGGCGAGCTTGATCGTCACCGGACCGGCATGAGCCGGTGTGCAAATCAGAGCGGCCGCTGCGGCGAAAACGGAAACAGTGCTGAGCTTGTGCATGTCTTTTTCCTGAAAAACTGGTCTAGAAAAACTCCGCGCGCAAGGCCTGGAGCTTGGCCGCCCGTCTCTTGGCGATCTGATTGGCAAAGCGCTCGGCCGGCAATAGATCGACCGGCGCCTCGAGAATGGTCTCGAGGCTAGAGTCGAACAACGCCTGGTCCTGAGTCGGCACGGCCACATATTGCGCCGCAAACAACTGAGCGAGCAGAAATTTCCCATCCGTAAGAACGACGACCCGGTCGAGGTGCTCTTTGGCCTTTTTGGGGTCGCCCCCGAGCATGCGCGGCCGCGAGCCCAAAAACGCCGCGTAAAACAGATGAGCGCTGCCGTGGTAAAAGGTGTCGTCTAAAGCCACCACGCGCGCCATCATCATCTCGGCTTTGGCAAACTCCCCCAGGGCATTGACGTTGTCTTTGCTGAGATTGACCCAGTTGCCCAGACAGTAGCCCGCCCAGAACAGGGGCGCGACTGCGTCTTTGTCCAGGGCGGAGAGAGCCTGGGTCAGCTCGTCGAGGGTGCCCGAGGACGACCGGCGCAACGACTCGCCCAGAGCGCCCAGGGCGTATGCATAGCCGCGCACGTACATGAGCTTGGCGCGATCGAGATCGCTCCTCACCCCGGTGTCATCGAGAAAAGCGAACGCATAGGAACAGAATCCCTGCGCCAGGCTCGTTCCCAAAGAAGCGTTTTCCGGCGATACGTGATGGAGCCCCTCGAGCATCTTGATATTGGCAGGCAGGGCCTGGCGCACAAAATCCAGATCGCCTTCTTCATTGAAGGTTGCCGAGGCCTCTTGCAACATCGCCGCGGTGCGATCGGCGGTCATGCGGTTGAGCGAGCAGCCACTCACAACGGCGACGATCGCCACGACCAGGGACAAAGCACTCACACGCATGGGCCTGGAGTAGACCAAAGGGCGCTGGGCCCGCAAGATGGAACAAACGTCAATGGCCGAAGTGACGCACCAGCACCAGGCTCAGATCGGGCAGATAGGTAATCAATCCGAGCGCAATGACGTAAAAGAGCAAAAACGGCAGGGCAGCCCCGTACAGGCTGATGATCGGCCGCTTGAAGCGGAAACTGGCAATAAACAGATTGAGGCCCGCCGGCGGAGTGCTGTAGCCGATTTCCAGATTGGCCAGATAGATCATCCCGAGGTGCACCGGATGAATCCCGAACTCCTTGGCCAGCGGCAAAATGAGCGGCACGAGCATGATCGCCGACAGCATGTCCAACAGGGCTCCGCCGATCAGTAACACGACGTTGAGCAAAGCCAGAAACACAAACTTATTGGACATGTAATCGCGCACGAAATCGAGCACGCGGATCGGGATCTGCGCATCGACCACGTAGTTGGTAAAGCCGAGCACGGTGCCCAGGATGATGAGGATGGCCCCGACCAGCGACATGCTCTCGACCATCACCCGCGGCACGTCTTTGAACAGCTCGAGATCCTTGTAGATGAAGACTTCGACTATGAACGCATAGAACGCCGTGACCGCAGCGGTCTCTGTCGCAGTGAAAACACCGCTGTAGATGCCGCCAATCACGATGATGGACAGCGGCAGCTCCCAGATCATGCCGCGCGAGGCCAGGGCCAGCTCGCGCCACGAGAATGCGTGTCGGGGGATGCGCTGGGTGATCGAGGTCCGCATCGAATACAGACTGATCAGGACGACGATGAGCAGCCCAGGCAGCAGCCCGGCAATAAACAGGTTGTCGATGCTGGTCCCGCTGACCAGGCCGAACAAGATGATCGGCAGGCTCGGGGGAAAGAGCAGTCCGATGCTGCCGGAAGTGGTCAGCAGGCCTGTCGCAAATTTTTCCGGATAGCCGTCGGCGATGAGCACGGGCATCATCAAGCCGCCGATCGCGAGGATGGTTACGCCGGAGGCACCCGTAAATGCCGTAAAAAAAGCGCTCACCGCCAGCGCCCCGATGGCCAGGCCTCCGGGCATCCAGCCCACCAGAGCCTGCGAGAAGCGCACGATCCGCTGCGGCGCCCGGCTTTCGGCCAGCAGATAACCGGCGAAGGTAAACAGCGGTATCGTAATCAACATGGGGAGGGTGGAAATGCGGTGCATCTCCACGATCACTGCGGCCACATCGGTGCCATCGCCGTAGAACAGGGCCAGGGCCGTGCCGCCGAATATGGCAAAAAGCGGCGCGCCGGCAAGCGCCAGCAATATCGCAGCGACGGCGATTAGCGCTCCCATTCCTGCTTTTCCAATTCTTCACCGGCGGCGAGATAAAAAACTTTGAGCGCGAACCGAAGGGCTATCAAAGCGAACGTCACCGGGATGATGGCGGCGATCAGCCAATCCGGCACACCGAAAGCCAACGGGCCTGAGGAGCCGTATTGCATGCGCACAAAGCGCGAGCCGGCAATGGCCAGACACGCGCAGACGATAAACGCAAAGACATAGACGACGGCGCGAGCCCAGCGCTTTTGGCCGGGCGATAGGATGCGTGCCACCGCGTCGATGCTCAGATAGCGGCCCTGCCTGGTTGCATAGGACGCCCCGACAAAGCCGGCCCACAGCACGAGAGCGCGCGTGAGCGAGTCACCCCAGGACAGGCCGCTCGAAAACAAATTGCGCAGCACGACCTGCGCGAAGGCGACGAGCATCATCACCGTGAGAATCGCGACCAGCGTCCAGGCCTCGACCTTGCCGAGCCCGGCATCAACTCGTTTGAGCGTCGCACACAGGCGCTTGAGCATGCAAAGGCGACTGTATCAGACGGAAGCCAGACCGAATCAATAGCAACGGCGATCCTGAGCTCGACCTTGCCTGGTCTGCGAGATGCTTGCCCTGGTGTGCCGGCGCATGGTTGGATCGCTCCACGTGCTGCCCTACCCCGCGACATGCCCCCGGAGCGCCCGGATATTCGCCGCTGTTCTGATTTCAGTGTCGGCAGGCTGTGCAACCTCACGTCCGGCCGTGCCCCAAGCATCGTCGCGACTTAGCGCCGCGCGCCAGAAGGTCGTCGATCAGGCCCGCCGCGAAACAGCCTGCGACAAGCTCACCGTCGCCAGCCTGCATTTTGACTGCGATCAGGTCGGCTTTGTCCGCGCGGCCTTCTGGGCGGCCCCGATCGATCTCTTTGCGCCCGAGGTAGCTTCCGATCAGAGCCTGGACGGCATCGCCATCTTGTTTCGCACCGCCGGTGTACGCCACGCTCTGCACCAGGAAACGCCCCGGATTGGGGACCTGGTATTTTTCGATCGCGACGGCACGGCGGCCGATCTGTATCCGACTCAAGTCGGGATCGTGGATGGAATGCAAGGCGACGGAACGGCAGCAGTGATAGGCTGGTTTGCGGCCGGCCCCAGGCACATTGTCATGAACGTCCGCCAACCCGACGAGGCGGCGCGTGACGACGGTACCGAAATCAACACACGCCTGGCGGATGCTGCCGAGTCGACCGCGGGGCGCCTGGTTCGCGCCTTTGCCAACCCCTATGGGGATTGAATCGATCGCCGGGTGCGGCGCCGCGATCCGTCACGTCGTCATCGCTGCCCCGCGACCAAAGCCAACGGTCGTTCTATCTGCCCGCCGCGACTGCGTAGGCAGACATCCATGTCGGAGCGCACGGCACGGTACTGATCCAGGAACTCGCGATTTCGTTCCTTGATGATCTCGAGATGGCGCCGCTTTCTGGTTCTGCCCTGCTGCTTGGTGGCGAGCGCGGCAATCGTGGCGACAACCTGATCGATACTTTCAAACGGTTTTTCGATAAACGCACTGATGCCGGCATTCAAGGCCCCGATAGCCGAATCCTTCGAAGCGTAGCCGGTAATCATGACCAGGTCGGTTTCGGGGCATTGCCCTTTAATGCAACAGGCAAGCTCGAGGCCGCCCATGCCGGGCAGGTTCTTGTCGGTGATAACCAGGGGAAACGGCTCCTGGCCAAATGTCTCCAGAGCCTGCTCACCATTTTGGGCGGTAACGACTTCGTAACTCTCGTCCTTCAAAGCCATGGACAAAAGCTCACAGATGCTCGGCTCGTCATCCACGACCAGTACGCGGTAAGCGGACCCGGTTCGCCAAGCGTCCGGTACACTCGCCTCCGGTTCCAATTGCTCCTGCAAAGTGAGGTTGCGATCTTCGAGATTGACCAGGTTCTTCAAAAACTCCTCGTTGATGGCGCGCAGTTTGAGCAGGAGCTCGTGCTCTCGCAGAGCAAGCCGATGCCGCCCGAGCGCGGCTTGCACCTGTTTGCTCATCGCTTGGATGTCAGTGGCGTCGAAGTCGACGAGGTCCGATGCACCCGCGCGTACGCAGCTCCCGATCGGCTGAGGCATGCCCCAACTGGTCGCGGCCAGGATCTGCATGGCCGGATTTGCTTCATGGAGCTTCGCGATCGCCGCGGAGACGTCATCCCACTCCACCGCGACAATCGCCACCGCCACGGAGCTCACCTCAGGCGAGGCGAGCGCGAGCTCGTAATCGGCAAATTCGAGCACCGTAAACCCACTGCCGGCGAGCCCGGCACGCACATTCTGTGCCCCCTCACGGGAGCCGATCCACATGATCGTGGAGGCGGGCTGGATAGAGAGATTACGTTGGACGGCTAGCGTTGCGCCTGCGCCCTGGGCATTCGGTACCATCTAGATCTCTTCCCTTTTTGCTAATCGCAGTTTCTTGACTAGACGATAAACAGCCTGGCATCGGTTGGCAATGCCACCGTATCGTCGAGCTGCGAATCCGGCTTGGGGATTGAATTATTCTGGCAGGCCGTTAGGGGAAGCTCGCCGGATTGAGAGCACTATTTACGACGACTGTCTGTGAACACGTACCCGAGCTGTTACCCGCCGCATCGATCGCCACGCACGTGGCCTGATAGGTCCCATTGTCAACCAGCACGTCCTGTTCGTCGTGACCGTCCCAGACGGCGTTGGCAGTGGTAGGGCCATTGCCGGCCAGGAGCACAACGAGTGTGCGCACGTAGTTGTTATTGGCGTCGGTGATGACGCAGCGTACCTGACGCAGTGCGCTGTTGTCGGTCGCCACCACGCCAATTGTCGTGGTTTCGGAGACGCCGTCGCCGTCCGGCGAGAACGGATTGGGCGTGATTGCATTGCACGATGCCGTCGGCGGCTGTACATCGGTCGTATTGCCAAAAGTCCACACGAAGTTGGAGGCTGCGCCGCCATAGTTGCCGTCGAGAGGATTTGCGTAGGTGTCGTTCATCGCGCTGGTCAGGGTAACGGTAAACAGCTCGGAGGTAACGCTGCTGAGCGAGCCGGACGGAGCAAACGTCGCGCGGTTGTTCACCGAGTCATAGACCACCGTCCCGGCGATTGCTCCGGAAACGCTCCCCGAGACCGCAAAGGTCACCGTGTTGATCGTTGTCGAATTCATGCTCTTGTCAAAGCGCGCGGCCAGCAAATTCGGACCCACGCCGAGCTTACCTCCGGGCCCAAAATCGATCACCTCGGGCAGCGTCACCGAACCAGTAAAAGACGTGGATGCCTTGCCATGCGAGGCGCCGGCCGAAGCTGCCGAGATCACCGTCGCCGCGGCCATCCCGCCTACCTTGTCCGCGCAGAGGTGAAACGCGAGCTTGCCGCCGCTTCCCGTCGTGACTTGGATCCCGGGCAGACCTGAGTCCACGTCTGCATCCGCAATCGTGCCCTTTTCGGCCTCGACCGTGAACTCGACGCCGGAGCCGATGTTCCCACCGCCCGAACAGTTATGGATCGGGCTGGAAGCGTATGTGATCTCGTTGGCAGGACAGGACGAGCCGGCTGCGAGGGGACCCCCGGACGCAGTCAGAACAAGGTTACCCGCCGGATAGTTGCCCGTGGCGACCGAGACCGGCTGCGTGACGATGGCCGAGCAAGCACTGGCATCCGTGATCGTCAGACTGGCCTGGAACACGCCCACGCTGGTGTAGGTATGCGACACCGTGTTGCTCGAAGACGGACCGCTCTTTGGGCTTCCATCGCCGAAGCCAAATGTGTAGGAAAACGGCTTGGTGCCGTTGTCGTTCGCGCTGTTGAGAGTGAAACTGCTGTTGGCACAGCCTGCCGCCGGGATGACAACCAATGTCGTGCTTGGCGTGGCGAGTGATACCGCCTGATTGCCGGAGGCTCGACACCCGGCATTGTCCACAACGGTGACCGCGTAGATTGTGTTCGTCAGAGGATGGCCAACCGGGTTGGCGGTAGTGGCGCCGGTAAGACCTGCGTCCACCGGCGACGAGGTCCACGTGAAGGTATAAGGGGGCGAGCCTCCCTGGGCCGTAGGACTGCCGCCGAGCGTAACACCGGGGCTTTGTGCAGTGGAGCACGCCAGATTGTTGATGGCGAGGCCCACATTGACGAAAACCGGGTTGAGCAAACAACTGGGAGCGGAGATCTGCACCACGTTGGAGGTGACCGCGCTGACCGCAACACTGCCTTGCGCGCCCGAGGTAAAGCTCACTGTGCCGGGGCTGCCGGCCGGCGTGCTGTAGGTCCAGACGAAATCGACGTACCCGCCGCCGCCCGGGACATTCGCCGACGCGGGCACCGGTCCGGATTGCAAGGTGACGGCGATGCCTGTCACGCACGGCTGAGTCGCGGGCACTGACGGCACACAGCCCGACGATTTGGGAGCCACGGCCGTAGCGGTCGCGGTACCGGTGTTGGTCACGCGCAAATCGACGGTGATCGACTGCCCGGTGGAGATGGCAAAAGGACTGGCCGTGATCGTCGCCGTCAGATTCGCTGTTCCGCCTGCTGTCACCGAAATCACGCCGGTGTCAGCGGTGAGCGCTCCCGAATTATAGTCGGCGTGCACCGTGCCCGTGGCGGTAATGCCGCCTGCCGTAAACACTGCCGAAGACGAAGGCCCGGCGGGTATCGAGCCGATGCTCACTTGCGTGCTCCAGGTCACGCTCTGGTTCGCGACAAAGTTATTATGGAGATCGCGGCCGACGGCGTACACGCTCAGAGTGTTTCCACCGCCCAGCCCGACTGCGCCGATTTTGACGCCGGCACCGCCGGGAGCGTTTTCAATGGTGAGCTTGGCGAGAGCGCCGGCGGTCACCGTGATCAGGCCGGTTTTCGCCTGACCCAGCGTCGGGTGCGTAGCGACCACCTTGCCGAGGCCGATGGTCGTAGCACTGAATGTTGCGGTCGAGGACGGACCAGCCGGGATAGTCCCGATCGTGTCGAGCGTCGCGTCCAACGACCACGTCACCGATGGCTCGTTGGCGACAAAATTACCGAACGCGTCACGACTCACGGCGTGCATGTCGTAAGCCTGATCGGCGGCCAGGGCCAGGTTTCCGACCGCTGTGCCGAGACCGGACGCCGCACTCTCGATAAACAGCTGCACGGGTAGGCCCGCGTCCACGGTGATACTGGCGCTCTGACCGGTCAACCCGCCGCCGACCTGGGTCGCCGAGATAGTGCCGGTCCCGACAGTCGTTGCTTGCAGAGCGGACACCGTCCCGGCGCTCGGCTGCATCGTGCCTAGATTCCCGGTCACGGACCAGACGACGTTCGCATCCTGCACGAAGTTGCCATGCGCATCACGCAGCTCGGCATAGGCCGTCAAACTCTGGCCGGCGGTGAGAGTCGTGCTCGCCAAAGGCGTGCCTTGACCAGACGGCGCGTCTTCGATGACCAGCTGCGTGGCTGCACCCGCGGTCACTGAGATCACACCGCTGACCGCGTTCAGGCTCCCGGATCCGGTTGCCCCAATGACTCCGGTGCCAATTATGGTGGCCTGAAGCGACGAGGAGATCCCGGAACTCGGCTGCATCGTGCCCACGCCCCCACTCACCGACCAGGTGACGTTCTCATCCTGTATGAAGGTGCCCGAAGTATCGCGCAACACCGCGTACACCGTCAGGTTCTGGCCGGCGGTCAGGGTCGTTGCCAGCAAAGGCGTGCCGGCGCCGGACGGCGCATCTTCGATGACCAAATGTCCGGGCGGAGGCGCAACTACAGTGATCGTGCCGCTGAAGGCATTCAAACCCGCCGCCGCGTCGCTCGCTCCGATTACGCCGGAGCCGACAGCAGTCGCTTGAAGCGACGAGGCCGTCCCGGAGCTCGGCTGCATCGAGCCCAAGCCCCCGGTCACCGACCAGGTCACGTTCGCATCCTGCACGAAGGCACCAATGTCATCGCGCA
>Ga0182027_10013699_pt1 | contig 11276 bp, 9 predicted proteins | sample 712E1DmetaG_FD_121300 | JGI IMG/M metagenome (GOLD analysis project Ga0182027, IMG submission 121300) | Permafrost microbial communities from Stordalen Mire, Sweden - 712E1D metaG (Illumina Assembly) | ecosystem: Environmental > Terrestrial > Soil > Wetlands > Permafrost | place: Sweden...
TCCAGCTGGTCGTAGCGGCAGTCGGCCGCCGCCTTGTCCGGGCGCCACCGTACGAACGTGGTGGCGTGGCGGAAACGGTCTCCCTGGAGGTGATCGTAGGCGACCTCGCAGACACGCTCCGCTCGCAGCGGCTCCCAGGAAAGATCGCGATCGCGGTTCCAGCGACTCGTCGCGCCGGGCATGCGCCCGCGGGACTCGCGGGCGGCGGCTTCCCACTCGGCCCATTCGGCCCAGGGATGCCCGTCCAGGGCGTTCTCGCGAAGCGGTGCGAGTTCCTGGACAAGCTGGCGGCGTTTGTCCGTAGTGAAGCTGGCGGTGATTCCGACGTGGTTCAATCGGCCGGTGTCGTCATAGAGACCAAGCAGGAGGGAGCCGACCAGCGTTCCCGGTCCGTTCTTGTGCCACCTGAATCCGGCCACGACGCAGTCGGCCGTCCGGGCGTGCTTGATCTTGGCCCATCCCCGCCTGGCGGGCATGTATGGGTCCGAGGTCCGCTTGGCGACGACGCCGTCGAGGCCCGCGCCTTCGAACCGATCGAACCAGTCTGCGGCGACCAACGGGTCGGACGTTGCCGGGGTCAGGTGGATCGGCGACCTGGCGTCGGCCAGTGCGCTCTCGAGGAGCGCGCGACGCTGCCCCTGGGGCACGGCGCGGAGATCGCGGTCGTCCAGCGCGAGGAGATCCCACGCCACGTAGCTGGCGGGCGTCTCGGCGGCCAGAAGCTTCACTCGCGAGGCGGCCGGGTGAATGCGCAGCAGCAGTGAGTCGAAATCGAGGCCGTTCGGGCCGGCGATCACGATTTCGCCGTCGAGGATGCAGCGCTCCGGCAGTGCCGCCTTCAGCGCGGGCGGCAGTTCCGGAAAGTAGCGGTCAAGCGGCTTGAGATCGCGGCTCTGGATGAAGGTCTCGTCGCCGTCGCGGAAGACGAGGGCCCGAAAGCCGTCCCACTTGGGCTCGTACGACCAGCCATCGCCGGCCGGGATGGCATCGGTGAGCTTGGCGAGCATCGGCTCGATAGGCGGCTGGAACGGCAGGTCCACCTCCCGACTATATCGCGGCGGCCACGAGCCGGAGATAACGTGCCTTCCCTGTCTCAGCGGCGAAACTGGCGCCGCGTGCATCGACTGGAGGTCCCCCCTGAGTGGACCGTTCCAGCGAGAATCCCGGAAGGCTAGCATGGCGCTGCTCTGGGAGGACCGCGTGCCACCGAACTGGGGGACGGCTGCGGCCCAAGGCGTCTCTACCAGGTCTCCCACACGTGGATCGAGAGGGATGCTCCCGATGACGACGGAATTCGGTTTCTGCGCCAGCTGCGGCACGCCGAGGATCGCGGCCGATCAGAAGTTCTGCGCAGTCTGCGGCTCGGCGCTCGTCCCGGCCGCGCCGCCGGCCCCGTTCCATTCTGCACCGCCGGCCGACCTTCCGGACGCGCCGCCCGCGTGGTCCGTGCCGCCGGCCCCGTACCTGCAGGCCGCGCCGACCGCGCCCGTAAGTCCCACCTACCAGGCCGGGCCTGCCTACTCGCCCGCCCCGGCTCCCTCGGGCCGGCCCGCTCCTACATCGGCGGCCCGCGGCTTCAAGATCGCACCCAGGCTTCTCCTGGTCGGCGTCGTCGTCCTGGCCGTGATCGTCGGCGCCTACCTGTACGTGAGCATGGGCTCGACGTCGGGCAGCATCGCGTTCAGCCCATCGACCGTGAGCTGCTCGACGCCGGTCAGCTTCACGACGACGGCCCATCTCTCTTCGTCCGTGCATTCCGGCGACACGATCACCATCACGTTCGACGGCAAGCCGGCCGGGTCATCCCAGGTTCTGACGAGCGGAGGCGACGTGAGGCACCAGGCCGACGGCAGCTGGCTCGTCGTCAGCACGACCACCGCGGCCCAGATGCAATCGCTATGTGAAGCCGGGGGTTCGTCGGGAGGCTTCGACGTACTAACACCCGGGACTCACACGATGCAGGTCCTCGACTCGAGCGGAAAGGTTCTGGCGCAGGGCTCCTACACGGCCACACCGTAGTCTCCAGGCGCCCGCGGCAACATCCGACACGAGGAGCCTTGGCTCCGAACCCCGGCGCCGCCGATCGTGCCGGAGCGGCGCCTCGTCGGACGGCGGAGGCGTCGCGTCCGTTGCCGCTTGAGGCCCGGATCGGTGCGACAAACGGCCCTATGCCCGCGCGTCGAGAATCGGGCACGCTGCCCAGGCTCGGGGTGAAACGGGCCAACGAAGTCAGGTGGTAGGACCGATGCCAAAGGCAGAGACGGCGACCGTCGAACACAACTTCGAGGTCGTAGGGATCGCGCGTGTCGAGGGCGAGGGGACGCTTCGACTGCGCATCACCGACGGCGAGGTCCGCGAGGCTCGCCTGTCGATCTTCGAGGCCCCGCGCTATTTCGAGAAGCTGGTCGTCGGCCGGACGCCGAACGAAGTCGTTGACATCGTCGCCCGGATCTGCGGCATCTGCCCCGTCGCCTACCAGATGGGCGCCTCGATGGCCTTCGAGCACCTCTTCGAGGTCGAGATCGACCCGCAGGTCCGAGCGCTTCGCAAGCTCTTCTACTGGGGCGAATGGATCGAGAGCCACGCCCTCCACGTCTACATGCTCCACGCCCCCGACTTCCTGGGCTACGAGAGCGCGATCGCCATGGCACGGGACCACAAGCCCGTCGTCGAACAGGCGCTGCGCCTGAAGCGAGCCGGCAACGAGATCATGAAGCTGATCGGCGGCCGGGCCATCCATCCGATCTCGATGCGCGTCGGCGGCTTCTCGCAGACGCCGAGCAGGGAACGGATCCAGGCCCTGCGCGAGCCGCTGACCGAGGCGCTCGCCCTCTCGCAGGCGACGCTCAAGCTCGTCGGCGCCTTCAAGGCCCCCAAGTTCGAGCGCGATCCGCACTATGTCGCGATCAAGCACCCCATCGAGTACGGCCTCAACGAGGGCCGGATAGTCTCGACCGACGGCATCGACGTGCCGCTGTGGGGCTGGCGCGAGGCCTTCCGCGAGGAGCAGCACGAGGGCTCGAACGCCCTGCACGCCCGAACGATCGACGGCCGGCTGTACATGCTGGGGCCGTCGGCTCGCGTGACCCTCAACGCGGATCAGCTGCACCCGCTGGCGGGCGAGGCGCTGAAGGCCAGCGGCCTGGCCGGGCAGATCGCGCACAACCCGTACTGGGCGATCGCCGCCAGGGCGGTGGAATTGATCCACGCGTCGGCCTCGGCGCTTGACATCGTGAACTCGTACGAGGAGCCGGCCCGGCCCTTCACGCCGTGGACCCCGCGCGGCGGTGAGACGGGCTGGGGCACGGAGGCGCCGCGCGGCATCTGCTGGCACCACTACGACCTCGACGAGGGCGGCAAGATCGCGGCCGCCCAGATCATCGCCCCGACCGGCCAGAACCAGGGCATGATCGAGGCAGATCTGGCCGAGTTTGCCCCCCAGGTACTCTCACTCTCGCATGCCGAAGCGACGATCCGGCTGGAGCAGCTGATACGCTCCTACGACCCGTGCATCAGCTGCGCGACGCACTTCCTGAAGCTCGAGATCGAGCGCGACTGACCCGTAACTCCTGGAACGAGCGGGGCGGTTGCCTCGCCGGTTTCTCGTTCCCGGCCGAACGGCGGCCGAGCCGCTAGCCTGGAACCCGTAATGGTCGACCTGTTCTTCAAGATCGGGCTGCCGGTGCTGATGATCGGCATCGTCACCCTGGCCAGCCACCGCTACGGTCCCGCCGTCGGCGGCATCCTCGGCGCGGTTCCGGCCAAGGGCGGCCCCATCCTGCTATTTCTGGCCCTGGAGCAGAACACCAGTTTCGCCGCCACGTCCGCCGCGGCATCGCTTGGTGGCGCGGGCGGCTGTGGCGTCTTCTGCCTGGTCTACGCGCTCGTATGCCGACGCGTCGCCTGGCCGGTGGCGGGAGCGGCCGCGTACGGCGCATTCGTCGTGACCTGGGCGATGATGCTGCCGATTTCCGCCTGGGGTCTGGCCCCGGCCTTCGTCGCGACCGTGCTGATCCTGCTGGTGTCGCGCCGACTCCTGCCCGCGGCTCCGGTGATGCCGCGCCGGGCCACGGCCAGGTCGGAGTTGCCAACCCGGATGATCGCCGGCGCGGCGATGGTCGTGTTCGTGACTACCGTCGGACCGCTCTTCGGGGCCACGATCAGCGGCATGCTCACGACGATACCCACGATCGCGGCGGTGCTGGCCCTGTTCACTCACGCCCAGGAGGGTCCGGACCGGACGATCGGGGTCATGCGTGGGATGACCCACGGGTTGCTCGGTTTCGCGGCGTTCCTGACGGTTCTGGCGGCCACGCTGGTTCCGCTCGGAGTGGTCCGGGCGTTCGCGCTCGCGGCCTGCGCCGTGGTCGCGGTCCAGTTCGTCGAGCTGCGCTCGGCGTTGAGAACTCGGCGGCCGGCAGTCGAAGCGGGAACCGAATTCTCGATCCCCGAGGCGGCCGAGTAGGCCGAGGCGCCGCCACCAGGTCACCCCGTGGGGCGATCGATCACAACGGCGCCGGTTCCGACGTCCGACCTGGGCTCAGCAGCGGTAGGGTGGCACGGAGCAGAACGGGGGATCGGGCCATGGCCGGAGTCCGAGGATTCGAACGGTGGGCAATCCTGGCGGCGGCGGTGCTTGTCGCCGCGTGCGGCGGCTCTGGCTACGCATCGCGGACGGCGCCGCTCAGCCCGGTCACCTCAAGCGCGACGAGAACCGCATCGCCGGCTCCGGCGGCGACGGCCAACCGGGCAACGGCGAGCCAGTCGCTGCCGCCGGGCGTCACCGTTGTGGACGTGGCGAACGTAGTCCAGCGTCTCGACTGGTCGCCGAACGGCAACCTCATGGCCGTCCTGGCATGGGGCGGGGAGCTGGGCACCGGCCGGGCTGACATCCTGGACCTCGCCGGCCACAGGATCGCGTCATTCGATGCGTTCGACATGGCCTGGGTGGACGACACCCATCTGATGACGCTTGTCGTCTCGCCGGACGACACCTCCCGTGGAACGGTCACAGTCCACTCGATCGACGGCACGGAGAGCGACGTCGTGCCCGGCACCTTCGGCGCAATGTTCGGCAACGGCCACGGCTCGGTCGCGCTCATGGCGCCCGTCGCGGCAAGCCAGGGTCCCGCGACGGAGAGCTTCCAGATCTGGTCGAATGGGCGTCTTGGAGCCCGCATCGCTGGCCACGGGCTGCCCGCGCGATGGTCCGCGGACGGACGACTGCTGGCCCTTGTCGGCGAGAGCGCGACCGGCAGCCGAACTCGCGGGGTCGACAGCGAGACTCAGGTCTCGCTCGCCGTGGGCGGGCCGATTCCGGGAACCCTGAGCGTGCTGAAGCTGCCCGAGAAGACGGTCGTCCTGTCGCGTCCTCTCGACGACATCCGAATGAACGTGTACTTCTCGCCGGACGGCACCAGGCTGGTCACATCAGACGGCCTCATGCTGGATCTGGCCGATGGCCGGAACACGCAACTGACAGGCAGCGTCGAGGGCTGGACCGCCGACGGGGCGCTGGTCGTCGTTGGCCAGGACCGGCGGGTTTCGTTGTGGACGCCGGCCGGGACAACAGTGGTCCCAAACGCCTTCGAATGGGCGGTCTTCGGGCCGAACGAGAGTGACATTGCCACCCTGCCTGCGGCGGACGAGAACCTCAGCGCCCCCGTCATGGCCGTCGTCCGCCGCGCCGGGGGCTCGGTATCCATTCCACTCAACGCCGGCTCGAGCACGGCGGCCTGGTCGGCGGGCGGTCTCTGCTTCATCGCCACGGGTACGATCGATGCCCAGCTCGTCGGTAACCGCCTGCTGCGGATCGAGATACCGGCCAGCTGATCGGCGACGGAACGGCGCGCCTCCGCGACGGGCGTTGGCGGGCCGTAGACTCCGCCCATGAGTGAGCGCCCGGAGTCCAGCCGCGTCCACGTTCTGCTCTGTGGAGAACGGCTCCGACGCGACGACGGGGCAGCCGTGCTCGCCGCCGCGTCACTGGATGAAGACACCCTCGCTTTGGCCGCGGTCGTCGATGTCGGACAGCTGTCCGTGGAAGCGCTCCTGGACGTTCCGGATGGGGAGGCCGTCATCGTGGCGGATGCGGCCGTGGGAGTGTCCGCCGGGACGGTGGTCATCGTGTCGCTGACCGAGATCTCGCGGCGCGGCCCCGGGGCGACGCCGGCCTCGTCCCACTCGCTGCCGCCGGACCAGGTCCTGGCGCTCGTGCAGGAGCTGCGCGGCTCTCCGCTCGTCGGCGTCTTCGTGGGGATCGGCGGGGCAGAGTTCGGCTTTGGCGAGGAGCTCTCGCCGGCGGTGGCGGCCGGCCTGCCTGCGTTCACGAGCGCCCTCGCGCAGGAGATCCACCGGCTGGCCGGGCGCTGACGACCGCGGCCCGTTCGGTCGAGCCGGGCTCGCTACCATTCGGTGAGTGGCGCTTCTGCTGCTCAAGCTCATCCTCACGCCGATCCTCATCGGCGGCGCGAGCCTGGCCGCGCGGCGCTGGGGCCCATCGGTCGGGGGCTGGCTCGTGGCGCTGCCCCTGACCTCGGGGCCGATCGCCCTCTACCTCGCCCTGGACCAGGGCAACGCGTTCGCGGCCGGAGTGGCCCAGGGTTCGATCGCGGGCCTGCTCGGCGACGCGACCTTTGCCCTCGTCTACGGTCTGGTGGCTCGCCGAACCGGCTGGCCCATCTCGGTGGCCTGCGGGTTCGCCGCCTTTGCCGTGACGGCTCTGTGCATGCAGCCGGTCCTGGGCGCGCCGGCGGTCGTCGTCTTCGCGGTCGTGGCGGTTGCGATGGCTATCTGCCTGGCGCTCGCGGCGCCCGCGCCGGAAGGAAGCCCCGCGGCGCCCGCGCCCGCCTGGGACATCCCGGCTCGAATGGTCGTCGGCACGGGCATCGTCCTGGCGATCACCGCCGCCGCCGAGACGCTGGGGCCGTCGCTGAGCGGGCTCCTCGCGGCCCTCCCCGTCTACGTCACGGTGCTGGCGGTCTTCGCCCACAGCCTCGAAGGACCGGGCTCGGCGATACACGTGGTCCGAGGCCTGCAGGTCGGGCTCTTCGGCACGATCGTCTTCTTCCTGGTGATCAACGCCTCGATCGAACGGCTGGGAATCGCCGCGGCCTTCGGGGCGGCCCTCGTGGCGGTGGCGGCGGTCCAGTCGGTTTCGCTGAGACTGCTGCGGCGCGCGATCGACACCGCCATCACTGCGCCCTGATCGAGAAAGGCGCTCGGCTGCGGGCGAGAGGCGCGCCCCACACGGCGGCGCGAGCGTTCGTTACGGCCCCGCACGCCTTCGGCATGGCCTTGACACGACATGCATACTCGTACGCATGACTGACCAACGCGACCGCGCGGCGGCGCCCGAGCCGAGGCCGGATGCGCCACTTCGGGCCAGGCCAGAACGTGCGCGGGAGGCAATCCTGCGGGCCGCTCGCCGCCGCTTCACCGCGGACCCGGCCAGTCTCTCAGTCCAGGGCGTGGCCGCCGAAGCGGGCGTGTCACGCCAGACCGTCCACCACTACTTCGGCGGGCTGCGAGGGCTTCGCGCCGCCCTGGCCGCCGAGGGCCTGGACACCGCCACCGCCGGTGACGAGCCGACGCGCGACCGCCTCATCGACGCCGCCGTCCGCCTTCTCTCCCGGCCCGGCGGCGGTCTCATCTCCATCGAGGCCATCGCCGCGGAGGGCGGTTTGACCAAAGGGGCCGTTTATCACCATTTCGTAGACCGGTCGGAACTCCTTCGCGCCGTCGCCCGGCGCGTCAGCCCGGTCGAGGAGATGCGGGCCCGGATCGAGCCCTCGGTCGAGCTGGGCGCTCGCGAAGGCCTGATCACCATCGCCCGGGCCTACTACGAGGCGATGCGCGCTCGGGCCGACCTGGTCCGCAACCTGGCCGCCAACTCGTCGCAGGACCCGGAGCTTGCCCGGGCCGTGATGGTCGAGATCATCGGCCAGGGAGCGCCCCTGATGCTCAGCTGGTTTGCCGCGCAGATCCAGAAGGGCAACCTCCGCCCGACCGATCCTGCCTTGCTCATACAGGCACTCTTCGGACCGGTCTTCCTTCTGATCGTTCTGGGCCCGGCCGTCTTCGGCGAGTTGTCCCGAATGGGCATCACCCCCGCCATCGACAACGTGGAAGCGTACGTGGATCTGCTGCTCCACGGCGTCGCGCAGCCAGAAACCAGCCAAGGAGGCACCCGATGACCGCCGCTCCCGAGCCCGCCGTCCGGCCCGAGCCCGCCGTCCGGCCCGGAGCGCCGGCGGCGGCGATCGAAGCCGTCGCCCTGCGCAAGGACTTCGGGCCGATCCATGCCGTCGACGGCATCGACATGTGCCTGCCGCCGGGCCGGATCTACGGGCTACTCGGTCCCAACGGCTCCGGCAAGACGACCCTCATCCGCCTGCTGACGGGCCTCGCCTCGGCCACGAGCGGGACCGCCCGGGTCCTGGGCGTGGCGATGCCGTCGCGCGCGAACCTCGCCCGTATCGGCTACATGACCCAATCGGACGGCATCTACCCCGAGCTCTCCGTGTGGGAGAACCTGTCGTTCTTCGCCGCGCTCTACGGCCAGACGGACAGGGCCCAGCTCGTGGCGGCCCTCGAGTTCGTCGAACTGGAGACGCGCGCGGGCACGCCTGCCCAGGACCTCTCCGGCGGCATGCGGCGCCGACTCTCCATGGCCTGCGCACTGGCTCACCACCCGAGCGTCATCTTCCTCGACGAGCCGACGGTCGGCGTTGATCCCGCCCTGCGTGTCCAGTTCTGGGACCACTTCCACAGACTCGCCGCGGACGGAGCCACGCTGCTGGTATCCAGCCACGTCATGGACGAGGCGGACCGCTGCGACGAGTTGCTGTTCATTCGCGACGGACACGTCCTGGCCCAGGGAACCCCGGCCGAGCTGCGAACGCGCGCCGGCACGGACAACCTGGAAACGGCCTTCTTGACGTTCGCGGCCATGACCGCCGCCACGCCGCCCGCCGATCCGGCAGGTCCCCCCGGGCCCGCGGCGTCCGACGGTCCCCCTGGGCCGGTCGGCACCGGCGCCGCCGATCCGGCTGGTTCCGCCGGCGCTGCCGCCGCCGATCCGGCTGGTTCCGCCGGCGCCGCTACGAGCGCCGTCGATCCGACCGCAGAATCCGGTTCCGAGGAGATCGCCCGATGAACGCCCTCCGCGTGGCAGCGGTCTTCCGCCGCATCGTCGCCCAGTTCCGCCGCGACCCCAGGTCGCTGGCGCTCCTCTACGTCGCTCCCCTGGCGATCATCGCCCTGCTCGGGTGGGTCCTGAGCAGCTCGCAGTCGACGACGACCCGCGTCGCCGTCGTCAACGAGTCGAGCAACCCCGCCGGCGCCGCCCTCGCCCTCAAGATCGAGAACGCGCTCGACGGACAGGCAGGCGTCACCCTCGACCGATCGGTCGTCGACGACTCGGCCGCCCGCCAGAAGCTCGAGGACAAGGATCTCGACCTGGTCGTCGTTCTCCCGCCCGACTTCAGCGCGCAGAACCGCACGTTCGACCTTCTTACGCTCGGCCTCAATCCGACCGGCGAAGCCGCGGCGATACCAGCGGTTCAGAAGGCCCTTCTGAACGCCGTGGCGGGCACCCTCGGGATCGCCCTGCCGACGTTCGAACGGACAACCGTCTACGGCTCTCCGAACGCGACCCAGCTCGACACGCTGGCGCCGGTCGTAGTGGGCTTCTTCGCCTACTTCTTCGTCTTCATCTTGACCGGCATCAGCTTCCTGCGCGAGCGGATCGGCGGCACGCTCGAACGCCTGCTCGCCACGCCGGTCAGTCGGGCCGAAATCGTGCTGGGCTACAGCCTGGGCTTCGGCTTCTTCGCTACGATCCAGGTCGCCATCGTCCTCGCCTTCGTCCTCGGCCGCCTGGACATCCCGGCTCTCGGGCCGATCCCGGCGTTTGCGATCGGTCTCGGCGTCAGCACGATCGGCAACCCACTGATCGCCTACCTGCTGGTGCTCGTCCTTGGTCTCGGGGCCGTGTCGCTGGGGATCTTCCTCTCGACCTTCGCCCGGACCGAGCTGCAGGTCCTCCAGTTCATCCCCATCGTCATCGTCCCTCAGGGTCTTCTCGGCGGCTTCTTCTGGCCGATCGACCAGCTGCCTTCGCTCCTCCAGCCGGTCGCCCGAATCCTGCCGGTCACCTACGCCATCGATGGGCTGCGCCAGGTGATGATCGCCGGCGCGGACCTGTCCTCGCCGCAGGTGCTGCTGGACCTCGCGGTCCTGACGGGCATCGCGGCAGTCTTCGTCGCCCTTGCGGCGGCCACCATCAGGCGGGAGGTGGCGTAAAGGCCGGAGTGGCGTAGGCGCGGCGCCCTACAGCCCGAGCCTGGCCCTTGCGCGCCGAAGACGCAGACGCGGGCCGTGGCGACGCGGCCCTGCCACCACCAGCGCGGTGGACCAGGCCAGGGTCGAGATCATGGCGATGAAGTAGACGGGCCAGTAGTTGCCGAGCCGGTCGTAGAGGATGCCGCCGGCGTTCATGACGATGATCCCGCCGGCAGGATAGGCCATGGCGATGATGCCGAAGATCGCCCCCAGGTTGTGGCCGCCGAAGACGTCGGAGAAGGCCGCCGAGCGGATGGCGATGGTCGCGCCTATCCCGAAGCCGTAGAGGGCATTGCCGGCCACAGCCAGGGCCAGGAGTGAGCCGGTGGCCAGGAAGATCCCGGTCGCCCCGACGGCGATCAGCCCGGCGCAGAGCAGCCCGATGAAGCGGCGCCCGAAGCGGTCCGAAAGGCCGCCGCCGACGACCTGCCCGGCGACGTAGGCGTAGCACTGGAGAGCGAGCATCGCAGCCGCGAAGTCCGGCGCGATGCCCTGGGCGATGGCTTGCCTGGACGACATCTGGAAGATGCCCTCGTCGATGCAGCCGATCCCCACGGCCCCGACCAGCAGGATCAGGAAGCGGCGCGTCCGGATGGTTCGGCGCAGCGCCTCGGGGCGCGAGCGGCTGCCCGGCGGCAGTGGCTCCTGGGACGCCGCGATGGCGCCCGGACCAGACGTTTCGTGAAGGCCCGCGCCGGAGGGGCCGGCGAAGGGGATGCCTTCGCCCCGCGCTCCGCCGGCGGCCAATCCGCCTCCCGGTGCCCCCATGCCCGAGGCACCGCCGGCCGCCCCTCCCACGCCCGGCCCTCCACCGCTCGAGGCGCCAGAGCGGGCGCCGGGCGCGCTTCTGGAGGCGGCCGGCACCAGCACCGCCGGACCCATCGTCATCAGCCAGACGAACGGGAGCGCTGCCAGAGACAGCAGGCCGAAGA